>Ga0075160_10002233_pt1 | contig 11628 bp, 12 predicted proteins | sample JI91814C2DNA_FD_70969 | JGI IMG/M metagenome (GOLD analysis project Ga0075160, IMG submission 70969) | Wastewater effluent complex algal communities from Wisconsin, to seasonally profile nutrient transformation and Carbon sequestration -... | ecosystem: Engineered > WWTP > Effluent > Algae...
GAAAAAGTTGGAGAGCATGCAGCTGTAGATACCTACCTGGAAGGTGTCAAAGCGATTGAAAAGCTGGGGAAAGTTGTTCTTGCCTTGAAAACGGAATGTAGCTTCCAACACAAGCGAAGCGTGTATCTGGCTAATTCAAAAAAAGATGCTGAGTGGATGGCGACCGAGTTTGATTGCCGAAAACGGATTGGCCTAAAGGTTAAATGGCTAACAAAAGCGCAACTCAAGCGGCAGTTTGGAGCAAACGGTGAAGGTGCAATTTTATCGGAAGCCGGTGCCAGCACTGACGTATACCGTCTTGTTCATTGCCTGTTGGAGTATGCATCAAAATACCAGGGGCTTACCATCTATGATCACACGGCATTACTGAAGGTTCATCACGATAGAAATAGGTGCATTGTTGAAGTCGAAGGCAATCACCAGATTACCACAAAAAAAATAATTTATGCAACGGGCTACGAGAGCCAGGAAATACTCAAGGATAAGGTAGTTGATTTGATCAGTACATATGCATTCGTTAGCGAACCTATACGAGTTCCACATCACCTGAAGTATAACATTTTTTGGGATTCCGAAGATCCTTATCTATACATGCGAACAACCGATGATAATCGTATTCTCGTGGGCGGTGAGGATGAACACTTTAAAAATCCTGAAAGGCGTGATCGGCTCATCGATAAGAAACAGGAACAGCTTTTGGAAAAAATCACTAAGAAATTTGAAGGATTAAAACTCATCCCGGATTACGCCTGGGCGGGAACGTTTGGTGTAACCAAAGATGCGCTGCCATACATCGGGGAACATCCGGACTATCCCAACGCATATTTTGCGTTAGCCTTTGGAGGGAACGGTATTACGTTTAGTGTGATGGGGATGCAGATTCTTTCGGACGCGATGGCGGGCAAACACAATAAGTTTCTCGAGCATTTTCGTTTTAAACGCTAGGCGTGGAAAGCGTGGGTACTTTAGTACACACGATCCCCTTAAATCTATTCTAAAACAACGTTTTTATAGCGGTATTTGATTTGATCATGGCGTGTTTAAACAATAGAACAACACACTATGAAAACGAAAACAAAGACCCCGGCTAAGAAAGCTGCTAGAAAGACAGTAGTTAAATCATTACGGTCGTCAAAAGTTGTAAAGTCTTCGAAGGAATCGCTGGAAGATATATTTGAAGACATGCTGAAAGATATTTATTGGGCAGAGAATCATCTTTCCAAAGCACTTCCTAAAATGGCGAAAGCATCTCATAACGAAGAGTTAAAGGAGGCTTTTGAAAGTCACCTGAAGGAAACTAAAGGTCAGATTTCCCGGCTTGAACAGTGCTTTTCATTACTAGGCATGAAGGCTCAGGGAAAGAAATGTGCTGCCATGGAAGGACTAGTGGAAGAGGGCCAGGAAGCAATCGAAGATCACGAAAAATCTCATGCACGGGATGCAGCCTTGATTGGTGCCGCGCAGAAGGTTGAGCACTATGAAATTTCTTCATACGGCACCCTTCGCACCATGGCAACGGTGTTGGGTAAGGTACAATGCGCAGAACTTTTGGAAGCTTCCAAAGACGAAGAAGCTGCTACCGATGAAAAACTAACACGGTTATCGGAAAAAATAAATAAGCTGGCCTGTGCAAGCGACCTGGCAGAATAACCACCGCGTACCGTCACGTGAAAAGCTATCCGATTGTGATAGCTTTTTTATTTCCAGTATCTACAGACTTGTGAAAAAATTTCCCCAATAACCCTTCAAATCGGGCGGTTTAAACAGCTTTTTAGTGGCAGGAGATTTTCTATATGTATATCAAAAAACAAGGTTATGAATACAATAACAAATACTCCGGAAACAATGTCAACGCTCTCGGAGCGCGTGAATAAAGCCGTTATCGATGGTTACACAGAGAGCTTTAAAATTGAAGGTAAAGGGTTAACCGGATCATCAACCGCTGATCCGAAGTTTTATGGTCCAGCGGAAGTGAAAATCGAAAATTTCTACCGCTTCGAAGGATACTCTGATCCCAATGACAATGTAATCCTATACTTGATTCAGATTTCCGATGGCCGGAAGGGAACAATGATTGATTCCTATGGTGCGTATGCAGATAATAAGATATCTGAATTTATGAAAGAGGTGGAGCAAATTCAGAAGAAAGACACAACACCAAAAGTTTAACATAAAGACTAACATCATGAGTCGGTTTTTGAGGAGCAGGATGTCGGAGTTGAGGAATGTTAAAACTGAGCCAGTATGGTTGAGTTTATCGAATATGGGCTACGGCTATGTGAATAACGATTGGCTTCTTATTCTCCGCTCACTTTACATGATTATGATTGCCATTGGATTGCTGGGCATCCACTCGGCTGGAATAAACTCTTAGTTCCATGCAGCGTGTGGCCGTATCGCGAGTAGCTTCCACCCGCCTGCACCGTGATTATAAGTTCACCGCCAAAGTTGCGAGCCTTCAATATGTTTCTGATTCCGCACCTGGAATCGTGCGGATTAAAAAGGGTGGCGGATTTTCATATAAATTAAGTACCGGACAAACCGTTAAAGACAAAGAGGTACTTAGCCGGATAAAAAGATTAGTTATACCACCCGCATGGACAAACGTTTGGATTTCGGATAAAGATAACGGTCATATCCAGGCTACCGGTTTTGACTTGCGGCAGCGAAAACAGTATAAGTATCACACGCAATGGAGTGAGGTGCGTAATCAAACCAAGTTTCACCGGCTGATCGAGTTTGGAAAGAGCATTCCTGTATTGCGCAAAAAGGTCGAAGCTGATCTCGCTTCCGCTGCATTACCAAAAGATAAAGTATTAGCCACCATTGTAAGCCTGATGGAAAAAACCTTTATCCGGGTGGGAAATAATGAATATGAAAAATTGTACGGTTCATACGGGCTCACAACACTCAAAGACGGTCATGTAAAGATCAACGGAGGCACAATAGATTTCTCTTTTAAGGGAAAGAAAGGTATTCACCACGCCATTACACTAAAAAATAGACGCCTGGCAAAAATTGTTAAAGCTTGCCGCGATATCCCCGGAAAGGAGTTGTTTCAATACGTTAATGAAGATGGAATTCGGTGCTCGGTGGATTCCGGGATGGTAAATAATTATATAAAGGAATCAACAGGTAATGAGTTTACCGCTAAAGACTTTAGAACATGGGCAGGTTCGCTCACCATTCTTTCCTGCTTTAAAAATCTGGGCTCCTGTGAAGACGAATCGGATATTAAAAAGAATGTTGTTGCGGCCATTGATGAAGTGAGCCTGAAACTGGGAAATACCCGCACAGTTTGCCGGAAGTATTATGTTCATCCCGGGATTGTAAAGCTATACGAGGAGCAAAGCCTCAGCAAATATCTAAAAGATCTTGAAGCAAACGGTGATGCGGAAGAAACGATTGAGCTCACTTCTGAAGAAAAGGTTTTAATGCGTATTCTTAAAAAACTTTAAACCTGCTATGTATGACAAAAAAGGCTACGACTTCTCCGATGGGAAAGGTTTTCAATAAAATATCCAATGCAGTAACGAAAGCAGCTGGCCGGCCCGTAACGTCTATCATTGCGATTGGAATAATCAGTACCTGGGCATTGTTGGGTCCTGTATTTGATTACTCTGATACCTGGCAGCTTTTTATCAACACCGGAACAACGATTATAACCTTTTTAATGGTGTTCATCATTCAGCAATCACAAAACAAAGATACGGTGGCGATACACCTGAAGCTTAATGAATTGATCTCCTCGCAAAAAAATGCCAGCAACAGGTTGATTGATATAGAAGATCTCACGGAGGAAGAGCTGGAAGTGCTGAAGAAATTTTATGTTAAACTTTCGCGGTTGGCCCTAAAGCAAAACGATCTTCATAGCTCGCACTCCATTGATGAGGCGGAAGAAATAAGCAAAAAAAAGAAGGCCGTTTAGCCCTCTCTTTAGCAATTTATTTTACTTAACGCTTTGACCGGACGGCCGTTATTTTTATTACAGGTTGTTTTCCTTTCTTACTGCTATCCACGCTTGTAAGATAAAGCATGCCCTTCTTAACAACCACTCCCCATTCAGTAACTGATGTATCCGCAACTTCAATTTGCACAGATGACGTAGTTTCATTGGTTGTATACAATGCATTCGAAGTTCCAAAATGGTTGCCCGAACTTACAAACTTACCGTCTTCACTGAAATAAAGCGTTCCGGCCTTCATCGAATTCTTATTATTGTTCGTGATGTTAGTCACTCTCCATGTTCCCTGAATTGAATCAAGAAGGGTTTGCGAAAATGCGCTTTGTAAACTTACCAGCAGCACCGCAGTCATGATTAAACGTTTCATAATGTGTAATTTTTAACGAATCAGTGAAAACTTTGTGCCATCCCAAAAAGGAGTTTTATAGGATAGATAATCATCCTGCAGGGGGATAACTTTCTACAGTTTTTGAGATTTGAACAATAAAAGATTAGCCTGAGATTTAATCCAGTGTATTCTCAAAACCGCTACTTTCGCTATCTTTTCGTGTGCTAAGACGACCCCGAACCAACAAAACTACCAGAAACACTGCTGCGCTGATACGCGGAGGCCGTGGATACTTTGATCTGCTAAAAAAGCTTATCAACGAGGCTGAGCATCTCATTCATTTTCAGTTTTACATAGTTGAGCCGGATCAAACGGGGCGGGAAATTACAGATGCGCTGATCGCTGCCGCAACACGTGGCGTAAACGTATACATGTTGCTGGATGCATACGGTTCGCAAAAATTATCAACGTCAGATGTTGAAGCGTTCAAGGCAGCTGGCATTCAGTTCCGTTGGTTTCAACCGATATTCAAAAGCGCGAAATTTTATTTAGGCCGCAGGCTTCATCATAAAGTGGTTGTGATTGACAGCTATCATAGCTTGGTGAGCGGCTTGAATATCAGTGATCGATATAACGACATGCCTGAAGACGATGCCTGGCTCGATTGGGCTATGCATTGCCAAGGCGAGGTGTCGCTTCAGCTTGAAGATATTTGCAGAAGGAGGATGAAACTAAGATCGCCCGCGAATGATTCAGTGCTCAACATAAAGACTGAATGTGAAATTGGTGTTCTTGTGAATGATTGGGTGGGCAGACGGCAAGAAATTACCCAAGCATACCTGGCGATGCTTCGTGAAGCTCAGTCACATGTTATGATCATGACTTCGTATTTCATGCCTGGACGCTATTTTCGGAAAAGCCTGCGAGCGGCCGCAAAGCGGGGAGTTAAAATACAGATGATCTTAACGGGAGACTCCGATGTACCCGCAGCCAAATATGCCGAACGGTATATGTATGACTGGCTGTTTCGCAATAACATTGAGATCTGGGAATACCAGAATAATGTACTGCACGGTAAAATAGCTGTCGCGGATAAAAAATGGGCTACGGTTGGTTCTTACAATGTGAATAACCTTAGCGCATATGCCAGCATTGAGCTGAACCTGGAGGTGAGGGATGATGCGTTGGCAGGCGATATTGAAAAGCGTTTACAGGATATTCTCATTAAGGATTGCAAACAGATAACACCCCGGGTCTATAAAAAGCAAGTCAATGTTTTTACGCACCTGCTGCAAGCCATAGCGTACAGTATGTTCCGCTTTATGCTGTTTATTTTTACACTCCGGATACGCCACCCTGAGTAGACAGTCAGGTCTTTACGCTCAACGAAAAAGCTACTGCTTACGATAAAGATTTTGAGTTCTTCTCTGCGAACTTTGCGCCTTTGCGGTTTAACCCTTAGAGGGACAGAAGTTCTTGATTAGTTACCTTTAATTCTTTCCCAGAAAGATACAAAGGTCTTCTTGTTCCAGCCCGTAAACCTTCCGCGTTGAACAACCAGCAGATTCATATCCGGCTTCTCTAAAAAGAAATAGAAAACAAACTTCGCCCGGGGGGTGTCCCATCCGGCAATCTGCCCGAAACGCAGATCATTGAGTACAACAGTCTCTTCAACCTTTTCAATGGTATAATATCCCTGTGAGAATCGTTTAAGCTTGGCGACTTCATCCTGGTTGCTTACTCCTTTTAATAACTGATTATTCTGAGGATAGAATTCCAGAGGAATTTTCTTTTCGCGATCAAAGATGGAACTGTACCCGATATAAAATCCCGAATCAGCCTCGGCAACTACATACCATAACATGTTGTTTAATGGAGTGGGAGAGGTGAAATAATTTTTGGGCTTGAATCCAGCCTGGGCAAAAGTTCTTTCTGCTCGACTGGTAATGACTGACTTGTTGATCAGGCAAATAGTCATGTAGCTCGCGCTTATAAGTAATATCAAAACTGCAAGCTTTAAACGTTTTGGGTTTGATCGCTTCATACGAATAAGTACGATCAAGCCGATTAACGACCAGATGGTGAAGAACGGGTCAGCCACGAAAATTACATTAAAGGAGATGCGCTGATTGGTGAACGGTTCAAACAACCCCGTACCGTATGAATTAAGGGAATCCAGTGTGAGATGCATCAATAATTCTGTACCCAGGAAAATCATCCAGTGCTTGACCGTAAAGTCATTATCACCCCGGATCATCCGTTTCATGAGGTATGCCAGGCCGATCGTTACGAGTATTCCAAACAGGAAAGAATGGGTTATACCTCGGTGCGCCAGCAGGTCGTCAACCTGTGAATTGAAAAAGCCGAGTACAAAGTCGATGTCCGGCAAGCTTTGCGCGACTGCACCAATGATCATCGCCTTTTTGCCCAACGATTTGCCCGCGAGGGCCTCTCCGATAACTGCGCCCAGGGCTATGTGTGTTATTGAATCCATCGTGTTAAGGGCAAGGCTTGATAATCATTTCGTAAGGTAAGCAACAGGACTTTCTCATAAAAAACTGAATTTTTCACATTTTAATGTGGATAATATTCTACACGATATCATAATAAACTTTACTTTTACCGGCTTTTAACCGGATTTATTGATAACGTTATAGCCTTTGTTTTTGGCACAATTTCTATCATGCTCCTTGCACGACAGATCCCATGAAGATTAGGAATATTTTACTCCGAGCAGCTGACATTTTTAAGTTTATCAGGAATTTCTTCAAGGAAGCTCTGTCTCCTCCTTACGAAACAAAGGAAATTTTGAACCAGTGCTTCATCGTTGGCAACCGGTCGTTATTCCTTATCGCCTTTACAGCATTTCTTGCGGGAATTGTCTTTACGAAGCAGTCACGGCCTTCCCTCGCATCCTTTGGTGCTGAATCATGGCTGCCTTCGCTGGTATCCCAAGCCGTTGTAAGATCACTCGGTCCGCTCATTACAGGATTGATATGTGCCGGTAAGCTAGGATCAAACATTGGAGCTGAGCTCGCCAGCATGCAGGTGACAGAACAAATAGATGCCATGGAAGTTTCAGGTACCAGGCCATTCTCTTATTTGGTAGTGACGCGCGTAGTTGCAACAACCTTAATGCTTCCGTTGCTTGTTGTATTCGCAGATGTTGTTGCGCTGTTGGGATCCTTTATGATGGTGAACTCAATTAACAGTACAAGCTTTGCCTTGTTTGCTAATGAAGCGGCAGCATCAATTTCGTATACAGATATCTGGTCTTCTGTTGCAAAGTCAGCGTTGTTTGGATTTGCAATCGGCATCATCAGTTCATATGCAGGCTATCATTCGGATAAAGGAACCACCGGTGTCGGAAAAGCAGCAAATATTGCCGTTGTTATTTCCATGATGTTTATTTTCATTATTGACCTCATTGTTCTCCAGGTCGTAAACTTATTCTTCCGATGAGCAAGGCCGCAGACCATAAAGTGAAGGTGAATAAAAACAACCGGGTAGTTGAGGTGAAAGACCTGAACAAGAGCTTTGGGGACAGGGTGGTGCTTAAAAACGTTAACCTGGAGTTGTTTGAAAATGAAAACCTGGTCATTCTTGGAAAATCCGGTGCTGGAAAATCCGTGCTTATTAAATGCATGATTGGATTGATTAAACCTGATTCAGGCTATATCAACGTTCTGGAATACGAGGTTAATGATCTTTCAGCAAAAGAGTTAAATGAGCTGCGCATAAAAGTTGGCTTCTCTTTTCAACTGAGCGCACTCTATGACTCAATGACCGTTCGTGAAAACCTGGAGTTTCCGTTAAAAAGAAATCTCAAAATATTTGATAAAAAAATCCTCGATGAGAAAGTAATGAAGGCACTGGAAGATGTTGGCCTGGCTCAGTCTGCCGAGATGCTTCCTGCTGAACTCTCGGGTGGTATGAAAAAACGGATCGGGATCGCGCGGACCCTTATTCTTAATCCAGAGATCATGTTGTACGATGAGCCAACAGCCGGCCTTGATCCAATTACGGCTGGGGAAATTAATGAGCTTATTTTAGAAGTACGCGATAAATACAAAACCGCATCGATCATTATCACGCACGACTTAAGTTGTGCACGCGCAACTTCCGACCGGATTATCGGATTGTTTGATGGCTATAATAAAGTAGAAGGAACATTTGAGGAATTAAAAGCTTCACCAAAAGACGAACTTGAATTATTTTTTAATTATTAATGAATAGCATATATGGATAACCAGGAAGCAAAACGGAATATTAAGCTAGGAGCCTTTGTGATTGGGGGAGTTGCTTTATTTCTGCTCATTTTATTTTACCTGGGAAAGGAAAATAATATTTTCAGTAAAACCTTTACCGTGTCGGCTATTTTCAAAAACGTGGAAGGCTTGAAGGAGGGGGATAATGTTTGGCTATCGGGTGTGAAGATCGGTACCGTAAAAAAAGTTTCCATTATCGATGAGGGAAAAGTTGTTGTAAGTCTTTCACTGAAAGAGAAGCAGAATGAATTCATCAAGAAGGACGCAACAGCGAACATCGGTTCCGATGGACTAGTAGGAAATAAAATTGTTATTATCCGCCCGGGCTCAGCAGCTGAAACAATTCATGACAATGATACGATAAACTCATTTTCACCAACGGATACGCAGGAACTATTCAATCTTGCCAAAGATGTTGGTACGGATATTAAAGTTATCACTGGCGATTTAAGAGTGCTGACGGCCAAAATCAACAAGGGCGAAGGCGTGCTCGGTGAACTGCTTAACGAAGGTGAAATGGCGAAAGAACTACGGGCATCCATGGTCGCAATCCGCAGGGCTAGTGAAAATGCAACGCGGGCAACAAACGAAATCAATAAAATACTTACAGAGGTAAATCAGGGAGATGGATTAATGACAAAGCTCCTTCGCGATACTACCTATGCTGCTCAGTTTAGCCGGACAATGGAAAACGTTGAACAAGTAGGTGAAAATGCCAGAAAGATGGCGGCTGATCTGAAAGAAGTTACCGATAAAATGAACGATAAGAACAACGCTATGGGTGTGTTGTTAACGGACACGGTCTTTGCTGAAAAGCTGAAAAGTACCATGATTAATGCCGAAAAATCATCTGCCAAGCTGGATGAAAACCTGAAAGCCATGCGTTCAAGCTGGCCATTCAAAAAGTATTATAAAAAGAACAAAGCCAAGAGCTAAATGGAATTTACTACCGAGATATTAATAAGCTTATTAACCCTAACCTTCCTCGAGATTGTCTTAGGGATTGATAATATTGTTTTTATTTCCATTATCGGGAGCCGCCTTCCTGCTGATCAGCAGAAAAAAGTACGTGTGTTAGGTCTTTCGTTTGCGCTTATAGCCAGAATTTTACTGCTTCTTGCAATTAACTGGATCATCGGATTAAAGCAGCCCATACTCACCATCAACGACTTTGATCTCAGTTTTCGCGACCTCATTCTGATCGTGGGAGGGATGTTTCTGATCGCCAAGAGCACCTCTGAAATGCACAAGAAATTTGAAGGCTCTGAAACTGAAAAAAAGGAACAACTTAAAAAGTATACCCTGCGCTCAGCGATCATTCAGATCATCTTACTGGACGTTGTTTTTTCACTTGATTCAATCATTACAGCGGTCGGGCTGGTTGATGAAGTCTATATAATTGTCATCGCCATTGTAATATCTATGGCTGTTATGCTCCTGTTTGCGAAAAGAATCAGTGACTTCATCAATAACCATCCTGCAATGAAATTGTTAGCAGTTGCATTTTTGCTGATGATTGGAACGGTGCTGGTAATTGAAGGTTTTCATGTGCATGTTCCCAAGGGATATATCTATTTCTCTATGGCATTTGCACTCGGTATCGAAGTTCTGAATATGAAGTTGAGAAAAAAGCACAACCCAAAAGTGTAATTCTTTAGGTTTTAGTACCTTGTTCGGTATAACCCGCAGGTATGAAAAGCTTTATTGTTTGTGTAGTTATTTTCGCATCGCTCTCTGTCGTAGCTCAATCGCGAAAGAAAATCAGTTTCGACAATGACTGGAAGTTTACCCTCGGCCATGCAGCCGATGCGTCAAAAGACTTTAACTACTCCATCGCAAACATTTTTGCAAAATCCGGCAAGGCTGAAAAAACTGCTATTGAACCTAAATTTGATGACAAAGCATGGGATAATGTTACACTTCCGCATGACTGGGTAGTAGCGCTCCCATTTGAAAATTCACCCAACTTTGATGTGATGGCGCACGGCTATAAACCAGTAGGTGGCTTGTATCCGCAAAACAGCATCGGCTGGTACCGCAAGCACTTCACGATCAACAAGGCTGATTCAGGCCAACGATTTACTATCCAGTTCGATGGAATTTTTCGCGATGCTAAAATCTGGTGTAATGGGTTTTACCTCGGTAATAATGAAAGCGGCTATGTGGGTATAACCTATGATATCACGGACTATATTAACTATCAAAAGGAGAATGTATTAACCGTCCGGGTTGATGCTTCACAATATGAAGGTTGGTTTTACGAAGGTGCAGGCATCTATCGCCATGTATGGCTGAATCAATTTCCGAATGTACACATTGATGAGAACGGAATTTATGCCAGCAGCTTTGTGCGCGAAAAAGACACCTACATTACAGTGTCAACTAGCGTATCAAATAAACATCTGGGAGAGGACTCAGAAGAAGTAGTAGTGTATTGCTATGTGACTGATCGGAACGGTAAAAAGATTGCTGAAAGCGCTAAAAACAAAATTCAAATCACGGCACAACAAACCCGTACAGAAACACAATTAATTTCCTTTCAGAATGCGCGTTTGTGGTCCTTGGAAGATCCTTATCTCTATAAAGTTTTTTCAGTTATTAAGTCAGGCGACAAAATTCTGGATGTGCAAAAAATCCGCGTTGGCGTTCGAACGATAAGAATAGATCCTGACCAGGGATTATTCTTAAATGACAAGCATGTTAAAATTCACGGTGTTAACTGCCATCAGGATCACGCAGGTGTTGGCAGTGCCTTGCCGGACAGACTCCAATATTATCGGATTGAATTATTAAAAGAGATGGGTGTGAATGCGTATCGTGCGAGCCATAATGCACCGACACCTGAATTGCTGGACGCATGCGATAGTCTCGGCATGCTTGTTATGGATGAGCAAAGACTGTTAAATAGCAGTCCTGAGTACATGGATCAATTTGAACGTCTGATCAAGCGCGACCGGAATCATCCTTCGATATTTATGTGGTCGATTGGTAATGAAGAACAGGGTATTCAGTACAACAGCTTTGGTAAACGAATCGCGCAAACCTTGTTGGCTAAGCAATTAGAACTC
>Ga0075160_10002237_pt1 | contig 11613 bp, 12 predicted proteins | sample JI91814C2DNA_FD_70969 | JGI IMG/M metagenome (GOLD analysis project Ga0075160, IMG submission 70969) | Wastewater effluent complex algal communities from Wisconsin, to seasonally profile nutrient transformation and Carbon sequestration -... | ecosystem: Engineered > WWTP > Effluent > Algae...
CCCAATCCGTATCAATTTCTTTCTTAATTTCAGTTCTAATTGCATCATCTTCATCTTCAGATAAAACCGCTGTATCTTTTAAGTAGTTTCTATAATTTTCTACTGGGTCTTTCAAAGCCCAAATGTCCATCAATTCTTGCGGAACATACTTTGTACCGCTCGCCTCTTCATGTCCACGCATTCTGAATGTTTTGAACTCCAATAAAACTGGACGTGGATTTTCAACCATAGATGCTTTCAATTCCGAAATCAAATGCACTACTTCCAATAAGTTGTTTCCATCTACAATGTGGCTTTCCATTCCGTAACCGAAACCTTTATCAGCAAGATTTTCGCAACGATATTGTTCGTTTGTTGGAGTTGATAATCCGTAACCATTATTTTCTATCACGAATAAAACTGGTAATTGCCAAACCGCCGCAATATTCAACGCTTCGTGAAAATCGCCTTCTGAAGTAGCGCCTTCACCAGTAAAAACTGCAGTTACTTTTCCGTTTTCTCTTAATTTATTGGCTAGAGCGATTCCGTCTGCAATCCCTAATTGAGGACCTAAATGCGAAATCATTCCAATAATTTTATATTCTTGCGTCCCGAAGTGGAAACTTCTATCACGACCTTTAGTAAATCCATTTTTCTTTCCTTGCCATTGCGAAAATAAGCGGTATAATGGAATATCACGAGTAGTAAACACTCCTAAATTACGGTGCATTGGTAAAATATATTCATCTTTATCCAAAACCCAAGTGATCCCGACTGAAATAGCCTCTTGTCCGATTCCAGAAAACCATTTTGAAACTTTTCCTTGACGAATTAAGATCAGCATCTTTTCTTCAATTAACCTAGGTTTAAGTATTTTTCTATACAATTCTAATAATTGAGGATTTGTTAATTCTTTTCTTTCAAAGTTCATAATGATGAAACGATTAAATTTGTCTCAAAAGTACTAAAAATAACATTTTGAAAGCAAAATGTTATAAAAAAAGATGAGACAAATTTCAAGTGCAAGAACAAGTTCAAAATCAAGTTCAAATTTTAACGCAAAGTGACAAAGTTTTTTCGCAAAGAGCGCAAAAGAAATTAATTTCGAAATAATAAAAAGCTCTATGTAATTTTTAAAATATTTAGTGATATAAGATTTTCAAGTAAAATTCTTAGACTTCAATAAGAAATAAAAGATTATTTAGATTTCTTTAATTTTTCTAATCTGTGTTCCAAAAATTCTATCACATACCACCCATCATCCATCACCCATCACCAATTGTTAACAACTTTCCACTTTCACAATTAAAATATTTAATTACATTTGTATTCACTTGGGTTACTGCCCAAAATGATTTACTAATAACAAAGTTTAAGTATGCAACAAATTCCTAGTGTTGACTTACGTGATTTCCTGTCGGATGTTTCGGCGCGTAAACAAAAATTTGTAAATGAAATCGGAAAAGCTTTCGAAGAAATCGGATTCGTAGCATTAAAAGGTCATTTTTTAGACGACAAATTAGTTGAAAGTTTGTATTCAGAAGTAAGAAACTTCTTTACACTTCCATTAGAAACCAAAGCTAAATACGAAATTCCAGGAATTGGCGGACAACGTGGATACGTTTCTTTTGGTAAAGAACATGCTAAAGGTCGCTCTGCTGGAGATTTAAAAGAGTTTTGGCATTTTGGACAATATGTTAGCAAAGATTCAAAATATGTATACGAATATCCAGATAACGTAGAAGTAACAGAATTACCTAAATTCAACGAAGTAGGCAAAGAAGCGTACCAAATGTTAGAAAAAACAGGTGTTTATGTGTTAAGAGCTTTAGCACTTTACATTGGTTTAGACGAATTCTATTTTGATAAATACATCAAAGATGGTAACAGTATTTTACGTCCAATCCACTACCCTCCTATTACTGACGAGCCTAAAGATGGTGCCGTTCGTGCAGCTGCACATGGTGACATCAACCTGATTACCTTATTAATGGGTGCTCAAGGAAAAGGATTGCAAGTACAAAATCACAACGGAGAATGGATTGACGCTATGGCACAACTAGACGAGTTAATGATTAACGTAGGTGATATGTTGTCAAGACACACCAACAACAAGTTGAAATCAACAATTCACCAAGTGGTAAATCCACCAAGAGAATTATGGGGTTCTTCTCGTTATTCCATTCCGTTTTTTATGCATCCAGTAAGCGACATGAGTTTAAATTGTTTACCAGAATGTATCGATGAAAACAATCCAAAATTATATGAAGACATCACAGCTGGTGACTTCTTATATGAGCGTTTGGTTGAATTAGGATTGATTAAGAAATAAAGGAAATAAAATTCCAATAAATAAAATTCCAAATTCCAAGTAACACTGGGGTTTGGTTTTTTGTTTAAAGATTAACATTTACACGCCACAATGGAACGCGGATGAAACGGATTTTTCGGATAACCGCAGATTAATAATAAAAATTATGAGTAGTATTTTACACAAAGAGTTAACAGGTTCAATTTTGAAATTATTTTATGAAGTTTATAATGAGCTAGGATATGGTTTTCTTGAAAAAGTTTATCAAAATGCATTATTCAATGAATTAAAAAATAATGGTTTTGAAGTTGAATCTCAAAAGCAAATAAAAGTATATTATAAAAATATTGAAGTAGGTGACTATTATGCGGATTTAATAGTAAACGATAAAGTAATTTTAGAATTAAAAGCTACTGAAGCAATTACTGAAGCTCATGAATTTCAACTACTTAATTATTTAAAAAGCACGAATATTGAAGTAGGACTTCTATTAAACTTTGGAAAAAAACCTGAGTTTTGTAGAAAAGTATTTCAAAATTATAGAAAATAAAATCAGCGGTAATCCGATAAATCAGTGTTATCCGCGTTCTAAAAAATTAACTATGAATGATTTAGAAGAACAATTAAAAAAACTTTTCCCCAACCACGAAGCTTCAAACGAACCAAAAGCTATCGAAGAAACTCCTCACGAATTATTCGTTCAGGTAGCACCTATGATTTGCAAATATGAAAAGCGTAAAGGGAAACCCACCACGATTATTTCAGGCTATGAAGGCAAAGATGAAGATTTTAAAATTTTAGCTAAAGAAATCAAAAGCAAATTAGCCGTTGGTGGAACGTTTAAAGAGGGTGAAATCATCATTCAAGGTGATTATCGTGATAAAATCATGAAACTATTACAAGACAAAGGATTCAAAACAAAACGAGTAGGCGGTTAGAAAGTGTTCAGTGGTCAGTTTATAGTGATCAGTTGAATCGAAAAACATCAAAAATAAATTAAAAAACTTTGCGACTTAGAGTCTTTGTGGCAAAAAAAATAAACTTATGATACAATCATCAGAATTAATATTAAATCCAGACGGAAGTGTATATCACATCAACTTAAAACCCGGACAAATTGCTAACGATATTATCTTTGTTGGCGATCAAAATCGTGTAGAGAAAATCACAAAACACTTTGATTCTATTGAGTTTAGCACGCAAAAACGTGAATTCAAAACCCAAACTGGAACCTTTAAAGGTAAAAGAATTACCGTTATGTCTTCTGGAATTGGTCCTGACAATATTGATATTGTAATGAACGAATTAGACGCTTTGGTAAACGTTGATTTAGAAACTAGAACCGTAAAAAAAGAATTGACTTCATTGAACATTGTTCGTATTGGAACTTCGGGATCTTTGCAAGCAGATATTCCTTGCGATAGTATTGTAATGAGTCAGTATGGTTTAGGGTTAGATAACATGCTTCGCTCCTATTTAATTGACGAAATTACAGATACTGAAATGGAAGATGCGTTTATCAAGCAAACGAATTGGGACATGAGAAAAGGCCGTCCGTATGTAATTGCAGGAAGTAAATCACTAGAAAAACGTTTAGAGAGCGATAAAATCTTCAAAGGATTTACAGGAACTGCTGGTGGATTTTATGGTCCTCAAGGGCGTGTAGTGCGTTTAGGAATTCAAGATTCAGAGTTGAATTCTAAAATGGATAGTTTCAATTTCAACGGAACTCGAATGACTAATTTAGAAATGGAAACTGGTGCTATTTATGGTTTAGGAAAACTTTTAGGTCACCAATGTTTATCGTTAAATGCCATCATTGCAAACCGTACAACTGGAACTTTCAGTGAAGACCCTTACAAAGCTGTAGATGAATTAATTGAATATACTTTAAATAAGTTAGCAGAATAATTTTAAATCAAAAAAATGACATTTCGTTTTGCAAGACATACCAATAATTTAGAGCAAATTAAATCCTTTTATATCGATATTTTAGGATTTGAATTGCTTGGTGGTTTTGAAAATCATAATGGTTATGATGGCGTTTTTATTGGAAAATCAAATGAGAATTGGCATTTAGAATTTACAAAATCAGAAGAAATTGTTCTTTTTAATTTTAATGAGGATGATATTTTAGTTTTTTATCCAAACAATAAATCGGAGTTTGATTTCATTTTGAATAAAATTCATTCTAGAAAAATTGAATTTATAAAAACCAAAAATCCATATTGGAATAATTCCGAAGGTTCAGAAGGTTCAGAAGGTTCGGAAGGAAAAATGATTTTAGATCCTGATGGCTATAGAGTTATTATTTCTGATTTAAAAATAAAATGAAAGATAAAATATTAAAATTTGAGGTTTTATTAGATAATTTCACACTTCAATCAATAACTGATTTTGAGGTTAAAATTGTTGTAAACAAATGGTCTAAAAAAGAAATATTAGGTCATTTAATTGATTCCGCAATTCATAATTTACAACGTTTTACCGAAATTCAATATTCCGAAAAGCCCTATAAAATTAGACCTTACAATCAAGATGCCTTAGTTCAATATAATGATTATCAAAATAAAAATAATCAGAATTTATTTGATTTATGGTTGCAATTGAATCGTCATATTTTAGAAATTATTAAAAACCAAACGGATAAAACTTTAGCATACCAATTAATTCTCCCTAATGGCACATTAACCAATTTACAATTTTTAATTGAGGATTATATAGAACATCTATTTTATCATGTATTACAAATAAAAAAAGTATGGACTTAATTCTCGAAACGACTAGATTAATCCTAAGAGAAATGCGTCATGAAGATGCAAATGCTCTATTTGAAATGGATTGCAACCCTAATGTTCATAAATATCTATGGCAAAAACCAGTTGAACATATTGATGAAGTTCATGCTTACATTGATATGGTTAGACTGCAATACATTGATAACGGAATTGGGCGTTTTGTAGCTATTACTAAAGATACGAATGAATTAATCGGTTGGACAGGCATTAAATTTGTAAACAATCACGTAGAAAATGGAAACACCAATTTTTACGATTACGGCTATCGTTTAAATGAAAAATTCTGGAACAAAGGTTTCGCTACGGAAGCTTCAATTGCTTGGTTAGATTATGGTTTCAATCAAATGAAAATTCAAGAAATGAATGCATACACCCATGCCGAAAACGGTGCTTCTAATCATGTGTTGCAAAAAGTAGGTTTCAATTTTATGGAAGATTATCCTGATGAAAATGGCGTGATATGGAAATGGTGGCAGCTGATAAATTTAGAATTTAGAATCAGAATTTAGAACGTTAGAATGAATTTTGATGAACTAATATATAAAGTAAAAAACATTCCTTATGGAAGAAATACTAATAGGTATGATTTTTCATTGGTATTATCTGAAAACAAAGGAACTTGTAGTTCAAAACACGCTTTCTTAAAGAATTTTGCTGATAAAAATGGAATTGAAAATGTAAAGCTATACATAGGAATATTCAAAATGAACGAAACAAATACACCAATACTTGGCGATTTACTCTCAAAAAATAATATCAATTACATTCCAGAAGCACATTGTTATTTGAAGATAAACCAAGTTCCAGTTGATGCTACAACATCGGATTCTTTTTACGATAAAATAAAGAATGATATTTTAGAAGAAATCGAAATCATTCCAAATCAAGTAAGTGATTTTAAAGTAGCATATCACAAGGCTTTTTTAAAAAAATGGATTGAAGAAACCAATCAAAATAATACCTTTGAAGAAATTTGGAAAATTAGAGAACAATGCATCTCAAAATTATCTGAATAATCAAATAAAACAATAATGAAAACAATCAAAATAGCTGGCGTTCCAGAACATTTTAATTTACCTTGGCACATGTGCATCGAAGATGGTGAATTTGAAGCCGTTGGAATCGATTTACAATGGACTGATGTTCCAGAAGGAACAGGTAAAATGTGCCAAATGTTGCGCAATGGTGAAACCGATATTGCCGTAATTCTAACAGAAGGAATTATCAAAGATATTGCCGCTGGAAATCCGAGTAAAATTGTGCAGGTTTATGTGCAAAGTCCTTTAATTTGGGGAATTCATGTAGCAGCAAATTCAAGTTATAATGCACTTTCAGATTTAGAAAATAAAAAAGTAGCGATTTCTCGAATAGGTTCTGGTTCGCATTTGATGAGTATTGTGAATGCTCAAAATCAGAATTGGAACACAGAAAATTTACAATTTGAAATCGTAAATACCATTGATTGTGCGGTTGAAAGTTTAACTTTAGGAAAAGCGGATTATTTCATGTGGGAACGTTTTATGACACAACCACTAGTGGATAAAGGAATTTTTAGAAGAATTGCTGATTGCCCTACTCCATGGCCTTGTTTTGTGATTGCAGTTCGCAATGAAATTTTGGAACAACATCCAAAAATCATCGAGCAAATTTTAGACATTATCAATACAACCACAGAAGAGTTTAAGTTAATTCCAAGCATTGATAGAACGTTAGCTTCTAAATACAATCAAAAAGTGGAATCAATTCAAGATTGGCTAAAATTAACCCGTTGGTCACAAAAACAAATGACCAATCAAACCTTTAACAAAATTATGGAACAACTTTTGAAGCTTCAAATTGTCGATAAAATACTGCCAGACGACTCGGTACTTAAATAATTCCGTATTTTTATCGTTTTAAACGAAATGACCCTAAAAATCCCAACTATAGCCGAAATCAAAGAAAAGCTTTCTTTACCGAAGCCTTGGGATAATATTGTCATTTTTTTATTAAATATCTTAATTGCAATTCCTGTTTTTTTAATTGCACACCAAAATTTTATTGATTTTTATTGGATTCTTAATTTAGATCGAATTTTACTGTTCATATTAATAATTATTATTATCCAATTGCTTTTACGATTGGTTAAAACGGTAATTATATTGATTGCTTTTTTTTATCTTATTTCGCTTTTTATAGGGACAATATTTGATAATTATGGATTTAATCGTGTATTTGAAGATTATCGCTATATGATATATTCAATGAAAGAAAATCCAAATCCTCAAGATTTGATACTATCTAAATTATTGCCTTTTCCCAACAAATCTAAAATTATAAATGCTGTAGATTATAAAAATCCAAAAGTTAGAAATTATGCATTAGCTGCGACTTCAAAGCATTTCAAAAACATTAATAAAGAAGGAGATATTAGAATTATGATTCAGTGTTTTGCAGTTTTTAAAGAAATTAGAAATAATTGGAATTATGTTAATGATCCAAGAGGAAGTGAATATATTGCAAATGCAACAGAAAGCTTACAACATTTTTCGGGGGATTGTGATGATCATGCTATTTTAATGGCATCTTGTGTCCAAGCCGTTGGAGGAACATCAAGAATTATTCATACTAAAGGACATTTGTATCCAGAAATGCTAATTGGTACAAAAAAAGATTTAGAAATAGCTACTTATTTTATTAAAAAAATTCTATTTTCTACAGAAAGTTATAACCAACAAATTCATTACCATATTGATGAGAGAGGACAAATTTGGCTTAATTTAGATTACACTGCAACCTATCCTGGCGGACGGTTTATGAGTGAAGAAATTCTCGGTGCCTTAACATTTAATTAAAGATATTTGGGGAATCTAAAAGTTTGAATTATGTCAACTATATTTATGTTATATTGAAAATCAATTATATAGAGAAAATTAAACGAATGCAACATTAAAACAATTCTTTTTTAAAAGCTTTTTTTTAAAAATTAAAATTAAATTAAAATATCATTTAATAATTTCAATTTTTAATGCTTCTTCTTGATTTACAGAATCAAAAAAACCTTGTTCATTCATCCAATCATCACTAAATACTTTACTCATGTATCTAGAACCATGATCAGGAAAAATGATTACTACTTTACTATTGATGTCAAATTCACCATCTTCAGCATACTGTTTAACCGCTTGAAATGCAGCTCCAGAAGTATAGCCTACAAATAAACCTTCTTTTTTAGCTAATTCTCTTGTAGTATGCGCACTTCCTTCATCTGAAACTTTAATAAACTTATCAATGATATCAAAATCGGTGGCTGTTGGAATTAAATTTTTACCTAAACCTTCAATGCGGTATGGATAAATTTCATTGTTATCAAATTCTTTAGTTTCATGATATTTTTTCAAAACCGAACCAAAAGCATCGACACCTAAAATTTTAATGTTTGGATTTTTTTCTTTCAAAAAACGAGCTGTTCCTGAAATAGTTCCACCTGTTCCACTACATGCTACTAAATGAGTGATTTGTCCTGCAGTTTGTTCCCAAATTTCTGGACCAGTAGATTTGTAGTGTGCATCAACGTTAAGTTCATTAAAATATTGGTTAATATAAACAGAACCTTTAGTTTCTTCATGTAATCGCTTAGCAACATTATAATACGAACGCTCATCATCAGCAGATACATTAGCTGGACAAACATATACCTTTGCTCCCATGGAACGCAACATATCAATCTTGTCTTTTGATGATTTTGAACTAACCGCTAAAATACAATCATAGCCTTTAATTATACTTACCATTGCTAAACTAAACCCAGTATTTCCTGAAGTTGTTTCAATAATGGTGTCTCCAGGCTTTATAATTCCTTTTTTTTCAGCTTCTTCAATAATGTATATAGCAATGCGGTCTTTAGTAGAATGCCCTGGATTAAAAGCTTCCACTTTTGCATAAAAATCTCCAGACATGTTTGCAGTAACCTTACTTAATTTGATTAATGGTGTATTTCCAATTAATTCTAACACATTATTATAGGCTTTTATTTCATCTTTCATAGAAGATAATATTTGTTTTTAAATTGAATATGAAGCAGTTAACTCGATTGAATTACTTTTTCATAAAAATTAAATTATTTAAGAATACTTATTTTGAAGCTTCTAAAACCTTGCAAATTTAACAAAAAAAAATTAACTAATTCTTTATTTTTTCTAAATCTAATAAAAAAGCAAATTCTTTAGCTAATTCTTTCAAAGCTTCAAATCTACCTGAAGCACCTCCGTGACCAGCATCCATATTTGTATCTAAAAATAACTGCTTGTCATTAGTTTTCATAACACGTAATTTTGCTACCCATTTAGCTGGTTCAAAATATTGTACTTGCGAATCGTGAAGCCCTGTAGATACGTACATATTTGGATAATTTTGCTTTTTAACTTGGTCATATGGAGAATACGAAAGCATGTAATCATAATATACTTTTTCATTCGGATTTCCCCACTCATCATATTCTCCTGTTGTTAATGGAATTGTATCATCTAACATGGTTGTAACCACATCTACAAATGGAACTTGTGCAATCACTCCATTGTATAATTCTGGCGACATATTAACAATTGCTCCCATTAGTAAACCACCTGCCGAACCACCTTCTGCATACAAATGTGATGGCGAAGTATATTTTTCTGCAATTACAAATTTTGAACAGTCAATAAAGTCGGTAAAAGTATTTATTTTTTTTAAAAGTTTTCCGTTTTCATACCATTCTCTTCCTAAGTCTTCTCCTCCTCTAATGTGTGCAATAGCATAGATAAATCCTCTATCTAACAAACTCAATCGTGTTGAGGAAAAATAAGGATCCATTGTAGCACCATACGAGCCATAAGCATATAGTAACAATGGATTTTTACCATCTTTTTTCATTCCTTTTCTGTACACTATCGAAATTGGCACTTTGGTTCCGTCTGTTGCCGTTGCCCAAATTCTTTCTTCTACATAATTGTTTTTATCAAATTTTCCACCTAAAACAGCTTGCTCTTTTAATACTTTTTTCTCCTGAGTTCTCATATTAAAATCTATTACAGAAGAAGGTGTTGCCATTGATTGGTAACCATACCGAAGAATTTCAGTATCAAAATCCACATTGGTAGTTGTGTATGCAGTATAGGTTTCACTTGAAAATGGTAAATAATAATCCCCTTTTCCACTCCAAGGACGAATTTGAATTTTGTTTAAACCGTTTGAACGTTCCTCAACTACTAAATAGTCTTTAAAAATATCAATTCCTTCTAATAGAACATCATCTCTATGACCGATTAAATCTTTCCAGTTTTCAGCAGCAGTTGCTGTTTCTGAAACCTTCATTAATTTGAAATTTGTTGCTTTATCTTTATTAGTAACAATATAAAAACTATCACCATAGTGCGAAATTGAATATTCCAATCCACGCGTTCTTTTTTGGAAAATTCTAAATTCACCATTAGGATTATTTGCTTCTAAAATTTGGTATTCAGAAGTTAGTGTGCTTGAAGAACCTATAACCAAATATTTCTTTGACTTTTCTTTGTAAACAAATGTGCTAAATGTATCATCTTTTTCATGAAAAACCATACTATCAGTAGTAGCTTCAGTACCTAAAATATGTTTAAAAATTTTATCAGAACGTAACGTTTGTGAATCTTTACGAGTGTAAAATAAGGTTTTGTTATCTCCTGCCCAAGTAGAACCACCTGTTGTGTTTTCTAATTTCACTGGAAGAATTTCACCTGTTTCTAGGTTTTTGATTTGTATAGTATATTGTCTTCTAGAAACTAAATCTACTCCAAAAGCAGCCCATTTATTGTCTTCACTTATGTTTAGACCAGCTAAATTAAAATAAGAATGCCCTTTTGCCATTTCGTTACAGTCAAACAAAACTTCTTCTTTGGCTTCTAAACTTCCTTTTTTACGGGAATAAATAGGGTAATCTTTACCAGTTTCATAACGTGTAATATAGTAATAACCATTGTAAAAATATGGCACCGAACTATCGTCTTCCTTAATTCTTCCTTTCATTTCCAAAAACAAATCGTCTTGCAATTGTTTGGTATGAGCTGTTGATTTTTGATAGTATTCGTTCTCTTTATTCAAGTAATCAATAACCTCGGGGTTTTCTCTTTCATTTAACCAATAATAGTTATCAATTCTTTTATCACCATGTTTTTCTAATGTTTTTGGAACAATTTTAGCAACAGGAGGTAGTAATTTATCAGACATTTTTGTTTTATTTTGACCGTGTAATTGCGTAAAAACAACACACACTAAAAGAAAATAAGTTAATTTTTTCATGAAGTTTTACAATATTTATTAAACGCTAATTTAGTATTTTAGTTTGAATAAAAAAATAAAAAATATTTTTAGTAATTATACGTGCATTTTAAGGTATATTTAAAGAATACCAAACAATAAGAGATAAAAAAAAATATTATTTATTTAAACAAATTGACTCTTATAAATATAATTATAAACTACATTTATTTATTCTGTAAATGTATTAAAATAATTTATTTCAGTAAGAAA
>Ga0075160_10002249_pt1 | contig 11581 bp, 8 predicted proteins | sample JI91814C2DNA_FD_70969 | JGI IMG/M metagenome (GOLD analysis project Ga0075160, IMG submission 70969) | Wastewater effluent complex algal communities from Wisconsin, to seasonally profile nutrient transformation and Carbon sequestration -... | ecosystem: Engineered > WWTP > Effluent > Algae...
CAGCCAGGGCAGGCTGCGATCCGAGTAGACCGGGCGGCGCGGCATGCGTTCGCCCAGCATCACCTCGACGATGCGGCCTTCGACCAGGGCCAGCACGCGGGTGGCGCCGATGAACAGGATCACGAAGGGGATGCCGATGATCAGGATCGCGAAGCCGACCGAGAGCCCGACACCGGTCACCGCCCACGTGAAATAGAAGGTGCCGGTGGCGATCGACAGCAACATGTAGAACAGCGAACCATAGGTATGCGGATCCGCCAGTACGCCGAAGAAGCGGCCCGGCAGCGACTTGCGCGGCGGCGGCGGCGGCGCGCGCAACGCGGTCTGCACGCGCACCTCGGTATCTCGGTAGATGTCGGCGACCTCGTCGGGCGCACCGTAGCTGCCGGCGACCGCGGCGATCACCTCGGCCTCGGACTTGCCGGGATTGGCGGCCAGTTCCGAGCGCAGGTAGTCCTCGGCGTCGTACAGCGCATCCTGCGCCAGCGCGGGATCGCAGCCCTGCAGCGCCTGGCGCAGGCGTTCCAGGTAGGCGGGGATGGTGGTCGGCAGGTCGTGGGCGGCGTTCATGCGCTGGCTTCCTTGAGCACGGCATCGAGGGAATCGCGGGTGGCGCGCCAGGCGGCGGACCAGTCGGTGAGGGCGTCGCGGCCGGCGGGGGTGGCGCGGTAGTAACGGCGCGGCGGGCCGCTGACCGAGGGCTCGACATAGCTGTCCAGCAGGCCGGCCCCTTCCAGGTTGCGCAGCACCGGATACAGCGCGCTCTGCTTGCCGGCCAGCACGCCGTCGCCGAGCTGCTCCAGCCGCTTGGCGATCTGGTAGCCGTACATCGGCTCGGTGGAGGTTGCCACCACCGCCAGCAGGGCCAGCGACACCGTGCCGGCGCTGAGCTCCTTGTGGAATTTCCGTAAGAGGGCTTCGTCCATCTGCGGATCCGCCGGGTCTATGTTGTAGCGAATACTATTGTTCATTTCGATATAGCGAATGTGCCAGTAGTCATGCGCTCACATTAGCCCGACCCAGGCCACCCCGCCCGGCCCGGCGCGGACGCTATGCTTCGGCCTTTCCCGCATTCCGGATGCCCCATGCGCCCTGCCTTGCTCGCCATCGCCCTGTCGATTGCCGTCGCCACGCCCGCCCTGGCCCAGGACGCCGCCAAGCCGAAGTACCGCAGCGCCAAGGACATCATCGACGCCGCGCCGGCCAGCGCCTGGCGCGATCTCGACCCGGCCAACACCCTGTACATGGAGTTGCCGGCCGGCCGCGTGGTGATCGAACTGGCGCCCGGCTTCGCCCCGGAACACGTGGCCAACATCAAGACCATGGCCAGGGGCGGCTTCTGGGACGGGCTGGCGATCTACCGCTCGCAGGACAACTTCGTGGTCCAGTTCGGCGATGCCGAGGGCGAGGAAGCCGGCAAGGCCAAGCCCTACCCGGCCGGCACGAAGACCCACCTGCCCGCCGAATTCACCCGCGATGCCAAGGGCGCGCGATTCGACAAACTGCCCGACCGCGACGGCTATGCGCCGGAGGTGGGTTTCATCGACGGCTTCCCCGCCGCCCGCGACCCGAAGGCCGGCAAGGCGTGGATGGCGCACTGCTACGGCATGCTCGGCGCCGGCCGCAACAATGCCCCGGACAGCAGCATCGGCGCCGAGCTCTACGTGGTCACCGGCCAGTCGCCGCGCTCGCTCGATCGCCAGCTGAGCGCAGTCGGCCGGGTGGTCAAGGGCATGGAATTCCTGAGCGTGATCCCGCGCGGCCCCGAGCCGATGGGCTTCTACGAGAAGCCCGAGCAGCGCGCGCCGATCGTCTCGATCAAGCTGGCCAGCGACGTGCCCGAGGCGCAGCGCACCCCGCTGCAACTGCTGCGCACCGACAGCCAGGCCTTCATCGACGCCACCGAGGCCCGCCGCAACCGCGTCGACGGCTTCTACACGATCCCGGTCGGCCACATCGACCTGTGCAACGTGCCGCTGCCGGTGCGGGCGCCACCGGCGAAGTGAACCGTTCGCGATGACGAAAAAGGCGGCCAATGGCCGCCTTTTCCGTTGCCGCGAATACCGACGTGTTGCTCAGAACTCCTTGCTGAACTTGATGCCCAAGGTGCGCGGCTGGGCGAACACGGTGTAGGACTCGGCACCGCAGGTGAGCGCGGCGCACTCGGAGAACCGCGCCAGTTCGCCGCGCGTGTTGAACGCATTCTTCAGGAACACATCGACCGACCAGCTGTCCTTGCGCCAGCCCGCCGACAGGTCGGTCAGCGTGTACGCACCCAGCTTGCCGAACACCGCGCTCTGCGCCTCGCGCAGGTCATTGGTGCGATCGCCCTGGTGGGCCACCGACGCCTGCCAGTAGGCCTCGCCGCCCCGCCAGTCGAAGGTGTAGCGCGCGTTGATGTTGCCCTTGAACTTGGCCGTCACCGGCAGGCGCGTCCCGCTGAACGCACGATCCGGGGGATCGGCAGACGCCGGCAGGAAGCAGTCCGGGTCGAGGTTCCCCTGCGCGTCGGTCGCCACGCAATAGTCCCTGGTCAGCTTGGCGTCGTACCAGGCGAAACCACCATTGATCTGCAGGTTGTAGGTGGCGGCCCAGGCCAGGTCCAGCTCCAGGCCATCGATCCGCGCCGCATTCGCGTTGCGGATTTCGGTCAGGCCGTTCTGGCCCAGGTAGGAGAACTGGAAATCGTCCCATTCCTCGCGGAACAGCGCGCCGTTCAACACCAGCTTGTTGTCTGCCCAGCTCGTCTTCCAGCCCAACTCGTAGTTGGTCAGGAAGTCGGACTGGTACGGCGGCAGGGTGCTGCGGCGATTGATGCCGCCGGGCCGGTAACCCTGCGACCAGGTCGCATAGACCATCTTGGTATCGTTGATCTGCCAGGTCAGGTTGACGCGTCCGATCGAGTCGCTTTCGTGCGTGCCCTTGTCCACGTTGACGCAGGGCGCGCCATGGAAGGCTTCGATGGAGAAACATTGCGACACGCCGGTGCTGCCGCTGAACCCGTCGCCATAACCGAAGAAGCCCTTCAGGCTGTTGGTGTTGCGGAACCAGCGCATGCCGCCGGTCAGGGTGAGGCTGTCGGTGAGGTCGAAGGCCAATTCGCCGAACACCGCCTTGTCGCCGTCCTTGCGTTGCTGCGCGGTCAGCCAGATGGTGTCCGCCCAGCCGTTGACCTCGCTCTCGGTGCCCAGGCCATCGACCTTGTAACGCTGGAAGATGTCATGGCTCTGCTTTTGCCAGAACAGGCCCGCGGTCATGCGCAGCCGGTTCTCCTGCGGTGAGCTGACGCGCAACTCGTGGCTGGTGCGCTTGTAACCATCAGTCGCCTGGATGTACTGCGAGGGATTGATGGTGTTCCCGTTGTCATCGTAGACCACGTATTCGGACAGCTTGTCGTACCAGAATCCGTAGTCCGCGTAATCGGCCTCCGAATCCACGTCGCGCTTCATGTCGGAGAAGACATAGGTGAGGTCGAAGTTGCCGATCTTGCCTTCAACGGTCAGCGCCGCCTGGTGCCAACGGTCGTCGGAGGATTCGGGATAGAAGTGCTTGACCGCGAGGTCGGCGGTCGACGTGTCGTAGCCGAAATCCGGGTTGCCGACGTTCGGATCAACGCCGGTGCTGCCATGCGCCTTCATCTTCTGCGCGACCAGCTGCGGGGTGATGGTCCAGTTCTCGTTGATCTCGAAGCGCAATGCCCCGCGGATGCCCATCGTGTCGGCATCGTTGAAGTCCTTTTCGACGCGATCGGCGTTGTCGATGGTGATCCCGGAGGTCGGGAACGTGCGGGTGCCGCGGATGTTGTCGACGTAACCGGCGTCGTGCTTCTGCCAGCCCACCAGGCGGACCGCCGCGCGGTCGCTGATCGGGATGTTGACGAAGCCTTCCAGCACGTGGCCGATGCCGCCATCCTCGATCTTGCTGCCCTCGACCGAGAATCCGGCAGAGAACGCGGTGGGATCGGGCTTGCGGGTGATGATGCGCACCGTGCCGGACTGTGAGTTGGCGCCGTACAGCGTGCCCTGCGGGCCTGCCAGCGCCTCGACGCGCTCGATGTCGTACATGTGGATGTCGAGCGCGCCGGTGATCGTGGTGATCGGCTGCTCGTCCAGGTACATCGCGGCGCTCGGCTGCGAGCCGGAGTGGTTGGCGTCGTTGCCGCTGGCCACGCCGCGCATGTACAGCTGCACGAAGCCGGGGCCGGAGAACACGCCACCGCCGGAGGTGCCGAAGGACAGGCTGGGGATCAGCTTGGCGTAGTCGCTGAACGCGGCGACGTTCTGCTGCTCGAGCTGGGTGTTGCCCAGCACCTGCAGGCTGATCGGCACCTTCTGCAGGTTCTCCTCGCGCTTCTGCGCAGTCACCGTGATCGCGTCGAGGGTGCGGGCTTCCTTCTTCTCGCCATCCTGCGCGGCGTCCTGTGCCCACGCATGCGGCGCGCACATCACCATCGCGACCGCCGCTGCAAGCGGCAGGCGACGGAGCGGACTGGGCAGGACGGTCTTGCGGTTGCTGCGCGTGCTTTGCATGTCTTCTTCCCCGGGTTGTTGGTGGCTACGGATGACAGTGGTCCGCCTTATTGTTGTGGTGCGCCCGGCGGCGGTGCCGGGTAATGCTGCAGGACCGGGCCGAGCGCAAGCTGCAGCGGCTCGAGCCACGGTTCGAAATGCCGCCACTGGTCGACGCCGTCGCGGTAGATCGGCTGGCGCACCTGCTCCGAACTGGCCGTGCGCACCGGGCGGTCGTTCTCGAAGAAGCGCAGGCAGCGTTCGTCGAAGTCCAGGCCGCAATAGTCGAGCAGCGCGCGCACCTGGGCTTCGGTGTCGCCCACCATGTGTTCGTAGACGACGCGATGCACGCGCCCCGGCATGACCGCATCGAAATGCGCCATCAGCGCGACGTAGTCGGCGTAGTAGCGGCCCATGTCGGCCAGGTCGTAGCTGAAGGCCTGGCCGCGGGCGAAATGCTGCTTGAAGTTGGAGAAGCAGCAGGCCATCGGATGGCGACGCGCATCGATGATCTTCGCGTTCGGCAGGATCAGCTGGATCAGGCCGACATGGGCGAAGTTGTTCGGCATCTTGTCGATGAAGAACGGCCGGCCAAGCTTGCGCTGGACCCGCGACGTCGCCAGGTAGCGCTGGCCCAGCGCGCGGAATTCCGCGGGATCCATCGCCGCGACGATGTCGTGGTACGAGGTGGCCTCCGGCCTCGGGCTGCGCGCGCGCAGGTCGCGCACGATCGCGATCAGGTCGGGCAACTCCATCGTGGCCTCGACCTGCGGGTGGCTGGACAGGATCTGCTCGACCAGGGTGGAACCGGCACGCGGCATGCCGACGATGAACACCGGGGCCTGGTCGGGATCGCCGCTGCCGGCGCACTCGCGGAAGAACGCGGGCGTGTACACCGACTGCGCGCGCTGGCGGCGCTGGGAGTTCTGCGCCGCGTCGTACGGCAGTTGCGCGCGGCGCAGCGCGTTGCCCTGCGCGTAGTGGGCGAACGACGCCGCATGGTCGCCTGCGTCCTCCAGCGCCTTGCCCAGGGCGAAGTGCACCTGCAGGCGCTGCTCGTCGGCCAGGCCGTCGCGTTGCAGTTGCGCCTGCATCGCGGCGATGTCGCGCGCATCGAAGCGCACGGTCTTGAGGTTGGCCAGGCTCCACCAGGCGCTGCCGAAGCCGGGATCCAGCTCCAATGCCCGCCGATAGGCCGAAATCGCCCGCTCGGTCTTGCCCTCGGTCTTGAGCGCGTGGCCCAGGCTCATCCACACGCGGGCGTCCTTGGGCCGCTCGCGCAGGATCGATTCGTACAGGGCGATGGCATCGCCGTAGTCGCCCAGCTTGCCCAGCACCACCGCCTTCAGGTTGCGCAGGGCGGGATTGTCGGGATCGTCGACGAGCAAGGCGTCGATCTCCACCAGCGCGTCCTGGTGGCGATTGCCGCGATCCAGCATCAGCGCGTAGTGATGGCGCGCCATCGCGAAACCGGGTGCCAGTTCCAGGCAGCGTTGCAACAGTTCGATCGCCTGTTCGTTGCGGCCGATGCGCGCCGCCAGTTCGGCCAGCATGCGCATGGCCGCGATATCGGTGGGGCAGGCGCGCAGGCGCTCGCGCAGCAGGGCTTCGGCCTGCGGCAGGCGGCCCGCCGACAGCGCCTTGCCGGCGGCCAGCAACGCCGGATCGTGGATCCCGTTGCGGGTATGCGCCAGGTAGGCCTCGGCGGCGCCTGCGCGGTCGCCGCCGGCATCGCGCAAACCCGCGAGCTGCAACCAGACCCGTGGCAGGCCGGGTTGCAGGCGCGCCGCATGGCCCAGGGCCTCCATCGCTTCCAGCCGCTGGTCCAGGGCCGCGTAGGCCGCGCCCAGCGCCATCCACACACGCGGTGCGGAGGGCTGTTCGACCGACAGGGGCTGCAGCAACGCGAGCGCAGGCGACGGTTCGTCCAATGCGTTGTGCGCCATCCCCAGCAGCAACCGCGCCACCGGATGCCCCGGCGAGGCCTCCAGGACCTGGCGTGCCTGTTCGGCGGCCAGCGGCGGGTCCTGCTCGAGCATGCGCATGCCATGCGCGAGCGCGGACTCCACGCTGACGGTCGCTGCGGTGGCGCTCATCGGACCCCTGCGGTGATGGATGTGGCGCGCCCCCCGACACGTCCCGTCCAATCTACCCGCGGCGATGCGCCAGCGTCCAGCGCCGTCACCCGGTCTTCGCCGACCGCCACCTAGCCTGCGCGTCCCCCCAAGGAAGCCACGCCCATGCCCCTGTTGCGCATCCGCCTGACCGGCAGCGAGGACGATGTCCGCGCGATCTCCAACCTCCTGCAGAGCCTCGATGGCATCGAACACGTCGAGGAAGTCGCCGACCTGATGCCGCGCATGGACGATGCCGATTCCAGCTCGGCCGGCCTGAGCGACCTGCAGGGACCGGGCGCCCACGAGATCGAAATCGACGCCCCGAACCCATCGACCGCACGCCGCGTCCGCGAAGCCGTCGAGGCGCTGGCCTTCGACCTGGACCTGCTGGTCGAATTCGAGGAAGACGGCGACGGCGAGTGATGCCGGCTAGTCGCCGGCCAGCGCCTTGGCGATGGCCGGCTTCAGCGCACGCAGCGCCTCGTTCTGGCTGGTGTCCGACTGGAGGTAGAGGGCCAACAGGAAGGCAGTGAGGTCGTGCCGGCGCGCCAGCCACGCCGCGTCGCCACCCGGCGGCATCGGCCCCAGGCGTGCGACAAGCCCATCCAGCCATGCCTGCCACGCGGCCTCCGGCAACAGGCCGCGGCGCGCCACGTAGGCCACCGGTTGCGCCAGCCGCCCGGCTTCGCCGAACACATAGGCATGGCCGGAGGCCGGCACCGCCTGCAGTGCCACCGCATCCAGGACGCGCTGCAGTTGCACGGACTCCAGCGCCGGGTTCAGCGACAACTGCAGCAACCAGTCGGCGCCATGGGCCACCCCGTGGCGCCAGCCGATACCGGCCTCGAAGCCGCGATAGTCCCGGACCGAAGCGAGATACGCCGTGGCCCGCGCCAGCATGGCCTCGCGCTCGGCAGGCGACATCCAGGGCGCGATCCGGTCGGTCCGTGCGACCTCGGCCAGCACCAGCGCAGCGAAGGGCCGCGACACGCCGTGCGGGTCTGCTGCATCGAGGCGCGCAAGCAGCGCGTCACGCAGGCCACGCACGGCAGCCACATCGAAATCGCCCGCGCGCATCCAGTGTTGCAGTGCCTCGTAGGCGATGCCGTCGCGCAGCGTCGGGTCGGGGTCGCCCAGGCACTCGACGAGGCCCATCGCCAGCGCACGCTTGCCGTCCGGATCCGCCACCGCGAAGCCGGACGACTTCAGTGCTTCCAGACTGGCCCGATCCTGCCCCATTGGCGGGCAGCCCGCCATCGCCGGCGCGCAGGCCAGCAAGGTCAAGCCCATCCACCAACCCCGTTTCCGCATCGCCCACCCCTTCCTGTCCCGTGAGACTTGCCACCTGCGCATGCCGGGAGCGGTCGCGACCCGACCGAAACCGGCGGAACCCACGCCCTCACCGGAAACACATCACCGGATCAAGCCGGCCACGCGTCGACGCGGGGTCAGAGGCTGGCGCCGTCGTACGGAATCACGGTCAGGCTGGCCAGGTCCACGCCGGGCAGGCAGCGCACGTTGACCGCGACGGTGGCCTCGCCGGTCTTCGGATGGGTGCCCTCGCCGAACGGGCCGACCCCGCAGGTCGGGCAGAACCGGTGGCGGATCGCATGCTTGTTGAAGCCGTAGCTGGCGATGTCCGCGTCCGGCGTCTGCAGGGTCATCGCGCTACGCGGGAAGAACGCCAGCAGGTGTCCGCGGCGGCGGCAGATCGAGCAGTTGCAGTCGATGACGGTGCCGATGTCGCCTTCCAGGGTGAATGCGATCGCGCCGCAATGGCAACTGCCTTCGTGGGTGGTCATGGCGATATGTCCCCGGATGCGTGACTGGCGGCATGTTGCCATGCCCCCGCGGATCGCACACGCTAGGGATTCTGCTTCGTTTCCGCCGGACCCAGACCATGCACAGCTCCCGTGCCGCCGCCTTGTTGCTCGCGCTCAGCACCGCCTGGACGTTGCCGTCCGCCGCGCAGCCCCCCGCTGCTCCCTCCCCGCGCCCCAGCGCCACCCTGGCCACCGGCGCATGCCCCGCCATCGCGCTGGCCGGCGCTGATGCCGGTGCGGTCCGCGTGCCCAGCGCCGCGGATGCCTGGGGCGGCCCGCGCACCGGCAAGGAAGCGACGCTGTCGAACCGGACGGTGGCGTACTCGATCGATGCCGAACTCGACCCGGTCAAGCACACCATCACCGGCAAACAGGCGCTGACCTGGCGCAACCGCAGCGCGCAGCCGGTGTGCAGCCTGTACGTGCACATGTACCTCAACGGCTTCGAGGGCCCCGGCAGCACCTTCATGACCGAGCAGCGGGCCAGCGAGAGCGGCTTCCGCAGCAATGTCGATACCAAGGACGGCGAGTTCGGCTTCATCCGCCTGGACAAGGTGGTGCAGGACGGCGCGGCGGCGAAGTGGACCTTCGTCCAGCCGGACGGCGGCCCGAAGACCGACCGCAGCGTGGTCCGCATCGACCTGCCGCGCCCGGTCGCGGCCGGCGCCACCACCACGCTCGACATCGACTTCTTCGACCAGTTGCCGCGGGTGGTCGCGCGCACCGGCTACTACGGCACCTTCCACCTGGTCGCGCAGTGGTTTCCCAAGGTCGCGGTGCTGGAACTGCCGGGCGAGCGCGGTGCCACGGCCCCGCGCTGGAACGCCCATGAGTTCCACCTGCACAGCGAGTTCTACGCCGACTTCGGCAGCTACGACGTGCGCCTGACCGTGCCCAAGGGCTACACCGTGGGGTCGACCGGTGCGCTGACCGGTGCGCCGGTGGAGAAGGCCGGCAAGGTCACCCACCGCTACGTGCAGCACGACGTCCACGACTTCGCCTGGACCGCCGACAACCGCTACGCCAAGCCGCTGGTCAAGACCTGGAACGGACCCAACGGGCCGGTGCAGGTCAGCGTGCTGTACACACCCGATTACGCCTCGAACGCGGAACCGGTGCTGCAGGCGACCATCGACTCGCTCGATTACTTCTCGAAGACGCTGGGGGGATATCCCTACGGCACGGCCACCGCGGTGGTGCCGCCGTACGGCGCCGACGAAGCCGGCGGCATGGAATACCCGACCTTCTTCACCGCCGACAGCACCAGCCAGGACGAGCCGGGCACGCTCGGTCGCTTCGCCCTGGACTTCGTCACCGTGCACGAGTTCGGCCACGGCTACTTCTACGGGATCCTGGCCTCCAACGAATTCGAGGAACCCATGCTCGACGAGGGCATGAACGAGTACTGGGACCAGCGGATGATGACCGCGCGCAAGCAGGACCTGATCCTGACCACGCCGTTCCTGCGGGCGCTCGGGATCGGCACCAAGCTGACGCCGTTCGACATGGAGCGACTGGGCGCCAGCCTGGCCGACCCGGCCGACGCGCTGGGCGACAACAGCTGGTCGCGCCTCTCCAGCGGCAGCTATGGCACCGTCTATTCGCGCACCGCCACGGTGATGCGGCAGATCGAGGCGCTGGTGGGCACCCCGGCGATGGAACGCGCGATGAAGCTGTACTACGAGCGCTGGAAGTTCCGCCACCCGTCGCTGGCCGACCTGCGCGAAGCGCTGGCCGAAGGCACCGGCCGCCGCGACATCGTCGAGGCGCATTTCGATGCCTTCATCTACGGCACCGGCCTGGTCGACGACCGCGTGGCCAGCATCCAGACCGCCGAGCTGTTGCCGCAGCCGGGGTACTGGACGCACGCCGGCAAGCAGGTCCTGGTCGGCAGCAAGGCGCTGGACAAGGCGATCGAGGATCGCCGCAAGGCATGGAAGGCCAAGCACCCGGACGCGAAGGAATGGGAAGGCGCGTTCCCGTACAAGACCCGCGTGGTCGTGCGGCGCGACGGCCAGAAGGTGCCACAGGTGCTGCGCGTGCGCTTCGCCGACGGCAGCAAGCGCGACCTGCCAGTGACGGCCAGCGGGAGCTGGCAGCGCTTCGAGTTCGTGACCGCGTCCAAGGCGGTATCCGCGCAACTGGATCCGGACGACCTGATCCGCACCGACCTGTCCGAGCTCAACGACAGCCGCACCGTCGAGGCCGATGGCAGCGCCGCGCGTCGCTGGTTCGGCGACTTCACCTCGCTCCTGCAGTCGCTGTTCGCGCTGCTGTCCTTCGTCTGAGGCGCCGACCATGTCCACCACCCGACCGACTTCGCTCTCCGTCCGCTCCGCCCTTGGCGAAGGCCTGCGCGGCGCCATGCAGTGGCGCCTGTGGCTGCTGTGGATCGGCGCCAGCCTCGCCTGCGCACTGATCGCTGCCCTGCCCGCGTGGAACTGGCTGGCCGACGGCCTCAACCATTCGGTGCAGGCCAAGGCGATCGCCAGCGGCCAGGCCCCGATCCCGCTGCTCGACCTGCTGATGTCGCGCACCGCGCCGCTCGGCGTGCTCGGCGAAAGCACCACCGTCGCCGCGGTCCTGATGCTGCTGCTCTCGCCGCTGCTGGCCGGCGCCACCCTCGCCGCGATCCGTTCGCGCACGCGCCCCGGTTTCGGCGACCTGCTGCGCGGCGCGCTGTCCGAGTACGGCCCACTGCTGCGGATGCTGGTGTGGTCGGCGATCCCGCTGGGCCTGGCCCTGATGGTGATGTCGGTGATCATCGGCGCCAACGAAAGTGCGCATGAACACGCGATCGAAGCCTCCGCGGTGACGACCGGCCGCAACATCGCCTTCGTCGTGGGCGGTGTGCTGTTCGTGCTGGCCCACGCCAGCCTGGAAGCCGGGCGCGGCTGGCTGGCCACCGACGGTCGCCTGCGATCTGCCCTCAAGGCCTGGTGGCGTGGCCTCAAGCTGCTGGCCCGCCGCCCCATCGCCGTGTTGCTGGCCTGGCTGGTGACCACGGCGCTGGGCCTCGCGCTGGCCCTGCTCTTCGCCTGGCTGCGCCAGTTCGCCGGCGGCGCCGGCATCGGCGGCTTCCTGCTGGCGATGCTGCTGGGTTGCGGCATCGCCGCAGGACTCGCCTGGGGCC
>Ga0075160_10002250_pt1 | contig 11579 bp, 11 predicted proteins | sample JI91814C2DNA_FD_70969 | JGI IMG/M metagenome (GOLD analysis project Ga0075160, IMG submission 70969) | Wastewater effluent complex algal communities from Wisconsin, to seasonally profile nutrient transformation and Carbon sequestration -... | ecosystem: Engineered > WWTP > Effluent > Algae...
TCCTCTCGCGCCCGGCTCATCGCCTGCACCAGACGGCGCGCGAGACCCAGCGTCTCGGCCAGCATTTCAGCCCTGACCGGCACCGCCATTTCGGCAGCGGCGGTCGGCGTCGGGGCGCGGCGGTCGGAGGCGAAATCGATCAGCGTCGTGTCCGTCTCATGCCCGACGGCCGAGATCAGCGGGATGGTGCTCTCGGCCGCGGCCCGCACCACCGCCTCGTCGGAAAACGGCAGCAGGTCTTCCACCGAACCGCCGCCGCGCGCGACGATCAGCAGATCGGGGCGCGGAATGTCGCCGCCAGCCTCCAGCGCATTGAAGCCGCGAATGGCGTTCGCCACCTGCGCCGCAGCGCCCTCGCCCTGCACGGCCACCGGCCAGACGATGACCCGGCGCGGGAACCGGTCCGCCAGGCGATGCAGGATGTCGCGGATCACCGCGCCAGTCGGCGAGGTCACGATGCCGATGACCTCCGGCAGGTGCGGGATCGGCTTCTTGCGCTCGGGCGCGAACAGGCCCTCGGCGGCGAGGCGCGCCTTGCGCTCCTCAAGCATTTTCATGATCGCGCCGAGCCCGGCCAGCTCCAGCCGCTCGATGACGATCTGATAGGACGAGCGATTGGGATAGGTGGTCAGTTTCCCCGTCGCGATGACTTCCATGCCCTCTTCGGGCTTCACCTTCAGCTTGGCATAGCTGCCGCGCCAGATAACGGCGTCGATCTTCGCGCTCTCGTCCTTCAGCGCCAGATAGGCGTGGCCGGACGAATGCACCCCGCGAAACCCGGAAATTTCGCCGCGCACGCGGACATAGCCGAAGCGGTCTTCCACCGTGCGCTTCAGCGCCTGTGACAGCTCGCTGACGGTCACCTCGCCCGCATTGGCGGCCGCACCGGTATCCACGGACTCATCGAAATCGCTCATGGTCCCGTTCTACCCGCAGGACCGCGCATTGGGAATTCTGCTAGGGTCGGCACGCAAATCGGGGGATGCGCCATGGCTTTCATTGTCGACAACATCAAATGGATCATGCTGGTCAGCGGCGTCATGACCTTCTCGATGATTTATGCCGCCATCGCGCCGCGCGCGGCGCTGAACATGACCTTTGGCGAGGCCAAGGCCGAGGGGGCGGCACTGGAGATCGTCACCCGCAATTGGGGTGCACTCATCGCACTGATCGGCGCCATGCTGATCTACGGCGCGTTCGATCCGCCGGGCCAGCCCTTCATCCTGATCGTCGCGGGCGTCTCCAAGCTCATCTTCATCGCACTCATTCTGGCCAATGGCAGCGCCACCGCCCGCACCAAGGCGGCCGGGGCCATCGTGATCGACACGATCATGATCGTGCTCTTCGCGCTTTATCTGATCGGGCGGGCGGGTTAGTCAGCGCCCCATGCGCATCCTTCTTCTCGGCTCCGGCGGACGCGAACACGCGCTCGCCTGGGCGATCTCCGCCAGCCCGCTGTGTGACGCCCTGATCTCAGCGCCCGGTAATGCCGGGATCGCGCAGGTGGCCGACTGCCGCGCGCTGGACATCATGGACAACGCCGCCGTCGTCGCGCTGGCCAAGGCCGAGCAGATCGACTTCGTCGTGGTCGGGCCGGACAACCCGCTCGCCAATGGCGTGGTCGACGCGTTGAACGCTGCCGGGATCAAGGCATTTGGCCCCACCCAAGCTGCGGCGCAGCTGGAGGCCAGCAAGGGCTTCACCAAGGATCTCTGCGCCGAATTCAACATCCCGACCGCGCGCTATCGCCGCTTCACCGATGCGACGGCGGCAAAGGCCTATCTCACCGATCATCCGGTGCCGGTGGTCATCAAGGCCGACGGCCTTGCGCTCGGGAAAGGCGTCGTCATTGCGCCGACCCATGAGGATGCCGCCGCCGAGATCGACCTGATGTTCGGCGGCGCGTTCGGCGCAGCCGGCCATTCCATCGTCATCGAAGAATTCATGACCGGCGAGGAGGCGAGCTTCTTCGCCCTGTGTGATGGCGAGACGGCCCTGGCCTTTGGCACCGCGCAGGACCACAAGCGCGTCGGCGACGGCGATGAAGGCCCCAACACCGGCGGCATGGGTGCCTACAGCCCGGCGTCCATCATGCCGGACGCGATGGTCGAACGGGTGATGGCGACCATCATCCGCCCCACCCTCGCGGCGATGAAATCGCGCGGCACGCCGTTCAAGGGCGTCCTCTATGCCGGGCTGATGCTGACGCCCGAGGGGCCGAAGCTGATCGAATACAACGCGCGCTTCGGCGACCCGGAGACGCAGGTCCTCATGCCGCGCCTGAAGAGCGACATCGTTCCCCTCCTGCTCGCCAGTGCCGATGGCGAACTCGCCCATGTCGATGCGCGCTGGGATACGCGTGCCGCCGTCACCGTGGTGGTTGCGAGCGAGGGCTATCCTGGCCCCGTGACCAAGGGCTCGGTCATTCGCGGTCTCGACGCCGCCGAAGCGACCGGCGCCATCGTCTTCCATGCCGGCACGGCACGGAACAATGTGGGCGAGATCGTCGCCAATGGCGGGCGTGTGCTCAACGTCACGGCGCTCGGGGCCAACGTCACGGCGGCGCGCGATGCCGCCTATGACGCCGTCGCCAGGATCGACTGGCCCGAGGGCTTTTGCCGCCGCGACATCGCCTGGCGCGAAATTGCGCGCGAGAAGGCTTAGGCGAGCGTCGCGCTCAACTCAGGAAACCCCCGCTCCGCCGCAATAGCGCTGGCCGTCTTGCCGTCTGCCGTCAGCGTCGCCTTGTCCGCACCTGCAGCGAGCAGCGTTTGGGCAAGGCCGGCATTGCCCCGGCTTGCCGCCAGATGCAGTGGCGTCACGCCGCCCGCCGCTGCATAGCGCACGTCCGCCCCGGCCCCCAGCAGTGCCGCAATGGAGCCTGCGTCACCCCTTCCGGCGATCGCGGCGTGGAGCGGCTGGTTCGCCATCGGGTTGCCGCCGATCGCCGCGATGTCCGCGCCTGCCGCCAGCAGCACGCGCACCGTCGCGGCATGCCCCATGAACGCCGCAAGATGCAGTGCCGTCCAGCCATCGTGGCCGTGCGCCGAGACCACGTCGCCTGCGGCGACCAATGCCGCCACCCGTTCGCTGTCGCCCAGCGCTGCCGCCTCGGTGAGGTCCGGCGCATAGCCCCGCGCCATCAGCGCCGGGGCAACCCGCGCCATGCCGCGATACAGCGCCTGCAGCAGCGGCGATCCGGCTGGACGGCTCGGTGCTTCTGCGTCCAATGCCGCGATGGCCGCCAGGGCGGCCTCCTCGTCATTGGCGGCAATGGCCGACATGACGCTAGCGTAAGGGTCCATGACTCTTTCCAGGGGTAGCGAAGCCTCGCCGCCAAGGCTAAGCGTATCGGCATCGTCATTCAAAGCCGCCTCAGAAGCGGCATCAAAAGCAGGAAACGCCATGACAGACGCAGCGCCGTCGCGGCAGGAACAATTCAGCGGCACCAAGGACGTCGCCGAGCAGTACAGGCTCGACGAGGCGAAACTGACCGACTGGCTCAACGCCCATGTCGTCGGCTTTGAGGGCCCACTGGAGATCCGCCAGTTCAAGGGCGGGCAGTCGAACCCGACCTATCAGCTGGTCACGCCGAAAAACAAATACGTCCTGCGGCGCAAGCCGCCGGGCAAGCTGCTGCCTTCGGCGCATGCGGTCGACCGCGAATACCGCGTGATCTCGGCGCTCTATGCGGTCGGCTATCCGGTGCCGCGGACTTACGCGCTCTGCGAGGACGAGACCATCATCGGCACGATGTTCTACGTCATGGACAGTGTCGAAGGCCGCATCCTGTGGGAGCCGCAGTTACCGGGCTACACGCCCGAACGCCGCGCCGCGATCTGGGACGCGCAGAACGCGACGCTCGCGCGCCTGCACCAGCTCGATCACGTCGCGATCGGCCTCGAAGATTTCGGAAGGCCCGGAAACTATTTCGCGCGCCAGATCAGCCGCTGGGGCAAGCAATATGTCGCGTCCGAGACGGAGAAGATCCCGTCGATGGACAAGCTTATGGCATGGCTGCCGAACAACATCCCGCCGGGTGAACGCAACGCCGTCGTTCACGGCGACTACCGCCTCGACAACATGATCCTCTTCCCGGATCGCGACGAGGTGGCGGCGGTGCTCGACTGGGAGATTTCGACCATCGGCGATCCGCTGGCCGACTTCACCTATCACCTGATGCAGTGGCGCATGCCCGCCGGCGGCACCGGCGGCGGCACGGGCAGCCTGTCGGGCGCGAACCTGAAAGAGCTCGGCATTCCGACCGAGGCCGAATATGTCGCCGCCTATTGCGAGCGCACCGGCCGCGACGGCATCGACAATCTCGACTACTATTTCGCCTACAACTTCTTCCGCATCGCCGGCATCCTTCAGGGCATCGCCGGCCGCGTGCGCGACGGAACGGCGGCCAGCGCGCACGCGAAGACCATGTCGTCGAATGTTGCGCCGCTCGCCGACCTCGGCTGGCTCTACGCCCAGAAGGCGGGCGCGGTATGACCGGTGCGATGGGGGCGCTCGCCTCCGACGCGAATGTCGGTGTTGTCCGCGACGTTCACCGGTTCGATGAAGCAAAGCTGAAGGACTGGCTGTCGGCGCATATCGACACCGGCGGCTTCGCCGTGCGCCAGTTCTCCGGCGGGCAATCGAACCCGACTTTCCTCATCGAAGCGGGCGGGCGCAAATATGTGATGCGCAAGAAGCCGCCGGGTACGCTGCTGAAAGGCGCGCACCAGGTCGACCGCGAATATCGCGTGATGAAGGCGCTGGGGCAGACCGACGTGCCGGTGCCTGTCATGCGGGCACTGTGCGAGGACGACAGCATCGTCGGCACCTCGTTCTACGTCATGGACTTCCTCGAGGGCCGCATCTTCCGCGACCCGCTGATCCCGGGCGTCAGCTCCACCGAGCGCGCCGCGATCTATGACGAGATGAACGCCGTCATGGCCCGGCTGCACAATGTCGACCACGAGGCCATCGGCCTTGGCGACTATGGCCGGCCGGGCAATTATTTCGAGCGCCAGATCGCGCGCTGGATCACCAATTATCGCGGCGCCGAGACTGAGGTCATTCCCGCGATGGAAGACCTCATCAAATGGATGCCGGATCACATTCCGGCCGATGACAGCGTCTCCATCGCGCATGGCGACTACCGCCTCGAGAACACCATCTTCCATCCGACCGAGCCGCGCATGCTGGCGGTGCTCGACTGGGAGCTCTCGACCATCGGCCATCCGCTCGCCGATCTCGGCTATAACTGCATGGGCTATCGCCTCATCAATCCGCGCCAGGGCGGGCTGGTCGGCGTCGACTATGCCGCAACAGGCATCCCCTCCGAAGAGGCCTATGTCCGGGCATACTGCGAACGGCGCGGCATCGCCTATCCGATTGCGGATTTCACGTTCTATGTCGCCTTTGCGGTCTTCCGGCTCGCGGCGATTTCACAGGGCGTTTACAAACGCGGCCTCGATGGCAATGCCAGTTCGGAGAACGCCGCATCGTTCAATTTGTGCGGATTCCTCAGCGAGGCGGCAGCAGGCATGGTGAAGATCCGTTAGGCATTGGCTTTGAGTCCTAACGCTTGGTGAAACGGCACCCCCCGATTGTCAGCGAACGGAGCAAAGGAAAGTTAGCCGTTCCTGATTACCTTAATCCACACAAGCCGGAGAAACCGGCACAGGTGGTTGGGGTCAGAACGACGTGCTGTTTTCACAGTTCGCCGACAATTCGAATCTGTCGCACGAAGAGGCGCTGAAGCGTCTGTCGATGCTGGAGGCACGCGTTGCGCTCAGCGAGCGAAAGGCCGGCATGGGCGCATTCCGCTGGACCTCGCACGACGACATGCCGCACTGGTCGCCCGGCCTCTATCGCATTCTTGGTCTCGATCCGACGAAGCCGCCGGTGCGTGACGCGCTGGTGAACATGGCGCATCCGGAAGACCGCGAGATGTTCTCCATGGCCTTCCGCAGCGTGATGGACGCGCCGGGGCCGTTCCACCTGCGCTATCGTCTGCTGCGCGCCGATGGGGCCGAACGCCATGTTGAGATGAACGGCGATGTCGAAACGAACGACAATGGCGAGATGGTCGCTGTGGTCGGTATCGTCTCGGATGTCTCCGAGCGCGTCGAGGCCGAGGAACAGCTGCGCAGCGCGGTCGATGCCTTCCGCATGCTGACCGAGGAAGCGAACGACCTCATCTGCCGCCACGACGTCTCAATGGCGATCCGTTACTGCTCGCCGGCCATCACCCGCATGCTGGGCTACGATCCGGCCGAGATGCTGGGCACCGTGTTCACCGGCATCATCATTTCCGACGACCTGCCGGAATTGGCGCGCACCCATCGCGAGTTGCTGCGCCCCGGCACATCGCGCACGCTTCTGCTGCGCATGCGGCACAAGGAAGGCCACGAGTTGTGGGTTGAAACCGTGTGCCGCTCGGTCGGCGATCACGTCTCGGGCCGCGTACACGAGATCATCACGGTGTCGCGCGACGTCACGGCACGCAAGATGGCCGAGATTGAGATCAACAAGGCGCGCGAAACCGCCGAAAGCGCTAACCGCACAAAATCGCGCTTCCTGGCGACGATGAGCCACGAGCTACGCACGCCGCTGAACGCCATTATCGGCTTCTCCGACATGCTGAAGAGCGAGCTCTTCGGCCCGATGGGGTCGCGCTACAAGGAATACTCCGAACTCATCCACGAGAGCGGCACATTGCTGCTCGACCTCATCAACGACATTCTCGACATGTCCAAGATCGAGGCCGGCCGGTTCGAGCTGTCGCTGGAGAACTTCCGCATCGGTGAGGCGGTCGAAACCGCCGCCCGCCTGCTGAAAGCCAAGGCCGAGCAGAACGGACTGACGCTTCACGTCGAAACGCTCGACGCCGCACCCGTCCGCGCCGACAAGCGTGCGGTGAAGCAGATCCTGCTGAACCTCATGTCCAACGCGATAAAGTTCACCCCGCGCGGCGGCAGCGTCTGCGTGTCGTCACGCGACACCGGCGACCGCGTCGTCCTGTCGGTGACCGACACCGGCGTCGGCATCCCGGTGAGCGATCTGCCACGTCTCGGCCGTCCGTTCGAGCAGGCGACGCAGGACGCCTCGCTTGCCAAGGCCGGCACCGGTCTCGGCCTCGCACTGGTGCGCTCGCTCGCCCAGCTGCATGGCGGCGATCTCGCCATCGAGTCCGTCGTCGGTCGCGGCACCACCGTCACCGTGACGCTGGCCAAGGAACACCTCGCCGCAGCGGCGGCCTGACGCCTCGCCTTTCGCCCGCATCCGCGCAAGGATCGGCCATGACCGGCCGATCCGACACCACCTTGCTGAAACCTCGGCGCGTGCCCCGTGGCATCGCCGCCGCGCGATGCCTCTGCGGTGCCGTGGTGATGGAGATCGACACGCCCGCCGTCTGGGCCTGGCACGATCACGGCGCCGCCAGCCGCGTCGCCCAGGGCTGCGCCTACGCCACCTATGTCGGCAGCTGGGTCAGCAAGTTCCGCATCCTCAAAGGCGCCGAAGCCATCGGCCGCTATGACGACGCAGCCCGCAAGACTGCCCGCTCCTTCTGCCGCCACTGCGGCACGCCGGTCTTCTGTGAACGCGCCCGCGCGCCCAAGATGGTCAACATCCCGCGCGCCCTGTTCTCGGGCCGGGTCGGGCGCGAGCCGCGCTATCACGTCGGTCTCGATGACGCCGCCGAATGGGAGTATCGCGGCGAGGCGCTGTCACCGCTCAAGGGCTATCCCGGCGTGATGCAGGAACGCCCCCGGCGGCGGAAAGCGCCGCTTTTCGACGTGCCGGAATGACAAAGGCCCCGGATCGCTCCGGGGCCTTTTCGATTGATGCGGCTGGCGTTTACTCCGCCGCCTTCTTCAGCGCTGCGCCGGCATGCTTGCCGTATTCCAGCAGCGCGATGGTGCGGGCGTGCACCTCGTCCGGTCCGTCCGCCAGGCGCAGCGTGCGCTGGCCGGCATACATCTTGGCGAGACCCGGATCGGTGGTGACGCCGGCGCCGCCCCAGGCCTGGATCGCGTCGTCGATGACCTGCGCGGCCATGCGGGGCGCCGCCACCTTGATCATCGCGATCTCGGTGCGGGCGACCTTGTTGCCGGCCTTGTCCATCATGTCTGCGGCCTTCAGGCAAAGAAGGCGGGTCATCTCGATATTGATGCGGGCATCGGCGACGCGCTGTTCCCACACCGAATGGTCCGAGATCTTCTTGCCGAACGCGACGCGCGACATCAGACGCTTGCACATGCTCTCCAACGCGCGCTCCGCCGCGCCGATCGAACGCATGCAGTGATGGATGCGGCCCGGCCCAAGGCGGCCCTGTGCAATCTCAAAACCGCGGCCCTCACCCAGCAGGATGTTCTCCGCCGGCACCACGACGTCCTTGAAGACCACTTCGCCATGGCCGTGCGGCGCGTCGTCATAGCCGAACACGGGCAGCATACGCTCAATGGAGAAGCCCGGCGCGTCGGTCGGCACCACGATCTGCGACTGCTGGCGATATTTGTCGGCGGTCGGATCGGTCTTGCCCATCACGATCATCACCTTGCAGCGCGGATCGCCCACGCCCGACGACCACCATTTGCGGCCGTTGATGACGTAATTGTCGCCCTTGCGCTCGATCCGCGTCTCGATGTTCGAAGCGTCGGACGACGCGACCGCCGGCTCGGTCATGATGAAGGCCGAGCGGATTTCGCCGGCCAGCAGCGGCTTGAGGTATTTCTCCTTCATCCAGTCCGAGCCGTAGCGCTCGAACACTTCCATATTGCCGGTATCGGGCGCGGAGCAGTTGAAGACTTCCGACGCGAATCCGACCTTCCCCATCTCTTCAGCGAGCGGGGCGTATTCCAGGTTGGTCAGGCCGCCGCCGAGATGGCTCTCGGGGAGGAACAGGTTCCAAAGGCCCGCGGCCCGCGCCTTCTCCTTCAGCTCCTCCACCACCTGGACCACGATCCAGGGGTTGCCGGCCTTGCGGGCGGCCGCCATCTCCGCGTCGTACACCGCCTCGGCGGGGTAGACGTAGCGGTCCATGAAGTCTTTGACCCGCGCGACCAGGTCTTTCACCTTCGGCGTATGCTCGAAATCCATCTTGTCCTCCTAAGCGTCGCTGCTGCGATCTTGGGCGGAGCTTAGGCCCGCCCCGCCCGCCGTGCCATCACGGCCTTGATGTCGATGGGCCAGCGATACGCCCTGGCGTGACATTGCGGAAGTTTATTGTTTGAATAAGCACTATCATTTCTGATGATAGCGCTATGAAGCTCACCGGCATCGACCTCAATCTCTTCGTCGTATTCGAGGCGATCTATACCGAGCGTAATCTCACCCGCGCCGCCGGTATCCTGAATGTCACCCAGCCGGCTGTGAGCAACGCCCTTGCCCGGCTGCGCGGGCATTTCGACGATCCGCTCTTCGCGCGGCGTGGCGGCATCATGGCGCCGACTCCGGTGGCGCAGTCGCTGATCCAGCCCGTGCGTCAGGCCCTGGCGCGGCTGCGTTCAGGACTCGATGCCCGCGCGAAGTTCGATCCCGAGACCGCCGGGCGCACCTTCCATGTCGCCCTGCGCGACACCACCGCCGCGATGCTGCTGCCGCCGCTCAGCCAACGCCTGACGCGCGAGGCACCCGGAGTCATGGTGCAGGTCCACATCCTCGATCGCGCCGAAATCCCCATGGAGCTCGCCGCCGGCGCACTGGATCTCGCAATCGACATCCCTGAACTCCAGCGCGCCGATCTGATGAGCGTGCCCTTCATCGCCGATCGCTATGTCGTCGTGATGCGCAAGGGCCACCCGGATGCTGGCAAGCCGATGACGCTCGACCGCTTCACGGCACTGCGCCACATCGCGATCTCCAGCCGCCGCCGCGGCCGCACGCTCATCGAGGCGGCGCTTGCCCGCGCCGGCCGTCAGGGCAACACGGTGCTGCGCGTCCCCACATTCCAGATGGCAATGGACGTCGTACGGGCGAGCGATCTCGTCACCACCCTGCCCTCGCTGGTCGCGCGCGGGCTGGATGTCGCGACGGCCGAACTCCCCTTTGCGCCACCCGCCGTCGACCTGCTGCTCTACTGGCACCGCAACGCGGAAAGCGATCCAGGCAATATCTGGCTGCGCAGCGCGATGGAGGCCGTGATCGCCTCGCTGAAAGCCCCCGCTAGCCGCGCCGGGCGCGGAAGAAGCTCTTGAGAAGCTCGCTCGAGACATGCGCGAGGTGGCCCTGGCTCATCTCCGGCCGGTGATGACAGGTCGGCTGTTCGAAGAACCTGCCTCCATGCACCACGCCGCCGCCCTTGGGGTCGGCGGCAGCAAAATGAAGATGGCGGATACGGGCCAGCGAGATCGCCCCGGCGCACATCGCGCAGGGTTCCAGGCTGACATAGAGGTCGCATTGCAGCAGCCGCTCATTGCCGAGATGCGCCGCCGCCTCGCGGATCGCCAGAATCTCGGCATGGGCAGTGGGGTCGCGCAGCTCGACGATCCGGTTGCCCTGGCTCGCAATCACCGTGCCCTCCGGCCCCACTATCACCGCCCCCACCGGCACCTCGCCCCGCGCCGCCGCCGCCTCGGCCGCGATCATGGCGAGATGCATGGGGTCATGGGGGTCGATCGTCATGCGCCAACCCTACCATGCCGCCCCGCCCGTGCTAGAAGGCCCGCATGACCGACAAGCCCGACACGCCCGAGCCCGGCGGCGACCGCATCGCGAAAGTGCTGGCCCGCGCCGGTGTCGCCTCGCGCCGCGATGTGGAGAAGATGATCGCCGACGGCCGTGTGAAGGTCGACGGCACCACGCTCACCACGCCCGCCTTCAAGCCCGCGCCCGGCGCCATCATCATGGTCGACGGCAAGGTGGTGGGCGGCGCCGAACCGACGCGCCTGTGGCGCTATTACAAGCCCGTCGGCCTCGTCACCTCGCACAAGGACGAGAAGGGCCGCGGCACGGTGTTCCAGCATCTGCCGCCTGGCATGCCGCGCGTCATTTCGGTGGGCCGCCTCGATCTCACCTCCGAAGGCTTGCTGCTGCTCACCAATGACGGCGCCATCGCCCGCAAGCTGGAGCTGCCTGAAACCGGGTGGATCCGCCGCTACCGCGTGCGCTTCTTCGGCAACGTGACGCAGGAGGAGCTCGACAAGCTGCAGAAAGGCGTCACCGCAGATGGCGTCCGCTACGGCCCCATCGAGGCGATCCTGGAGCGCAGCAAGGGCCAGAACGCCTGGGCCTCCGTCTCACTGCGTGAAGGCAAGAACCGCGAAGTGCGCAAGGTGTTCGAACATCTGGGCCTCAAGGTCTCGCGCCTCATCCGCGTCGCCTACGGCCCGTTCCAGCTCGGCGATCTGCAGGAGGGCGAGGTCGCCGAGGTGCAGGGCAAGGTTCTGAAGGAACAGCTCGGCCTCGCCGCCAATCCCAACCGCGAAAAGCGGCTGAAGGCGCGCTGATGCGCATCGTCGGCGGCAGATTGCGCGGCCGCGCGCTCGTCGCGCCTCAGGACGACCGCGTCCGCCCTACCTCCGACCGGGTGCGCGAGAGCGTCTTCAACATTCTCGCCCACAACGATTTCGGCGTCGGCTTCG
>Ga0075160_10002255_pt1 | contig 11562 bp, 10 predicted proteins | sample JI91814C2DNA_FD_70969 | JGI IMG/M metagenome (GOLD analysis project Ga0075160, IMG submission 70969) | Wastewater effluent complex algal communities from Wisconsin, to seasonally profile nutrient transformation and Carbon sequestration -... | ecosystem: Engineered > WWTP > Effluent > Algae...
TTTCGGCAACTACATTGTAACCCTTAATATCCTTGTCGTAAAATTTTGTTTTTACATCAGCTTCCATTTCCACTTTTTCTCCTGCGGCAACCAGGCGTTGCACTCTTAAATAATCATCGCTGGATAACATCACCCAGGCATAATTATTTTCGGCCCCTTTATCAACCGAGCCGCCATTTTGCACAAATAAGGTACCATCGTTTCCTCTGCCATTCATACTTAAAACCAGCGCAGGTTTTTCTGTGTTGTAAAATGCATTCATCTGCCGTGCAAGTGCCTGTTGTTGCCTTCTTGCAGCCATGGCTTCGGGACTTACATTTCTGGCGCCTCTTCTTTGTGCCGTATCTGGTTTTGAGTTGGCCATTTTGTTAAGCTCTTCTTCAGTAAATCTTCCTCCATCTGCCGTGAAAGAAGGTTTTAGAGTATCCATTGAATAGAACATCACAATTTTGTCTTTCAGCTTACCTGAATAATTCTGATAAAGTTCTGCTGAATCCTTAGCTCTTATCAGTATCACATCGCTGCTGATTATTTTTTTGCCTGGTGTACTTCCCGTCCATGCCCTTGGAATGGCGATCATGGGTGTATAGTATGGAGCAGTCATAGCTATATAGCAGCGGGTTTGTTCCCAGCCGGTACCAAAATCTCCCCAGGGTTCTATAGCTGCATTTACCAGTCCCATTTTTATCAATTCATCCTTAGCCCAGTTGGCTGCCCTGAAAAATCCGGGAGAATTGGTAAGCCTTGGGCCGCTAATATCCGTAAGATGAAAAGCAATATCCATTACTTTGGAATTCTCAAGTCCTTCTTTCCGGATCTTAGCCGTGGCATCGGATTGAGCGAAAAGAGCCGTGCAGCAGAAACAGAAGATACATGCAAGCAACATTTGTTTTTTCATGACGATTCATTTTATGTTTAAGGCAATAATGTACGATTATAAAAAATAGTATGCAATCAAATTGTGATGAAGCGCTATATATTTTTGGTTCCCTGTATTTCCGATACCAGGTTTTCGCCGTAACAACCGGCCGGTGTTTGGTAACCGGCTTTAAGATCACCAGCAAGTATCTTTTTACTAATGATCAAACTGCTGTGTGCAGTAAGGCTGTAGCCATCCAGGCAACTGATAGCTGCGCTAATTGTTTTACCTCCGGCATTGCTAACTTCTCCCCAAACCAGGCTGCTGCTGCTTTTTCTTTGTTCATCACTTGGCCCTGCAGGTTTTTCTTTTATTTTTTTGCGGATGATGTTGCGTACAAATTCTGTTCTTAACAACCAATTAAATGCCCATTGAAGTTTGAGTAACCTGTAAACTTTTGGAGCCATACCTGTATACGTTTCTATATTGGATATTCCGGTTGTTGTAAATGCTGTTGAAACATCACCCCAGGGAATTGTCATCACAAATAATTTTTTCCCACCAAAATCGACCCACATTCCTTTTTGCCCCAAGGGTTTCTTCACGATCTTTCCATTTTCCCTGGCTGCGCCACCTTCACCAATTTTACCGGCCATCGTAATGGCAGTTCCATGCGATAAACCTCCGCCCACAGAAGCAAAAGCAAGTTTTAAATGCGTAGCATCTGGCATTTGGTTTTTTAATTTGAGGGCAATGCAATCGGTTGGTACCACATCAAAACCAACGCCAGGCATTATCATGATATTATTTTCTTTGGCCGCAGCATCATATTGCTTCAGCATTTCAAAAACAGAAATGTCGCCGTTGATATCGATATAATGAACGCCGGTTTTTAAACAGGCTTCCAGCATTTGTTTGGCGGTGTACACATACGGGCCGGCTGCATGCAATACCAATTTAACTTCTGATAGTGCGCTTTCCAGCTGAATTGCATTATCCAGGTCAATGATCCGATAGGGTAGTTGCAACTCATCTGCCAACGGTTTAATATTGGCTTCCGTTCTGCCGGCAAGTATCGGTCGTAAATTATAGGAAGCCGCAAGTTTGGCAATAAGTTTACCTGTATAACCATTGGCTCCGTAAAGCAGGAATTGATTTTGCATGATGGAAATTACAATTAATTATAGCGTTATCTCAACAAAAAAATCCATCCGATTTTTGAACGGATGGATTTTCATTTATAAGATTGAAGGTTTTAAGCTTTCTCTTCCATATAAGTTTCCATTGGCTCGCAGGTACAAATAAGATTCCTGTCTCCAAACGTGTTGTTGATACGGGCAATAGATGGCCAGAATTTATTTTTTGCAACATAAGCCAGCGGGAAAGCCGCTTCCTGCCTGCTGTATTTGTGGTTCCATTCATCTGCACAGATAACCTGCTGCGTATGCGGTGCATTTTTTAGCGCATTATCAACCTTATCGGCTTTACCTTCTTCAATAGCTTTTATTTCATGATATATGCTGACAAGTGCTTCGCAAAAACGATCGAGTTCTCCTTTATCTTCACTTTCTGTTGGCTCTATCATGATAGTGCCCGGCACCGGGAAACTCATGGTAGGTGCATGGAAACCATAATCCATTAAACGTTTGGCCACATCTTCAGCTTCAATGCCGCAGGTGTTTTTAAACGGACGAAGATCAACTATAAATTCATGGGCACAATATCCGTTCACCCCGGTGTACAGGATGGGATAGAATTTCTCCAATCTCGCCTTCATGTAATTTGCATTCAGTATGGCAAATTCCGTAGATCTCTTTACACCTTCAGCACCCAGCATTTTTATGTATGCATAGCTGATGAGTAAAATGCTTGCACTGCCATAAGGCGCAGCACTTACTGCATGAATATTACTTTCACCAGGTTTTAAAGTGTCATTCACGTTATGTCCCGGTAAGAATGGTTTCAGTTTGTCGTTCACGCAAATTGGTCCAACTCCCGGTCCGCCACCACCGTGTGGAATCGCAAATGTTTTATGTAAATTCAAATGGCAAACATCGGCACCAATTGCACCCGGACTGGTCAATCCAACCTGCGCATTCATATTGGCGCCATCCATATAAACCAAACCTCCGTTATCATGTATTGTTTGGCAAATGTTAATTATGCCTTCTTCAAATACGCCGTAAGTGCTTGGGTAGGTAACCATCAATGCCGCTAAATTATCTTTATATTCTTCTGCTTTTAATTTCAGATCAGCTACATCAATATAACCTTTATCATCACTTTTAACCACCACTACTTTCATACCGGCCATAATAGCGCTGGCGGGGTTGGTGCCATGTGCAGAGATCGGTATCAACACAATATTTCTATGACTTTCATTTCTATGAGCATGGTAAGCTCTAATGGTAAGTAAACCCGTATATTCTCCCTGGGCACCACTATTAGGTTGCAATGAACATGCAGTAAAGCCGGTTATTTCTGATAGATATTCTTCCAGCTTTTGTATCATGTGCTGGTAACCTTCGGTTTGAGCAGCCGGTGCAAAAGGATGTATGCTGCTGAATTCAGGCCAGCTAACCGGTATCAATTCCGTAGCAGCATTCAGCTTCATGGTGCAGCTTCCCAAACTGATCATCGAAGTATTCAAACTCAGGTCTTTATTCTCCAGTGATTTGATATAGCGCATCATTTCACTCTCGCTGTGGTGTGTGTTAAAGACAGGGTGGGTTAAGTAAGATGAAGTTCTTTTGCCAAACAAAGCATCGGCTTCATCAAAAGCTAAGGTGAATGCTGTAGAACTTAGAGTACTAAAAACAGCAGCAAGATTTTTTTCTGTTTCCCCGATATAATTGCTTGCAACTTCATCAATGCTCATGCTTACTGTGCCATTTGCATTGTAATGAAAATTAGCCTGGTTCTTTTCTGCCGAATTTTTAAAAGCAGCAATATCTGTCACTTCAAAACTGATAGTATCAAAAAAGTTTTCAGTTACAACTTTTACCCCCATATTTTTTAATCCTCTTGCAACAGCAGCAGTTAAAACATGAATGCGTTGTGCAATTTTCTTCAATCCTTTTGGCCCGTGGTAAACGGCATACATTGCAGCCATATTGGCCAGCAAAGCCTGCGCAGTGCAGATATTGGAAGTAGCTTTCTCTCTTTTGATGTGCTGCTCCCTGGTTTGTAGAGCCATGCGTAAGGCACGATTGTTTTGAGCATCTATACTTACACCAATGATGCGGCCGGGCATACCACGCTTAAACTCATCTTTAGTTGCAAAAAATGCAGCGTGCGGACCGCCATAACCCAGCGGCACCCCAAAGCGTTGTGCAGAACCAATAGCAACATCGGCACCCAATTCGCCTGGTGGAGTTAACAAAGTAAGCGCCAACAGATCTGTTGCCATTATCACATAACCATTAGCTGCATGTACCTTATTAATAAAATCACGGTAATCTTCTACAGATCCGGTGCTGTTTGGATATTGTACAATGGCTCCAAAATAAGTTTCGTCAAGTGTTGCAGTTTTGTAATCACCATGCACTAGTTCAATACCGATTGGTGTTGCACGGGTAAGCAACACTTCTTTTGTTTGTGCAAAAATATGTTCGTCAACAAAAAACTTAGGCGATGCAATGGTTTCCGATTTGTTTTTATGATGAAACAACATGGCCATTGCTTCAGCGGCTGCAGTGGCTTCATCCAGCAAGCTTGCATTGGCAAGTTCCAGGCCTGTTAAATCGCAAACCATGGTTTGGTAGTTAAGCAGACTTTCCAAACGACCTTGTGATATCTCGGCCTGGTAAGGCGTGTATTGCGTGTACCATCCCGGGTTTTCAAAAATGTTCCTTAAGATCACACTTGGGGTGATCGTGTTGTAATAGCCCTGTCCTATATAGGTTTTAAAAATTTTATTTTTTGCAGCAATATTTTTCAATTCATCCAGGTAAGCAAATTCTGTTTGTGCTACAGGAAGCTGCAAAGGCTTTTTCAGGCGGATGGCAGCAGGAACAGTTTTATCTATCAATGCATCCAGGCTATCAATGCCAATAGCTTCAAGCATTTCATGGGTTTCACTTTTATTTGGGCCAATATGGCGGCCTGCAAATTCGTACTGTTGTTGATTGAAAAGATTCATATCGCTTGGTGGTTTTATGCCCCCGTTTCCGCCCTTCGATTTAGCTCCGGATGGAAAAGCAGGAGTAGATTATGGTTTATTTTTGTGTACCAAACGACAGAATATCTATTGGACTTCAGTGGCGTCGCACTCTTGTACACTGATTTTCTATTCAGCCTTTCGATGGCTTTATTTGGTGCCGCAAATTTACGATATCACAACAAGATTTAATGCTAATAAGTTCGCTACTTTTGCCCTGTGGAAATTTAGGGGATATAAGCAGCAAAATACCTGTACAAATGCAAGAAGACCTGTTACATAACTGGCAAAAGAAATCGGCCGATCATCAAAAGTTATACAAGCAATACCTGCACCGGGCCGACAAAAGAAAAGTGCTGAAACTATTGCCCGACCTGCATGAGGAAGCTTTTGAGAAGATAGATTGCCTGCAATGTGCCAATTGCTGCAAAAGCTATTCGCCCCGGTTTAAAACGCCCGATATTAAACGTATAGCCAAATATTTAAAGATGAAGGAGGGGGACTTTATTAACACCTACCTATTTATAGATAGTGAAGGCGACTATGTTTTAAAATCGCAACCCTGCCCGTTTTTGGGAACAGATAACTACTGTACTATTTACGAAGAGCGCCCATCTGACTGTCACCGCTTTCCCTATACTGATGAAGATGTGCTTATCAAACGGCAGCAACTGACACAAAAGAACAGCAGTTTTTGCCCGATAGTTTATTATGTGCTGGAAAAACTAATTGCATTAAAATAGCCACCAACGGTTACTTTACAGCTAACTCATCAAAAGCAGCACCAAGTGGCCTTTGAATGCCATCGCCTTTCCATTCAGGTGAGCCGGGTATTTCTGTAGCTTTTACTATTTCTTCTTTTGTTTTTCCCAACCTGATCTGCGATTCGGTGTATTTTAAAACATTACCCAGGTAATCTCCAAATGCTTTCAGATCATCGGCTTTGATCACTACCTCATATCCTGCACCCGCATGTCCGCAAACGAATTGAGTATCTTTGTTAAAAGTTGAAATCGCTTTATCTAAAAGCACTATCCAGCTGGCTATATTGGCTCCTGATGTTTTATCAACATATGGGTGGCGACGGTTAAAAACCAGGTCGCCCATGTGAACAATATTGGCTTTCTCAAAATGTATCATCGCATCGCCATTGGTATGGCCTGCGCCAAAATAATAAGCCCTGATCGTTTCTTTACTCAATTTTACACTCCAGCCTTCATCTCCAAATGTCATATCTGGTACATGAAATTTATCAGCAGCTGTTTTTTGTTCAGCAGCAACCCGTAATTGGTTTGCTTTTGAGTTTACATGTGCAACCACATGTTCGGCAAGATCTTTAAAAGCAATGTTACCACTTGTATGATCGCCATGATGGTGGGTGTTGATCAGGTATTTGAAAGGTTTTTTGCTTTTCTTTTTCAACTCTTCTATTAAATGTCCCGCGGTATCAGGGAACTGGGAGTCAACTACCACAATTCCTTTTTTTGTAAGCAAAAAGGCAATAGTACCACCTTTTTCACTAAAGATGCCGATATCATCTGTAAGCATTTTTATTTTCCAGGCAGGGTCATTTAAAAAGGAAGCCAGCAAACTTTTGTTTAATAAGGCTAAGCCAGCCACAGTTAAGCCCGTGTTGCGAAGGAAAGATCTGCGTTGCATAATAGTGAAATTTAGATATACAATTTACAAAAAAATGGGTACTAAATATTCTTTTATAACACTGATTCTCCCCAAAAGTGCGCAATAAAATAGATCAAAGATTCTGAATGGCAATTCTTCTTTTATTTTTCAGCCTTTTAAAATGAGTAGGTGTAAGACCTGTGACTTTTTTGAACTGAGCCGACAAATGAGCTACACTGCTGTAATGCAGTTTGTAAGAGATTTCAGTAAGCGTCATGTCATCAAACATGATCAGCTCTTTTATCCGCTCAATCTTCATCGCAATAACATATTGCTCAATGGTGGATGCTTCAACTTCTGAAAAAAGATTTGCCAGGTAAGTGTAGTTGTAGTTAAGTTTTTTACTCAGGTAATCTGAAAAATTGGTGATTATTTTTTCTTCGGTGTGGTAAACATAATCAACCACCACCTTTCGGATCTTTTCTATTATGGCTCCCTGCTTGTTTTCCAGCAATTCCAGCCCTACCTTTTTGATTTTGTTGTTCAGTTTTTGCTTTTCAGCATCAGTCAGGTCTTTTTTGGTTTCTACTTCTCCCAGCTCAACTTTAACTGGCTCTATCTTTAATTCTTCCAATGCTTCTTTTACAACAACTTTGCAGCTTAAACAAGCCATATTTCTAACATAAAGTTTCATCAGACCGTTTTTAAAAGATGAGCTAATACGCAAAGATAGGCCACTGTTTACTCTTTATACCGATATAATGTTCTCGACGCCTCATAAGTACTGTTGTGCAGGATCATGTGTTTTTTTATTTTGGCAAAAAAAAATAACTTTCAGGTTCTTCATTAACGAATTCTAAAATGCCTGCATCTTAAATATTTAGCTTGTATAACTAATATTCCAGTTTTCGCAACTTTGGAAACTTAAGCCAGGTAGCAGTTACCACTAATACAGACATGGCGCCGCCAAATACAATTGCAGGCAATGTACCAAACATACGGGAGGTAACCCCGCTTTCAAACTGTCCCAGTTCATTACTGCTGTTTATGAAAATTAAATTGATAGATGCAACCCGGCCTCTCAATTCATCAGGAGTATATAATTGCATAATGGTGCCTCGAACTACTACGCTGACTGCATCAAATAAGCCCGCGATCAACAAAGCCATAAAACTAAGCCAGTAAACTTTTGACAAACCAAATATGATAATGCAAAGACCAAATCCGGCAACAGCAAGCAACATTTTTAAACCTTGTTTTTGCTTCATCGGGTATTTAACCAGTATACCAATGCTGATGAGGCTGCCAATGTCCATAGCGGCATTAAGAAAACCATAGCCAATGGGGCCTGTATGTAAAATAGTTGATGCAATTTCAGGAATGAAGGCAACGGCGCCTCCAAACAGAACAGCAAACAGATCCAAGGAGATTACTCCCAGTAAATTTTTGTTGTTGAACACATACGAGAAACCTTTTTTAATGGAAGTGAACATTGGCTCTTTTTCCAGGTTGATCACCGGCGGTTTTGGATATAGCTGTAATGCAAAGACCCCTGCAGTTAATATAAGCGCCGCGGTTATAAAATACGCACTGGAAATTCCTATGACTGCAATTAATAATCCGCCAACAGCATGACCGCCAATGGATGATATTAACCAGGTAGATGAATTGTAGGAAATTGCTTTCTGCAACTGCTCACGGGGGACAATTGCCGCAATCATACTATTTGCAGCAGGTCCTGCAAAAGAACGGATTATACCGGTACAAAAAACAACAGACAAAATTACTGTAAGCTGCGTTGTATTATTGAAATTAAATGAGGGAAGGCTTACCAGTGCAAGTGTAAGCCCACAAAGCATATAACATGCATATGACCAAACAAGGATGTTTTTTTTGTTGTGCTTATCAATGTAATGCCCGGCATAAAGGGCTGCAACAACTGCAGGTATAAACTCTGCAAGTCCGGCGAAGCCCACCATATAAGTATTGGCAAGATGAAAAACCTGGTAAATGACTATGGTGGTTATCATACGCAACCCCAAAACAAAAAATAACCTGGCAAAAATAAAGTGGGTAAATTCTTTGGGGAGTTTGCTGTTCATTTTTTTCGATTAGGGCAAAGTTATATAATGTTGCCCATCTTCGTATTCTTTGTCAAGTGCGTCAATAACTACTTTCATGTGTTCCTCATTGCCCAGGAAATCTGCATTGCTTGCATCTATGTACAGCGTTTTAATATTATGCTGCTTGATGTATTGGGTGTAGGTTTCCTGCAAAGTAAAAAGATAATCGTTCGGGATCGATTGTTCATAATCACGATTACGTTTTTTTATATTCTCCTGTAGTTTTTTTACGGGGGTGTGCAGGTAAATGAGAATATCTGGCTGAATGATTTGCGGATTGATAATTTCGAATAGCTTTTGATAAAGCCGGAACTCTTCATCTGCCAGGTTCACTTTGGCAAATAACAGGCATTTGGTAAAAAGATAATCGGATATGGTGATGTTTTGAAACATATCCTTTGTCTGGAGCAGGTCTTTCAATTGCTTGTAACGTTCTGCCATAAAAAACAATTCCAGCGGGAATGCATATTGGGAGGGGTTTTCGTAAAATTTGGGTAGAAAAGGGTTGTCTGCAAATTCTTCCAGGATAAGCCGGGCATTAAAGTGCTTACTTAATAAATGAGCCAGGGTAGTTTTACCGGCACCAATATTCCCCTCTATCGTAACAAAATTATATTTCATGCAGTTATGTAAAGCAAACTGCAAAATAAGCGGAAACGGCTTTTACACAATTAAAACTTTTTCACATTTAGTGTATCCGGGCAGTGTATAAGCAGCTCGTGGATAGTTTTTTTAAGTACCGGATGCCTTAAGTTGGGAGATAGCTGATTGAGTGGTACCAATACAAAGCGGCGGTTTTGTATCTGGGGATGTGGAACGGTCAGATTTGGCAGATCAATTATTTCTTTGTTGAAAAATAAAATATCTATGTCAATAATACGAGGGGCATTTTTTACTGTTCTCACTCGCCCCATTTTTTTTTCGATGCCTAAAATGGTTTCCATGGCTGCAGCGGCTTGTAGCGCTGTTTCAACAATAATTACCTGATTTAAAAAATCGGGTTGCTTAAGATTTCCCCAGGCTGCAGTGCTATACAGGTCGGATTGGCGGGTTACAGCGCCAATTTGTTTTTCTATAATTGTTTTAGCTTCAGCTAAGATGGCTTTGCTGTTGCCGATATTACTGCCAAGAAGAAGGTAAATTTTATTCATGAGATTTTGAACAGCCTTTCATCTGGCCAGAAAGATTTTGTTTTAACAAGTTTTATTTTTTTAAAATCCTCGTGTAAAGGATTTACCAGGTAATTATGTTCTTCATGAATAACAGCGGAAGGTATTTTTAAGATCAATGATTTTTTCTGTTTGAAGAATTCGTCGCCAATATAGCGGGTATATTCAAAATCATCTTTCCAGTTATTTTTTAAATTTTTAGAATCTATCGTTGCAATAGACTGATTATCCGGAAAGCTGATATACATCAGATCCAGCGCAATGGCATAGTCCTTAAAGTTTGTATTTACAAGCATTTCCAGCACAGCAAGGGAAATAAACTGCGATGTATAAAGTGCCGGAATACCTTTCGAATTCCATCGGGCACCATATAGTTTGGCACCGGTACCACTAATATCATCACTGAAAGCAGCATTGCTTATACGATATACCATCATGCAAAAATACCTTGTTGAATACGCCCAAGCTGGGTTAATACTTTTTGAATGCCTTCATAGCTGCTGAGCGAATTCAGCGATAAATTGCCTTCCATCATATAAGGCTCACGTTTTATCCAGTTATAGAAGTTCTCAATCTTACCAAAAGTGATTTTGCCTTCTTTTAAGACTTTTTCTATTTGTAATGCACGCTCTGCATTAATAGGAGCAAAGCTGCCATTATTTTTTGCATAGCGCTGCAAAGTACGCTCACTCACATGAAGCATGGCAGCCCATTCTGTTTGTGTAAAGGGACTTTTATCGGCAATTTTTTTAAACTCATTGTATGTAAAATCTTTTAACTGAGGTAATGCTTTTGCACTGCGATACACAGGTATTGGCTCTTCAGCTTTGGAAGTTTGCGTACCTGCCTTGGGAGTAGTGCTTTTATCTTTACTTTTCATGAACATGACATTTGTCACACAAATATACGACACTTGTCGCTTGTGCGCTGCAAATTTTTTAAAATCCTTTTTTACCAATAGCTTTACGCCTAAATTAACACCTGATGCGAAAATATAGCCAGCTAAAAGCATTTTTGGCCATTCTCAAAGCGAGTTTCCGATCAATTATGAGCAATCCCAGTGCGCTGGTTTTTAGTTTTCTATTTCCGGTTATATTTATTTTTATTTTCGGCTCGTTTGGTAAGGGGGGCGGAACGGTATATCGCATTGCTTTGTCGGATAATGCGGATACCACCAATGAAGTTTATGACAGCATCAAGACCAACCCGCTTATAAAGATCAATAGTTATAAAAAAAAGGATGGAACCACTGATCTGGAAGCCCGCCAAAAAGCCTTGGAAAGAGGCAATATCTCTGCAGTAGTTAACATAAAAAGAAACGGTGATACTTCAAATGTTAACCATTACCTGATTCTGGATACTCTCACAAACGCCAGTGGTAATGCAGTGGTGGCTTTGCAGCAGATATTCTCAAATATTACCAATTCCATTGCACACAAAGGAGAGGTGAAGCAGGCAAGTTCATCGGTGCGTCCATATGTATATACTATACGGGAATACCGGAATATTGATTTTGTATTGCCTGGTATGCTGGGGTTCTCTATTTTATTTTCTACACTGTTTGGTATATCTTTTATCTTCTTTCAATTTCGTCAGCAACTTATTCTCAAACGCTTTTATGCAACACCGGTC
>Ga0075160_10002256_pt1 | contig 11560 bp, 6 predicted proteins | sample JI91814C2DNA_FD_70969 | JGI IMG/M metagenome (GOLD analysis project Ga0075160, IMG submission 70969) | Wastewater effluent complex algal communities from Wisconsin, to seasonally profile nutrient transformation and Carbon sequestration -... | ecosystem: Engineered > WWTP > Effluent > Algae...
CGTTACTTGCCATGGGAACAAAAATAGACCGGTCCCGCACCCCATGATCGGAGGAGGACGATCACTTTTGCACGATCGATCATGACCACAATGCGCTCACTTCGAGGGGGGGAGAACCTCCACATCCTGTTCTGGTTGTTGAAGGACCTGTGTTGGGTGATGGATCTTCGGGTCATCGGCCTGGCATTGGTGGTGCCCACGGTGTGGCTGGCCTTCTGGATCTGTTGGCGTTCCCGTGACCAGCGCAGCGACCTCTTCCATTCCGCCGCCGTTGTTTGCTGGATCCTGGCGAACTCCACGTGGATGATCGGCGAGTTCTTCATGGAGGATTCCACCAGACCGGTCGCTGTCGTGTTCTTCGTCGCAGGTCTCTGGATCCTGGGGTGGCACTACGGATCGGTTCGGCTTTCACGCGCTCGATCTTAACGCAGGCTTCACATGGGCTCTAGGAGCGCGGTTAACTTCGCGCCCTGCTTCACAGCATACCCAGGGACCTCATGGACCACCTCGCTCGCCTTCGGACCCAGTTGCGCCGTACCCTGCGCATCACGTTCGCTTGGGTCCTGGTCGCGCTGGTGGCCGCGTTGTTCGACCATAACCTGCGCATCGACCTGGGAGTTGCGAGCAACTACCTGGACCGCGTGGATGAGCGATTCTTCCAAGCGCTGTTCGCAGGCCTGCTTGGCGGAGGCCTCTACATCTTCGTGCTGCGGCGCCAATTGCGCAAGTTGCCCTATTTCAAGGCGCTGGGCGCCATGGTCGGGGGTATCCTGTTGGTCATGTCCATCGCCTATGGCCTTTGGCCTGTGAGGCATGATCCCGAGCTGGCGACCGCACTACAACACCGATTGTTGAGCTTGTCGTTCCTGGGGCACTTCCTCTTCTGGTCATTGTTGATGGGAGCGACCATGCTGATGGTACGTCTGAACGACCAGTATGGGAACAGCAACCTCTCCTACCTCACCGGCCGGTACCACAAACCCCGTCAGGAGATGCGCATCTTCATGTTCCTCGATATGCGTTCATCCACTGCCATTGCCGAGGAATTGGGGCATGTGAAGTACTTCCAACTCCTGAACGAACTGTTCACCGATATCACCGACCCGATCGTGTACTCTCGCGGCGAGATCTACCAATACGTAGGCGACGAGATCAGTGTGAGTTGGACCTTCCGAAACGGGGTTCGCAAACAACGCTGCATACGTTGCTTCCTGGACATACGAGGTAAACTGGAACGCAGGTCGAAGCACTACGCCCAACGTTATGGGATCGTCCCCATGTTCAAGGCGGGCTTCCATTATGGGCCGGTGACCACGGGCGAGGTGGGGCTATTGAAACGTGAACGCATCTATAGTGGCGATGTGGTGAACACCGCAGCACGCATCCAGAACAGCTGCAATGAACTAGGGGTGGACAACCTCCTCTCCAAGGAACTCATGGACGTGCTTCACCTGCCCTCGAACTTCCATACCCGCGAGATCGGGAGTATCGCACTGCGCGGCAAGAAGCAGGAGACAAGTCTCTGGACGATCGATCAACCCGACCTGCCCGAGGCGGTTGCGCAACAAGGTGTCGCTATCGCTCAATAGAGCGCGCTCCTCCCCTTACGAATGATCGTCCACGGTCCACTTGGAGAACGATACAGTACCGCGTTCCCGAAGAGATCGAACGTAGGAATGGCGCCTTCGTTGCCAACACGCTTTCGCTTTCCCAGCTCGATGGCGTATAGTTCTCGATCCAAATTCAGGTAGACGAGCAGGCCTCCGTTGACCAGCCAGCGCTCTGGCACATAACTCTCCACCGTCATCGTGCCATGAGGGCCGAACAACTCGAGATTCCCTTCGGTCACATAGAGTAGCAGACTGTCCTCCACCCAATAATCGGTGGGTGGCTTGTTTGACACCGTGTGCAACTGACCACCCTGCCAACAGCGGAGCTTACCAATGCCGTCCACAAAGGCAAGTACGCCTTCACCGGTCTTGACCGACACCGGGCGTAATTCGGAGACCACGTGGTCCTTGCCTCGCTCATGGACCATGAAACGGTCCGCGCGATCGTCCCAGTAACCGACCACCCCACCACCGGTGGCAACGATCCCGACATCCGTACTGTCCGTGAGCACCGTCACGCGCCCCGCCTCATACAGGAACAGCTTACGTGAGGACTTGTCCAGGAAGGTGACGACGTTGCTCCCCGATCGCCACTGAGGTCGTTCTGTACCGAGTGAAACATCCGCTATGGGGATGTGTTGCCCTCGCCAGAGCACTTCCAGCGACTGATGCTCGCGATCATGCACCACGATCATACTGTCCGCCACCTCGAATCGTTCCACTTGGGTGGCTGCCAGCACCGCACGACCTTCCCGGAGCACATAGAGCGAATCGCCCGATGACCAGGCCACCCGTTGCCCCGCGCCCTGAAGGTGATCCACCGGTGTATCGTGCAAAAGATGGAGGCGACGCCCTTCTTGCAGGAACACCTTCAACCGGCCCTGGCCATCCACATAGACCACCTGCCCCTCTTGGGCAATGACGCGTATGGGTGGCTCTCGCTCCAACCGTTCGAAACGACCATCGGCATGTACCATGAAGTGTCCATCATCCGTAACGAAGGGCACAAGTACTTGTGCCGCCGCAAGGAATGACCGCATGAACAAGAGCATGATGAGGGACATCCGCGTCATGTGCTTCGACGTTCAATGGTATGTACGCGCACTTCACGACGACGCCCTTTCACCGGGACCAGGTTCTCCGGTCCGACGATGAATCGTTGGCTCACAGCAGGCATTCGGCGAAGCAACTCACCGGAGACCAGCATATCCCCCTTCATGCTCTTGGCCAGACCGAGCATTCGCGAGACGCTGTTCATCACGTCACCATTGAGGTCGACCGCCCGCTTGATGTGACCGATCTGTGCGGCGATGACCCTCCCTCCATGAAGGGCCGCCCGATACTGGGGAACCACCCCGAACTCACCCCGCAGTTCATCCTCATGGGTACGGATCCGTTCCATGATGTCGAAATACAGGTCCAAGCAGTTCTCCTCCCGGACGCCCGTTCGCATGGACCACGTGAAGATGACCTCATCACCCACGTATTTGTGGATCTCCGCCTCGTTCCGCAACACCGCATCCGTCATCAAGGAATAGATCACATTGAGGAACCGATAGTACCGTAGATCGCCCATGCGCTCCGCAATACCCGTGGAGCCCACCAGGTCCATGGACATGATGATCCGTTCCTCTGCCTTCGGACGTTCGAATTGACCCAGCAGGACCCCCAACAAGGTGCGCCGACCGATCAACTCCTCGATCTGCACCACCAGCAGGGCTATGGAGGTGACAACCACCACGCGTAGAACCAAACGATAGAACTGGGACATCCCGAAGATGTCATAGACCTTGAACGGTCGATCACTGTCCAGCAGGATGAACTGCTCGCTGTTCACCACGAAGGCCAATGCGATGAGCAGGATGGTCAGCAAACTGACCAGCAATAATTTGCCCAGGAACTGTAGTGGTATCGCCAAGGACCGGAATCTCCGTCCGAACAAGAATTCCTCCAGGATACCGGTCCACATGCCCAGAACCGCCCAAGCACCGAGTTCATAGCCCACCGGTTCGCCACTGAACAGGGTAAGAACCCATGCCACCAACGCGGCCACCAGACCGTACTTGATGACCTTGCGGAGCTTGTATCGGGTGATCGCGGTCAAGGGCGCGCGAAAGTACATCGACCAAGCTCAGGACCGACCTTTGCAGTATGTGGCCCAATGCATTACGCTACCTGCTGAGCTGGGTATGGCCGAATTCGGTGGAGCGTGTGGAAGGCCGGCATGGACCGCTCGAGGTCCGGTGGGAACTGGGACGCAAGGTGCTGAACTCCGAGCATGGCAATCAATCCTTCGGCAGTCTTCATCGGGTTTGGCAGGGCGTACTTGGCAAGGTGCTCACGCTTCGTCCCGCCCCCCGTACCGTGCTGCTCCTGGGCTTGGGCGGAGGCAGTGCGCATCACATCCTACGCCGTGAATTGGGCCTTGCTGTGCACATGACCGCTGTGGAGATCGACCCTGTGATGATAGCACTGGCCGCAGACCATTTTGCGCTTCACGAAGGCCCTGACCTGCGGATCATCGAAGGCGATGCCACCATTGCGGTGCATGGCATGAACGAACGCTTCGACCTGATCCTTGTTGACCTGTTCGATGACCTGGACCTGGCGCGTGGGGTGGATACCAACGGCTTCGCACATGCACTGCGCGATCGCTGCGCGGAGGACGGGATCGTCTGTTTCAACACGGTTGCCCATGACGCTGCTTCCAACCTACGCTGCCAACGTGTCCGACAGCACCTGTCCAAAGCGTTCCTCCACGTCGAGGAATGGACGTTCGAGGGTGCTAACCGGGTATTCGTCGCTGAATGAACAACGAATGGCGGTTCTGGAACGTCCTTTGACGGATAGGTCCGAATTTTGCTTTGGCCCTGCATGTCCATGAACCCCAAGTTCCCTGGTATCTCCCGCCTCGCGCGTCTGCTCCTTAGCGGACTTGCGGGGGTTACCGCGTGGGGGCTGCTGGAAGCCCAACCGGTCTGTTCCATCGACCTGGGCAACGATACCACGATCTGTGCGGGCAACACGGTCACCCTGGAAGGCCCAGCCGGTTTCCCCAATTACCTATGGAGCACCGGGGAGGTCTCCCAGAATATCACCGTGGCCGGCGCGGGGAGCTACAGTTGCCAGGTCACCTATCCCACAGGGAACCTGGTCACGAACGGTAATTTCAGTGGCGGCAACATGGGTTTCAACACCATGTTCAACTACGGGACACCCTTGACGAACGAAGGGAACTATTGGATCGGCACGAACGCGGCCCTGTACCATCCGCAGTTCCAAGGCACAGGTAACGGGCAATTCATGATGGTGAACGCCGGCTGGATGCACACCGGTTGGCGGTTCTGGTGCCAGACGCTGGACGTGTGCCCGGGACAGACCTATGTGATCAGTTTCCGGGCGGCATCACTTGCCACGGTGAACCCGCCCGTACTCGCCTGGTTCGTGAACAACTCATGGACCGGTCTGGAACACACACCACCAGCGACCCAAGGACAATGGCAAACGTTCAACCTTGCGTGGACCGCCCCTGCCGGTACCACTTCCGCAGAGTTCTGCATCCAAGTATCCTCGGGGTGGGGTACCGGGAATGATTTTGGCTTCGACGATGTCGACATCAGGTCCACGGTGGTGCTCAATGACCAGATCACCGTGAACGTGACCCCACTACCGACCTTCGACCTGGGTCCTGACCTCACCATGTGCGAGGGTCAATCGCTGATCTTGGACGCGGCTGTACCGGGCGGCACCTACCTCTGGCAGGATGGTTCCACCAACCCTTCCGTGCAGGCTTCGACCGCAGGGAACTACAACGTGACCGTTTCCGCCAATGGATGTTCCTCCACGGACGACATCGATCTGGCTTTCAACCCATTGCCCGTTGTGGACCTGGGGCCCGACCTGAGCCTGTGTACCGGCCAATCGGTTGTACTGGATGTTACACAACCCAATGCCAGCTACGGATGGTCCGACGGCAGCGGTGCACCCACGTTGACCGTCACCGGTCCTGGCACCTACGGCGTTACCGTGTTCCAAGGCAATTGCTTCGCCAGCGATCAGGTAGATGTAGCGTACAATGCATTCCCGACCGTGAACATCGGACCTGACGTTTCGGTCTGCGCTGGCGACCAATTCACCTTCGACGCCACCACGCCGGGTGCGACATACACCTGGCACGATGGATCCACAGCCCCCACGTTCACTGCAAACAGCAATGGACCGGTCACTGTGGACGTGACCGTGAACAATTGTACCACCAGTGATCAGGCCACGCTCACCGTAACGCCCTATCCCGCACCTGATCTTGGCCCTGATGTGACCGTATGCCCGGGTACCACGGTGACTCTTGATGTCACCACCCCTGGAGCTGCTTACCTCTGGCAGGATGGTTCGACCGGCGCGACCTTCCAAGCCACCACTCCAGGCACCTATTCGGTGGATGTCACAGTGAACAACTGTACCACGAGTGATGCGATCACCATCGACCACTTCGGCCTGCCCGTGTTCGACCTACCACTCAACATCGCCCTGTGTCAAGGGAATGATGTTGTCCTTGACGCTACCGTGCCCGGTGCTTCCTATGTGTGGAGCACTGGAAGCACGAACAGCACCATCACCGTGAATGCCACCGGCACATACACGGTGGATGTCACGTTGAACGGGTGCACGGTATCGGACGCTGTTGATGTGCTGGTGACACCAACTCCGGCCTTCGATCTCGGGCCTGATCAGGCCGTATGTCCTGGTGACCAGGTCACGCTTGATGCGACACTCGCGGGGGGTACCTATGTGTGGAACACGGGTGCGAACACACCCACCTTGAGCGTTGGCCCAGGCGCCTACAGTGTGGAGGTGACCGTGAACAACTGCCCAGCCACGGATGCCATCACCGTGACCGCTCATCCTGCCGCCAGCGTGGACCTGGGCAATGACACCACGCTTTGCCCGGGCCAGGTCCTGGTGCTGAACGCTAACCAACTTGGGGCTTCCACGGTGTGGCAGGATGGCAGTATCGGGTCGACGTTCACGGTGAGCGGTCCTGGTACTTATGACGTGGACCTTACTGATGCCAATGGGTGCTTTGCACAGGATGCCATCATCGTACAATATGCCAACCCGCAGGTGATCGACCTGGGGAACGACACCACCTTGTGTTCGGGCGCCACGCTGACCTTGAACGCCTCCGTACCGGGTGGGTCATACACATGGAGCACCGGCAGTTCCGCACCCAGCATCACGGTGAATACGGCGGGGAGCTACAGTGTGATCGTTGTACAGGGACAATGCTCCTCGACGGATGCCGTCGATGTGGATATCTCCGTGCCACCGATCGTGGACCTTGGATCGGACACGGTACTGTGCCCGGGACAGACCTTGGCACTCACAGCTGGTGGACCAGGCCTCACCTATGCCTGGAACACGGGTGCTGTCTCCGCCAACCTCGTTGTCGGTGTGGCCGGCACCTACTCTGTGATCGCCACGAATGCGGATGGATGCGCCGATAGTGATGCCATCAGCGTGAGCTATGCCTCTCCCACCGCCGTGGACCTCGGATCCGACATCACCCTGTGCCAGGGTAACACCGCTGTGCTGGACGCCACCGTGCCTGGCGCCACCTACCTCTGGAGCACGGGCGAGACCACTCCCACCATCACCGTCGGCACGGCCAACACGTACAGCGTGGAGATCTTCCAAGGCGCATGCAGTGTGACCGATGCCCTGAACGTGCAGGTCAACGCCATTCCCGTGTTCGACCTGGGTAGCGATGTGGTGCTGTGTGCCGGACAGACGACGGTGCTCGATGCCACGGTGCCGGGCGCCACCCACCTGTGGAGCACGGGGGCAACGACACCCACGATCACCGTTGGCACCACCGGCCTGTACAGCGTAACGGCCACGTTGAACGGGTGTCCGGTGAGCGATCAGGTGCAGGTGACCGTGCTCAGTACCACCGCCGTGGACCTCGGATCGGACATCACCCTGTGCCAGGGTAACACCGCCGTGCTGGACGCCACCGTGCCTGGGGCCACCTACCTCTGGAGCACGGGCCAGACCACTCCCAGCATCACCGTCGGCACCGCCAACACCTACAGCGTGGAGATCTTCCAAGGCGCATGCAGCGTGACCGATGCTGTGAACGTGCAGGTGGATCCCGCTCCTGTGTTCGAACTGGGCATCGATCAGGAACTATGTGCAGGTGCGACCACGATCCTGGATGCCACTTCGCCCGGATCCGCCTACCTCTGGAGCACTGGAGCCACGACACCCACCATCGTGGTCGGGACTGCTGGGAACTATAGTGTTACAGCTACGATCAATGGATGTACCCTCACCGACGAAGTGGACATCACGGTATTCACCCCGTTGGCGATCGACCTGGGTCCGAATGCCACCCTGTGCCAAGGCGATGAACTGGAATTGGACGCTACGGTACCGGGGGCTACCTACCTCTGGAGCACCGGTGCTGTCAGCCCGAGCATAACGGTCAATACCAGCAACACATACAGTGTCCAGGTATTCCAAGGTGGCTGCAGTGTGGCCGATGCGATCCAAGTGGTGGTGAACACCGTTCCCGTCCTTGAATTGGGTGATGATCAGGTGATCTGTGCGGGTGAAAGCACCGTGTTGAACGCTACAGCGCCCGGAAGCACCTACCTGTGGAACACCGGGGCAACCAGCCCCACGATCATCGTGGATGCCAGTGGAACATATGGTGTGATCGCCACCTTGAACGGATGTACCGTGGCCGATCAGGTGGAGGTGACCGTACTCACACCGGACGCGGTCGATCTGGGCGATGATGAGCAGATCTGCTTGGGGAACGCGTTGACCCTTGATGCCACATTGCCCGGTGCGAGCTACACCTGGAGCACCGGGGCATCCAGTCCCAGCTTGTCCATCACCAGCGCGGGGACCTACTGGGTGGTCGTGCAACAGGGTGCCTGCACCGCCAGCGACACCATCGTTGTGGCGGTCACCGATCCTGGGCAATTGGACCTGGGGGATGACGCCACGTTCTGCACGGGCGATGAACTCGTGTTGGATGCGACCTACCCCGGGGCCACCTACCTCTGGTCGGACGGTATCACCAGCCCTATCCGCACAGTGACCCTTCCTGGCACCTACGGCCTCGTGCGTACTCTCGATGGTTGCGAGGTGGACGATGAGGTCACCGTGCTCTTCAACGCTCCACCAGTCATCGATCTAGGCCCGGCCATTTCATTATGCCCGGGTGAGAGCACCATGCTGGATGCCACCCTTACGAACGCCAGTTATGCTTGGAGCACGGGCAGTACGGCTTCCGCCATCAGCGTGAGCACCACGGACACCTATTCCGTGGAGGTGACCGTGAACGGTTGTACGACCACCGATGCGGTCAACGTAACGGTGGTGCAAGGGCCCGTGGTGGATCTTGGACCCGACATGACCCTGTGCGCCGGTGACCAGTTGGTATTGAGCGTAGCACAACCCAACGCGAGCTACCTCTGGGACGACGGCACTACCGGCCCCACCCGGACCATAACGACCGCTGGGACCTTCGGAGTGACCGTGGTGCGCAATGGGTGTAGCGTGGAGGACGAAGTGATGGTGAACGTATTCGACCCTTCCGTGGTGGATCTTGGGCCTGATCAACGCCTGTGTCCTGGTGAGGTGACCACGTTGGTGTGCACCGCCAATGCCGATCTTGTCTGGAGCACCGGAGCGACAGCTTCATCGATCTCGGTGAACACAGCCGGAACGTATTGGGTGGAAGCCGACAATGGTGGCTGCGTGGTTCGCGATAGCATGGCTGTGAGCTATGTTCCCTTGGTGGCTCCTGACCTGGGTGCCGACCGTGTGTTGTGCGACGGGGACACACTCTGGTTGGAAGTACCTGTGACGGCGGCGAACATCCAATGGTCCAATGGCAGTTCCGATCCACGGATCGCGCTCACGTCCACCACCCCGATCAGCATCACCGCAACGTTGGAGAATTGCTCCGTCACCGATGCCATGCAGGTCTACTTCCTGCCTCCCGTCATCGATCTGGCGCCTTGGACCGATAGCACCTTCTGCCCGTTCGAGGAGCTGCCGTTGGACGCTTACGTACCATTCGCGACCTACCAGTGGAGCGATGGTTCCTCGGGACCCGTTCTGGACGTCACCGGCATCGGAACCTATTCCGTGGCCATCACCACGGTGTGCGCCAATATGGAACGTACGATCACCATCAGTGAAGGGTCATGCGCTCCGCTGGTGAACATTCCGAACGCGTTCACTCCCAATGGGGATGGCTTCAACGATGTGTTCCACGTCGTGCTCAGCGCCGAACCGCTCGACTTCGAACTCTTGATCTTCGACCGATGGGGTGAACGGATCTTCAGTAGCACCGATCCACAAGCCATGTGGGATGGATCGTACAATGGCTCGTTGGCACAAGATGGCGTGTACGTCTATCAAGTGACCTACCGCAAAGTGGCCGATACCGGTGTAGTGAGCGAAAAGCTCACAGGGCATGTGACCTTGTTACGCTGACCGGTTCCTCAAGGTCCTGGCACGGACTCCTCCTGCCAAACGAAGCGCCGATCGGACAACCGCACATAGCCCATGCGACCGTCCTTCATCACCTTCAGTAGTCCCGGTGCGGCCAACGTGATCGAATCGTACATGGGCGGAAGCACCTCCTGTCCTTCCTTGCCCAACAGTCCCGTGCCTTGCTCGGTGACCACCGCATAGAGTCCGGCTGCTAGGACGGTCACCTGTTGGTACAGCGTCGGCACTACTTCACGTCCCTTGGCGTCGATGAGGCCGAACAGCGCACCACTGCGCACCTTAGCGTAGCCTTCCACCATGTCCCAGGCTTGGTCGTACTTGGCCTCCACAACGGTCGCGCCCGTACGATCCAGGTAAGCCCACAGGGTACGTTTGCGGCACGGGATCAGATCGCCGGTCGCCAACCCGATATCCACCTGTTGGATGGGTATCACCTTCCGGTCGGAGGTATCGACCATGCCGAACTTCCCGCCCTGTCTCACCTTGGCAAAGCCGTTCACGAAATTGCCCCAGTTGTTCACCCCATCGGTGGCCTCGTATTGAATGGGAATAACGAGCTTACCCTGACGGTCCGAATACCCGAACTTATCACCTTGGACCACCAAGGCACGGCCACTGACGAATGGACCGATGTGGTCGTGATCGGCGGGAAGCAGTTCATTACCAAAGGGACCTATGAGGCCTGTCCGGTCATTGAGCCGAACGCGGGAAACACCTTGTTCGAAGCCCTCGATCCATTGGAACCGGGGAGGGACCACGAATGCGCCGGCCCTGTCGATCACCCCGTGCAGTCCGGCTTGCTCCACCACGGCCAGGCCGTTGCGGTAGGTTCCGGCCGCATCGAAGGTGAACGGCACCACCACCTCACCCCGCGCATTGATGTATCCGTAACGGCCATCCTTGGCGGCGTAGGCCATGCCTCCCGAGAACTCACCGACCTCCTCGAACACCATGGGTACAACAAGGTCCCCATTGCGGTCCACCGCACCTACCCGGCCAGAGCGTTCAACGGTGGAGGTGCCTTCGACGCTTTCCATGACCTCATCGAACTCGATCGGCACGACCACCCGGCCCGAGCGGTTCACAGTGCCCACCCGACCAGCAAGGCCCACCAAGGCCTGGCCGCCACGAAAAGGCTCCACCCACTCATAGTCGGCCTTGATCCGTTCGGTACCCTCGGTATCCATGAAGCCCCATTTCCCAGCACGGGTGAAGGGCACCAGGTCCATGCTCGCTGTGCGGTAGTCGTCCGCCACTTCCTCCACGAACGGGTAGTCCGGATTCTCTTGTAGGAATCGCGTGATGGAGCCCACGCTCATATCGCGCGTGGCGATCTCGTACAAACTTCGCCATGCATCCGCCACATGATGGTTGCGCGGATGCTCTGCGATGAACCTTCGGTACTCCGTTGCTGTTCT
>Ga0075160_10002257_pt1 | contig 11560 bp, 11 predicted proteins | sample JI91814C2DNA_FD_70969 | JGI IMG/M metagenome (GOLD analysis project Ga0075160, IMG submission 70969) | Wastewater effluent complex algal communities from Wisconsin, to seasonally profile nutrient transformation and Carbon sequestration -... | ecosystem: Engineered > WWTP > Effluent > Algae...
CCTGATCGCGGCCGCCGGCAAGCCGGTGAAGGCCTACGACCTGCTCGATTCCATGAAGGCCGAGAACGGCAGCAGCGCGCCGCCCACGGTGTACCGCGCCCTGGAATTCCTGCTCGAACAGGGCTTCATCCACCGGCTGGCGTCGGTGAACGCCTTCGTCGGCTGCCACCATCCGCATGAACGGCACTCGGTGCCGTTCCTGATCTGCGACGGCTGCCAGGCGGCGATCGAGCTCGAGGACGAGCGCATCCCGCGCCTGCTCGATGCGCAGGCCAAGGCGCTCGGCTTCCAGCCGCGGGCACAGACCCTCGAGGTGCACGGCCTGTGCGCGACGTGCTCCGCGGCCTGACCCGACATTCCCTGCTGCCCGCGCTGCTGGCCCTGTCGGCCGGCGCGGCGGCGCAGGACTTCCCGGTGGACATTCCCGGCATCACCAGCGACCCGCGCACGAAGCCGCCGGTCGGCCTGCTGCTGCCCGAAACCGAACAGCCCGACCTGGTCACGCCGCTGGCCATCCTCGACCGACTGGTGGTGCCCGGCACGCGCCTGCAGCTGGAGTGGCGCCCGCGCGGCGGCATCAGCAGCGCCGAGATCGCCAGCCCGGTCATCGTCGCGCGCGGCGCCATGGCCGGCCCGGTGCTGTGCCTGGCGGCCGGCGTGCATGGCGACGAAATCAACGGCGTTGAAATCGTCCGGCGCCTGTCGCACTCGGTGGACCCGACGCGGCTGTCGGGCACCGTCATCGGCGTGCCCATCGTCAACGTGTTCGGCTACTCGCGCGGCAGCCGCTACCTGCCCGACCGCCGCGACCTGAACCGCTACTTCCCCGGCAGCCGGCAGGGCAGCATCGCCTCGCGCATCGCCCACGGCTTCTTCCAGGACATCGTCAGGCACTGCGACGTGCTGGTGGACTTCCACACCGGTTCGTTCGACCGCGCCAACCTGCCGCAGGTGCGCGCCGACCTCACCAACCCCGACGTGCTGGAATTCACCCGCGGCTTCGGCGCCACCGTCGTACTGCACAGTCCCGGCAACAAGGGAATGCTGCGCGTGGCGGCCACGGCGGTGGGCATCCCGGCCGTCACCTTCGAGGCCGGTGCGCCCACGCGGCTGGAGCCGGCGGAAATCGCCCAGGCCGTCGCCGCCATCGAGCGGCTGATGGTCAAGCTGGAAATGCACGAAGACCCGGATGCCGGGCTGGCACCGCCCACCGACGTGGCCGCGGTGGCGCTGGTGGCGCCCGAGCCGCCGCCGATCTTCCTGGACTCGCGCTGGGTGCGCGCCAACTCCGGCGGCCTGCTGATCAGCGAAGTGTCGCTGGGCCAGCGCGTGCTGGCGGGCCAGAAGCTGGGCCGCGTGATTGACCCGGTCAGCAACGTCGAGCGCTTCATCCTGGCGCCGGTGCCGGGCCGCGTCATCGGCATGTCGCAGAACCAGGCCGTGCTTCCCGGCTACGCCGCCTTCCACCTGGGCACCGAAACCAGCGAACAGCAGGCCGTGCGCGAAGCCGCCAGGCCGCATGCCCCCGACGCGGTGGCCGAAGACCCCGACGAGCGCCCCGAGCAGGCCAAGCAAGAGGACGGCGAGGACTTCGAGTAGTCCCCGCCGGCCGCGTCGTCAGAAGGCGACGCGCAGGCCCACGGCCAGGTTGCGTCCGGGCAGCGGCGCGAAATCCTTGAGGTAGGAGGTGTGCACGCGGGCCTCGCGGTTGCCCAGGTTGCGGCCTTCGAAGAACGCTTCCCAGCCGGCGCCGCCCACGTCCCAGTGGTAGGCCAGGCCGGCGTCCACCAGGGTGTAACCCGCGGTCGGGGTTTCCATGTCGGCCACGTCGTCCTGGTCGGCCACGCGCACGGCGCCCACGCGGGCGCGCCAGCCGTCGAGCGACCAGGCCAGGTCGGCGCCCACGCGGCCCGGCGCGATGCGCGGCAGGCGGCCGCCGCCGTCGAGCTTCGCGTCCACCGCGTCGGCGAACAGGCTCAGCTGCCACAGGCCGCTGGTGTTCTCGAACAGGTCCACGCGGCCTTCGACTTCCCAGCCGGTGAACGTGGCGTCGCCCTGCACCCAGGCGCGCACGGGCAGGCCGTCCTGCTCCGCGCCGGTGTCGGCCAGGTAGATGTAGTCGCTGTAGTCCGACCGATATACCGAGGCCTTGCCCTCGAAGCGGCCCTGGTGCAGGTGCAGGCCCAGTTCGGCGCTGGTGGAGGTTTCCACGTCCAGGCCGGGGTCGCCGGTCTCGAAGCTCTGCGTGGCGATGTGCGGCCCGTCGGAGAACAGCTCCTCGGCCGTCGGTGCGCGCTCGGCGCGGTCCAGATTCAGGCTCAGGTGCATCACTTCGCTGAAGTGCCACAGGCCGCCCAGCGCCAGGCTGGTGGCGCTGCGGCTGACGTCGCCGCCGCCCTCGGGATTGACGCTGACGCGGTCATGGCGCGCGCCCAGTTCGAGCTTGAAGTCGCCGAAATCGCGCTCCTGCAGCACGAACAGGCCCAGGTCGCGGCTGATGGACGGCGGCACGAAGGCCTCGTCGCCAATGGCCGAGAAATCGCGGTGGCCGTACTGCAGGCCGACCGCGCCGCGCCAGCCCTTGAACTCTTGCTGCACCGCTTCGATGCGCGCTTCGGTGCCGACGTTCTCGAACACCGTGCCCACCGATTCGCCTTCCAGTTCGGTGTGCTCGTACAGGCTGCGGGTGACGCGGTAGTTGATCTCCTGCAGCGGGCCGACGCCGCGCACGCCGCCGCGGAACTCGAAGCGGTCCTGGCGCATGTCCAGGCGCACGACCTCGGGAGCTTCCTCTTCCGCAGGCTCGCCGCCTTCGTCTTCGTGCGCATGCGCGCCGGGCGGGATGCCGTAGTCGGTGCGATACGTGCCGGCCGACGCGCCGAACCACGCGCGCTCGCCGAACCAGCTGGCGCCGAGGCCGCCGCCCTGCGTCTGCAGCGCGCTGTTGGGCAGTTTGCCGCGCGCGAAGTGCTCCAGTTCCTCGCCCTCCGCGAGCTCCTCGGCGACCAGTGCGGGTGAGAACGCGAAGCCGGGGATGTCGTAGTCGCCGCTGTCGCGGCGGAACGCGTCCACGTGCAGCGTGAGCGCGCCGGCATCGGCGTCCAGCCGCGCCATGCCGACGTTCTCGCCGGCGGCGCTGCCGTGGCGGATTTCGGCGCGGCCCGACACGGTCCTGCCCACGGGTGCGGTCGGGATGCGGCCGTCCACCACGTTCACCGCGCCGCCGATCGCACCGCTGCCGTACAGCAGGGTGGCGGGGCCCTTGAGCACTTCGATCTGGTCGGCCAGGAAGGGCTCGATGGTGACCGCGTGGTCGGCGCTGACCGTGGACACATCGAGCGATGCGCTGCCGCTGCTGAGCACCTGCACGCGGGCGCCGTCCTGGCCGCGGATGATCGGCCGGCCCACGCCGGCGCCGAAGTAGGACGACTGCACGCCGCCCTGGCGCTCGAGCGTTTCACCCAGCGTGCCGGCCTTGCGGGCGTCGAGGTCCTGGCCGGCCAGCACCGACACCGGGCGCGCCAGGTTGTCGATGGCGTTGCGCAGCGGGGAGGCCGTCACTTCCACGGCGTCCAGGGTCTTGGGCGTGGCGTGATCGTGGTCGCCGTCGGGGCGTTCGTCCGCCAGGGCCAGGGCGGGCAGGGCGAGGGAAATGGCGACGACGAGGGGCGCGAAGCGCGGGCTTGGGGTCATGGCTGGACGGTCCGGTTGCCTTCGAAGGGGTGGAATGTTATATTGTTTCACCAATCGCGCAAGGCCCGGATGGCATGCACGCCCACGTCAAGCCGCACAAACTTCAGCTGCCCGCCTGGGCCGACCGCCTGGGTGCCGTCGGCGCCTTCATTTGCGCGCTGCACTGCGCGCTCATCCCGATCGCGCTGGCGCTGCTGCCCACGGTCGGGCTGGGCCTCGTGGCGTGGCACGGGCTGGAGGTGGCCTTCAGCCTGTTCGCCACGGTGCTGGCCGTCACCAGCCTTTACCTGGGCTATCGCGGCCACCGCGCTTACCACGCGTGGATGCTGGTGGCGCCGGGCCTGCTGCTGATCTGGGGCTCGCTGCTTTACCCGCCGCTGCACGCCTCGGTGGTGCCCCATGCGGTGGCGATGACCGTCGGCGGCGTGCTGATCGCGCTGGCCCACCTGGTCAACCTGCGGCTGTCCTGGGGGCACACGCACTGAACGCCCGGCCCGGCCTTCTTGGTCGGGAAGGCCCGCGGTGATAGGCTACGCGCCTCACCGCACATCACAGTCAAGGAATCACCATGGGTAGGGGCGACAAGAAAACCGCCAAGGGCAAGCGTTTCACCGGCAGCCACGGCAATGCGCGCGCGCAGACCAGCAAGAAGCCGACCGGCGTCGTCGCCGCCACGGTGAAGGCCCCGGTGGCCGCCAAGCCGGCCGCCAAGAAGGCTCCGGCCAAGAAAGCCGCCGCCGCCAAGTAATTCCGCAGCGCCCAGGCGCTGCCGCTGCGAAGCCCCGCCCCGGCGGGGCTTCGTCGTTTCCGGGTCCCGCGCGGCGCGTCAGTCGCAGACGCGGCGGCCGGCCACCACCACCGAATGGACCAGGTCGCCGCCCAGCCAGTAGCAAAGCTCGGCCGGATGGCCGACGTTCCACTGCACGAAGTCCGCGCGCTGGCCGGGCAGCAGCCGGCCGCGGTCGTGCAGGCCCAGCGCGCGCGCCGCGTGCACCGTGGCGCCGCGAAGGGCCTCTTCGGGCGTCAGCCGGAAGTGGGTGCAGGCCAGCCCCATCGCCAGCCGCAGCGACTGCAGCGGCGACGTGCCGGGGTTGAGGTCGGTGGCCACCGCCATCGGCACGGCGTGCCGGCGCAGCAGGTCCAGCGGCGGCAGCTGCGTTTCGCGCAGCACGTGGAAGGCGCCGGGCAGCAGCACGGCCACCGTGCCCGCGCGCGCCATCGCCTGCACCGAGGCTTCGCTGGTGTACTCCACGTGGTCGGCCGACAGGCCGCCGAACTCCGCCGCCAGCGCCGCGCCGCCCAGGTCGCTGAGCTGGTCGGCGTGCAGCTTCACCGGCAGCCCCAGTGCGCGCGCGGCTTCGAACACGCGGCGGGTCTGCGCCGGCGAGAAACCGATGCCTTCGCAGAAAGCGTCCACGGCGTCCACCAGGCCTTCGCCGTGCAGCACCGCCAGCCACTCGCAGGCGGCGCTGATGTAGTCGTCGGGCCGGCCGGCGAACTCCGGCGGCAGCGCATGCGCGGCCAGGAAGGTGGTGCGCACGGTGATGCCCAGGGTGCGGCCGACTTCGCGCGCGGTGCGCAGCATGCGCCGCTCGCTGTCGAGGTCCAGGCCGTAGCCGGATTTGATTTCCACCGTGGTGACGCCGTCGGCACGCAGGGCGCGGGCGCGCGGCAGCGACGCGGCCAGCAGCGCTTCCTCGCCGGCGGCGCGGGTGGCGCGCACGGTGGACAGGATGCCGCCGCCTTCGCGGGCGATCTGTTCGTAGCTGGCGCCCTGCAGGCGGCGCTCGAACTCCTGCGCACGGTCGCCGGCGAACACCAGGTGCGTGTGGCAGTCCACCAGGCCGGGCGTGATCCAGCGGCGGCTGGCGGAGTCCACGCGCGCGGCGAGTTCGGCCGGCTCGCCCGGCAGTTCGCTGCGCGGGCCGGCGTAGGCGATCAAGCCGTCTTTCCAGGCCAGCGCGCCGTCGTCAATGGTGCCGTAGGCGCCCAGGTCGTCGCGCAGCGTGGCCAGGCGCGCGTCCAGCAGCAGGCGGTCCCAGGGCGGGGCGAGGCGGCCGATCAACGCAGCGCTCCGGCCGCGCGCAGGGCGTCGGGATCGAGGCCGCATTCGCGCGCGATGGCGTCACTGTGCTGGCCCAGCGTCGGCGGTGCGTGCTGCAGGCAGTGCGGTGACGCCGACAGGTTCAGGGGGCTGCCGACCATCGGGATGCCGTCCATTTCAATGCGCATGCCGCGCGCCGCCGCCACCGGGTGCGCCAGCGCCTGGGTCACGGAGTTGATGGGGCCCGCCGGTACGCCGGCGGCGTCGAACAGCGCCAGCCAGTGCGCGGCGGGCGCAGTGGCAAACAGCGCGGCGAGTTCGGCGCACAGCGCCACGCGGTTCTGCACGCGCGCGGCGTTGCTGGCGTAGCGCGGGTCGTCGGCCAGGTCGGTGCGGTTGATCGCGGCGCAGGCCAGCGCCCAGAGTTTCTCGCTGGCCACCGCCAGCACGAAGGCCTGGTCGCTGGCGCGGAAGGCTTCGTAGGGAACGATGCTGGCGTGGGCGTTGCCGTGCCGCTTCGCCGCCTCGCCGCTGAACAGCGCGCTGCTGCCGATGTTGGCCAGCCATGCCAGCTGGGTGTCGAACAGCGAAACGTCGATGCGCTGGCCCAGGCCCGTGCCCGCCCGCTGCAGCAGTGCCGCCAGGATGGCGGTGGCGGCGTTCTGGCCGGTGGCCAGGTCGGCCACGGCCACGCCCACCTTGCTGGGCTCGCCGTCGGCGGGGCCGGTGATGGCCATCAGCCCGGCCTCGGCCTGGATGACGAAGTCGTAGCCCGGGCGCGCGGCCTGCGGGCCGTCGCGGCCGTAGCCCGAGATCGAGCAGTACACCAGGCGCGGATTGATCGCGGCCATCGCTTCGTAGCCCACGCCCAACGCTTGCGCGCCGCCGGTGCGGTAGTTTTCCACCAGCACGTCGGCCCGGCGCACCAGCGCTTCCAGCAGCGGGCGGGCCGCGGGCGAGCGCAGGTCCATGGCGACCGAGCGCTTGTTGCGGTTGCAGCAGGCGAAATAGGCCGACATGCCGTGCAGGAAGGGCGGGCCAAGGCCGCGCGTGTCGTCGCCGTCGAAGGACTCGAGCTTGATGACGTCCGCGCCCAGGTCGCCCAGCATCATGGCGCACCATGGCCCGGCGAGCACGCGCGAGAGATCCAGTACGGTGATTCCGGTCAGGGCAGCCATGGCCCTAGTGTATGCGGGCCGCGCGACGGCATGCCAAACTCGCGCCCATGCCCAACCAGCGCGCCGAACATGCCTTCCTGCCCACCGGCTGGGCCACCGGCCACGACAGGGACGTGACGCCCGGCGCCGACGCCGCCGTGCCGTGGCGCCTGGCCGGGCTGCCCAACCTGCACTCGCACGCATTCCAGCGCGCCATGGCCGGCCTGGCCGAACGCCAGACCCACCCCGAGGACAGCTTCTGGACCTGGCGCGAGCTGATGTACCGCTTCGCCGGGCGCATCACGCCCGAGGCCATGCACGCCGTCGCCACCCAGCTCTACGTCGAGATGCTGGAATCGGGCTACACCAGCGTCTGCGAATTCCACTACCTGCACCACCAGCCCGACGGCCGGCCCTACGACGATCCGGCGGAGATGTCGCAGGCGCTGATCGCCGCGGCGCGCGATGCCGGCATCCGCCTCACGCTGCTGCCGGTGCTGTACATGAGCGGCGGCTTCGACGGCCGCGCGCTGTCGGACCGCCAGCGCCGCTTCGGCCATTCGCTCGACGCCTACCTCAAGCTGCTGCAGTCGCTGCGCGCGCGGCAGGACGAAACGCTGGCCGTGGGCATCGCGCTGCACAGCCTGCGCGCGGTGCCGGAAACCGCGCTGCGCGAAGTGCTGGCCGCGGTCGGCGGCGAGCCGATGCCCATCCACATCCACATCGCCGAACAGATCGGCGAGGTGCAGGATTGCCTGGCCCTGCGCGGCGCGCGCCCGGTGGAATGGCTGCTGGCCAACGCCGACGTGGACGCGCGCTGGACCCTGGTGCACGCCACGCACCTGGAGCCGGCGGAAGTGCAGGGCATCGTGCGCAGCGGCGCCACGGTGGCCATCTGCCCCACCACCGAAGCCAACCTGGGCGATGGCCTGTTCCCGCTCGGCGACTACCTCAAGGCCGGCGGCCACTGGGGCATCGGTTCGGATTCGCACGTGTCGGTGTCGCCGGTGGAGGAGCTGCGCTGGCTGGAGTACGGCCAGCGCCTGGCCACGCGCCACCGCAACATCGCCGTCAGCGCCGACCAGCCCAGCACCGGCGAGCTGCTGTACTCGCAGGCATTGCGCGGCGGGCTGCGCGCCTGCGGCCAGGCGGATCGCGCCGCGGGCGACTTCATCGTGCTTGATGCACAGGCGCCCGCACTGGCCGCGGCCACCCGGGCCGACCTGCTGGACCGCTTCGTGTTCGCCGGCAACCGCCCGCTGGTGCGCGAAACCCATGTGGCCGGCCGCTGCGTCGTGGCCGATGGCCGGCATCCCGATCGTGGGGCCGTGGCGCGCCGCTACGGCCAGGTGCTGCAGGGCCTGCTGTCGGGCTGAGGCCGCCCGTTTGGTACCCGCCCCCGCGGCATACCTATAATCGGCATCCGCCCCAGGAAACGCCCGATGCCCGCCAGCCGCCACGACCCGTCCCGCACCGTCCGCGCACCGCGCGGCACCCAGCTCAACTGCCGCAGCTGGCTGACCGAAGCGGCCTACCGCATGCTGCAGAACAACCTCGACCCGGACGTGGCGGAAAATCCCGCCGACCTGGTGGTGTACGGCGGCATCGGCCGCGCCGCGCGCGACTGGGACTGCTACGACGCCATCCTCAAGTCCCTGCGTGAACTGGGCGACGACGAAACCCTGCTGGTGCAAAGCGGCAAGCCTGTCGGCATCTTCCCCAGCCACCCCGACGCCCCGCGCGTGCTGATCGCCAATTCCAACCTGGTGCCGCACTGGGCCACGTGGGAACACTTCCACGAGCTCGACCGCAAGGGCCTGATGATGTACGGCCAGATGACCGCCGGCAGCTGGATCTACATCGGCAGCCAGGGCATCGTGCAGGGCACCTACGAAACCTTCGTCGAAATGGGCCGCCAGCACTACGGCGGCGACCTCGCCGGCCGCTGGATCCTCACTGCGGGCCTGGGCGGCATGGGCGGCGCACAGCCGCTGGCGGCATCCCTGGCCGGCGCCTGTTCGCTCAACATCGAGTGCCAGCAGAGCCGCATCGACATGCGCCTGCGCACCCGCTACGTGGACGAACAGGCCACCGACCTCGACGACGCCCTGGCCCGCATTGAAAAGTACTGCGCCGCCGGTGCAGCCAAGTCCATCGCACTGCTGGGCAACGCCGCGGAAATCCTGCCCGAGCTGGTGCGCCGCGGCGTGCGGCCCGACGCCGTCACCGACCAGACCAGCGCCCACGACCCGCTGCACGGCTACCTGCCGGCCGGCTGGACGCTGGAGGAATGGTTCAGCGCCCAGAAGAACGACCCGGAGAAAGTAGTCAACGCCGCCAAGCACTCCATGCGCACGCACGTGGAGGCGATGCTGAACTTCGAGGACATGGGCATCCCCACCTTCGACTACGGCAACAACATCCGCCAGATGGCCTTCGACGCGGGCTGCGGGGACGCGTTCGACTTCCCGGGCTTCGTGCCGGCCTACGTGCGGCCGCTGTTCTGCCGCGGCATCGGCCCGTTCCGCTGGGTCGCGCTCAGCGGCGATCCCGAGGACATCTACAGGACCGACGCCAAGGTGAAGGAACTGATTCCCGACAACCCGCACCTGCACCGCTGGCTGGACATGGCGCGCGAGCGCATCGACTTCCAGGGCCTGCCGGCGCGCATCTGCTGGGTGGGCCTGGGCGACCGCCACCGCCTGGCGCTGGCTTTCAATGAAATGGTGCGCAAGGGCGAAGTGAGCGCGCCGATCGTGATCGGCCGCGACCATCTCGACAGCGGCAGCGTGGCCAGCCCCAACCGCGAAACCGAAGCCATGCTCGACGGCAGCGACGCCGTATCGGACTGGCCGCTGCTCAACGCCATGCTCAACGTCGCGGGCGGCGCCACCTGGGTCAGCCTGCACCACGGCGGCGGCGTGGGCATGGGCTACAGCCAGCACAGCGGCGTGGTGATCGTGGCCGACGGCAGCGAGGCGGCCGACAGGCGCCTGGCGCGCGTACTCTGGAACGACCCCGGCACCGGCGTGATGCGCCACGCCGACGCCGGCTACGAGATCGCCAAGGCCTGCGCGCGCGAGCAGGGCCTCAAGCGGCCCATGCCCTGAATGATTCCCACGGAGAAATGAAATGATCGGTTACGTCACGCTCGGCACCAACGACCTCCCGCGCATCGCGGCCTTTTACGACGCGCTGCTGGGCGACCTCGGCGCCAAGCGCCTGATGGAAATGCCGCACGTGGTGCTGTGGGGCCTGCCCGGCCAGCCGATGCTGGGCGCGATCCGCCCGCACAACGGCCAGCCCGCCACGGTGGGCAACGGCACCATGGTGTCGCTGTCGGCCGGCAGCCGCGAAGGCGTGGACAAGCTGTACGCCCGCGCCATCGCGTTGGGCGGCACCGACGAGGGCGCGCCGGGCGAGCGCTTCAAGGGCTTCTACGCCGGCTACTGGCGCGACATCGACGGCAACAAGCTCAACTTCTTCCACATGGGCGCCTGAGCGCATGTCCGCCCTCGCACTGCTGCTCGCGCTGGCCGCGGCGCCTGCGCCCGCTGCCGCCGACTGCCCGACGCCGTTCATGGCCACGCCGCGGTATCCCGCCAAGCAGCTGATGGCCAACGTGTCCGGCACAACCCTGGTGCTGGCGCGCATTGACGGATGCGGCCGGGTGGTGGAAGCCAAGGTCAGTGAGGGCAGCGGCGTCGATGCGCTGGATACCGAAGCGCTGATCACCGTGCGCGCATGGGTGCTGTCGCCCGCCCAGATAGCACAGGTAGGCGGCGGCCCTTGGGTGAAGATGCCGGTGAAGTTCGGCGGCATCAGCAACGTTGCCGTCCAGGCACCAGACTGGCCGCGTTCGCACCGCCGCCCGAGCTACCTGGCCGACGACCAGCCGATCGGCTTCGACACCATCGCGGCCTTTCTGGAGGCCAAGCAGGTGCGCACGAGTCCCGTCCTCCGATCGCCCTATGCCAGCAGCGTTGATGGCTCTGGCAACCGTGTTTCCATCGGGTTCTATGCCGACGTGGCTGATCCCTTGACCTTCTGGTTGGCGTACTACATGCAGGCGCCTGACGTCGTCGGTTCCGACGGCATGCCGCGCCGCAGCGGCGCTCCGCCGGTGGCCATCGCCCGCTATCGCCTGGTGATGGAGGACCGCAAGCCGGTGGTGCGCGTGGCGCTGCTGTGCGAGCGCGCCGCCGACGAATGCGCCCGGCTGGAACAGTTCCTGCTCAAGGGCTTGCCCATCGCCAAGCCGCCGCGCTGATCCACGCCGGGGTCGTGTCGCCACGCCCCGGCGCCAGGCTTTTTCCGTCCAACCACGCACCGGGAGCCACGCGCCATGCTCAGCATCCTCTGGACCATCCTGATCGGCTTCGTCATCGGCCTGGTGGCGCGCGCCATCAAGCCCGGCAACGACAAGCTCAGCCTGCTGTGGACGATGCTGCTGGGCGTGGGCGGCTCGCTGCTGGCCAAGTACGTTGGCCAGTCGCTGGGCTGGTATGCCGAAGGCGAGCCTGCGGGCTTCATCGCCTCGGTCGTGTTCGCCATCGTGCTGCTGGTGGTTTACGTGGCGGTGCGCAAGAAGAAGTAGGCGACGGCCCGCGCGGCCTCAGCGTTCGCGCTGCGGCGCCGGACCTGCGTCGCGCGGCGCGGGCGGTGC
>Ga0075160_10002261_pt1 | contig 11547 bp, 15 predicted proteins | sample JI91814C2DNA_FD_70969 | JGI IMG/M metagenome (GOLD analysis project Ga0075160, IMG submission 70969) | Wastewater effluent complex algal communities from Wisconsin, to seasonally profile nutrient transformation and Carbon sequestration -... | ecosystem: Engineered > WWTP > Effluent > Algae...
GAAGGCACGAGTTCGAAGTGGGCGAACCCCTACGGCTTCGTGCCGCTGCGACTCGTTAAGCACAAGGACATGGGGCAGACGTTCGGCGCGAACGCTTTCCACGGGCAAATGGGTAAGATTGACGAGGTAAACGACAGCGCAAGTCTGCTAAACGACCAAGTGCGCAAGGCGATTAACCTTGTGTGGTATTTCGCGGGTGTAGCGCGTTCAAGCGACCTTGATGTCACCACGCCCGACAAAGACCAGCTACCCGCGATTTATGGCCCAATTGATAGCCAACCGTACCCGATGATTGGCAACGTTGACTTGACAGCGGCGGGCGTGAACATTGAGCGCTTGTTAGGCGAGTTAGAGCGTGATATGCCTGAGTTGGCTATGCACCGGTTACGCGATGCGGGCAACCCGACCGCGCCCGGTATCAAAGCCGGTTACAGCGACGCCATTGACCGCTTTACCGAAGCGCAGGGTGTGTATGACGACGGACTGATCGCCGCGCAAAAGATGGCGGTCACGATTGGCGGCGTGCGCAAGTACAAGGGCTTCGAAGCCTTCAATATCGACAGCTACGACAACGGCGACCTTGAACACTTTATCAACCCGCGCCCGATTGTCGAGGATGAGTTGAGCAAGAGTGAGAAGATCACCGCGCTCAATACGGCTAAAGTGCCGGTATGGTTGATTTTGCGTGAACTGGACTACGACCAAGAAACGATTGACGAGGTGGTTGAGTTCCAAGAAGAACAAGATCAAAAGGCCATGATGATGGCAATTGACACCGCGTTAGCCACGAAAGGCGACCCGAACGATGACGAAGATACCCAAGCCGCTAAACCAGCAGCAAAAGCTACAAGCAGCCCTCGACAGCTTGCAGCAGCTTAACGTCAGCGACAGCGCGAAAACGGCGTTAGCGACGATCTTGAACGCGGCGGTGACACCGGAGGGCGAGGGCTTAGACTACGCGCTGCGGAACCTGCCACAAGAACGGCGCGAGATTGTCGAGGAAACGGCGAAATCGGTGGGCAGTGTAACCCGCGCTATCGGTAGGCGTGGGCGGGCGGCGTTAGCGGAAGTCAGCGATGAAGAATGGCAGCGATTGGTAGATAAGGCGAATGAGTGAATTAACCGACCTGATAACGTTGCTGTACTCGTATCAGCAAGACGATATTGATGATATGGTGGCGAAGCTCACTGAACGCCGCCGCGCAACGTGGATTAACACGCTCACGGAGTTAGCGGGTAAGCACGGGTGCAACAGGCCAGCGGGGACGCCAAAGGGGGCAGATGCAAAGTACCTCAAAGATATTTCAATCGAGGACGCTAAAAGCATCGCCAACACGTACAACGAACAGTTGCGCAATCAGGTTGAACGGTTATATAAAGCCAATAATAAAGGCAATCGGAATTATTACTACAAGCAGTTAAGCGCGTGGCTAAAGAAACGTGCTGCATGGAAAGATTACCAAATAGCGTTACAAACGGATAGCACGGCACGACAGTATGCAACGGAGATGTTCTATAAGAACAATCCCGACATTGTGCCGAAATTCCGCTACAGCCCTATACCGCCAGTCAGCAAGGAATGCATCAAGCGGACAGCGAAGGGGGTAGTTACCCTCGCATATGTGCAGAGTCACAAAACTCCAGCTCATCCGTTTTGTCCACATCAATGGTTGCCGTTAAGACCGCAGCAAGCGGTGTGTGAACTCTTGTGGGTGAGTGCTTAATCTGCTATAATTGAGGGAGAAAAAGGTTGCGCCCGCACTGTTGAAGCAGTCGGGCGAGTGATGCCGCTTAAACTTAGGATTGGACTCTGGCTTATTGGTAATCGCGTTATCTATCGAAAGATGCCTAAATGGTTGTACGACTATTTGGTTCGTCACCCATTAACGGAGCTTCGGCGATAACCTTTGGTTGGGATAAGTTGGGTAATTCTATGGTATAATTACCTCATATCAAATGAGTAGATTTGAGGGTGAAAATGCTTACAAGACGCAACTTTCTAAAAGGACTCGTTAGCGGCGTTGTCGGCGTGGGCTTGCTGCCTTATCTGCCTACCGAAATTACACCCGCTAAATCCGTAACGCTTAACCCCGCTTCGATTAAGCAGTCCGATATTATTTATGGGATTGCTGGCGAGGGCATACGCGCGGGGCAAGCGGTTTACGTGGGCACAGATGGCTTGATGTACCTCGCCACAAACAAGCAAATAACGGGTATCTATTTAGGCGGCGGGGCAGTAGCAACGCGCGGCGTGATAACGATCAATGCAAGCGCACTGCCGGATAGCCCGTACTACTTAAAGGCGGGTGAGTGATGGGTGACAAATTTATTTCAGCTATTGGGGATATGGTCGATCAAGCCTTAGAGCGAGGGCTAGACCCGCCGTTTGTTGCGCTGATACGTAACGACAACCCGCACGCTATTCGCATCCCCGAAGGGCGAATGTGGCCGTTGGATTTAGGCACTACTGAGGGCAGCGCGAAAGTGTGGATTGCTAAAGAATCTGACCCGTTCGAAGGCTCAGTATTTAACGCGCCGGACGTGATTAAGTTGATGACATTGGATGATTATCAGTCAATTAGATCGCCAAAACAATAAGTGTCATTAATTCCTTACAAACACGAAAGCGTCCACACGGGCGCTTTTTTATTTCCTTACCCACGCTAACGGGGGCGGTTAGCGGTTTCACCCTTTTATCAGCAACCGCCTCTAGGCGGTTTTTTATTGCCCAGAGACGGTCAAACTCGCAGGAGTAAAAGCCGTGAAAAAACGTTGCAATACCTGTGGGTGCGAATGGGATGCAACGACGGATAACTTCTATCGGTCAACTAAAACAGAGGATGGTTTACGCCCGTCGTGCATAATCTGCACCTGCGAAAAACAACAAATTCACTACATCAACAACCTAGAGAACGAGCGAGCACGTAAGCGAAATGCTTACTGGCAAACAAAAGACGCAAACGCTGCGTAATTTTCCTTGTTCTATCGCAATACAGGCTTAACGTATAGCTAACTTCGCAACTAATGGAGTTTAGCCTATGCCATAAGCCTCTACTCGTTTCCAACCACGCACATAAGTGCAACCTACCCTCGTCATGGGGCAAATGACGGTAACAAAAGGACACGAAATGACCGAACCAACCACAATTACTCACATCCTCAAAGCAACCCGCCGCGCTCATGCTGAGTTCGCAGTGAACTTATGCAAGCGCCGTGCATGGTATAGCGAGGAAACCGACGTAGATACTACGGGAGTTGCCAAAGCCGACGCCGAGAAAGCCGCGAAGCCAGAACCGAAGTTCTCGCAAGCGGACATGGACGCCGTAGCAGGACGCCGCGCTAAAGAAGCCGCCGCATCAGCCCGTAAACAGCTATTGGAAGAACTCGGCATCACAAACGCCGACGATCCAAAGGCAGTCGATACGGTGAAGGCGACGTTGACCGAAGCACAAGCGGCACGGGAAGCCAAGAAAACCGCCGAGGATAAAGCACTTGAACGCATCGCCGCGCTCGAAAAGGAACGCGACGAAGCCAAGCAAGCAGCGGAAGCGGCGAACGCTACCCGCATCAACGAGCGCGTCAACGGCAAGCTCGAAAGCGCTGCGATGAAGGCGAAGGTGCAACATCCTGAGGACGTGGTGAAGTACATCCGTGAAAACTTCGCGGATATGCTGGCGAAGGCGGTGGGCGAGGACGGCAAACTCGAAGATAAAGCCGCTGAGAAGCTGGTGGCGTCGGTCAAGGAAGTGCGTCCCAACTGGTTTGCAATCATCGGGCAAGGGTCACCCAGCAATCGCGACGGGCGACCGATGCAGCCGAACAATGATGAACAATTTAAGCGCGTGTTTGGTGATAAGCGTATCGCCGGACTATAGGAGTAGTAAAGAATGACAGCAATCGCATTAACGGCGGCACTTGTTAGCCGCGTATTTCCACAGAATGACGAAGTGATGTCGGTCAAGTTGGCAGAAGCGGTAACGCAGGGCGCACCCGCGTACCAGACCACCAGCGGCACATATGGCCTCGCCGATGCCAATGCAGCAGGTAAACAACAATTTCGCGGCGTGTTCTTGGAGGCGGGTGCAGCGGGGGATGTTGTTCCGCTGCTCAAGCGCGGGTGGTTGTATGGGTATACCCTCGGCACGATTGAAACGCCGATTTACCTCAGCGACACTGTAGGCGTGTTTGACGACTCCGCAGGAACGATGACCGTGGTCTGTGGACGTGTCTGCACATTGGCAGATGGTACAACTAAAATCTTGTATGTGGAAGCGCGTTGGACGCACATTTGGGCTTAAGGAGCTAACTAACAATGTCTAAAATTTTTGGTCTAGCAGGATTAAGCGCCAGTGATTACCAGTTTGTGCGTAAGGCTGACCAGCGCTTGATTTATGCCGCAATCAACCAACTTGCCGCTCGTGTCAATAATGACATGACGGATAGCATAAAATTGTTCGTGCAAGAAACCACGCAAGTTTATACCGAACGCTACCAACTTCCCGGCAGCGGCTACATGCAGCGGCGTGCAGACGGCGCTCGTGGCCCAGCAGTGAAAGCCCACGGTTCGTGGGATGTGGCTTACCCGCTGTATGACTACGGCGAACAGGTTGCAGCGACCGATATTGAAATGGCGTATATGACTCCGGCTGAACTGGATCGGCATGTGCAAACCGTTATCAATGGCTATCAGAACGCGGTTCGTCGCGACATTTTGACCGCCTTATTGATTGCCACGAACGTGACCTACACCGACAAACGCAACGGCACGCTAACGTGTGTCCCGTTGGCGAATGGCGACAGCGTGACCTATCCGCCGGTTTTAGGGGCGGTGGCAGAGGCTACGGAAAACCACTACATCGAAAGTAACTATGCAGCCTCGGCGATCAGTGACACCAACGACCCAATTGTGACCATCGTTGACGAACTCGAAGAACATTTTGGCACCATAACCGGCGGCAGTAATATTGCGGTATTCATCAATAACGCGCAAACCGCCAAGATTACCGGTCTGACTAATTTTGTCGATTGGACAGACCGAGGTGTTAACGAAGGTAGCAACACTGCCACCGTTAACGGACGGCCTGATATTCCTGGGAAAATTCTCGGTCGTCACCGCAGTGGGGCATGGGTCAGTGAGTGGCGCTGGATGCCTGCTAATTATGTAACGGGTATCCATCTCGAAGCCCCCGCCCCCCTGAAGCAGCGTGTAGACCCGGTTGAAACTGGCTTGCCGCAGGGCTTGGCACTAGTGTCCAATACCGCAGAATACCCGCTTGAGGCGGCAGAATGGCGTGCGCGTTTCGGGTTTGGGGTTGCTAACCGCCTTAATGGCGTGGTGGTCGAACTTGGAACTGGCGGCACGTATACCGCACCGACGATCATCTAAGCAAATAGAGACGTTTGAAAAGGGGCAAGTGATTGCCCCTTTTAGCGAGGTAAAACAGATGGCAAGTGAAGTAAGTATCCAAATACGCATTGACGCTGCAATTGAACGCTTAGAACAGATTGCACGCGAACAGGGTATCAATGATGAATTCCCGCGCAACGCACGGGGCGGCTTGCATATGATCCGTGCGATACAACTGGAAACGGTTGTTGGATGGGTTGAGCAGTTGTTAAATAAGCCCCATGTTGTAATTGAAGATGCATTTGTAGAAGCCCCCAAGCCCGCAAAGAAGCGATAACGATGGCGACACTCACACCCACCGAACTCGCACGCTTACGACGGACGACCGGTGCAGATAGCGCGAACGACTACAGCGACTTTGAGTTGCAGTTTCAGTACGACGCCGCTACCGCCGACGCACCGGACAGCGCAAGCATTCTGCCTTACACCTACGTGTACGTTCTACGTGATTTGTGGGGTATTCGCAGCACCAGCGTTGACCGGTTCACCGACCACGGCGACCGCGAAGTCAGAAGCCAAGTTCGCGACGCAACCAAGCAGTTACTTGACTATTGGGAGAAGCGCACGGGGTTATCGGGCGGGTTAAGCGGAGGATTGCAATCGGGCACGATTTCGCTAGGGCTAGACGAGCCGGAGACCACCTATGGCGAATAGGCTTATTCGTACCGAAGTGGTATTCGACTACGGGCGCATCAACTCGCTTATCGAGTTTACGCAGCAGTTCCCCGGCGAACTCAAGCGGGTGGCAAAACGCGAGTTTAACCAGCGTATCCGCCTCGGCTTGCTGGCACAACTGCGCAAGACACCGCGCCGCCGTCCGTGGGATCGCACCGACTTCGTGAATGATGCCTCTAGACGGGCGTTTTTCGCGAAAACAAAGGGTAAACCCTATGTGCGTACCGGTGCCCTCGCTGCGGCGTGGAAAACGGACGTAGGCGAGAGCGATAACGCAATCGCGTTTAGCATCTCGAATAGCAAGGATTACGAGAAGTACGTTACGGGCAAGCGGCAGGTTAAAGGGCATATCCGCACCGGTTGGGGTAAGCATGAGACTATCGCTGCCGAATGGTATCCGCGTGTTGTAAACGTGGTCAATAACGCGGTAAGCCGGTTGATTGAGGAGAAGGTGAAGTAATGCCTGACTTTGAACTCTATTTAGAGCGCATTGTCGAACTGGCAAACGACATTCCTGAAATCGCGCTGGCGGCTTTAGAGTATCCCGACGAGCAAACCGTGCGCATGAGTGAGCATTTACCGTTCGTGTTTGTTGAGGACGGCGAAGCGACGTATGAGAAATTAGACTCGGACACATGGCGCATAACGCGCGAGGTGCGATCACTAATTTACACCAGTTTGATCGAGCCAGAAACGGAAGCGACCGAAACCGAGGGGCGGGTGACTGACCGCGAAGTGCTGAGAGCATACACGCGCCAGTTCATGAAACGCAGCCGGTTACAGTTTGGCGACAGCGGTGTCAACGGCATTTTTAACGCCACCATAGTGACTGACGGTGGGCCACAAACCGCCGACCGCAAGCGGGCGATTTACACGGCGCTGGACATTCGGCACCGGATTATCTACGACGAGCAAATAAGTGAGGTATGACAATGGCTAAATTTGGCAAGTATAAAGCGGATGGCTCCGTCGAACGTGAAGCCACCGAATGCGCGTTGACGGGCGCGGGTGTCAGCGTTGAGGATGGCAGCGTGCGCGAAAACGTGAAAGGTACACCGTACTTTTACCGTGTCAGCGGTTCGCAGTACGACAACCTGACCGACGAACACCGCGTACTGTTGACGCAGCAGGCAAAGGTCGAACCGGATGCAAAGTGGGAACGGCTCGATTTAAGCAAACTGCATGTGACTGATAAGTCGCCAGTAACTACGGTGGTCAAGACGGTTAAGGCGAGTGAGGTGAAGGAATAATGGCGAATATTCAAGAATATAACAGTGCAGGGTTAGATCGCACTTATTGGGCTGCGAATAACGCTGCTGGCTATCCTGCTGGCGCTGCCGGTACGTTGGCAAACGGCGCTGACGCAAGTCTCGCCCGTATTCAGGGCAGCCAGTCGTTTAACCTGCCGACACAACCACCGCGTCAGGTCAATGTCCCCGGTGACGACTCAATCCAGAGCATCTACCTATTTCCCCCTGAGCAACTAGCAAATGGCGATATGGTTTTGGGGAATATCAACCTCGCGCTGTGGGCAAAATCACAGGGCATTAAAGTATACGCTGATGGTGTATACAGCGGGGTTGCGGGACAACCAGACTCACCGACATTTAACAACCTGACGTTTGTTACTAATGCACAGGCCAAGAGCGCACAGTCTGGTAGTGTGGGTAATCCGGGCTTTCGCGTTAAGTTCTTTCCTCGAATTCAGATGTTTCCGATTGGTGACCAAGGACAGAGCGCAGCAACGGCAGCAGGCTTCAGCCATACTATAGTGGCTAATGTTAGCGATAAACTTCCATGGGGTGCGCCATTCTCATTAACAAACCACGGTACTACCCGTGCGGCGTTTTATGAGATTTTCTCGGATTACCGCGTTTGCTTGCACACCCATATTTCGGACGCTTCCGACACGGGTATCACGCTGGCTTATACGCCTGCTGGCTCGACTGCCGATTACATCCAAGTGTGGCGTAACGGCACGCTGTTAACGATTACGACCGACTGGTCAGTGAGCGGCAGCACGATCACACTGGTGAGCGCGGGAACTGCGGGTGACGTCGTAATAATCAGGTACAGCCACGTCTGATGTTTTTATGGTATAATTGAGGGAAGAAATGCAAACGCGCCGGGTGCTTGTAACACCGCAGGCGCGTTCTAATCGACTAGCTATTTGGGAGCTAACGACTATGGACGATTCTACCACAAAACAGTGTTCTACGTGTAAACAAATCCTACCCGCTACAACCGAATATTTCCACAAATCCGCAAAGCATCAATTTGGTCTGCTGTATGACTGCAAGGTTTGCGCTAACACTAAAAAGCGAGAGAACACGCGCAAGCATGGTATTAAGCCATACGAGCCGATCAGAAAAGACGGTCAAAAGCGTTGCGGTAGGTGCAAGACTTGGAAACCCGAAACCTTAGAATTCTTTTGGATTGATACATCGCGACCGGGCGGTTTTTCTCCGTGGTGTATTGATTGCTGTAAAAGAAAATGGGCGGAAAACAGCGATAGATACAAAACCGCTAACGCTAGATGGCGAGAAGAAAACGCCGAATACGTAAAGCAACAGCATCTTGAATATCGCACCCGTCCAGAAATACGGGAGAAGAAACGCCAGCAAACGGAAGATTGGCGCAAGGAACACCCTGAGCAAGCTAAAGAAGCGGGTAAAAATTGGCGACTAAAGAACCCTCACAAAGTGAAGGTAAGTAACGAACGCCGCCGCACGCGAAAGAAGAATTTACCCGATACTATTACTGCTACTGAGTGGGAAAGCACACTAGATTACTTCAATCATTCATGTGCTGCATGTGGTCGTCCTGCTGGCTTGTGGCATCGTTTAGCTATGGATCACTGGATACCGTTAGATGTAGAGAACTGCCCCGGCACAATAAAGACAAATTGCATACCACTATGTCACGGTGCAGATGGGTGCAACAACAGCAAACATAACAAAATGCCAGATGTGTGGCTTAACCGCAAATTTGGTAAGCGTAAAGCGAAGCAAATCATTGACCGCGTGGAAAGCTATTTTCGGTCACTAATGTAATTGGAGTGATTATGATTACGAAAGAATTCAAGAGCGGCACAATTTCCGCCATTGTGCGCGAAGAAACCGTCGAGGATACGATGACCAAGCGGCGGCTGCTGGCGAAGTTCTACGACCCCGCCACGCCTGACGAAACCGACCGCTGGTATGAGTTCATTGATCTTCTTGTGCAGTCGTCTAACGTCGAAGGCTTACCGTTTGCGTGGCCTACCGTGACCGCTGATGAGCAAGAGCTAAAGAAGGCACGGGCGGAGTTCTTGAAGCTGCCGGGGCGCGTGTATCGCAAGTGGAAAGACGCATTGAACGCGGTCAACGTTGACCCTGACGACGCCGACCTTGCCCCCGCTGAGAAACTTGACCCAAAAGGCGAAGCGACCCCGCCGTCGCAGCCAAGCGAACCGCTTTCAGAACCAACGTAGACAACTATTTCAACAGCGGGTCTGATACTGAAGGTTTCGGTGAGTTGACTGTTCAGCTTGCCGATTGGGGCGTGCGGGGCGGGTATACAGCGTTTGAGTGCTTCCAAATATGGGAGATGTCCGGTTATCGACAGCTACCCTATGACGGTGGCTTTATGTCGCAACCCGCATGGGTGCGGTCGGCGTTTCTACGTTTCTTGCAGGTTAAGCGCTGGTGGCACATAAACAACGGGCTTGAAGATGTGCCGGCGAATATACCGCGCATGGGCGTAGGGGCTTAACTACGGCGCAGCTACCCCCGTTTGCACTAGGCAAGCGCTAAAGGCTGCCGGTTGACGCAGGTGGTCATGGTTGTCATAACATGCTTTTGCCTCGGCGTAGTGTGTATCGAGCAACTCACTCACCCAGAAGTCACAGGCGGGTTTACTTGCCGGTGTGCCCGCGCATGAAACATCAAGCGCACCTTTTACCAATATGCGCTCGTTCTTGGCGCGTTGACTTGATGTGAACGTCATTACTTGATAGGCGAGTAATGCACCGCCAACGATAACCACAAGCGCGATTGCAGTAATCACTAATCTTTTAGTTGACATATTCGAACCTCCGAAAGCGCACTCGCAAAGGGTAGCGCTTTTTCAATTGTAGGGCAACCAATGGCTGACGAAACGAAAGACTTTCTCATTCGAGTAATTGCCGATGTCAATGCCGCTCGTAAATCTGCCGCCGATATTCGCGCGGTTAAGGGTGAGTTGCAGGGGTTAGGCGATACTGGTAGTCAGGTCAACAAGAAACTCGCAGACATTGGGCGTATGAATAGCCTTGATGAACTCGGTACTAAATTGGGTACCGCTGCCGCAAAAACGGGCGAATTCGACAAAAAGGTCGAAGAACTCATTAACCGTTTGCGGACATTAGGCGCTACATCAAGCGAGATTGACCGCGCCACTTCTGCATTTGCGAACGCCAGTTCAGCAGGTGCAGGCGGGGCAGTTGGCGGGACATCGGCGCTAACCTCTATAGGCACCAAAATCCGCAGCTTGCCGAGTACACAGATACCCGGTGCGGGCGGGTTGGCTACCGACGCCATCGGCAATATTCTGCGTGTGCTCGGTGCGCTGCCACCTGTCGCGCTGCCGGTGATCGCGGGCTTAGGGGCGATCACCGCCGCATTAGCCCTCATGAACAAGTCACTTGAGGAAGGCCGAAACGCACTCAAGGCCGCATTAGAAGCGAGTAACGCCTACTATAAGGCGGTTCAAGAACTGAACACACAGCAAGCGCGGGATCGGGTTGCAGAACTCGAAAAAACCAACGCCGCGCTAAAAGCTGCGAATGAAGAACAAGCCCGTGCCGCCATCGCTGGCGTGAACGAAACCACTAAAAACTTTAGCGGCTTGCTTAGTGTTTTAGACACGTTGAACGTTGGGATTGGACAGGGTGCGCGGTCGCTGCTGCTCCAAAATGACGGCGTTATCCAAACCACAGATAGCATTAACGCCAACAATAAAGAGATACAGGCAAATCAAGCCGCAATTGATCGTCTCACCGCCGGCTTGAACGATAACGCATTTGCAGCAAACGACGCCGCAGAAGCGGAAAAGGCGTTAGCCGCCATTCGCGACCAACTCGCAGATGAGACTATCGCCCGCTATAAGCGCGATCAGGATTTGCTACGGAATGCAACTGAAGATCAGGTACAGAAGCTAATCGACGGCTTGACGGACGAGAACGCCGCTATTCAGCAAATACTTGACGAGGTTGAACGCGGGGCGCGGGATGTTAGTCCTGAAAAGCTGAAAGAGTACAACGCCGCCCTTGAAAAGAACAACATTGATATTGAGGATTTAACCAAAAATATCATTGGGGTCGCCCGTGCGCGTGATGCTGAGAAAGAAGCGATTAAGCAACAAGAGCAAGCCCTACGCGACTTGCAAAAGATCGGCAATGATATTGCCAATGCTGAGGAAAAACGGCAGTCTGATATTCAGGCGAT
>Ga0075160_10002263_pt1 | contig 11536 bp, 17 predicted proteins | sample JI91814C2DNA_FD_70969 | JGI IMG/M metagenome (GOLD analysis project Ga0075160, IMG submission 70969) | Wastewater effluent complex algal communities from Wisconsin, to seasonally profile nutrient transformation and Carbon sequestration -... | ecosystem: Engineered > WWTP > Effluent > Algae...
AATTATTTAATTAAATATAAACAATTAATAATGTCAAGAAAAAATTTTAATTTTTCTCAAGAAATATTTTTTGTTTTTTCTTTTGGAACAAATCTTTCTAATACCCCTATCCCTAATAATGAAGTACCAGCATAGAGAAATGAATCAATAATTTCTATCATGGTGGGGGAATTTTTCAATTCTAAAAAAGCACAACTTATAAATAATATCAAAGCTAATAACATAGCGAATCCTATCATTGAAAAACCAACTACTCTTTTGCTTGAGGTATTACCATCAGCATCCTGCAACATTGTACCTAAACTCATATATCGTATCAAAATCCTTTTTTCTTAGCTTCCTCATAGCTTTGCCAAAGGTTTTTATATTTTTGCTGCAAACCTACATTGGTGCTAATTGATTCTTTATGTTCATTTTGGAAGAGCATTAATTCCTTGTATATGTCTGTAGAAGATTTCATCGCAGGAGTAGCTGATGCAGACGCAGGTATTGGCTTCTCAGATTTACCAACTAAAAGCCGGTGCATTAAATCCACTTGCTCGGATTCCACATACGGGAAAGTGAATAAAGATTCAAATATCGCAGCATCAGTTGGGGATAATTTCATAGCAAACTGACTTAAGTCTTGAACTTTTTTCATCCCTTCTGCCCCCAGCTTTTCTTGAACTTCTGCTTTTTTCTCTTGCACCAAATTGGCTTCTCTCTCAACAGCTCCTTTAAAAAGTAATTGGGCTTGTTTTTCGGAAAGCCCCGCCTGTTTCATACCCGCAAGAAGCATGTCTACTTCAGGAATCGAAGCATCCCCGGTTATTTCTTTTGGTAAAATACCGCTCTCTTTCCATTGAGAAACTTTGTTGTTCCAGGTATCCGCACTGTAATCCTCCATAGGTGTGTAATCTTGAACTTGTTTTTTAAGGTTTGTTAATTCAGTACCTTGCTCACGAATTTTGTTCTCTGCATTTTTGTACGCCTCACTTGCCTTATCGATGTTTTCAAATTTACCAAATACCAATTGTTTATTATCTGGCTGTTGGGTTTCACCCACTACTGCTTTAGGGTCTATTCCTTTATGCGGTGAATGGTTATAATCCATAGCCCCCTCCGTGTTGGGCGTTTGTGAAGTGGTTTGAGCTGTTGCCGTAGAAGTATCTACTGTATTATTCGCTTGCGAGTCTGTCTGCATACTTTTTTACTTTAATTAATAAATGATTTAATTCGTGATATACATCGCTGCGACCCAATTCCCGGGCGGTAAGTATCGCCGTTTGAACTCCATCGTCAACTCCGTATCCTATTTGCTTTTCAACTGTCCTCTTACGCAACCATTCAAGAAAGATTTTTCCTTCTTCAGATTTTAACATTGTGTATATTGCTTTCTCTGTATCGGAAGGTCCTTTAGAAAAAACGTTTTTTATGTTACCAAATAACTCATCCATATCTCTATCCATTAAGATTACCTTGTTGTGCATTATTTTGCATAGCTTGGTCCGCTGTTTGACCCATCTGTGCTAATTTTGCTTTTAAAGCTTGAAGCTGTTCCGTCGTTAATTGAATATCCGCTGGCACGTTCAAGAATTTAGCCATGTGCTGTACCACTTTGTCAGGTTGTATGAGTACCATAGCCATTTGCGGGCCGAATACCCCAGCCAAAAATTGTATGAACTGCTGAATAGCCATAACACTCTCTTGGTCTTGTGCAGCAGCAAGCGGAGATTCATGTTTTACCCCCACCAAAACGCCGTCTATTTCTACCTTATCTCCCATCGTCGGCAATAATTTCCATTCGTTAAGAATGAAAAGTATCCTGTTGACGAGCGGTGTTATCAATTCATATTGCAATCGCCCGAATGCAGAGCCAATTCTTTTTGCTAATTCCTGTTGACGGTAAGCTACTTCAGTTGCCGTCTTAACTGGTAAATCAATTGGTCCAAGTGGGTCAGCAAACATGGTCTCATTTATAGCCGCCCGCAAGTCATTCATTACCATTTGGGAAATGTCAAAACCTCCGGGGATTGATAATGGAGATATGGTCGGGGACTGCATACCATTTGGGTTTTTCATAACGGGTATCATAGCACTTGGCCCCATTTGTATGTTCTCTAAATTCATAACCCCGTCCTCTTCCACTGTCCACATACCCGCAGCATCAATCGATGCCCGTTTAAGTATCAGTTCTTTTGTTTTGTTTAAGCTTTTTATGTCAGCTAATGCTGATAAAGCCGGACCTCTTCCGTATATTTCTTCGGGTGCTACTGACCACCTAAAAACTATCCATGGGCTACTCTCTAATTCTCTCTCAACTATTACGCTTTTACCTGAACCTTCATATAGTACGCAATATTTGAAGCCATCAATCTCTTTTTCCACCATACGCGTCTTATCCGTACCTTCTATTATTTCAGCTCGTTTAACCGTTATCTTGGTTGGGTATGCACACTCAATAAAATACACCTCTTTATTCGGTTCTTTCTCGATACACTTAACCAATTCGTCGGGTAATTTCGCATCATCCCATGTTGCCATAACATTCCTGCATTCCATCTTATGCTTACGAAATACCGTTGTAATTGCTCCGTACGGACCTTCTTCTAAATATAATTCATGTAATGGCACACTTACAAATCTCAACGGAACTCGTTCGCTATCTCCTTTTAAGCAGAGCATCGCACCTGTTCCTAATGCTAAATCATTAAACGCTTCAGCTATTTGTGTGTCAAAATTACTGTTCTGAATAGCAGAGAACATCAAGTTTGAAATAATGTCTAGGTTTGGCTTTATAATATCCAAATAATCCGCAGGTATCCCGTCGCCCGGGACCAATCTAATCCACTTTTTCATCGGTGGCACCAAGGAAGACTGGAGATTTGAAACGAATTTAGCTACTGCGGTTATCGCAGTAGAATCACAGACCACAAGTGAATTCTTTCTATTGCGGTCTCCATCTACTTTAGAATCAAAACCTTCTCGCTCAGGTGTTACATAACGCATAGCGTCTTTGTACATTACTTCCCAATTCGTTCTGCGTTTTGCAGCATTATCAAATCTCTTTTTTATTTGTTCGAAAAGAGAATCTTGGGATACTTGCATATATCAACTTAATTTATCATATGACCCGAGCGTATTTGTTCCGGCTTCCGAAGTAGCAATCAAAGTCTTTCTCCCTGAAAGCCCACGTCTACGGGAATTAAAATCTGCTGTTGCACGAGTTGCAATAGTTTCTTTTTTCATTTGTAACTCTTTGTTTGTTTTATCAAGTTGTTTTTGCTGTGCTTTTGCAGCAGCAACTTGAGCTGAATTATCAGGAGCTGAAGGACCACCACCCATATTTTACCAAAATAAATTTCTATTTCCTTTTTTAAGCATCGCTTTGTATAACGAGTATGGCGACAAATAATGTCCTTCTATTTTGAACTTATTCGCCACATACGTTGTACACAACGGTAGCATATTTATATATTTAAAAAAAGATTTATATTTGTCAAGATTTATTTTCATCTTTAAAATTTTAGGTCTTTGATTATAAGAAAAATTTTTTATACAAAAATCGCGATACGAACGAAGAAGGGAATACCAATGGACAATCTCAAATGGTTCGCTCCCTCTTACCTTGAGCTTCCGTTCTTTGAAATCATAGTATGGGTCCTCAATACTGGCGTAATGTTTTCCTTCTATTTCCCAGGTGTGAATCAAAAATACATGCCAAAAAGGTTTTTTCAAAAATCTATTCCACCATCTATCCGCTGTTGCATCCATTGTAAATACAGCAAAAGTCTGCTGATTAGAAATCAGAATATCTTCCATGGGTTCGTAAAAACAGTTTTACCAGTCTGTACTTTATTCGACGCTCTAAGGTCTTTGTACTCTCCACCTCCACACATCAGATATTGAAGTGCATCATGTGGGTGGCTAAACTCATTTTTATCCGGCTCAAGCGTATATTTTGCGTCCCCACTTACTTGAAGCTTACGATATTTGTATTGCCCGTTAAATCCCTTCCTTAAAACTCTACATCTTTTGTCTAATAAAAACCCCGGCTTTCCATTAATCAACCTCATTAACGGCTGCATTACCGCATCTCTTCTTGGTAAAAAAGCGTTGGTTGGGGCTGACATTATTATAATCCCATTGTTTCTAAAGATATCGTACGCAGTCATGCCCTGTTGGTCTCTAAACCCCCCTGCCGGGTCTCCATAAATTACTATCCTGTGTCCTGCTAAGTTAGTGTCTATATATGATTTCATCATCCTTGCAAACTGCGGCAAGTTAATTGTTTCCCCTTTTGGGGTCGTTATCTCAGCAAATACTTGCCATTGACCTTCAAAAGTCCGCTGTGCAAAAATACAGCACGGTGTCAAACCAAAGTCGATACCTGCGTAAATCGTAGTGTGCGGGATTATCTCAATGTTGTTCTCTGAAACGTGCATGCTATCACTAAACTGGTCGCCATATACCGGCATACCACTTTGAATAAATCCATATTTACCATGTAAGAACACGTCAATATACTCTTTCGTTTTACCTGCCATCTGAATATCGTAGTATCTTGGGGGTAAATTGTCCTTGTTTTCCGCCTCCGCAGTGAACCCCGAAGGTTGTTTATAAAACTTATACCCATTAGGTTTATCTTCTTCAGCCAGCTGATACCACCAATGACTATCATCGGGTGGGTTAGTATCCGCAATGATACCGTACCATGGCAGCCAATCCGCATCCGGCAACTCTTCCGGTTTATCCTTCTTTGAGGGATACCTTCCAACACGGCCGGTTGCAGCGTCCAAAATAGATTTATTGATAAACCTCGCCTCATTTAACCAAATGCCGGTAGCTTCAAGAGAAAGTAACTTTTTCATATCTTCGTCCCTATCAAGTGCAAGGAATATGACCTCCATCTCGATGTCCATAATTTTGATATGGTGAGTTATTGGTGGTTTCCGGCTAACTTTACCAAACACTGACTCCGGAAACCAGTCAAGCCACGTCTTCAGAGTGGTAGTTTCAAGCTCGGGTCCAGTGTTTCTTACTGCAATCCAACGAGATTTACGAAAACCTGAGCTTCCTACAGGTCTTTCTCTCGCCCTGCGAAACATTTCCACGCAACAAGAGACACTTTTTCCTGACCCAATTGGCCCCATCAACCCCCTAAAGAAGCTATTATCTAAATGGAATTGGTTGGCGATTGGCCCCGGAGGCGAATAGTCGAGGGTAAAGTCGGTATCCGAGAGACTCCAGCGGGTTTTATTTTTACTCATAAGCTGCGTCTCCGTCTACTTTAGCATTCTTCGGTTGCTTCTGCGACTGCGGTTGCTTTGGAGTAGTCATTGGTTGCGGAGTATAATTTTCAGGCTGAACAGGGGTTAAAATCATTGCTTCAATCCGACCAGTTTTATCCTGTAATTCACGGATTAGAACGAGATGCTCGTCTGTTTCTTTATTCAGCCCCGCCATCACTTCAACCAGTGGGTCAATCCGTCCATGTATATTGCGTATATCAGCTTCGTATTGAGTTGGTTCGAGGGTTTCTTTATGTTGCTCTACTTTCTCCTCCGCGGTGCATGGCATTAGTTTAGTATTTGTATTAAAAAATCTTTCGAAAGGGATTACGATACCACGATTACCACAGCAATCACATATACCATACTGAACCTCAACAAAGAAGTCAGCATTAAGCTGGAGTTGTTTATTTGCGTCTAAACATTTTGTGCAGACTTTTTTCAAGGGTTTGTTATTCATACGGCGAATCATTAACTAATTTTACACTTATATTTTTTGGCGTTTCTTTTGAAGAACCACTGGGGTTTATATCACCAAGGTTAATATTGATACTAACTTTTGGGGATACTTTCTTTTCGTCGCTACTGAGCTGACCGGTAGCTTTTAGAAAGGCCACTGCCATTGTTGCCAATGGAGCAGCTACCTTCTCTTGACCAGAATCGAATCCTTTTTCTAACTTATCAAAAACCTGCATGAAGCGAGAAGCCCCCGTTTTAGGGTTCAAACGAAGAGCATTTAAGAACTCATCCTTAACAATACGCATTGCTTCTTGCATTTTTGGGTCTTCTTGTAATTTCTTTAACTCTGCGTTGGAAAGCCCGGAAGCTTTTTGAGCTTCGTCCAGATTTAAGCATTCACGATATTTCTCGAAGAAAACGAAATGCTCGGCGGACCAAAAGTGATGGCTTAACATATTAGAGAACTCGGGGTTTTCCTTCGGCAAATCCTGTGTTTTCAAATACTTACGCTGTTTAGGCATACCCAGCAAAAAATTAATTTCTTTATTAGCTACTAAATAATAAAATAAATAATTCAGAAGTCAAGAAATATTTTTTAATTAAAAAATTATTTATTTTATAGTGTACGAAGCCCTTATATTCTGTACAAGGCATGTTTATAGCGTACGGAGCCTGTTTATAGCGTACGGAGCAACGGGAGCCTCGTTAGGAACGTAAAAATTTATAGAGGTACTTTAGATACACACACCCCTACCGTTGCGACTTTCGGGGTGGGGTGCAGATTAATAATAATTTTTATTCTCATATAAACAAATTTATTCAAAACGAGACACCCCCCAGCCCTTCAATAGCACCTATATCGATAATAGTTATCATAGCTTTGATACCAACGCCCCACCCATAAGGGGGGTTAAATGCGTATTTTGAGAGGTTGGCGGAAAAAACGACCTCCACAAATCAATTTTAAAGCGTTTTATGAAGTGCCTTGGTGTGTTTATATCAAAAGAAGCTGAAAACGTTTAAAAGGACGTTTATGTCGTTTATAGCGTATGTAGCATAAAAAAGTTATCTTGGAAGGGTAAGAATTGACACTCCCAACGCTTTTTTAGCCTACTTTTCACATTTTCTAACAGTTCCAAAATGTTCAAAAACACTTTTTTCTTTCTGATGCGAAAAGGCAACGATTGACTTTTTTATTTTATTATTTTATTATTTTTAAAATAATATAAATTAATTGTTGAAAAGCTATGCCATTAAAAGAAGTAAAAAGATTTTTTGTAAAAATAACTTATGGCAACGAAACCAAAACACTCCACGCCGACGCCTGCCATAAACGAGGTGCAGTTTGGCAAATCTTGAAAGTATTAAAAGAACACAATATCGACCACATAGACAGCTTGACCGTTGAAGATAACTTTTACCCCACTGCAAAAACAAAACGAGAAATATTTTTAAAAAGAAGACAACGGAAGTATATAAAACCACAAGGCAGTAATGCCGATGTTTTGCTCGACTTGGTAAAAAAGCATAAAAAGAAGCCAACGCATTCATTGTAAGGCTCGCATTACAAACCCACACATTACACTTACACCGTTTATTTATGCAGGTTCAAGCCCCTTTTTCAAGTGTAATGTCTAACATTCAAAAACTTTAAAACAGAAAAAACAAAAATCAAAAATCTATCCCTTATTATATACTATCACTATTATATATTATATATTACATTACACATTACACATTACAATAGGTATATAATATAGATAAATAAAGGGTTTATAGTGTAATGTCAGTTTTTCATTGTAATGCAACGGAAACATTACTTTTGCAGGATTTTAGAAATATTTTAATTTTTATTAAAAAATTACTTGACAATTAAAAAATATAATATTATAATAATTTATTAATAAAATAATATTTATTAAGAATAAGAAAAAAAAATAAAAATTTTTCTTGACTTTTTAAAAACTTACTTTATTAATAAATATAAATTAATTAATATTTCTTTTTATGTCTTTTGAAATAAAAAACCCGCCGGAGGTTATAAAACAAGCCGTGCAGTATGGCGACCTTTCCCCAAAAGAGGAGGTTGTCAAAACACCAGGTAAATATAAGGCTTACGCCTTCCTTGGTGCAACAAAGGGGCGAGTTTTTTGTGTGTTTGCAGAACGCAGGATTGCAAAAGATGTTGAAAGCATTTTAAAAGCGAATTATAACGCCTTGCAAGATGTCCGCCGTTCATTCGGGCAGGATATAAAAGCACAGGGAGAGCTTGCCAAAGCAGAAGAACGCTTTTCAAGTGTTTGTGATTTGTTGCCGATTATTGAATTGGGAGCAGGCAAAACCCTTTGTGGGTTGAATGATTTACCAATGTTTTATAACTTTTAACTTTTTTATATATTTATGACACACTATTTAATAAAAGCTTTTACTGAAGTTTTCGAAGACCATTACACCGATGGCGAAGGGATAAGCGTAGATTTTTACACTAACACCGCAGAAATAACCGCAGAAAATGTAAAAGACGCAATTTTGAATTTTTTAGGGAAAGAAATGTATTTTAGCAACGGATATTTTGACGATGAAACGACCATTTACATCACGACCGTAGACAACGAAAATGATGAGGTAAGTGAGGAAGATACCCGCATTTTAGAGCGGTTCAAAAATAATGATATAATTTTATACAACAGTTATACGAGATTTCAAATTTTTGAAATGCACGAAGTTTTTAATAATCAAAACCCAACAATTTAATTTTTTTATATTATATGGCTAAAATAGTTTATAGTTCAGCGAGCGAAGTCGCACACCTTTGGGCAAATAAAGCACAAGACCACGCAAGATATAGGCACACCTTTTCTTTTGATGGTGAGTATGTCTATTCGTACCGTACAAAAATTGGTAAATATTCACACAATACCAACTTTGTGTTATTGAATAAAAACAACTATTCAAACACCACGGCAAAACACCAACGAGAAGTTGCGTCCGCAGTGTATTATAAGAAGGTGGTTAATATCAACTGCAATTGTTTTCATTCAAGTTATCAAGACCCATTCAGGGTCGGTAATGTTATAAAAGCGTTTGAGCATGATTACGAGCGGATTGCGGGGAAGCTTGCTAAAGCAACGAAGCCCCAAAAGTACATTGCAGATTTTTACACCCTTTTAAATGAAATAGCCGCCTATAACGATTATTTAAAAGCTTGCCGTGATTTAGAATTAACTGGTGAAGATGAATACGCCAGTGAAGAACAATTTGAGGAACTATACGAAGTATATACAACTATAAGAAATATAGTGGACGGCTCCGAAGTTAAAGAAGCTAAGCAAAAGTATTTTGCAAGAAAAGAGGCAAAAGAGCAGGCGAGAAAAGAAAGGTTGCGAGAGGAGTTTTTGAATAGCATAAAAGCTTGGAAAGTCCACTTGCGAGATGAGGAAGGCAACTTGATAACCATAAAACATAAAGAAGCATTCGCAGGGGAAAGTGATTTTGTGCGGTTGTCAAGCGATGGTTTGTTTTTTGAGACCCACAGGGGGGCAAAAGTCAAGAAAAGCGAGGGGCTTGCACTATTCCGCATATTAACGGTTTTTACAACAACAGAAAACCACAGCGTAAGCTTGCCGATGTCAATAGGTTCATATACGCTGGAATACATAAAACCAAACGGAGATTGTAAAATTGGATGTCATAAATTCACTTACGAAGAGTTTGCGAGCGTTTATAAAACCTTAAAAGCAAAAGATACGCAAAAAAATGAAACCTTAAAAATCAATTAATAACAAATTTATGAAAAAACAAGATTTTGACTTTTTGAATAAAGTAATTGTATTCGACAACGGCGGAAAAACCGCCGACAGATACACTATTATTTTTCTTGATGGTTCTTATGCTGGAAGCAGTGCAAGACCTTACGCACCAAACGGCTTTTATCAACACGGCGAGCGGATAGATTACAAGCCTCTTGATTGGTGCGATGGAGAGCGTTGCCACCTAACAGACAAGGAAGAAATAAAAGAGTATAACAAGCAAAACAAACATTTAGGCAAATACAAAACTTTTAATGCAATGAAGCGACTGCCAAAAGATGTTTTGCGTGCAATAAAAGAAGATGTTGAAATTACCGATGTTTGTGAGGCAATAGCCAACGAATACCACTGCCGACCACGACCGCAGATAACAGAAGCTTTCTTACGGGAAGAGCTGGGGTTTGGCGACAAAGAAATTTTGATTGCACAGAATTACAGCGAGTTAATTGAATTTGATACAACTTTTTAACTACTTATATGACACAACACAATTATAGAACGAGCGTTGAATTTCAAAAACTTTTGAATGAAGTGAGTCCGGGATTTAAAATTGCGGATTATTTTAATTGGATATATAGCAAAGACAATGAAGCCTATTTGAATGTATTGGCGGATTATACCAATATTTGTTATGCCCATAAATATATGGTTAATGAATGCGTAGGAGGGGGCGACAATTATAACCTCAACTTAATGCTTTTGGCAACAGCCCGAATTATGAGAAAGGAAAAGATTGATGTTATAATTAACGCACCAATAAACACCACTGGACACTTAACCAAAAAACGATAATTAACTTTTTATATATTTATGCAAACAATTTTTGAGAATGGAAAATACTCACAAACAACGGTTTATTTTGACGGTTGGCAACTACCTGAAAAAGAGCGCAAATTGATTATTGATTTTGCGGAAGCGGATAGCGGTTGCAATATGTTCAGTGAGCATATTTATGATGTTGGCAGGTGCATTGATGTCAATAATGCGATAGAATACGGTTGCGATGATGAGGAAATTGAGGAATACTCCGAGCTTAACCTTGCGGAGGTTAAAAAGATACTGGAAGACGCACAAAACGCAGGCGTTGACACAATAACATTTTACAGATAATTTTTTTTTATTTTATATGATAGACCAAAGAGCAGTGGCTAATGTTCACACCAAAAACGAACACCCAAAGTTTAATTATTTAAGAATCCTTGTAAAAGGTGAACAGGAATACAGCGAATTTCAATCAATCTTGCACCGAGGAGCAGGCGTAGATGTGGTTCAAAGTGTTGTCAGTTCAGATGGTGAGTTAATTCAAAGTATTGTTTGGCACGATGACATTGCAGAAATGCAAGGTAATTTGAACGAATACTTAACGGATAAACCAACCAACGCAAGTGAGGACGCTTGCCACGAACGAGCTAAACGAGACCTTGAAAGGCTTGTAAAACTTGACACTATTCTAACAGAGCAAGGGCTTGATTTCATTTTTATTGAGAATTAATTTATTTTACATTTTATGACTAAAAAATTCAATGCGGTATTCACCAACCAAGCAACAGATACAAACAGTATTTTTACAGGTATGGCAACTTATGCCGAAGCAGTGGCTAAGGCAGAGCGGTATAAAGCCCCCACCGACAAAATAACGATTACGAAATTTGACGAACAAGGGATTTCTATGCGGGATTGTGAAATTGAATTGACACCCAGCGATATAAAAGCGATTGACGCAGAAAAAGAAAGGCTGGCTTTTCTTGATAAGTTTTCCAGCGAGGAGTTGATAGGGGAAATTTATCACCGTAAGGACATTTTCATAAACGAATGGTACACCAAAGAAAGACTGCCCGAGCTTATTGATATTCACGAGCCGTATGTAGATTGCTTTTTGTGTATGAAGTCGGGGGAGCGGAGCGAGACCCTCACCGATGTATGGGAGAAATGGAAAGAAGATGTAGAGCAAGACCTCGGCGATGTAGTTAAGCAGTGGTCTGACCAATACCCTTATGT
>Ga0075160_10002274_pt1 | contig 11489 bp, 6 predicted proteins | sample JI91814C2DNA_FD_70969 | JGI IMG/M metagenome (GOLD analysis project Ga0075160, IMG submission 70969) | Wastewater effluent complex algal communities from Wisconsin, to seasonally profile nutrient transformation and Carbon sequestration -... | ecosystem: Engineered > WWTP > Effluent > Algae...
CGCAGGAGCTCCTTGACCTCACCGCTGTGGCGGTCCTTGTCGCCCAGGCGCAGCTCCTTTTCCTGCTGCGCCGCGCCGGCGGCCAGGGCCTCTGCCCACGCCGCGCCGCCGGGGGCCTTGGCGAGCTCGGTCGCCTGCATGGCCAGCATCTCGCGCTCGCTCAGGCCGCGCAGCGACTCGCGCAGCTTCAGCTGGTGCTCGCTCTCCTGCGCCGCAAGCTGCTGATCCAGCTCGGCCATCGCGCGCAGCTTGTCGAGCTGCCGCGCCTCGGCGTGGTCGTCGAGCTCCTTCTGCAGCGCGGCGCGTCGGGCGTGATCGGCAAAGGTCGCCTCGTCGCGCTTTTGGGTCGCGTAGGCCGCGTCCTCGGCCAGGCGGCGCGCCCGCTCGGAGTCGAGCGCGAGCCGCTGCTGGCGCTGCTCGGCCTCCAGCTGCAGCTCCTTGCGGGCGAGCTCGGCGCGCGCCTGCTGCGCCGCGCTGCCCTTGTCGGCGCCGTGCCGCAGCTCGGCGAGCTCGTCGACGCGCTGGTTCTGCAGCTGCGCCTGGGCGACCGCGCGCGCCGCCGCGTCCACCTCGAGCTGCCGCTGCGCCGCCAGCCGCGCATCGCTGATGTCGAGGGCGGACTGGCTCGCATTAAGCTCCTGCCGCCGCTTGCGATCGGCCAGCTGGCCCTGATCCTTCTCGAAGATGTCATCGGTGCGCAGCCCCGCTTCGCGCCGCGCTCCGGCGAGCTCGCCGGCCAGCGTGCGCAGGCGGCCGTCGCGCTCCACCTGCTGCCGGCGCAGCGTCTGCTGGGTCGCGAGCTCGAGCACGTCGACCTCGTGCCCGCTCTGCTCCAGCCACTGCTTGCGCACCGCCAGCTCGGCCTGGGCGCGGGTGAGCTCGGCCCGCGCCCCAAGCAGCCACACGCCGGTCTTTCCGCGCACATCGATCACGCTGATCGACACAAGCTGCATGCCGAAGCTCATGAGCTCGCGCGCGGCGTCGGTGCGCAGCGCGTCCTCGACCGCCGCGAAGCCCTCGCCGGACAGGAGCTCGGCGCGCGGCAGGGCGCGCAGCCGCGCCGCCAGCGCCGCATGCAGCGCCGGCGCCAGCCGCCCCGGCTGGAAGTCCTCGTGCTGCCCCTGCACCCGCACCACCAGATCGACCTCGACCGCCTCGCCGTCCGCGGTGTACAGCGCCTGCTCGGCGCTCTGCCCGAGGTGAAACGACAGGCTGGCGGTGCTGGTCAGCGGGGCGATGCCGACATCGACGATGAGCCCGTAGCGGCGGCCGAGCTGCTCGCTGAGCGCCCGCCGCAGCTCGGACTCGGCCTCTGCGTACTGTAGCTCGCCGTCCTTGCTGAGGCGCTCCAGCACGAGCGCCGCCAGCCGCGTCACCTCCGGGCGCAGCAGGTTGTAAAGGTCGCCGGCGGCAAAGCCCGAGCGCGCGCCCAGCACGTTGAGCAGGAATGTCCCCACCGCGTCGCGATCGCCGCGCGGAATCTGAAACGACGCCAGGATCTGCGCCTGCACCGATCGCCCGTCGGAGCCTGGCCGCGTCTTGACCGCAAACGGGATCGCGATCGGCCGCAGATCCAGCAGATAGAACGCGGTGTCGGCGCCCTTGCCGGTAAAGAAGTTGGCGATGCGCTCGAGCAGCGGCACCGTCGTCTGCTCACCCGCCGGCAGCAGCCGCTCGACGGCGCCGCCGACCACCACCACGCCGACCGTGCCCGGCGGGATGCGGACCACGCGGCTGCCGAGGAAGGTCCGGCAGTCTTCGGGAGCGACCCGGCGGATGAACTCCTCGGGACCGCGCTGCCACACTCCCTCGACCACGGCACCGTCGGCGAGATCGCCTTGCCCCTGGAACGTCGCTCCGGCCATCGCGGCGCCGCAGCCCATGCAGAAGCGCGCGCCGGTGGGCTGGAGAAAGTCGCACGCCGGGCAGTGGATCTTGGGCAGCAGGCTGCCGCCGCAGCCGGTGCAGAAGCGCGCGCCCGCCTCGCTGGGCCGGTGGCACTGGGAGCACTCCAGGGGAGAAGACATGGGACCTCCGCCCCTACAGTACCACGCACCGCGCGCGCGGGAGAATCCCCGCGCGGGGACCGGGGACCGGCGCTGCCGGCGGGCCGGCCGCTCGGGTCGCTCGCTTGCGCGCCCTACCCTCTTTCCCGGGCGCGCGGGGTGAGCGACAATGGCAGGGATGGACCCTCAGTGCGTGACGTGCGCGCAGTGCGGCGCGGCGCGGGCGCCGGACCCCGGCTCGCGCTTCTGCGGTTCCTGCGGCGCGCCCGCCCCGGCGCCGAGCGAGACGGCGGCGGCCCTTGGCCGCTACAGCGAGGTGCTGGCGAAGTTCGGCGCCGCGGACGGGCTCCTCAGCGGACCGGCGGAGGAGCAGCTCGCGGCCCTGCGCCAGCGGCTCGGGATCTCGCTTTCCACCCACGAGCGGCTGCGCGCCGAGCTGGAGCGGCACCTGCCGGCGGCGCGGGTGCGGCTGTCTATCGATGCTCAGACCCTGCGCCACTTCGCGGTGGGGACGCGCTGCGTGATCCGCCTGAAGCTGGAAAACGCCGGCGCGCTGGCCCTTGATCCGGTGGCGATCTACGCCGAGGTGGAGGGCGGCGCGCGGCTGCCCAGGGCGCACGGCCCGGCGGTGCTTCCCGGGCAGAGCGCGGTGCTGCCGCTGTGGCTCATCCCGACCCTGCCGGGCTTCTTTTCGCTGCGCGGCGTTGTCCAGGTGATCGATCTGGCCGGAACGCCAAGCTACTTCGGCTTCTCCGCGGTGGAGTTCCGGGTCGGCGAGGCGAGCGACGGCACGCGGGTCTCGATCGTCAACATCGATCAGAGCGCAGCGCGCGTCGTCGACAACAGCCGCTCGCAGTTCGCGCCGGCCGGCGCCGATCGCGGAGGCCTGGTCGGTGAGGGAGAGTTCCACCCGGTGGCGCTGCAGCCGCTCTCGCCCAAAGAGGCGGCGGCGCGGTGTCCCGAGCTCGCGCCGGCCCCGGCGGCGGTGGACGCGACGGCAGGCGGGGCACCGGGGGCGAGCCCCGCGGCGTCGCTGCTCCCGCTCGGCGCCCGCGTCAACTTCACGATCCGGACCGAGGGCAGCGAGTACGAGGCGCTCGCCGTGCTCGCCCACGGCGACCTCGCCACGATCTACGACGGACGCCGCCGCAGCGACGGCGCGCGAGTGGCCATCAAGATCGCCGAGGACAGCCAGGATAACGACCTGATACAGGCCGAGGTGAGCGCCCTGCGCCTTCTGCGCAGCGCCCCGAGTCCGCAGCTCAAGCACCTGCCGGTGGTACTCGATCAGCTGCACACCCGCGACGGGCGGCAGGGGACGGTCCTTGAGTACCTCGACGGCTTCGATCTGCTCAAGGTGCGCGAGCGGCTGCCGCGCGGGCTGCCGGTGCGCCACCTCATCTGGCTCATGCGCCGCTGCCTGAGCGTGCTCGGGTGGGCGCACTCGCGCGGCGTCCTGCACGGCAACCTCGACCCGGCCCACATCCTGTGCCGCGCCGCGGATCACAACGTCTGGGTGATCGACTGGTGCTACGCGATCGTAAACCCCGCCCAGACCGGCCAGGGCTTCCGCTGCCTGAACGAGGAATACAGCCCGCCCGAGGTCGCCGCGCGCAAGCCGCCGCTGCCCGCCGCGGATCTGTACTCGCTGGGCAAGTGCATGTTCTACATCCTTGGTGGCGACCCGCGGCACAAGACCCTGCCGCCGGTCTCGCCGAGCGGAGTCGGCGCGGCCGCCGAGCCTTTTGACCCGATCCCGGACCCGCTGCAGCGGTTCCTGCAGTTCTGTGTCCTTGACAGTCCGCTCTCCCGCGCCCAGGACGCCTGGGAAGCGTACCGCTACCTGGAGCGCCTGCGCCAGGAGATCTGGGGTCCGCACCAGTTCATCGAGCTTACGATCTGAGACTCTGCGAGCGCGCGCCGAGCAGGCTTGCCGAGCTCGCGCTTGAACGCACGTGCTTCCCGCTGGGGAGCAGAAGGAGGTACCTGATGGGGGGCGGCTTTTACAACCAGGATGTGGCGCAGTCGATACGCTCGAGCCAGCGCGACGCCTTTTCCTACTCGGCCTACACGGTCACCGACACCACCGGCGCGAGCCGCCGCGCGGTCCACCCGGCGATCACGCCCTACAAGACCCGCCGCGAGGTCAACAACGAGACCCCGATCGTCGTCGCGCTGGACGTCACCCGCTCGCGCGGGGATGACACGAAGCTCATGTACGACAAGCTGCCCATGCTGATGGGCCAGATCGCGCTGCAGGGCTACGTGCAGAATCCCGGCATCAGCTTCGCCGCCATCGGCGATGTCCACAGCGACAGCGCGCCGCTGCAGGTCGGTCAGTTCGAGGCCGACAACCGCCTGGACGAGGTCCTGTCGCGGATCTGGATCGAAGAGGGCGGCGGCGGCACCGGGCAGGAGTCCTATGAGCTGGCGGCGTACTACTACAGCCGCACCAACTGCGTCCGCCTGGCCGGCGGCACCGGCAAGAAGGGCTACTTCTTCTTTGTCGGCGATGAGGGCTTCTATCCCCAGGTCGACAAGGAGCAGGTAAAGAAGGTGCTCGGCGAGGAGCTCGCCGACGACCTGCCCGCCGCCGAGGCGTTCCGCCGCCTGCAGGAAAAGTTCAATGTCTTTCTCCTGTTCCCCAAAAAGACCTTCGCCGAGCGCAAGGCCGACATCGACGCCGAGATCCGCCAGCGCGTGCGCGCCGCGGGCGGCATGTACGAAGGGGTCGACATCCGCGCCTCGCTCATCTGGAATAACCGCAACGATCTGGATCTGCACGTCATAAGCCCGCGCGGGGAGCACATCTACTACGGCGCCAAGCGCGCCGGCTGCGGCGGCTTCCTCGATGTCGACATGAACGTCCGCGGCGAGACCGAGAAGCCGGTCGAGAACGTCCGCTGGGCCAAGGGCACGGCGCCCAAGGGGCGGTACAAGATCTTTGTCCAGAACTACGCCTTCAAGGAAGAGGACCGCGTGCCCACTCCCTTCAAGGTCGAGATCGAGATCGACGGCGACATCCGCTCGTTCGCCGGCACCATCTCGCAGAAGGGCGAGACCGGGATCTCTTCGAACATCGCGGTCTTCGAGTTCGACTACGACCCCGACAAGCAAAAGCCGGTCGCGGCCAAGGCGGCCGGTGACCAGAAGGACCGGCAAGATCCTTTACGACAGCTTGCCTGCAGACCCATACATCGCATGCCGATGTCACCAAAGACCGCCAGCGGCCACGTCCGAGTATTTTCCCAGATTTTTTTTCGAATTTGCTGCCCGCTCCATCCAAGGCATTGCCCATCCCCAAAGGGAGACCGCCATGCCGATCAAGACGATCGCTTGTGACTCCCTTGCCAAAATGAACTTTTGTTTCGATTAGGAGTATCCATGTTCCGACCAAGATTGCCGATGTTGCGAAAAGGAGTACCGACCGCTTGTCTGAGCTTCCTGAGCCGCGGCGCGTGGTTCGCTGCGCTCGGCCTCTTCGCATGCAGCGGTTCGAACGTCAGCCCGCCGGACGCCGCCGCCACGGTCGACGCCGCCGTGGTCGACGGGGGTATGTCAGCGACCATCCCGACCAGCGATCACCCCACCGCGCGCACGGCCGCGCTCTACGCATACCTGGCGCGGCAGGTCGGCCGACCGAGCGCGCTGTTCGGGCAGCAGCATGCGTCGTGGGAAGGCAACGGCATCCAGTACAACGCGTTCGAGAGCGACGTCCGACGCGCGCTCGCGCCCGTGAAGGGCACCGGCGCGCGGCATCCGGCATTGTTCGGGTGGAACTTCGATACCTGGTATCGCGGAAGCGCCACCCTCCGCGCTGCGCTCCGGCAGCGCATCATCGACACCGATGCGCAGGGCGGCATCAACACCCTGCACTGGCCGATGGGCAACTTCGCGAAGGACTGCGGGTCGCCCTGCGGCGACAACGACAACACGGACGGGCTCGACCCCGTTGCCCTGGTGGCCACGAACATGCCGATCTACGACGGCCGCAACGCCGGCGTCGTGTTCGACGGGCTTGTCGATGCGCTCGCCGCGTTCCTCGCCGATCTGCGGTCGGCCGATGGTGAGCCCATCCCGATCGTCCTGCGACCCTTCCACGAGATGAACCGGGAGACGCCGGGACTGACCGCGCACTGGTGGACGGGTCGAAACCCCGACCACTACCGTGCCATGTTCCAGCGCATGGTCGATCGCCTGCGGGTCACGCACGGCCTTCGCAATGTCATCGTCGCGTTCGCACCGAGCGCCAAGCCGCTGTTCACCGGCACCGACACGCCGGCGAATCTCTACGCTCGCTATTGGCCCGAGACAGTCCCCGCGACCGCCGCGCAGCGCTACGTCGACATCGCCGCGTTCGACCACTACTTCCTCGATGACGAGGAGGCGGTGACCCTGTTTAACGCGATCGATACGACGTTCGCCTTCGCGACGGCTTCGGCGCGCGTGGTGCCGCGCGTGACCGCCGTTGCGGAGACCGGTCGCAAGGACGGCACCGGCAGCCCCTGCACGGGCGGGCCGGTTTGCTACCAGAACGGTGCGTTCTGGACCTCGCGGGTCCTGCCCGGCATGGACGCGAATGGGAGCGCGGCGTGGTCGCGCATCGCGTACATGCTGACGTGGACCAACGGCACGTTCTCGACCTATCCCGGCGCGCCGGCGACGCAAGCCAGCGACTTCGTCGCGTGGTTCGATTCGCCGGCCACGCTCTTTCTCGGTGAGGGGGATACATTTTAAGCTCGGCGCCGGACTCGCGGCGCTGGGAGCGCGCGCGCTTTACGGCGTGGCGATGTGGGTCACCGGGGCGGCGCACGGATTGGCGTACCAGGCACCGAATACGGCCGGCAGGAGCAGCGAGTCCACGGTCGTGGTGCTCCACTCGCTGGTGGAGTTGATGACGCCGTGACGGGTGTCGTTTGTGGCAAAGACGCTGATGCCGCTCAGGCTCTTTAAGTCCTGCACCAGAGTCTGCGCAAACCGCAGCCCGTACGCCTTGAGCGCCGCCTTCCCCGCCGCGTCCTGCGGCGGCACTGGCACCAGCATCTTCAGCTGCACCATATCGTACACCGACTGACGGATGAACAGCGGCGTCTGCACGTAGCCGGCGCGCAGTACGTCGTACACGCTGCGGCAGCGCGTGTGCGCGGCGGAGTCGGTGGCCGCGGCCTCGCAGCTCGCGTCGCCGCGACCGCCCCAGGCGGCGACGGCGCTGGTCAGCTCGAGCTCGCGCATCGTCGGCATCGCCGTGCTCTCCAGGTTGGTCTTGCTGTCAAAGTCGGGATAGTTGATGAAAAATCCCGCGTCCATCATCGCGACATAGCGCACCGCGGCCGGCAGGGCCTGGCGCACGTCGTCGGCGTTGCTTACCACCCCGATGGCCCCGGCGGAGGAGCCGGTGAGCAGGACCTCCTCGGCCGTCGCGAGCCCCTGCGGCAGCAGCTCGGCGAGCACCGCGCTGATGATGCTGCGGCCGCGGAAGTGCCAGCGGCCCAGGTTGTCGGTGGGGAGCGCGCCGTCGCCAGCGCGGTCGCCCGACCAGGTGTCGCTGGAGCAGTAGTAGAGCTGGACCAGGTTCGCGTCCCGAAAGTCGGGGTTTACCGCCATGTCGGTCGACTTGAGTCCCTCCAGCAGCGTGGGATAGACCTGTCCGTCCGTGGTGCCGCTGGAGGTCATGTAGAAAGGCGTCGTGTCGTAGCGCAGCTTGCAGGAAGCCGCGTCGCCGCACAGGCCGCCGCCCTCCAGGTAGATGATCCACCGCTTGGCCCCGCCGCCGACTCCCGGCCGGAAGACGTACGCACCCGGGGTGCCGTCGTTGCACAGCGCGAGCGGATACTTGGCCTTGGACAGGACGTGTACGATCGGCTGCTGCGGCGACTCATTGCCGTGGCGGTAGGTGATCGCTGCGGCGCTGCACGCCGCCTGACCACCGTCGCCGGGGAGCGAGCTCATATCCGGATTCCGATCCGAAGCGGACGGATCGCTGCACGCGGGGCTCAGGACGACAAGTGCGCTGACGAGGAGCAGGCGAGAGATAGTCATAAAGGGAACCTCCAACTTCAACTAATGAGCAACCTGGGACACAAGGGGCGGCCCCATGGAGAAGCAGAGACACTGCGCGGAGGGTGATCATAGTGAATTCCGCCGTACAGGTCAGCAGCGTCTGCGGAAGTGTCCGAGATAAGACCACGATCGGCGTGCGCGCCGTACCCTGGCCGCCCCGGGCGCCCTGGCCGCCCTGGCGAATCGGCTCGCCAAGTCCATGGCTATTTCCCCGAAATAACTACATGATGAGCGCTATCGACGGCGCGAGGTCACCATCTCGGGCGAGCCGCTCGGCAAGGGTCCTGCCCGGAAGCCGATCTGTTTCACCAATTCGCGCGGTTCGTTCACCTATGCGTGCCTCTAGGAGATTCCGATGCTTCGCCCCCTGCTTGCCCTGCTACTGGTGCTTCTGTGCTGCTCCGGCGCGCGAGCCGCCGAGCCGGTGGCCATAGGCCAGCTCTACCAGCTTCACTCCGGAGTGCTCAACGAAGACCGCGGCTACCGCGTCTATCTGCCGGCCAGCTATCGCTGGGCGAGCAACCGGCGCTACCCGGTGCTGTTCCTGCTCGACGGCCAGAACCGCTTCGGCCACACCGCAACCTCGGTCGATACGCTGGCCAGCGCCGGCGATATTCCCGAAATGATCGTGATCGGGATCGACGCCACGCAGCGCAACCGCGATTTCACCCCGACCAACTGGGAAGCGATCGCCGGCGGCGGCGGCGCAGACAAGTTCAAGAGCTTCCTCTCGACCGAGCTGATTCCCGCGGTGGAGAAGCAGCTCCGCAGCAGCGGCTACCGCATTCTTTCCGGCCACTCCCTGGGCGGACTGTTCACGCTGTACTGCCTCAGCGCCGAGCCGACCTTGTTCCAGGCCTATATCGCCATCGCGCCGACCCTGGAGTGGGACAGGAACCTGGCCCAGCGTCTGCTGCAGAAGACCTTCGAGGCCGACAGCACCCTCAAGGCCTTCGCCTATATCGCCCGCGCCGACGACTCCGGCCGGGCCCTGGCCAATTTCGAGGCCGTGACCAGTACGTTCAAGACCAAGGCGCCGCCGGGGCTGCGCTGGCAGGCCTCGGCCTTCGCCGACGAGACCCATGTCAGCGTGCCGCTGCTGGCCCAGATCGAGGCGCTGCGCCGTCTCTACCTCGACTATCGCCTCCATCCCGACAACTACGACAAGGGACTGGCCTTCGCCGAGGAGCACTTCGCGCGCGTCTCGCGCATCGTCGGCACGCCGCTGCCGCTCACCGAAGACGCGCTCAGCGGCATCGCTGACGAGCTGCTGCGCAGCAAGCCCAAGGACGCCCTGAAGCTATTCCAGCGCAACCTGGACGCGAACCCGGGCTCGGCCGATGCGCATCTGGGAATGGCAGGTGCTCTTGCCAAAAATGGAAATTGGAAAGACGCGGCGCGCGAAGCCGAGCGCGCCGTGGCGCTGGCGGCTGAGTACCAGCTGTCGCCGTCGGATCAGGCCTATTACAAGGAGCGCGCGGCGAAGATCAAGGAAGGCCCCAAGGGCAAGGGCGCAAAGTAAGCCCGGGCGCAAGCCGCAGCAAGCCGTAGCCACACCTTGGACCCTCCCGAGACTTCCTGAGGACCCTGACTTCCGAGAACCGTTGTATTGGATTTTAAGGACCAGTACGCGCAGTACGCAGATGAGATCATCCTGGCGCAGTGGGCGACCGTCATCCCGCCGACGCACATCTTGCGCATCGATGACCCCAAGTCGATCATCGATGTCCTCCTGGGCGCCCTGGCGCTGTCCGAAGGGGTACGCGACCTCGACGGCTACCTGGCGGATCTGCGGCTGCGCGAGGCGAGCGAGACCCGTCTCGCCCAGGTGAAGGAGACCCTGAAGACGCTGACGCGGCCGGTCGCCAAGGGCGCCGTGGAGGGCGAGGTCCCGGCCGGGGGCGGCGGGCGCGGCGGGCGGTCCCGGCGGCTGTAGCCGCCCTCAGGCGGTGAACTGGTTCAGCAGCTGCTCCACATTGCTGACCTCGACCGGCTTGGTCAGGTGGTGATCAAAGCCGGCGCGCCGGGCCCGGTTCTTATCCTCTTCGGTTCCCCACCCGGTCAGCGCGACCAGCAGGGTCGCGGTCAGGCTGAGCTCCGAGCGCAGGCGCTGCGCGACCTCGTAGCCGTTCATCCCGGGGAGCCCGATATCCAGGAAGACCACCTCGGGCCGGAAGTCGGCGGCGGCGCGCAGCGCTTCCGGACCGCTGTGGGCGATTAGCACCTTGTGGCCAGAGAACTCCAGCAGCATGGCCAGGGTCTCCGCCCCGTCGACGTTGTCATCGACGACCAGGATGCGGCGCTTGCTGGCGATGGTCTGCGCGCCGCGCACCGCGGGCGGCGCGACGGGGCTCGGCTGCGCGGCGGCAAACGGCAGCCGCAGGGTGAAGGTGCTGCCGCGGTCGACGCCGGGGCTGTCGGCGGTGACGCTGCCGCCGTGCATCTCCATGAGCTTGCGGACCAGCGCCAGGCCGATCCCGAGCCCGCCCTGGGCGCGGTCGAGCGTCCGGTTGACCTGGGTGAACATGTCGAACACCGCCGCCAGGTGCTCGCTGGGGATGCCGACGCCGTTGTCGCGGATCTGGACCACCGCGTCGCCCTTCTCGCAGCAGGCGATAAGCTCGATCCGGCCGCCGTTGGGGGTGTACTTGGAGGCGTTGTTGAGGAGGTTGCTCACCACCTGCGACAGGCGCGTCGAGTCGGCGTCCAGCCAGATCGGCTTGTCGGGAAGGTACAGCGCCAGGTTGTGGTTGCCGGCCTCGATGAACGGCCGGCTCGCCTCGATGGCGGCGGCGATCACCAGCTGCAGCGTGCAGCGCTCGCGCTTGAGCTCGACCTTGCCGCTGGTGATGCGCGAGACATCGAGCAGGTCGTCGATGAGCCGCACCATGTGCGCCAGCTGGCGGTCCATCATCTCGCGCACGGCCTCGGCCGACTCGCCCGCGGGCGTCACCCGCAGCAGGTGCAGGCCGGTGCGCACCGGCGCCAGGGGGTTGCGCAGCTCGTGGGCGAGCGTCGCCAGGAACTCGTCCTTGCGGCGATCGGCCTCCTGGCGCGCCCGGTGGAGCTCGGCGTTCTCGAGCGCCACCGTCACCCGCCGCGCCAGATCCTCGGCCACCTGGAGGTCCTTTACGCCGTAGCGGCGCCCGGACTCGGCGGTCACGAAGGTGAAGGCGCCCAGGGTCTGGTCGCGCGAGACCAGCGGCACGCACAGGTGGGAGCGGATGCCGAGCTCGCGCAGCAGCTGCAGGTGCTCGGGGCTGCGCGCCAGGCCCTGCAGCGTCTCGTCGGCCGCCTCCTCGATAAGCTCGGACCGGCCCGACTGCAGGACGCGGCCGACGCCGTGGCGCGACTGCGGCGAGGGCGGGTAGCGCCCGATCAGCTCGTACGCCAGCCGGGCCCGCCGGGAGTCGTTGTTGGCGA
>Ga0075160_10002276_pt1 | contig 11487 bp, 10 predicted proteins | sample JI91814C2DNA_FD_70969 | JGI IMG/M metagenome (GOLD analysis project Ga0075160, IMG submission 70969) | Wastewater effluent complex algal communities from Wisconsin, to seasonally profile nutrient transformation and Carbon sequestration -... | ecosystem: Engineered > WWTP > Effluent > Algae...
GCGGCCAACGCGTTCCGCAAGCGCTCCGCCGGGCCGACGATTAGAAAATCTCCGGTGGGAAGACGGGGCCGCCCTCATCGGCAAGAGCGTAGCGTCCGAGGGAAGAGCAGCCCGATCTCGTCCGCGCTACGTCGGAGCTGGCTGCGAACACCCGGGCGCTGGCCGCGGGGACCACATCACTTCGCGGCCAGGTCGGGCAGTACGACCGAGATCAATCCCGCGCCCAGAGGAGACAGAATCGCGCCGATGTCCTTTAGCGACTGCGCGACGCTCGCATCAAGCCCAAGCAGCTTGGCGAGCCGCTTGCGCTCCTTATGCCACACCGCCACATCGGTCGTGCTCTTCAGGAAGCCCTGCAGGATCCGGTCGCCCGCACTCTGCATCACTATGTAGGCGGGAACGTAACAGAGACCGAGGATCAGCGTAAAGAAGGCCCCGTAGGCCAACACCAGCTCAGAGGGATAATGAGCCTCCGTTGCATACTGCGCGGCCAGCATCGACTTGCGCATTGCCCCCGTCGCCAGCACCGTGCCGCCGATCACCGCTCCGACAAACCACAAGAAGCCCTGCAGGGTCCGGCGCTGCTCAAGGTACTCGGCGACTACTCCCAGCGGATTCTCGGCTGCGCGCGGCAGACACTCGGCCTTTGCCGCGGCAAGCCACATCGCCAGCACGGCCACCAGCGCCGGAATCAAGATCAGCGCACTCACCGCCCCCAATCTGATGCCATGGTAGTCACCAAGCGGCCACGTCACTTCGAGGGGGAACTCCTTGGGCATGAGTGCGAAGAACGCGCCCAGGACCGCTGCGACGAAGATCAAAGTGCTTCGGAGCTGCCGACGGACCTCCGAGCTGACCCCGGGCCAGAGCTGCTGGATGACCCGGACGGCCGGGAGCAGCATGCTCCAGGCGAGGATTCCGTCTCCGGTAATCACCATGGCCCAGGCCAGAAAGAGCGGAGACAGGTGCATTGCCTTCTGGAAATCCGCGGACCAGCAGATGGTCAACCCGGCAAGCAGTCCCCCAAGAACTGCCAGACTCACGATTCCATGCGTAATTTGACCGGCCTGCGCGTGGGGGTCCAGCTCTTCACTCATATCAGCCTCGAACGCCAATTGAAGCAGTGACAACACAGCCTACCACCCAGCGAGCCAGGCAGGGCGAAACAGCAGCGTGCACCCGAGGGCGAGCATGACCACGCCGCTTACCAGCTTGAGCCAGCGTCCCTCCTTCTCTTGCAGCTTGCGGTGGCCCAGTGTGACGATGGCGATGACCAGCATGATGCTATCATCAAGCATGTAAAAGACATTGTAGAGCGCCAGGTAGCCATAGTAGCTCCACCACGGGAGCTGGCGCAGGGTCAGCACGCGGGTGTAGACGGCGGGAAAGCCTGCCGTGCACAGGAGCTCGATGAGGTTCACTACGAGGGCCAGCACGATGACTCCCGACAGAGACAGCAGCAGGCTACGCGCCTGCACGATCTGGCGCACCCGCCTGTACAACCCCGGCTTGGCCGACTCCGGAATGCTAAGTGAAACTCCGCGCTTGAACGCGAAGAAGTCCTTGATGTTGATGCCGCCGATAGCCACCGCCAGCAGGGCGAGGACGATCTGAACGATACGCGAGAGCCCGATGAACAGAAAGACGTTCAGCCAGGCGGCCATGAAGGCGAAATAGACCGCGCCGCTGGCCATCACGAAGGTCCCGCCGATAAGGAACATCTTGCGCCGGCTGTTCAGGCGGGTCAGCAGCGATAACAGAAACAGGAGCACCCACATGGCGCAGGGGTTAAACCCATCGAGCAAGCCAATGGCGGCGGTGAACAGGGGCAGGCCGAGCTGGCGCGCGCTCAGCTGTCCGAAGAGGCGCGAGTGGATGACCGATTCCTCATCCTCCAGCAGCGAGCAGTCGGCGGCCTCCGGTGCACACACGGACGCGGCGTCTTCGCTGGCCGGTGGCGTCGCTGCGCCGCGCAGAAGAGCGGTGATACGAGCCCCCGTTATCTGGTCGCTGCGGAAGCCAACCAGCAGTTGGCCCCTCACTACGAACGCCGGCACCCCGAGCACGCGGACCCCGGCGGCCCGGGCCAGCGCCCCCAGGCGCTCGCGGGCTCCCTTGTCGGCGCTTATGTCGAGCACCCGGACCTTCAGGAGGCCGGTACCCGGCGGGGCCTGCTGTTTCAGCTGGTCGAGGAAGCGCTTGGCGGCGGCGCAGCGCGGGCAGCCAGGTCGGGCAAACAGCTCGATGTCCCAGTCCGGTGCCGGCTGTGCAGCCGCTTTCCGAGGGCAGACTTGGCCGGCAAGCAGCACGGCGAGCAGCACCCACAAGATATTCCGGTAGTTCATTCAGGGCTCCGAATACGTCATGGGTGGACCGTGAGAGGCTAGAAATAGTACGCGCAGCCGGTGTTGAACAGGAAGGCGGACTGACTGCTCAGCACCGGGAAGGAGTTTCCGTAGGTGTCGGTCAAGTATAGCGCCGAGTCGACGCTCGGCCGGACGCGGCCGAAGCCCCGCAGGTCGACGTTGAGCGGGAAGTGGCGTCCGAGGCGGCCCTCCATGCCGAGGCCGCCCCGGCCTTCGACGAACCAGGCGGCCTCCGCCGTCAGCTGGGCGTGGGCACAGTCAGCGCCAAACACCGCCACCATGTAGGGCGCCGCCGACCAGCCGATCGGGCCCAGGTAGACGCGCAGGCCCGTGAGGATCGGCACGTCGGTGCGGCCGTACTGGCCCGCGTAGGGACTGAGGGTGCTGCCGGGCTGGTACTCGGCTCCAGGCTCCAGGCTCCAGCGCGGATGCGCCCGGAGCATCAGATCAAGGCCAATGCCCACCTGGCCGAAGCTCAGCGGCTCGTCTGTCGACATCTGCCCGCTGACCTGCACTCCGAGACCAACCTGGGGACCAAACGCACTCAGGCCGGACGAGGCGGGCCGGCCGTAGGATGAGTCGATCGACGGCGAGTAACCCGGCTGTGCCAGGCCGAGCTCGGGCTGGCCATAGGTTGTCCGCCCATAGCTCAGAGAATGGGCAGACTGGGTGCTTCCCAGAGAGGTTCCAGGGGGCATCTTAAGCGACGCGATGTCTTCGGCCTGTGCCGCGCTAAGAGTCGCCAGCGCCGCGAAGACCAGAGCCGCGGAGCCATTACGGAGGTAGGGGGTTTGCATGGGTATTCCTGGACGTGGCTCCTGAGCGCGGTCGCTGGTGCAAGGGGCTCGATCAGCCAGCAAGTCGCGCAGTTATGGGAGAGCCTACAGCAACTCCGGGGCCACCACGGGCACCCGCTTGCCAAGGTCAATTTCCTCTCTCCGGGGAGAGAAAATGCGTAAATTTTGCGCCGTCCAGGCTCACGAGCAGCAGATCCTGCGCCCATCCAGACAGCAGCTCCTCAAGGTGCTCAAGGTGCTCACTACGAATCTGCAGAACTTGCATTCCGCCCGCCGCCTGCCGCCTGCCGATCGACAGACCCCGACCGCAATAAGACCCCGGCTTGCGCGCCACCTGGACAGTTCATTCCGGTTTGGGCGCATCGATCAGGAGCGAGACGATTGGTACCGAGGGTGGTCGCCAGCGCTCATGGGAAAAGTCCCAGTGACTTGTGGATGCCGTCAGGAATCCGGGCAAATCGTCAGGATTCATTCCTCTGCTGGGTTGCGAAGCCCAGTAAATAGGACACAATTTTTTTAGTCGTACGGTTTCATAGGAGACCCATCTCATCGTCCAGGTTGGCGCTGCGGTCCGGCGATGAACTTGCTAGCTGAACCGCAGCATGCCAAGGCCGTACTCGCCCTGACTACGGCGAAGGAGAGAAGATGAAAAAATCTATTATCAACATCTCGCTCGGCATCCTGGCGGGCGCTCTGCTGTGCGGGGCTCCGATGAGCTCCGCGGATGAGACAAGGAGGGATCCGGCGAGCGGCGCGGTCAAGGACAGACCCGCCGACAACACCGGTGTCAACAAGCGGGATCGGGAGGCGCTGGAGCCGACCGCAGAGCAGCAGAAGAACAACCGCTCCGATTTGGAGCTCACCCGCCTGATCCGGCGCACCGTCGTGACCGACAAGGGCCTGTCCCTCTACGCGCACAACATCAAGATCATCACGCAGAACGGCGTGGTGACCCTTAAGGGTCCGGTGCGCTCCGAAGAGGAGAAGCAGGTCATCGAGAAGAAAGCCGCCGCGATCGCGGGCGCGGCGCAGATCAAAAACGAGCTTGAGGTCGCCCCCAAGAACTAAGTGCTCGCACGCCGGCTGATACGGCAGCGGCCAACCTGAAAGGATGTGGATAATGGCTAAGAACACGGCGGTTTTCGGAATCTACACCAGTCGCAGCGGCGTCGAGCAGGCCGTGGACGCGCTGAAGAGCCAGGGATTCCGCAGCGAGGACATCTCGGTCCTGTTTCCGCACAATGAGGGCAACAAGGAGTTTGCCGTCAGGAAGGAGACCAAGGCGCCCGAAGGGGCGGCGGCCGGCGCGGGAGCCGGAGCCGTGGTCGGCGGGACCCTGGGCTGGCTGGCCGGCATCGGTCTCCTGGCCATCCCGGGGCTCGGACCGTTCATCGCGGCAGGTCCGATCATGGGGCTCCTGGCCGGCGCTGGCGTCGGCGGTGCGGTGGGCGGCATCAGCGGAGCGCTGATCGGCATGGGGATCCCGGAGTTTGAGGCCAAGCGGTACGAAGGCATGATCAAGGAGGGCGGAATCCTGCTCTCGGTCCACGCCGACGACGCCCATTGGACAAAGCGCGCCAAGGCGACCCTGGAGCGCTCGGGCGCCAAGCACGTCGCCTCTACTGGAGAGGCGAAGGCCGATTTCGCCAAGACGGATCGGCCGTTCCCGCGGCAGCCTCTGTAGGGCGGCGGAACGCGGGCGCGAGCAGCAGCAGCGGCAACAGAGCCATAAAATAAGGTTGACGCGAGCGGCCATTGTGGGGATTTGTGTCGGACACAAATCCTCGCCCAGGCAGAGCTCATGACCGTGTCCCCAGCCGCCCAGACCGACCCGAGTGCCGCCCCGCCCACCCTGACCTTTTATGGCGCCGCCGGTACGGTGACCGGCTCGAAGTATCTGGTAAAGTGGGCCGGGAGGCAGATCCTGCTCGACTGCGGGCTGTTTCAGGGTCTCAAGGAGCTACGCCTGCGCAACTGGGGTGAGCCGCCGGTGGAGCCGCGCGACCTGGATGCGGTGGTGCTCAGCCACGCCCACATCGATCACTCGGGCTACCTGCCGCTCCTGTGCCGGCGCGGCTTCTCCGGTCCGATCTACTGCACGTCCGGCACCGCGGAGCTCCTGCGGGTGCTGCTGCCAGACTCGGCGCACCTCATGGAAGAGGAGGCCGCGTACGCCAACCGCAAGTCCTACTCCAAGCACCACCCGGCCCTGCCGCTATACGATGCGCGGGACGTCGAGCGGGTCTTTCCGCTGCTCCGTCCGCAGCCCTATGGGGAGAGCTTTTCTGTCTCTGCGGGCCTGCGCGCCACCCTGCGCCGCGCCGGTCACATCCTCGGCTCGGCGACGGTCGAGCTGCGCTGGCCGGACAGCGGCCGGAGCCTGGTCTGCTCCGGCGATCTGGGACGCTGGGATCGTCCCATCCTGCCTGATCCGGAGCCCGTGGCCGAGGCCGACGTGCTGCTCGTCGAGTCCACTTACGGCGATCGCCTGCACGCGGCCGACCCGCGCCGCCAGCTCGCCCGGGTCATCAGCGAGACCGCCCACCGCGGCGGCGCGGTGCTCATCCCGGCATTCGCCGTCGGGCGGGTGCAGGAGCTGATCTGGACCCTGCGCCAGCTCGAAGACGCGAGCGAGGTGCCGCTGCTCTCGGTGTACATCGACAGCCCGATGGCGATCGATGTCACCGAGATCTACTGCCGTCACCCAGAAGACTTCGACGCCGAGATGGTGCGCGCCATGCGCGAGGGGACCTGTCCGCTCTGCTGCCGCACCTATCACCTGCTGCGCACAGTCGAGCAGTCCAAGTGGCTCAACGAGCGCACCGGCCCGATGGTGATCCTGGCGGGCAGCGGCATGATGACCGGGGGCCGCATCCTGCACCATCTCAAGCAGCGGCTCGGCGACCACCGCAACACCGTGCTGCTCGTCGGCTACCAGGCTGCGGGCACGCGCGGCCGGGCCCTCCTGGAAGGGGCCGGGCGGCTGCGCATGTTCGGCCAGGAGGTGACGGTCCGCGCGCAGGTGGAGGCCATCGACGGCCTGTCGGCGCACGCCGATCAGGCGGAGATCTTGCGCTGGCTGTCCGGCTTCCGGCGCCCTCCGGCGCAGACCTACGTGGTCCACGGCGAGACGGGACCGGCGCAGACCCTGGCCCAGGTCATCCGCGAGCGCCTCGGGTGGCGCGTCGAGGTGGCCAGCGACGGTGCCACCGTTCCGCTTGCGGTCGGGCCCTAGCGGGTCGACGAGCGGACGCGGCTCGGCCCGCCCGACCCACGGAGTCACGATTTGCGTGAACCCGCGGCCCTGCTTGGTTGTTATTGATACTCTCGCCCAACGCAACCTGGGCCCGCGGAGGAGCCTCCTTATGACTACCACTCGTCGCCAGTTCATCACCTCAACCACCGCCGCGGTCGCTGCCACGGCGCTCCTGCCGGGAGCGCTGCACGCCGCCGGCCCGGCCGGCAAGGCGCAGAAGCCGCTGCGCATCCTCATCCTCGGCGGCACCGGCTTCCTCGGTCCGGCTTGCACCGAGTCGGCGCTCGCCCGCGGCCACGCGGTCACCCACTTCAACAGCGGACGCACCGAGGAGCGTCGGCGGGAGACCGGCCGCCCCTCGGTCGTCCCCGCCGGAGTCGAGCAGCTCTACGGCAACCGCGATCCCAACAAGACCGCCGCGGACCGCAAGGCCGACAGCAAGCCCGGCGGCTCGCCGAGCACCCCACCGGCGGCCGGGGCGGGCGCCGCGCCGGCCGTCGCCAAGGATCCAAGCAGCCCCAAGGGCCTGTCGCAGCTGGTCGGCAAGAAGTGGGACGCCGTCATCGACACCAGCGGCTTCTTCCCGCGCATGGTCAAGGCCTCGGCCGAGCTCCTGGCACCCAGCGTGCGCCAGTACATCTTCATCTCCAGCATCTCGGTCTACAAGGACACCAGCGTCGCCAACTACGACGAGAGCGCGCCGCTCGCCACCCTCGCCGACCCGAGCGTCGAGGAGTTCGGCAAGGACTTCGCCAACTACGGCGGCGGCAAGGCGCTGTGCGAGAAGGCGGCCGAAGCCGCGATGCCCGGCCGCGTCACCAACGTCCGCGCCGGCTTCATCGTCGGTCCGCGCGACACCTCGGGCCGCTTCATCTACTGGCCTCTGCGCGCCTCGCTGGGCGGTGCCATGATCGTGCCGGGCCGGCCCGCGGATCCAATCCAGATCATCGATGTCCGCGACCTCGCCGACTGGATCGTCCACTGCATCGAGGGCAGTGTCGTCGGCACCTTCAACGCCACCGGCCCCGCCAAGGAGCTGTCGATGAAGGCGTTCGTCGAGGGCGTGCGCAAGGGCGTGGGCGCCAGCCCGACGTTTACCTGGATCGACGACGCGTTCCTGAAAGCCCACAAGATCGGAGAGGAGCAGTTTCCCCTGTATGCGCCGCCGAGCGGTGAGACCGCCGGCTTCCACCGCTGCAACATCAGCCGCGCGCTCGCCAAGGGACTCAAGTTCCGGCCGCTCCCGGACACCGCCAAGGTCACCCTGGACTGGTACAAGTCGCTGCCGCCCGAGCTCCAGGCCCGCGTCGCGCCGCAGTTCGTCAAGACTGCCAAGGAAGAGGAGTGGCTGGAAAGAGAGAAGCGCCTGCTCGCGGAGTGGCAGGCCAGCCAGCCGAAATAACCCCGCGCCCCGCGCCATCTACGCGCTGTCTAGCGGACGGTCACGCTGCCGGGCATCATCCGGCCATGGATGGCGCAGCCATAGCTGTAGGTGCCAGCGGTCGGAAAGACGTACTCGAAGACTCCCTGGCCCATGATGGGGCTTGCCGGGAAGTTCATGTCCCAGGGATACACTCCGTGCTTGCCGGCGGCCTGAAAGGTCCACCGGACCTTGCCGCAGACCGGCACGGTGACCGCCGACGGCTGGTACTGATCGTCCACCACGGTCACGTTGGCCGCCGGCGCGCTGCCCGTCGGGCACTGGCCCAAAAGACCCCGCATGTCGGCCGGCAGCGCGACCATATTATCTCCGGAGCCGTTGCAGGCCACCGCACCCAAGACGCAGACCAGAAGCAGGCGCATGAAACCCCCAGGGTAGATACCGACGTTTACTTTATCACCAACCGGTCTGGCGATAAAGAGCCATGTCGTACAGACCGGCGACTGCAGCCGCTGCGCCACCGTCCCGTAGCTCGTGCCGACCGCCTCACGCAGCGCCTGCGCCGACCCGGCGCACCAGAGGTTGCAGGCGGCCGTAGGTCAGCGAGCGCCACAGCCACTCCATCGGTCCGAAGCGGAAGCGCGACAGCCAGGCGTGCGCGAACAGGATCTGGGCCAGAAAGATGGCCAGCGTTACCGGGACCAAGCGGGCCGGCTGCACGCGGGTGGCGAGCCCCAGACCCCAGCCATAAAACAGGAACGTACAGATGAGGCTCTGCGCAAGGTAGGTCGTCAGGGCCATCTGTCCGACCGGGGCGATGAGCAGGAGGGACCGGCGAAAAGTGGGGCGCTGCATCAGCAGGACCACCACGGCGGCGTACCCGCAGCAAAGGAGCATCGTCCCGAGCTCCGCCGGGACGGAGAGCGCGTGAAAGAGTCCGATCTGGATCTTGAAGTTGAGGCGCCGGAGGAGGCGAAGGACCGCCAGGATCGACGAGCCCGGGATACCGAGCACCAGGCCCCAGAGCGCGAGCTGGCGGAACAGCGGCAGGCGGCGGCCAGCATCCTGAAGCAGCCTTGTCGTACCGGCCCAGTAGCCGACAAGAAACCGTCCGACCAGCCCGGGGAAGTACCACAGCCAGATACTTCCCAGATGATAATAGAGCTGCTGCAGGTGCATCTGGGCAAGCGCCCGGCGGTCATGGCCGGTGATCGCGGCGAGCAGCTTCGCCCTGAACGCCGCGCCATCGGCGGGCGCGGGAAGCAGCGGGGCGATCGCCTTGGTGACCGCGGGCAGCGACAGCGCGAGCTGCGGGAGCAGCGCCAGCCCCACTGCCCAGGCGAGCAGCTTCCAGCCCCTCACCCGGCGAAACAGGATGAGGCCCACGCCCGCGATCGCGTAACCCCACAGGATGTCTCCCCACCACAAGAGCAGCACGTGGAGCGCGCCGATGAGCGTCAGTGCCGCCAGCCGGCGGAGGTAGGTCACAAGCCCGCTGCGCCCAGCGGCCTCGGCGCGCTGGAGCTGCAGCGCGAAACCCAGTCCGAACAGGAAGGTCAGCAGAGTCATCGCCTTGCCATCGACCAGGGTACTGGCCAGGAAGAGGAACACCTGGTCGGCGGCGTCCGTCTGCGCCATGGCATCGACGCGCGCCATGAACGCGCGCCCGCTAAAGAAGTGCACGGTGTTGGCAAGGAGCACCCCGTAGAGCGCGAAGCCCCGCAGCACATCTAGCACCGCGATGCGCTCGCCGGCTGTCGTTGGCTCCGCCGGTGCAAGGACGGCCAGCGGCGACTTTGGTGGCTCCGCGGCGGCCCCGGTGTGGACGGTGTCTCTCATCGCGTGCACAGTACACGTCCGCGCCGTCCGGCTCAAACCGCTCGCGCCGCGCCTATCGCCTATCGCCTATCGCCTATCGCCTATCGCCTATCGCGGTGCAGGCGCGGGCGGCGTTTTCCCGGCGGGGCGGCGAGAATTCACGTATCATAGGCGGCATGAGCGACCAGCGTATCGTCTTCTGGCAGCTGCCCCCGTGCTGGGGCCTTCCCAACGCGAGCCCGTTCTGCATGAAGCTTGAGACCTGGCTGCGCATGGTGAACCTTCCCTATGAAGCCAAGAGCGTCACCGGGCCGCCCAAGTCAAAGAGCGGCAAGATACCCTACCTGGAGCGTCCCGATGGCACCCTGCTGTCCGACAGCAGCCTGATCATCGAGACCCTCACCGGCGAGCACGGCGTGCGGCTGGACGAGGGGCTGTCGGCGACCGAGCGCGCGCAGGGCCTCCTGCTCCAGCGCTTGTTCGAGGAGGAGCTCTACTTCCACCTGCTCTACGACCGCTGGTACGATCCGGCGGGCTGGCAGATTACGGCGCCAGCGTACTTTGACGGCCTGCCGTGGTTTGTGCGCAAGGTGGTGGTGCCGGTCATCCGCCGGCAGCTCATGGCCGCGGTGCGCGGTCAGGGCATCGCCCGGCTCTCCGCAGACTATCGCAACAAGAAGGGAATCGCCGACATCGGCGCGATCGCCGCGACTCTCGGCGATCGCGAGTTCTTCCTCGGTCGACCGACGACGACCGATGCCATCGCCTACGCCTTTCTCGCCAACTGTCTGTGGACGCCGGTGCGCAGCCCGACCTCGGACTCGGTGCGCGAGCACCAGAACCTGGTCAGCTTCTGTGAGCGGATGAAGGAGCGGTACTGGAAGGGCTGGTCGCCGCCGGCGTAGGCGCGCCGCCGCGGAGCTCGGCGACAAAGCGCTCGCCCACGCGGCGATCGTGCTCGCTGAGCAGCTCGGACGCGGCGGTGCGGATCAGCGGGTGACGGAAGCCATACTCCGCCGGCTCGCCGAGCTGCCCGTGGCCGCGCCGATCGATGAGCTCCGCTTCCTCCAGGGTGCGCAGCGCCGAGTCGAGCTCGCCCTCTTCGTCCTCTCCCAGGATCAGCGCCAGCTCGCTGCGGCAGAACGAAAGTCCGAACAGACTGGCCGCCAGCAGGGTGCGCCGCGCCGCCGCCGGCAGTCCGCTGAAGCGGGCCTGCAGCATCGCGGTCACGGTCTCGGACTCGCGCTCCTGGGCCCCGCTCGCCAGCAGCTGCATCAGCACTTCCAGGAACAGCGGATTGCCGCCCGACAGCTCGACCAGGCGAGTCACGGCGTCCGGGGCAAGCTGCACCCCGGGCTGCTGCCGGATCAGCCGCTCACAGGCGCGCTTGCTCAGCCCTTTGAGGACGATCTGGTGCGCCGGGTGCTCCGGCCACAGACTGGCGGCGCTGAGCCGGGCGGGCCCGGTGACCACCACGAGCAGCGGGCTGCCCGCCAGCTGCTTCAGCGCCCGCCCGAGCGTCGCGATCGACAGCGGATCGGCCCACTGCACGGCTTCCACCACGAGCAGCACCGGCCCCTGCCCCGCCGCTTGCCGCAGCGCCTGCACGAGCTGCCGCTGCAGCGGCTCATGCTCTGTCGGCCGCCCCTGCTGCGCCTGCCCGATGGCCAGGAGCAGCGCCGCCGGGTCTCCGGCAAGCCCGCGCAGGGCCTGCTCGATCAGTCCATAGGGGAGGCTGGCGCGAGCCGGCTCACCGCATCCGGTGAGCACGGTCAGCGCCTCACCGCTTGCCTGCAGCCGCCCCACCAGCTCCTGGCACAGCCGCGTCTTTCCCGCTCCGGAGGGTCCGGTCAGGACCACCAGCGCGGG
>Ga0075160_10002287_pt1 | contig 11450 bp, 25 predicted proteins | sample JI91814C2DNA_FD_70969 | JGI IMG/M metagenome (GOLD analysis project Ga0075160, IMG submission 70969) | Wastewater effluent complex algal communities from Wisconsin, to seasonally profile nutrient transformation and Carbon sequestration -... | ecosystem: Engineered > WWTP > Effluent > Algae...
GTAAATAATTGCAACGCAGGAGGACATGCCTTAACAGTATTTGCTAGCCGGGTACCGTTGTGCCGCTGTGGTTGGCTAATAATCACTTTGCCAGCATTCGTCTCTCTAAAGGCTTCGAAGTCCGCACCTTGCTTGCGCCAGCCTTCATACATGGCATACTCTACCTCGACTTGGTCCGGCTCCAGCACGAGTGTGTGCACAAAACTCCCAAGTTCCAACGCAGGTGAAGTCTTCACTTCTTTTTGGCCTAAAATTTTCTCAGTGTGGAACTGAGACGGCGACTGCAGCAGCATTTTGAGGTTGCTGGAACTTAGGTGGTCGCGTTCAGAGTGGTATTCGGCATTTGTCAGGCCTCTATTAATGCCCGATTGTAGAGTTATCATTTAAGTGGTCGCTCTCTAATAATTAAATTGCGATTGCACACGCAAGTTTTGGGTGTAATAGCTTCAATATCAAACGGATAGCAAACATCAGTACACGATTGATTTGTGGGCGGTGCGGGCAAGCTTAAAACTAAAATAGCCAAAATTGCCAACATGAGGGCCAACACTTCCCAGATAGTAATATTTTGTAATAGGCGCTCCATTATGTTTTAACTCGGGCCGCAGCGTAGGCTTCCATAACACTAAATCCTTTTTTCTGCTCAAGGCGAGCGTAAAATTTGTCCACCAAAATCTTTTTTTGCTCACGAGTGTGGCCCAATTCTTGGGCTCGTTTGCCTAACCAGTAAAAAAACTGATTGCGTCCACCAAATCGGTTGGCAATTGTGTTGTCTACGCCAATCTCCAGCACTTCTAGTAGTTGCTGAGTCACAAATACTACGTTGGTTGGCGCTTCACGGGGCTCTCTATATTCACTGGGCTTGGGTAATTCTGCCAAATTAATTCGATTTCCGGCATAAACCAACTCTTGCATTAGGCCAGTGTCGGGCCTCAAAACTCCTGGTAGGCGGGAGAGTCTAGAAGGATTTTTTGTTGTGCGGTCGGCCTCGGGTACGGCCTCCATTAAGCCCCTGCCTACGCGCCTATATTCGGATTCGGAAGATAGGGGTACCAGCAAGGAGATAATGAAATGGTACGACTTTCCACCACTGTATACAATACTTGACACAGGCAATCTATCTCGGACTAGCGAGATTTGGTCTTTAAGCGGCACAGAATCCAATTCCAGTAAAAAATTTCTGTAACTGCAAACAAGTGCATCTAATCTGGACGTGTGGAGGGCATTAATGCTAAAAAACAAGTCTTCTGGACTAGGCGCGGCTTTAACTTCTATGCCATAGGGATTTGGTGCGAAGCAAGTAGTTTCGCCCGGCTCAAAAAGTAGTTTTAGCAGTCGTTCTGCCTGCGTCATTCCGCCCGTCCTTTCGCTTTCGCGAGGAGTGCTTTGGCGCTTTCGAAATAGCCGTCGTATTTCGGGTTACTCATGTCGCGCTTGCCGATTTCGATTATTCCGCGCAGAGCCGTAATCGCTTCGTCGCGCAGGGCTAACGCTTCCTTCACGGTGTACGTTTCGTGTTCGTAATCGCGAATGCGCTCCGTTAGCTCTTTGCACTCCGCGCACTCTGTCGCGGGCAGTACCTCGCGGCAGTCGGGACACTTATACACGCCAGTCGGCGCGGGCCTCGGAAGCCAACCGAGACCGTCACACGTTGCGCATCGGTTACTCATCGTGCTCACCTCGGGCGAGGGAGAGGGCTGCGCTCGCGGCCTCGGCATGCGCTCGCAAAACCTGCCGCGCAAAACCGTCCGTGTGCGCGTCATACGCAGCGACCAACGCCTCAAGCGCCGCGTACATCGTGGGGGCTGCAGCTGCCAGTGCTGCATCGGCCTCCGACACACTTAAAAACGCCAAACCTTGAGCATAGTCTGCATGAATTGGACCAATTGATGTAGGTGTGGGAATGGTTTGGGCGGGCAAATATTCTATGAGCCAGGGTGCTGAGCTAAATTTTAATGCCATTAGTGTCTCCTTTTCGTCTATAACCACTGTAACAAGCCAAAATTATCCTGTCAACTGATTTTTTAGCACCTAGGGGCACTGCGTAACTTATCTCTTCTTTGTTTCCAAAAATTTCTCTGCGCGGAGTACAAGCTTGTCCAAACCATATTGCTTGTCTTCGTACGGGTCATAGAGGTTTACTAGTGCCTCTAGAATATCCTCGGCGCTTTCCTTCACGATGGGCTGGACGTTGATGAGGAGCGCGGTGTGAGTGTCGTCGGACCTTTGCTTTGTGTCCCAATAATCAGTGCCAGAGCCCACGCCGTACACCCGCACGCCACGCTCGAGGAGGAGGCGGTTGGCGATGTCGGCGGCGGCATGATTCCATATTGTGCATATGCGCTCTCCATTTGGCAGTATCGTCGTAAAATCTTCAGCTGTAAACACTCTCACGTTTGTCATTTTTTAGTCTCCATCAGCTTATTATACTCTTTTAATGCCTCAATGCAACTACCACTTGAAGGATTGCGAGTGCAGGCTGCAGCTAGTTGAGCTGCAATGGCCTTATATTGCTCGCACTTTTCCTCTGCGTCAAGCGCAATTTGCCGCGATGAAGACATATTTAGGTTGTGGTCGGCTCGCTTCCACTCATCTACCAGGGCTAGCAGAGTTTCTCGCTCTACAGCCGCCTCCTCGAGTTCGCGGCGGAGCTTTTTAACGTCATTCGCATGTGCAGTGTTCGCAATCGAGAGCAAGCCGCCCAACTCATCTCGCTCGGTCTCGGCTTTAATTGCTCTGTCATAAAAGCATCTACACTTTTCTTCGTTCAGCGCACGCTCTCCCGCTGTTGAGGCCTTGAGCTTTGCTATTTCCTTTTGCAGCTGCGCCTCAACCTTCCACTCGTTATCTTGTAATTGCTTTTTATAACGGTCGCGCTGTTCTATGACTTTCTCAAGTTCCTTAAGTGTCTTTACGTGACCTGCGACTTGCGCGTCGTATGCGGACTTCTCGATGACTTCGATATAATCGTCAACGCCATCTGTTCCAGGCTCGTAGAATTTGCCATCAGACTTATCTAGCCACCAACGTTGCACCTCCGCTGCGGCGGGCTCTGCGCTCTTGGGCGTGTCGGGTCGCAATCGACCACAGTCCATACATCCACCGGGAAATGGGTTGCCTCGGTTGTCGCACATCGGACACCTCTCGTCGGGCGGGGGTGTGGAATAGTCCCGCTGATAGCCCTCACGCATTACGTCGTCGAGATACCCGCAGTCACATGCGCCCTCGTCGTCGCAGCCAGGGCGCATCGCCGCGCAAGCCTCTGTGTGATTACTCGCCATAAATCGCATCCCCTATCGCCACGCATTTCTCTGGCGGAATGTCTCGCTCAACGCAAATTGCGATTATTCGCTCAGAGCGCGAGCGCAGTATAGTGCCTAACCCCAACGCAAAGCCTGCGCCTAGAGCGAAAACTAAACTCACAGTCAAAATGTAGATAAAGAATTGCTCTTTCATACTTCACCGCCCTTGCGGGAGGCGGGGCGCTTGGAAGTATAAATTGAATAGAACCAATCCGTAAGTATCGAGATTTCCACGTTATACATTTTATTCATTCGGGCTCGCATGAATATATTCACTTCAAAGCCTCCCAGCGCTTTTGGTGCGCGTTGACGGCGTCCTCGGCGTCCTCTTTAGCGTCGCATAACGGGCACGGCTCTCCGTCGTTGCACCAGTGACTTTCAAAGCCCTTGCTTGCACTCGATAGCGCCGCCTTCAAAACTTCAACCTCGTCTACGAGGCGGGTGAGGAGGGGGGTTAGGCGGGCGTTCTCGTCTTGCGCAGCATCTCTCTGTAGACGCAGAAACTCATCTATACGCGGCTCTGCCACTGCGATAGCGGCGTCCCACGCTCGCTCATCAAACGCCGCAGCGGCTAGGATGAGGTCTTTGAGGGAAGTCATGGCGGGTCCTCATCTGAACCTAGTTTCCACATTGTCGGGGTGTCGGAATATTCGCTAAACGAAATAGCATATACATCGTTTTTACCAGACGCTTGCCTCACGTGTGGCCTTAACCATTCACAAAACTCATGCTGTCCGCGTCCATATTTCGTCTGCCCGACTATAATTACATTCAAGTCCTCTTTGCGGTGATGCCAGTCGCCCGGCTCAAGGCTAACGATAAACTCTTGGCTCTGGTAAGCAGAAGTGCAAAGGCCCAACTCTTCAATCTTTGATTCTAATTCTTTTTTAGCCTCACCCTTAACCGTGCAAGTCACGATTAGTTTTTCGTAATCACCCACCACGTCCTCCCCGCTTCGCTTTGCGCTGGCTCAAGTAGGCTTCACACTTCTCGAGGAACTTGCGAAGGCGGACGCACTCGCGCAAGCTTAACAAAATCATCTGGTGTCCGTTTCCAGCGTCGGTGACGTGAATTGGGTAATCGTCATTCTCGTCGTCAACTGTGCCGACAATCATTGTGCGTGCGGATTTCTCCAACCGAGGACGCGAAGGCTTGCGAGGCTTTTTTACTTGTTCATATTTCATAATCACAGCCTATCCTATGGGGCTAAATTAGTCAACATTTTTTTGGGACATAATTTCAAACTCAACAACTTCTAGTGGGCCAAAATCAGCATCTTCGCAGCCCGGCAAATAACCCGTCCCACCACAAACAGGACATGGTTCGTCTTCGGTTTCATTTGCCAGCCAACCCCTACCATCGCAGTATTCGCAAGTTTCTTCGTTCACTATTCTTCCCCCGTGTCGTTGCGCTCTTCGTTAATCTCTTTCGCAATCTCGTCCAACTTATCCCAAACGCTCTGCCACGTATCATCGCCAGCGAGGAAGCGTAGGACTTCGCGAATTTCGCAAACCACGTTCTCCAGCCTCTCAATGCGTTCGTTTGTTTTCATTTCAACTCCAACGCGATGGCATGTAACGCCAAAATACAACTAGCCACAAATAAACCTGCATTAAAGTTTTGCACATAAAAACCAAAATTTACACCAGCCGCTGCCGCCTGTACACACACTAAAGGAAAATTGTTCATACTTTACCTACCTTTATACTCAATATACTTTGCACTCCTGCAGATTGCAACTACTTTTTTTCTCCATATCATTTTAATACAGATAAATTAAGCAAGTGCCTTTATTGCGGTGTGGTGCTTTGAGGCGTTTTAAGCACTAATCCTCGCCACATTGTGGTTTGGGCACCTTCGGCCCCAAGCCGCACCAACGAGCATCCTTGCAAATAAAATTTTGCCTCTAATTCAGCCATGTGGAATTTTAGCTGCTCATTTGTCAAGCGTTTTTCAAGCAGAAAATACTCTTTGGAAGTTTTTTTAAGGTCTGCCGGATTGCACACTTGCTCAACGCCAAACTCCACGTGCGCTTGCACAAAATCCTGCACATTCAAATACGTTTCACTTGCACAATCCACGCGCATTTTTTGGACCAACTCTTCAGGCAGTTCCAATCTCTCATTACCTTTGCTGATTAGGGCCTCGAAGGCGTCTCGGCACTGGCACAAAAAAGGATAAATCTCATCTTGCAATCGTTTTTCAAAGCCAGAGTCTTTGCGTGTGTCCGCCTGCGGCGCAACCTCCAGCTTAATAAGGCGAGATGTGTGGGCCTGCAACTCAGGGTTTATGCGAGGATTGTAATTACTAGTGACCAATAACTTTGAGTAAATTTTGCCGGTAAAGGAGTTTTCACCTTTGCCCTCAATACTAGTAGTGTCGCCGCCAGTAAGTTGCTTAATACTGTTTGAGTCAATTAGGTAGACGTTGCGGCAGTCAGCATAGTTTGTCAGCACTTTGCCGAAAACGTTTTTCTGAAACCACTGCTGATTTTCGTCTCCATACTTCATACTGTAGCAATAATCACGGCCCAACACACCCTCAATCGCCTTTTGAATACTAGATTTGCCGTCGTTACCTGCGCCCTTCAACCACATTACTTGCCTAATATTATTGGTAGGCTCAAAAATGCTCCACACCCAAGCCATGAATACTGCTGGATAATCTAGGCGTGAAGTGAATTCATTCCAAGTGGGCGTGGGACCGGCGCGTAGCAGGCTTGAGTCCATTTTCTTGTACGCATAATCGTCTGGGTCCCAAGAAATTTGCAACGGTTCGTAGTCAATTAAATGGCGTTCGTCCGCCAACAAAAACTCCGTAAGCATTTTGATGAGGAAAGTTTTGAGGCTTAATTTATCTCGCACGTCTTCGCACACTGAGGATTCGTTATAAAACTGCCGAATGCCAGCATATATGTCTTTGCGGTGCATGATTGCATCAACTAGTGCGTCTGAGTCAGTGTAGTCAATCTTACTTACTTCGTTGTTGTGGCCTACGAAGAAAATTTGTGACTGCCCATTATTATTTGTGCGTTTATACAGCGGGACAAGTTCGCGTAGTTCTTCCCAGATTTGGGCAAAACTCACACCTTTTTTCTTGCTTTTACGAGAAGATTGGAATTGTTCGTCAGTAATGCCTGCCGAAGTTATGTCAGCAATTGCCTGCATACACGCCGCAGGACTTGCATACTTATCGTCGTGGGCTTGTAGCTTCACTTCTAGCTGCTTGCGACCAAAGTAGGTTGCCTTGCCTGAAGCCGTATCAACATATTTGTCTTTGTCTGTAATATAAATGAAAGGAAATGCCATACGCCGCCTTTTGAACTAATTTAGCACAAAACTACTTGGTTGCACAAGTAAATTTGCATTTAGCTATCATTTTCCTCACTTCAGGCACCTTAAACCCCAGATTTTGCAGGCCAATTGCCAAAGTTTGCAATGTTACTTTTCGTTTGCCAATATAATACTGACTCTCTGAACGGCTATAGCGTATTTGATAATCATTAAGGATTCTTAACATTTCATCATTAGACAACGGTTTGTGTTTCATTTGTACAGCCTAACATGGGCTTTTAGACTTGTAAAGAGTTTTTGAGGCCATGTTGGCGGCCCAAAAGATGCTCGATGACCATCTACCATCTTTTAGCCATTTTGATATATACTGGTTTTTATTGAGCTATTTGAACTGGTATAAGAGAATGTTATGGCTATATAGGCTTATATAAGTAATACTTATGCTCTTTTTCTTTTTACACAAATCCCTTAGGAGTGGGTACCTACATTTAACACTGTATGCCCGTTAGAATTGCTTGTCAACAAGAAAATGATGTTGGACCGTAAGTACTGCTAACCAATAGACAATAGGTATGGAAATAATGATTTTGCTTAAAGACTGGCTAGATAAATGGGGTTTAATTTGCTACAAGGGCGAAGATGGTACTTTTGACGGCGGTGATACGGCGGCAAACGTCTTCACAGTACTCTATAGTGCCCCCCACCGTTCCAACGACATTTCAAGGGCCTTATTAGCCCTTACAGCCAACGGCATCCCAATTCGCCATCCAGACAAGCTAAAATGGTATAGTGCCACTAATAGGACTTCTAGAGACCAACTAACTCCTTACTTGCTCTTTACAGCAAGCCCCAACAAAGTGCTTCCAGGCGTTGTGCGGACCTACTTCTGGCGCCTGTTACGCCAACACGCCAAACACCTGTTTTTGTTTGCATGGAACACGCGCCGTAATTTTGTTTATGAGGACTACATCGAGCACACAAAGCGTAGCACTCCTGATGTGGCATGGAACTATAAATGGAAAATGCCCGACTTATGTGGGCCCAACATCTGGTGTATATATATCAGAGGTGTGCTTAATTATGCACCAATTCTGGCACCACTACTCTATCCACTACTCATTGTGCTGGACATTTACAATTTAGTAGGCCTTATAAGGTTGTTGGTAATGCTTAAATACTGTGGCTACGTGCTTGGCCCCACAAGCATGCCTGGTCGCATTGTTTCGCACGACCGGCGAAACTTCAGCCTATCAACTCATTTTGCTGCAAAGTATTGGCCAACAATATTCAGTTGTCATGGATGGGACCTTTGGGCCCCCTATGCTAACATTGCTGCTCAGTCTTTTTGGTCGCAGCCCGGCGAACCGCCCGTTCACAAGGCAATTGCCCGGCTTAAATAATGGGGTAATGAACGACTTAATGGGGTAGTTTGGCCTCTATATTACCCCATTATGCGGACTATTGAATTGCTCGTAAAACTGAGGCTGCACTACCAGACGCTGCAACTATGTGGGACACGCCCAACGAATTCAACTTTGCACTTGCACAAAGGCTTAAGGCCACATACAAACGGGCCTGTGGCAACACATCATCACTCGCAGTCCTTACAACACAATACTTGCCCGCTAGTTCGTACTGCAATAGTCGTTGAGTATACTGCGTCGGCTCACCCACTATCACAACTTCGTATGTTGGCCGCTTAAAGAGTTTAAATTTCACGACTTCGCCGCCTTTTGTTTTGCCACAAATTCTGCCGTATCGGCCTCTAAACGAATTTCGCCTACGTACCCCTCCCAAGGCCCCCTGCTAATCTCCAGTTCGCGAATTGCCCTAGTACCTAGGCAGCCTGGCACCACTACCTTCACAGGCTTGTTAGGCAACTCCAGCAACAATTTGGCTAAGTCGTGCGAATTCATTTTTTTATTCCTATCCCCTTGGCTTCGTGCAAATATTATCTGTTTAAATCATTATACTAAAAAAGTGTCTGAGGCCGGTCGCGACTCCGGCTCCACCGCAGTATCCGTTAATTACGCGGACTTGATGACCCTTACAAGGTGCGTGTCTCTAGTGACGACCAACTTGTACACATCGGTCTAACGGCTAAGATAAAATCCCAGACTTACGTAATCACAGCTTTCCACGCCGCTCAGACAATTACATACTACTCTTACTCGCCAACATTGTCAACTATAATTTACTGACCAATTTGGTCAACTAAAAAATCAACTAATTCTTTTCGGTCCTCAAACTTGTTTGTGCAATAACTAAGCTCATTGTTGGGGTTAAAGCCCAACACGGGCGGCCCCGGCTCCCAACGCGTGCCTTCTTTGCAGCCCGACACATAAAATTCACTAAGGTCCATTGCATACTTACGCCTCAAGTTGCTTACGTCGTAGATTACGTTGTGCCTAAATTCTTGCAAGTCTTTGGCAGCATACCACAATTCTATACTTAGTACAAATTGGCCAACAATGACCACAATAACTAGAAATTTCACAGTCTACCTCCCCCCATTCGTTCAAACCCAACGCAGGTAACAACTATAACAAGCAATGCCACCACAGCACCACACACCAAGGCCATAGCCTCGGGCGCATAAAATGCCCCCGCAACACAACTCAACAACAGGGGCATAAAACACAAAAAAGTGATTAGACTTCTCATTGCAAAATCCCGCCCGGCAAAACTGTGAAGGTGCACCCAGTCCCATCAGTCGTTGAGTAGGTTCCAGGGCCAATTAATGCAAAACGAGTGTTTAGGCCGCCTACGGTGTCACTAAAGCTGGCCAATAGTTCGCCCGTACTCAGCCTTAAAAGCACTTCGTCAATCTTACCAGGCATGTCTCCGCAGGGGTTTACAATCTCGACTACGTGCGTATAACCGGCCAATTGGGCCAGCGTAACCTGCATCGCAACAATCTGGGCCTGCAACACTTCAATTCTAGTGTTCATAGATGCCGTTTGTGCTTGGTTTTCTTGTTGTGCATTTTGCAAATCGTGTATGTCTTTGTAGGCATTTGAGTAGCCGCAGTTGGTTAAACAGATAATAAAAGCAAGTGCCATTAGTTTCATAAATTTTCCTTTGTTAGTAGTCGTTAAGTTTAATGGTAATTTGAGCATACTCTCGTTTTTGCTTTTGAGTTTGCAATTCTTTTATTAAATGGTGCAGTTTTCGCCAAGCCTTATGCACTTCTCGTACTTCAAGTACTTGAGGATTGTCAGAACTATACGGCCACCTAGTTAATTTAGCCCCGTCTATGTCTATTGCCTCCACGCACGAATAGTTTAAACATAAGTTGGAGTCTGAACGCAGCGTACTCTCTATGAGCTCTAAGTCCGACAATCGCACAGCTAGTCCATTGCCTTATGTACATAAATTAGCTCCAACACATCAGCAATTTCGTCGAAAGTCAAATTTTCTTTGTCATTCAATCTAACCAGCCCATTATTAAGCCGTTCCGCCACATCGTTAGAAATTTCCTTCAACCATTCCGGCGCATTTGGTTGACTGCTCGGTAATCCACCCGCTAGCGAGCCCTCTGGCAATCTTAATTGGTCTTCGGCTGGTATGAGTAGTTTGCACGCCACTCCCAAACAACAAAACTTGCCGCCCATCTCCAATGCCTGCCTACCTTGCTTATATTTGCCCGACCGTAGTGCCTTAGTCCAACGCTTAAATTGCTTTGAATCAATAGTAGTGCCGTTTAGTAGTTGCATAATTTCTCCCTTAGCTTCTAGCTTATTGCGGTTTATATGGACTGTCAAGAACTTTCTTCTCAATGCAAGCACTACCACGTCTATTAACCATTACTTTCATGCACACCTCTAACGTGCTATAAAAGCAGGCCTGAAAATTCCAATCATCCACCAAACAGTATTCAGCCTCACCCTGCTGAGTTGGCTGAAACTGCTCTTTAGGCAATACGCGCTGTACTGCTTGCGGCTTGCGGCTGGCCCACTTAGCTTTGTCGGCAGCCGCTGCCTTGTTGGCCGCCGCTTGCTGCTCTAACAGCCGTTGGTAGCCCTTTACAGGGTCTTCAAGGTAGTCGCAGTTATTTAGCCGCACCTTCATGGCAGGAAGTTTGGCATCAAGTGGCACCATAAGGCTGTAGTCGTGGCCCAGTTCTTGCACTTCGCGGCCTTTAACTTGCACTTCAACTCCGTTCAGCAGTACAAAACAAGCAATAAGTATGCCCACATCATCTCCACATAGGAAAAGTAATCATTAAAATAACAACTCCGGCCCAAACCATCATATAAATTATTAAACAGGCAATACGTAGGCCCATACTAATTACTCGACTCACGTTGCAACCGCGCCAACACTTCTTCTCGTTCATCCGGCTTCAAATACTTCATGTAGTGTGCAAAATAAGCAGGCACATCTTCTAGATGAATAATGTGGCCTCCTAAATCTTCATAAAAGTCGTCCATCAAATGTTTAAGTTCATCGGCCTCAACTAATTCTTGGGCCATAGTTTCGTTTGTCATTTTGCACCTCTAGGTTTAATATAACCTGCACGCACTAATTTCGCAAAGTATATTTTGCATCCGTTTCGTTTTGGTACACCAGCCCCTGTTCCCTGATTGTATCGGCACTCCCACTGCGATTCGTGGCCAAATCTACGCCTATAATCTCTCAGCAGCCTCAAGGCCAATTGCACATTTTGTTGCCTATCAAGCATTTGAAACGGAAATTTCCCATACCTAGTGGCAGTCAAATGGTTAATCTGCAGCAAGCCATAGTCCCACGTTTGCCGATTAACAGCTAAACAATTATTGTTTGATTCCACTTTAGAGATTGCGTTTAGCAGTGAGTGTTCCTGCGATGTAAGTGGTGCCTGCAAAACCCCAAT
>Ga0075160_10002289_pt1 | contig 11447 bp, 19 predicted proteins | sample JI91814C2DNA_FD_70969 | JGI IMG/M metagenome (GOLD analysis project Ga0075160, IMG submission 70969) | Wastewater effluent complex algal communities from Wisconsin, to seasonally profile nutrient transformation and Carbon sequestration -... | ecosystem: Engineered > WWTP > Effluent > Algae...
GTTTCCGATCCACGTGAACGGCTGAAGGTTTCCGTCAGCAACAGCGGTGGATCCGGATGCCACGTAGCCAGTGACATTGATCGTTCCCGCCTTGTTGCCAGCGAGCTTGATCTTCCATCCGCCATTGCAGTTGTTCGGGATCTCGATGATGTCGGTCGAAAGGTCGATCGATCCTTCGGAGACGCAGATTGCGATCGTCTGGCCAGTGCCAGCCGGGTACTGGATCGTGAAGGTCGTATTCCGCCCGAGGGCGTATCTCGTAGGTAGCGTTGCGGCCATGCTTTACTCCTAGTGTCTGACCTGGAAGTCGATTTGAGTGACCCACCCCCGGTTGCCGGTCAGGGTCGGAGTATCCGAATAGAACGTGTTGCGATTCGTGATCACCATGTCCGCCACGTCACCGAAACTCTTCATGTTGAAAAGGTCGCGTGCGAAATCTCTGGCGATCTCAGCATCCGTTGACGTCAAAGCGGACACGGACAGGGTGACGATATCGCTCTGCCATGCGACAGAATTCGAGGAACAGCGAACCTCAGAGCCGCCCGACACCGTGAACACGGCATAAGGCGGCTGAGTGCCCTCGGGGGCCGCACCGCTCCACGACGGGATCGGCGAGTTCACGTTCCAGCGTGTGACGATGTCACCCATGAAGCTCATTAGGCGGTCCAGCTATTCCCGGCGAGGACGACGAAGGCGGAAGTCGTGTTGGCTCCCGATCGGAACGTGATGGTCGTCGGAGACGCAACGCCGTTCATCGGTACTCTCAGAAGCACGTCGCCGTAAGGCGGAACCGTGATGTTGCCGTCAGAGAACGCAGTGGCGGCGATCTTGAGCGTTTCGTTGCCGAGATTCTGGACGGACAGGACTTGCGTTCGCGTGACGTTCACCGAGCCGCACAATGCGTCGGAAAGGGTGGCCAGCGTCAGAACCGTGCCGGTCGTGGCGTTGATCGACGTGAGCGTATTCTTGTAGAACGTGTCCGAATAGATTTGGTTCGTGTTCCAGCCGCTCGCCGACGAGTTGGCAGGAATGTTCGCCGGGATGGCAGTCACGACCTTGGACGATACCAAGGGCTGCGTCACAGAGCTAAGGACGTCGCTATCCGTCAGGGTCAGACTTCCAGTCGTCCCGACCGATCCCGAAAGAGTCGTTGCCATGGTGGGTTCCTCAGAAAATCACCGATACGTTCGGCGGGATGTACTCGACCTTGAGTTCTGCGTTGTCGGCCAGATATTGGAGGCCAGAGGGAAGAAGCCTGCGAAGCTCGCGACGGTACTTCGCCTTGATCCATGGGATCTCGTTACGAACCCACGGGGTCTTCATGAAGTAACGGGGCGGCTGAACGCGACCGGGAACCGTGATGCCCTGATTGCGGATCTTCTTCGGAACATTTCCGTCACGCCCTTGGGGCAACTGGCGTTTCACGCCTGGATTCCCGCCGATCACCCAGCCGGATTCGAGATATTTGGCGTACTTGGAAAGGCGTCGGCCTTTGCTCATGTCCTTCGTGGAGTCGACGTAGATGAGCGAAACATTGCCCTTCTGCTTGTCCGAGATGGACGCCAACAGACTCCCCGATCCCGCTGGCGGGCGACGAGTCGCAGGCGGTTGATATGCATCCGCCGAAGGTGGCCACGGGCGTGCAATGCGGGCCTTGATGAGTGAGTCGCGAACCCACGCAGAAGTTGCCTTGAGAGCTTCGTCGCGAATGCGATCAAGTTCGCCCTGAGAAGTCCCGCGAGCACCCGGAGGGGTGTACCCCTTCAGCTTGCCAAGGTTCTTCAGGGCGTCCGAAAGACTCACGACGTCTCCAGTGTGCATTCAACGGTCGTGTGGTGGCCGAGACTATTCCAGTCGCGGCATTTCAATACATTATACACAAGCGAATCTACATATATTTGATTGTTGGCGGCAAGCTGATAGCGGCCAGAGAACATGATGGCATGAGTCGCCATCGATCCGTCCTTCTCCTCTTCCCGCATGACGCCACCAGAAATGGGGCGAACCAGACATGGGACGCCCGAATAGAGCGTTGTCCAGGTCGTCGTTACGCCACCGCTGGCGTCCCGACCGGGCGTCAGGGACTTGATCGTCGCCGTCTGTTTCAGGAAGTCTTCAAAGGCCATTGACGCCCACTCTCACGTAGGGGCCAAGCAGAACTCCGACGTCCGTGGAAGGCGATATCGCTGAGTCCATCTGGAACTTGGTGTACGAGTAGTCGCCCACCTTCTCGCTCTGAAGATCACCCGACGACGACCATCGCGTCGACATGGTTTCGACCAGCTTCGCCGTAGCGGCCTTCACCGGGGCCGGTATATTGGCGTACCCGCCCGTGTACGTGATCTGATAGAAGGTCGAATACTGAATCGCCTCACTCGAAACTCGCCAGCTTGTCGGGTCGATCGTTAGAACGCCCGAGTTCGGCTTGACGGCATATCCCAGAGCCCACCCCGAATCAGTTTCGGTCATATTCGACGGGTAGTCGTTCGTGACGTTTCCGACAGGGGCGTTCGGCTCGGATCGCGTGTAGAGCGTGACGTTGGAAACAGCCGTAACCGGTGTGCGTTTCAGGTAGACGGTAGGCACGAATCTGTAGGGATGGCGTTCCGTCACCGTCTCGCTGGCGAACTCCCTGTGACAGTAATTCTCTACCGCTACGCTGGCCGCCTCGATGTACGCATCCAAAGTCGAGTTCGCCACGGTCGAAAGGCCGGGGCAATACGTCAGGAGTTCGGATCGCGAAATGAGATCGGCCATGTGTCTCTCAAGGTGGCAACCCCCAGGGCACCACCAGAACGGTGGCACCCGTGGGGGCTGAAAGGTGGGCTCAGTTCGTCGCTTTGACCGAAGTGGTCAGGAAGTCCGTCTGGTTGACGGGCTCGAAAAGCGGATTGGATTTCAGGGCGATGGCGTACGCGGCGTTGGACATGCCGGCTGTGATGTTGCATCGCAGGTAGCGGACGCTGGACGGAACTGCCGTCACAGCGGGAACGCTGGTTTCGCGGCCCGATCGGTGGAATTCGATCGCGAGGAACTTGTTGGCGGACTGGGCGGCGTTCGCAACGACGGTCGTGAGGCCAGACGTCGGGTAGGTCGCGGTCGCGTTCACAAGGTACGCCGGGGCTACGTTCGTCCAGCTCGACCCATCCACGGACTGCTCAAGGACCATCGTGGCGTTGCCACTGGACCCATTGAAGTTCACGAGGAAGGCGACAGACGCCGAGTCCGACATATCCACGCTATCGGTGATATTCGACGTGATGGCGAGCCGATCGACCAACACAGCGTTCAGGAGTTGGCGGTTATAGGTACTCATGTGGCTCAACCCTTAATCTTGACGAACTTGTGGAATTGCTCCTGAATGAGCCGTCCGCCCCATCGCAGGTGGAACATGTACACCCGGCGACCGTTGAGGGCTTCGATCTCGTCCAGAACCCGAACAGTCATTCCCTGACGCACCGGCATGATATAGCCCTTGAGCGAACCGAAGATCGCGGCGTAGGCGTCATTGGCGATGTCGGGGGCGAACTGGCAGTAGGTGATCGGATAGCCAGCGATTCGGTCAGGAACCGGCTCGACGATGCCCGGATAGACCTGGCTGTTCTGGAACAGATAGGTGTCCGTGGTCGAGTTCTTCAACAGCGAAATCGCTTCCGCCGAAGCTTGGTTCATGATGAACGAAGTGTCTTGCGACACGTACTGGAGCGGGATCTTGAACTTCATCCGGCGAAGCGTGTCGCCATCGAAAGCGCCAGTCGTCCCAGTCTTCACCCAGCCAGCACGGCCAAGCTCAGGGGCACCAGCGGCATCGGACGTGATAGCGGTCGAGTGCCACAAGCCTTGCGGCTGGCCAACGCCCGTTCCGAGGGAGAGATACTTCTCGAAGTGAAGCTGCGACCAGATGCCAAGCTCATAGCTGAACTCAGCTTCAAGGTCACGCCCCGAGTCGGCGATAGCGGTATTGGAGATCGACCACTTGCCAGTGTACTCGTGGACATTGATCGACGCTTCGCCATAGGTCGGTTCAGGGGATGCGTCGGGGTTGCGACCCTCGCCCGTCCACTGGCCGTTGATCGGCGAGGTGTAGATGTTGTTGGAGTCGCGATACGTGGTCCGCATCCAGGTCACACGCGGCGAACCCGTGGTGATCCGGCGAACACGTCCGGCAAGAGTCGTCGGGGCGGGCTCACGCCGAAGGATTTCGGACATGATTTCGGGCGGAATGAAATATCCGACATCTTCGTCGATGCCCGCTGACAGCGTCTTGTAGGTCGAGGGCCGACGCTCTTTCAGGTACTTCTCGCCATTGTAGAGATACCACTTGAAGGCAGTCCGGTAGCTCGGATCGGCGATAGCTTTGAACTTCTCTACAGTGAGCTTGTGAGGGCCTTCATCCTCAACATCGCCGTTCTTGTCGATGTGGGTCTGGCCCGATTGCCGTGCCTTGGCAGTGTACGGAGTCCCGAAAGACTCATCGTTAGCTGCCTTGTACGGATCAAGGGACACAGCTTCGACTTCTTCTTCGGTCGAGATTTGCGACTGAAGGTTCGGCAGAAGCGACTTGGTAATTTCGAGGATGCGTGCGGACTGGTCTGGCGTGCGGTCGGGATTCGCCTTGAGGGCTTCCGCCTCTGCCAATGCAGCTTTGAAATCCGCGCGCAGCTTTGGGAGGCTGGGCATCAATGGACTCCTATGTAGTCGCGGAAGCCTTGAAGTAGCTTCTCACACTCTTCGAATTCGGCATCCGGCACCGAAGTCAAACGCTTCACCGTCGCTTCTAACGCATCCAAACGCTTGAATACGTCAGTGAGTACATCCGGACTGTGCGACTTGTAACTGGTGATTTCAGACAGTTCGTTGGCTGGCAGGGCGACGGGTGAAACTTCGAGCAACTTGGCTCGCTTGATGACCCTGGCACCGTGTTCGGCACGCAGCATTTCTTCGTCGGACGGGTTCCATCCCGCCTTCTTCCAGTAATCGATCACTTCGCCCTTGGTTCGCAGCGTCTTCACCTGCATCGGCATGATGCCGACAGAGAGCTTGCGGACCACGTCGGACGTGATCAGCTCGCGGGCTTCCTGTGCCTTGGACGTCGAAACGAGCAAAGCGTCCAGAAACAGTCCGTAGCCGTCCTCAAAGAGACGTTGGGGCTTGCCGATCGGATTGGAGTGGTCGTGGCCTACACCCCCGATGAAGCCTTCCTTGAGGAATCGTGGAGCGTCTTCTTTGTAGGCACCTGGAGCGACGATGTCGTTGTGATAGTCGAGGAGGTGGAATACCGATGCGTACCCCTCGAAACCACCGTTGTCCCCGTTCAGCTTCGGGGCAGGTGCGAGCTTATAGATGAGATCGAGTTCGGACAAGTCATCCTCCTCAGAAAACATCATATAAGTATATCAGAATATCTAAGAGCGTTCGGATTCCTTGGATTCTTCCCCGAATTGTGCGGCCACGGAATACGAAACGATCTTGAGCATATTCTCCTGAGACACATCGTCGAGCGTCATCTTAAGCCTGTGCCTGAGCGCGTCCATGACGATTTCGTCTTGCGGGTCGCTCACCACGCTGATCGCTTCCATCCACCGCCCAAGAAGCATGCTGATGCGATCCGTGTGGAGCTTGTAACTCTGGAGGATACTGCCCGTGTCGCAATCGGATTCGATATGCGGTTCGATTTCGATGTCGGGGTCGTTGTCGTGCGGCATGGCGTCCTCAGAAGTTCAAGGGTGAGAAGTCAAGCGTCTGACGCGGGAATCCGACGAAGTTCGATAGGGCGAACGAATCGCCTTCCTTGAGCATGCGGTCGATCGTCGTGCTGCGAACCTTCATCACGCCACGCGGCCAGTCCTTCGGACCACCCGTATAGCAGTCGCCCCAATGGTTCGCGACGTAGGCGCATGGGTCCGACTCGTCTTCGTAGCCGACGATCAGTTGTGAGTGGTTCCACGTGCCCGATGGTGTGCCGAATCCATTCCTGTCGAGTTCCATGCGGAACCCCTGAGAACTTGCTACAGGCACGGGATAGCCGTTAGAGATGGCGTACTTCAGTTCATCGAAACTCTTGACCTGCTCATAATCCTTGACGGGGAACTTCTTTGCTATGGGTTCCATATCGTCCGGAACGCCCCGTCTGGAGAGCGGCCCACAACATACTGATGGATCGTATCTGCTCAGATCGAGGGACGGGTACTTGTCCTGTGGTATCGCTCCGTACTTTCTCAGCCATTCCGCCATCCATACGTTGACTGATCCCTCTCCCTTCACCTGCCCCTTTCCGATCTCGACACGGCTCCCCCAGTAAATGCTCATTGGATCCGCACGCTTCGACGGGCCTTGTCCGCCGCTCTTTACGATGCTTATGGCCGTCAAAACGTCGCACGCAAGAGCACCTGTATGGGCTACGCATGATCCGCATGATCCTTGATTGAGCCACCACTTCGGGCCGAAAACCTTCTCCATGTACGGCATGAGGCTGGCTTTGGGCGGCGGTTCGGCCAACGGGGCAAGAAAGAACGCAAATCCTTGAAGATTCCTCTCGGCGACCATCTTCGGAACCGCTTCGGCGGCAAGATCGGGACGCCATCCCTCGCCGAATGTTTGACCGTTGAGGGAGATCACTTAATCGCCTCCAATCCCAACTTCGCCTCTTTCAAGGCCGGGATGATCTTGTCCGGGTCGTCTCCGACCGCAATCTTGAGTGCATCGCCAAGCGGGAAGCCCTTCAGCTTCGGACTCAGGCCCATCCCGTCACACGTGTCTCGCAGATCATTCAGGACCGCTTGGCCCTTCAAGCCCAGCCCACCAGCCTTGGCGAGCGTCACGTCGATGGCGTGGGCCAGCTCTTTCGCTGTTCCGACCGGATCGTTCTTGATCTTGTCGCGGAACCATGAGTTGACTCTCAGGGCAAGCCCGGTGAGTTCGGGTTGTGGAGACGGGATATCAGGCTTTGGCGGGGCAGGGGCGGGCGGAATGACCGGGACGACATCAGAGGTCTTCGTGCGGGTGACGTTGCCCGTTTGCGTGTCGACCTGATACGTATTGCCCGCGTCATCGAATTCGATGATCTTCACGACCCTGGACTGGATCGGAACAGGTGCCTGTGACGGCGTCTGGGCAATAAGGGCGGTGGCCGCCAGAAGCGGCAAGTACCGATAGAGCATGAGGGCTATCCCCGCCAGAAGCCCTGTGTTACAGAATCCCAAAACGCCTTTTGATCTCGTCGATCGCCGATCGACCACCTTCCTCTCGCCCTTCGTCGCGAGCCTTGTCGACCTCGGCCTGAAGCTCTGCGATCTTCGCGTCCTTCTCGGACGTAGCGGCGACTATCGCTTCCTGTGTCTTGCGAGCCATATCGAACTCGATCGCGTCGAATTCGCCCTTGAACCTTTCGATGACGTCCATGCGTCAATCCCCCTTGCGGACAAAGAGCCGTGCCAGGCCGACAAGTACGAGGGTGAACGTGGCGATAGCCCTTGCGATCATCGCATCCACCTTTCTTCCATGCGGACTTCCGACCACGCCCATATCGTAACCGATACGAACATGCACGACACGAAACCACATATAAACATCATGGAATATCTACCGTGTCCTCGCTCGGCTTCGCAGAACGTGGGTCCAAAGCGAACTTCGAGTCACCCTCTTGTGCAATGCGATGACAAGGGCTGCACCGAGAACGAAGCTGCTCCATTCGATATTCGTGATCGCGAGCCTCCTTCGTATTTCGCCTCTGGTACGTGAGGTAACACCCCATCAGAAGCGTCACGCCGCCGATCGTCGCCGGAAGCGTGTTGATCATCGCAACGGATATTTCCACGAACGCTTCCGTGACCGTCAATGGGTGTACGTGGCATTTGATCGATGCGATCGAACTTAAAGCCGAATACAAGCTCGCGCCAGTGAAGACGCCAGCCGTGGGAAGCGTCAGCCTGTCCGTGATCTCAAGAATCGCCTCGGGTCGCATCGTCTTCCCCCATGATCGAATCAACGATCTCGTCTACCGATTTCCCCCTGTACCAGTTCACCAAGCTCACGATCCCCGAAATGACGATCGCATAGAGAACGGGAGAAGATTCCTTGAGGAATCCGATCGTCTCAGGGTGAGTCTGTACGTGGGAAGCCGCCGCCGCGAGACCGACGACAAGCCCTGTCAAGAGAGCTGCGGCCACCTGTTTCCCGCTATTCTGGCCCTTGATGTTCATGTGTCCTTCTCGCGGCGAGAGAGCTTATTCCGAGGCAGGCGCGTCAGGAACGACGCCCGGGATCAACGCCTTGATTTCGTCGAAGGCCGCGTTCACTTCAGCCTTGGCGTAAGTGTCCGATAATAGTGTATCGACCTTCACTTGAAGCTCGTCGATTTTGGCCTGAAGGGCTTTGCCTTGCTCAGTCTCAGCGGCAAAAGCGGCCTTGATCTCATCCATATTCTCGTTCAGTTCGCTCATCATTCGCTCCAGTTTCGCCATGTCCGGCGATACGAAGAATCGGAAGTCAAACACCCTGCACCACTCTTTCCAGCCCAGCAGCGGCAAGAAACGCTTCGAAGTCCGCCGAATCGGGCTGTGGATTCAAATTCGTGCCGTTCGGGACAAGCGTATTCGTGCCCTCCCAATAGGCAGCGAACCACGACTCTGTTTCGAGCGCGTATCCACTGGCGAGCATCGGTTGGGCGATCTCAGGTGCCAGGGCTTGCGATGCGCCCCACCACGTTCCGTTGTAGCTGTTAGTAGCGTCCCACGATGCCGATGCCCCGCCAGGGATCGATTGCAACTCGACGGAATGCTCTTGCGGCAAGCCGGAAAGCCCGTCCATTGTCGCGGCAAGGGATCGTTTTGCATCAGGTACGGCAGTGTGGCAGACGACGCGGGTCATGAGATCCCCCACTTCGCCGCTATGTACGCTTCGACACTCGCCACGTTGCCAGCCGAAAGCGTCGTGTTGTACCCGATGACCTCAGCGATGTGGCCGTTCTGCATGAGCCTTGTCGCGGGCAACGCTGGCTCGGTTCCGAGATAGAGGGCCTTGACCCCGGTTTTCACTGGGAAAGTGGCCGACATGTAATTCCAGCGGTTCGGCGAAACCCTTGCTGGTGATCCGGTCACGAATTCGTTCTCGGCCGACGACCGCTGTACGCCGTTAAGCCTGATTATCGTTGTCGTATCGGCCGCGTTGTAAAACTGGGTGACCCGGTTCGGTGGCGGGCCGCCTGGTGTCGCTGGCAGTAGTGTGGACATGTGCAAGTCCGACCCGCCATCCGACCGATATCCGCAAATGCCGTTATACGAACCGGAAAACGTCGTCGGGTGTTCCCAGACCACGAAGAACGAGCCCAGCGTGTACGTCAGAGAGTGCGTGAGCGTCTTCGCTTCGAACTTGATCGCAGTCAGCCCGTTCAGCGTTGCCGTCGATGGCGTCGGGCGATTCATGACCGTGGCTTGCGTTACATGCCTGGCGTTGCCGCTCTTGTCGTTCCACTGGCTGACGTTGTTCGATCCATCGAGCGTGATCGACGCTGCGTCGGATGCGTCCAGCCACAGCGCAAGGCCGGGGATGTCCGTGGGGGAGAATGACGATCTCAGTCTGTTGTTCTGAGCCCAATACTGGATCACTGGAGGTTCTTTACCACATCTACCGTGCCATTGGTGGTCGCCGCCTGAACGAACGTGGCTCGCTGCCCGATGGGCAGATAGATCGGCGTGTTGGCTGGCCAATAAGCCGTATTGCACGTCGCGGGGCTGTTCGTCTGCGCCAGCTTCAAGGCGACCGTGGAATACAGATTTGCCAGAGATTGGCCGTCGTGAACCTGGGTCCACGTATTCGTCGCAACAGACACGTTATACATAGGGCGTCATCTCCTCGGGCGGCGTAATCGGATTGACGTACATCTGGACATCCAAGTCCTTGTTCACGCCAGACCTTGACGGACTGAGGGCATCGGAATTACGTTCGCCGTCCAGCTTGGACCGCTCCGAAGAATTCGCTGGCACCTTCACGGAACCCAGCTTGTCACCCTCCGAAACCTTCGCCTTGGGCTGGTCAAGCCCGGCATCCATGCGAGCCTTGTCCCTGTCGATGCCCAACAGCTTCGCGTCAGGCGTTTCCGCTGGTCCATAGCCCACGATGTCCCGGCTCTCATCGAGCGTCGTTACGCCGCCAGCGAAAAGCCGGATCGCACGGTTCGCCGCAACCTGCTCGCGATCGTCAAGTTCCTCGACAGGCGAATAATCCCACGAGAACCGGATCTTGCCGCTGGCGATGTCTTCAGGGTCTTCGTAATCGACCAAAAGCTGATGCGTCAGTTCATCGGCCCACAACGCCTGAAGAGGCATAAGCCCCTGTGCGTAAGCCGCACGGATCGCTTCGGCATAGCTTCCGTACGCACCTTGCTGGTCAGTGTTCATGCCCAGTACGTCGGTGTTCAGGCCCATCGTCGACAGGACCGCCGCACGCAACTGCTTGGGAATCTCATTCAGGCCGAGTTCTTCAGGCGAGAACGACACCTTGTTGATGTCCATCGGACCCGTCAGTACGCCCGTCTGGCCGCGGCTTTCGCCACCGAACATATCGTTCATCCGGGTCTTGACCGCGTCGGCATCATCATCAGAAATGACGAAATCGCCCTTCGGCGTCAGGATCATCCCCGGGATCGCAAAATTTCTGAGCAATGCCGACACGTAGGTCGAACTCTCGTTCAGGGCCGCGATCTCTCTGACGGCTTGCTGAAGCGGGCACCATCCGAACCGATCCTCTTCCATGTTGATGTAACGACGGATGAAGATGACCCGGCTGACAGGAACGTCATGATTCTGACCGTTGATCTGGTATCGCCATCCGGAAAGGTACACAGACCCATCTTCCGGGTACAAAGGGCCGACCCTGTCGGGTCGCCAATACCGAAGCTCGACCGGCTCCCCTAGGCGATTCTTGACCTTCTCGATCCATACCGAATCGCGGGTGATCAGGTCACGCACGACCGATCCGGTGAAAGCTGTCTGGCCAACCTGCGGGTGCGGGCGTCGAAGCAGCGTCAAGGCTGGGTGCAGTGGCACCGGTTCCTCAATACCTTCGTCGCTGACTCGTACGACCTGAAGGTTCGCCACATTCCAGTTGCGGGCCATCCAGTCGATACCCGCCGCCACCGTCGCGTTACGCCAGAGGCCAGCACGAATAATGGGGTCGTAGTCGTAGTTCTGGCCCGGCAAGAACCATGAATATCTGCGGCTACCGCCAAAATACCCAGTCCCGCCGGTCCCCCGGTAGGGAGTGCGACCCCGGATGAGGTTGAACGCTTTTGTGAGTGCGTCGGATAAGGCCATGGATATATGATAACACAATCATTGGATGGCGAGCCTTTTTGCGGTTTTCGAAAAAATTTCCTTTTGGTGATATCCGACTTTTCGGGCTGCCGACACACACTGTACGCCCGTACCATTAAATCCGCGAAAACCGTC
>Ga0075160_10002291_pt1 | contig 11435 bp, 8 predicted proteins | sample JI91814C2DNA_FD_70969 | JGI IMG/M metagenome (GOLD analysis project Ga0075160, IMG submission 70969) | Wastewater effluent complex algal communities from Wisconsin, to seasonally profile nutrient transformation and Carbon sequestration -... | ecosystem: Engineered > WWTP > Effluent > Algae...
CGAAGTCGGTTTCCGAGTTCACTTCGACGACGACACCCTTGGTGCCCTCGACCGCAATCGCGACGAGTCCTTCGGCGGCGGTACGGCCAGCCTTTTTGGCGGCCTTGGTGATACCCTTCTTGCGCAGCCAGTCGATCGCGGCCTCGATATCGCCGCCGGTCTCGTTCAACGCGTTCTTGCAGTCCATCATGCCCGCGCCGGTCTTGTCGCGCAGGTCTTTCACCATCGCTGCGGTGATCGTGGTCATCGCACTATCCTTCATGTGTCTCAAAAAGAGCGGGCGGCCGCATCATCGACGCGGCCGCCCGAACGAAATCGCAGATCGTCAGGCGGCGTCTGTCGCCGGCAGGTCTTCTACCGGAGCTTCTTCCGAAGCGCCGAGGTCGACGCCGGAAGCGCCCTGGCTTTCCGAAAGGCCGGCGATGATCGCCCGCGAAACCAGATCGCAATACAGCGAAATGGCGCGCGAGGCGTCGTCGTTGCCCGGGATCGGGAAGTTGATGCCCTCGGGGTCGCAATTCGAGTCGAGGATCGCGACGACCGGAATGTTGAGCTTGCGGGCTTCCGCAATCGCGATCGCTTCCTTGTTCGTGTCGATCACGAACAGGAGGTCCGGCAGACCACCCATTTCCTTGATACCGCCGAGTGAACGCTCAAGCTTCTCACGGTCGCGCTGGCGCTCGAGCGCTTCGCGCTTCGTGAGGCCGACAGCGCCGCCGTCAAGCGTCTCTTCCAGCTGGCGCAGGCGCTTGATCGAGTTCGAGATTGTCTGCCAGTTGGTCAGCGTGCCGCCGAGCCAACGGTGGTTGACGTAGTACTGGGCCGACTTCTTTGCGGCTTCCGCAATCGGCTCCGACGCCTGGCGCTTGGTGCCGACGAAGAGGATGCGGCCACCGGCAGCGGCCGTCTTCTTCACCTGCAGCAGAGCCTGGTGAAGCAGCGGGACCGTCTGGGCGAGGTCGATGATGTGAATGTTGTTGCGGGCACCAAAGATGAACGGCGCCATCTTGGGGTTCCAACGATGCGTCTGGTGACCAAAATGCGCGCCAGCTTCCAGCAGATCACGCATAGAAAAACTCGGCAAAGCCATGTGCCGTAACTCCTTGACCGGTTGTTTCCGCCGCGGCCCTGAATGCCGGCCGAAACCGGACACCGGAAGGTGAACGAAACGATGCCCGCAAGGGGCTCCGCCGCGTCTTGACCGCGTGTGAGATGGCGCGGCTTATAGGGCGCACGCCCTTCCGGCGCAAGCCCGCCCGCGCACGGCAAGATGTCTTTATTTTTCAACAGGTTATGATCATGAGCGTTCGCGATCCGATCCGTGACACGGTCCTGTCGCTGCGTCCGAACGCCATAGGGGAAGTATCCAGGACGGGTCTGGGAGACCCCAATCTGATCCCTCTCTGGTTCGGTGAGACTGACCTCGTTACCCCAGCCTTCATCCGCGACGCCGCCAAGAAGGCGCTGGATGACGGGCAGACTTTCTACACTTTTTCAGGTGGCACACCGCGGCTGCGCGAGGCGATCCGCGCGTGGACGACACGGTGGTACGGCGTGACCCCGGACCTCGACCGCGTCTGGGTTCCGGGCGCGGCGATGCTGTGCGTCGTGACCGCGCTGCAGTGCTGTGTCGAGAGCGGCGACGAGGTCGTCGTCATCGGCCCGATGTGGCCGAATATCGGACAGGCCTGCCAGGCTGTCGGCGGAACGCCTGTCTTCGTGCGCCTGGAAGATGAAGGGGCCCGCTGGCGGCTGGACCTTGGCAAGCTGGATGACGCGATCGGGCCGCGCACCAAGGCGATCTTCCTGGGCTCCCCTGGCAATCCGACCGGATGGGTCGCGTCGGACGATGACATCAAGGCAGTGCTGGATCTCGCCCGGGCACGCGGCGTGGCGATTATCGCGGACGAGGTCTATTCCGTGATGTCCTACACCGCGAGGCGGGCACCCTCGTTCCTGACCCACGCGACCGAGGACGACAATGTCTTCGTTGTGAACAGCTTCTCCAAGGCATGGGCGATGACAGGTTGGCGTATTGGCTGGGTCATCGCGCCAAAGCGACTGGCATATGCAATGGCGCAGCTCTCCGTCAGCAACAACACCGGCAGCACCGTGTTTGCGCAGGCCGGCGCCGTGGCCGCGCTTGAGCATGGTGATGACTTCATCGCCGAGATGGTGCGACGATGCCGCGCAGGACGCGATATCGTGCGCGACTTCGTGGCGTCGACCAATCGCGTGCGGTGGGTCGAGCCCGAAGGCGCGTTCTATGCCTATCTGCATGTCGATGGGCTCGAGGACTCGCTGGCCTTTGCCAAGAACCTTGTGAAGACAGCGAAAGTCGGCGTCGCCCCCGGTGCGGCATTCGCATGTGGCGATAACCGCGACGAGAGCTATCTGCGGCTCTGCTTTGCCCAAGATCAGACGAGGTTGAAGACCGCGCTTGAGCGAATAGCCGACGCTCTCAATCGCTAGAGTTCTTCCGCCTCCAGAACGCCGGGCACCATGCGAATGGCGCGTCGCAACTCCGGGGTCACCGCAAAACGCCCGATATCAATCTCGGCCGAACGCGAGGCGTCGAGCAGGAGCGACAAGCTGACCCTGCCCTTCCCCTTTCGCGTCTCAAGGATATTGCGGATCGGAGTCATGGCGGCGGGCGTATCGAGTGTGATGCGAAGGCCCGCGCTGGCGGACTTGGCGGCCTCACCCAGCGACTTCACGCCGTGGGTGCGAACGCGCGCCTGATCCTCTTCCCATTCCACCGAAACGGTAAAGACGACCGCGTTACCGGGACGCAGAAGCTCATCATTCGCGCTGAGGATTTCGCTGAACACAGTCGTCTCGAAGACGGCCGTCTGGTCAGACACCCGAATGAACGAATAGATGCGGTCACCCTCCCGCGGGCGCTTGTCCTTGCGATCGAGGATTATGCCCGCAACGCTGACAGCGCCGCCCTCGCGCTTGCCCAAAGCAGCGACATCCGCCCAGGTCTTGACGCCCAGTCGCTTCAAGGCGACCGCGTACTCATCCAGGGGGTGTCCCGAAAGGTAGAAACCGACCGCATCGAACTCCCGCTGCAGGCGGTCGCTGGAATCCCACACGGGCCTCATCGGCAGCATCGGATCCTTCGCCTCCTCTGCGCCGCCGAATAGTGAGGTCTGCCCGCTCTCGCGCTCGCGGTTCGACGTGTCGGAATGCGAGAGCATCATTTCGGCAGCCGCAAAGACCTGCGCGCGGTTCGGGTTCAGGACGTCGAAAGCGCCGGCCGATGCCAGATTTTCGATCGCACGCTTGTTGACCAGCTTCGCATCAACGCGTCGCGCGAAATCGAACAGTGATTTGAACGGCCCGGCCGCGCGCGCTTCGACCACCCGCTCCATTGCGTGACGGCCGACATTGCGGATGGCGGCCAGCGCGTAGCGGATCACCGGTTTGCCTTCGGCATCCTGATCAACAGAGAACACTGCGCCGGACTTGTTGATATCCGGCGGCAGCACCGCGATATCGAGACCCTCCGCTTCCTGGCGGAAAATATTGAGCTTGGTGGTGTCGGTGAGCTCTAGCGTCATCGATGCGCACAGGAACTCGGCCGGATAATTCGCCTTCAGATAGGCCGTCTGGTAGGCGACCTGCGCGTATGCTGCGGCGTGACCCTTGTTGAAACCGTACCCGGCGAATTTGTCGGCCTGCTCGAAAATGTCTTCAGCTGCGCCTTTCGGGATTCCGCGATCGGCGGCACCGGCGATGAAGCGGGCGCGCTGGCGCGCCATCTCGGCCTTGTCCTTTTTGCCCATGGCGCGCCGCAGGAGGTCAGCGTCGCCCAGCGAGTAACCGGCGAGCTCGCGCGCGATCATCATGACGTCTTCCTGATACGTCATGACGCCATATGTGTCGGACAGGATCGGCTCGAGTGAGGGGTGGATATAGCTCACCTCCTCGCGCCCGTTCTTGCAGGCAATGTAGCGCGGAATGGATTCCATCGGGCCGGGCCGATAGAGCGCGACAAGCGCGATGATGTCCTCGATCCGGTCCGGCTTCAGCCGGCGGATGAGGTCTCGCATGCCCTGACTTTCAAGCTGGAACACGCCGATGGTGTCGCCGCGCGACAGCATCTCGTAGGTGCGCTTGTCGTCGAACATGGTCTCCTCGCCCGTGCGGACACGGATACCGCGTGCGTCGAGCAGCTTCTCTGTTTCGGCGATCACGGTGAGCGTCTTGAGGCCGAGGAAATCGAACTTCACGAGGCCGACCGTTTCGGCATCCTTGTAGTCAAACTGCGTCGCGGGAAGATCGGCCTTCTGGTCCCGGTACAGTGGCGCTAGATCGGGCAAGGGTCGGTCGCCGATCACGATGCCGGCGGCGTGGGTGGAGGCGTTACGATAAAGGCCTTCCAGATTCTCGGCGATCTCGAACAGACGCGCGACCTGTTCGTCCTCGACGAGAAGCTGCTTCAGTTTCGGGTCACCATCGACCGCTTGACGCAGAGTGATCGGTTTCCCGGGCTGGTTCGGCACCATGTTGGAAATGCGCGAGACGAAGTTGAATCCCATCTGCATGACGCGTCCGACATCACGCAGGCAGGCGCGCGCGGCGAGCGTTCCGAACGTGATGATCTGAGCGACACGATCCTCGCCATATTTTTCCTGGACATAGCGGATCACCTCACCGCGCCGGTCCTGGCAGAAGTCGATGTCGAAGTCGGGCATCGACACGCGCTCGGGGTTCAGGAAGCGCTCGAACAGCAGATTGAAGCGGAGCGGGTCGAGGGAGGTGATGTCGAGCGACCACGCGACCACGGACGTTGCGCCCGATCCACGTACGCCGACAGGAATCCCCTGCGCCCGGGTCCACTTCATGAAGTCGGAGACGATCAGGAAGTAGCCCTCGAAGCCCATGCGCGTGATGACGTCGAGCTCGAAGTCCAGGCGGCTGAAATAGGCCTCGCGCGGCTGAAACATTGCGAAGGTCTCAAGGCGCCGGCTGAGGCCCTCGTGCGCCAGTTCGCGCAGCTGCTCCGCCGCGCTGTGGCCCTCCGGCACAGGAAAGTTCGGCAGAATCGGGTTTCGTTTCGTCGGGCGGAAGGCGCAGCGGCGCGCGATCTCAACCGTATTCGCAATCGCTTCGGGGATGTCCGCGAATACGAGCGCCATCTCCTCAGACGACTTGAAGCGATGATCCGGCGTTACACGGGGACGATCGTCCTCGGCGAGGTAGCGGCCGGCGGCGATGCACATCAGCGCGTCATGCGCCTGATACATCGACTCCTGTCCGAAATAGCATTGATTTGTCGCGACCAGCGGCAGTCCAAGCTCGTAGGCGATTTCAATCAGCGGGCCCTCGGCCACGATCTCGGCCTGCGTACCGTGGCGCTGAAGCTCGATATAGAAGCGTCGCGGAAACATTTCGGCGAACTGGCGGGCCAGAGCGGTCGCATCGGCGATCTTCCCATCGACAATGAGCCGGTTGAGCGGACCCTTCGGCCCCCCGGAGAGACAGATCAAGCCGCCGGCATAGCTGGCGAGCATCTCCATTGAAATGTGCGGTGTGTCGGGCGCCTGAATGTCCAGAAACGCACGGCTGGAGAGCCAGGACAGGTTCAGCCAGCCGGCTTCATTCTGCGCGAGAAGCGCGATCTGCGGGCGTGCCTGTGACAGCCCCGGCCGCTGGCGTTCCCGGTCTCGGTCGCGCCCTGCTTCGATGCTGAGCGTTGCGCCCATGATGGGCTGAATCCCACGCCCCGCCAGCGTATCGGCAATCTCGATCGCCCCGAAAAGATTATCCGTATCAGTGACGGCGACGGCCGGCTGTCCGTGCCTGGCGCAAAGATCTGCCAATTCCTTGACCTTTATCGCCCCTTCCAGAAGCGAATAGGCCGAATGGACGCGCAGGTGGACGAATGGTGCCATTGCCGGGACTCAAGTGCCGCTGTGGCTAGTTTGGCGCGGGTCGGCAGTCATGGAAACAACCGGCCGCCATCGGCCCACAGAAATCAGACCTGCAGCTTGCCGCCATCGACCAGCTTGCCCTCATGCATCAGAAGGGTGCGGTCGGTGTAGTTGATGAGCTTGTGATTGTGAGTGGCAATCAGCGCCGCAAGCCCTTCGGATCGTACAATGCCCAGAAGGACCTCGAACACGAGATCAGCCGTCTTGGGGTCGAGGTTGCCCGTTGGCTCGTCCGCCAGCAGAAGCTGCGGCTTATTGGCCAGCGCACGCGCAATGGCGACACGCTGCTGCTCGCCCCCGGACAGCTGCGCAGGGCGGTGCTCAAGACGCGGCGTCAGTCCGACCAGGTCAAGCAGGCGGCGCGCCTCAGATGCGGCAGCGGCCTTTGTCGCGCCAGCCAGTCGCAGTGGCATCATCACATTCTCCTGCGCCGAAAATTCGGGGAGCAGGTGATGGAACTGGTAGACGAAACCCAATGCATTGCGGCGGGTGGCGGTGCGTTCACGCTCTGACAGACCCGAGACTGCCCTGCCGGATATCACGACCTCGCCGGACGTCGGGCGCTCCAGAAGCCCGGCGATATGCAGCAGCGACGATTTGCCTGCGCCGGAAGGCCCGACCAGCGTCACGATTTCACCGCGGCGGATGGTGGCATTGGCGTTCTTGAAAACTTCGAGCGTGCCGCTCGCCTGCGAGAAGCTGCGGACGATATTGCGGAGTTCCAAAACTGCAGGTGCTTCACTCATAGCGAAGCGCTTCCACTGGATCGAGGCGTGCGGCGCGCCATGCCGGGTACAGCGTGGCGAGGAACGAGAGGCCGAGCGCCAGGCCACCGATCGTCAGAACGTCGCTGGTCTGCACGACCGCCGGCAGGCGGCTGAGGAAGTAGATCAGCGGGTCGAACAACTGCATGCCGAGCAGACCCGACAGGAATTGCCGGATGTTTTCGACATTGAGCGCAAAGAGGAGGCCCAGCCCCACCCCGGCCAGCGTGCCGACGACGCCGATGGAGGCACCGGCGATCAGGAAAACACGGAGTACACTGCCGCGCGTCGCGCCCATGGTACGCAGGATAGCGATATCGCGGCTCTTGTCCTTCACCAGCATGATCATGCCGGAGATGATGTTGAGCGAAGCGACCAGAATGATCAGCGTCAGGATCAGGAACATGACCGTGCGCTCGACCTGGATGGCGTTGAAGAACGACGCATTCGTCGTCTGCCAGGTGGTAATGCGGGCGTCTGGCACGGCAAGCCGGATGGGACCGACCCAGGCTTCGACCGTTTCTGGCGTCTGCACCATGGTCTCGATGCCCGTCGCATCGCCTTCCTTGCGGAAATAGAGCTGCGCCTGCTCGAACGGCATGAAAATGATGAGCTGGTCGTATTCCGACATGCCGATCGTGAAGGTGCCGATGACGTTGTAGGTCTTGCGCCGCGTGGTCGGGCCCACCGCCGTCACGGGGCCCTCTGCACCGATGAGCGTCAGCTTTGCATCGGGGCGCAGCGACCCGTCACGGTTCCGCAAGCCCATCTGGTCGGCGAGGCGAGAGCCAATGATGATCGCGTTGCCGCCCTGAAAACCGTCCAGCGCGCCGGCCGTCAGCGTGTTCGCGACGACACTGAGCGTGGCGAGATCGGCGCGGCGAATACCGCGCACCATGGCGCCAGTCGTGATGCTGCCTTCCTCGCCGCGCACCATGACCTGGCCGTCCACCAGCGGCACAGCGCGGGTCACGCCAGGAACAGCACGGATGGCGGCCGCCTGCGCGTCGAAGTCCGGCATTGTCCCGGTGATCGACTGGACGACGATGTGGCCGTTCAGGCCGAGGATTTTCGAGAGCAGTTCGATGCGAAAGCCGTTCATCACCGACATGACGATGATGAGCGTCGCCACGCCCAGCATGATGCCAAGAAACGAGATGATCGAGATCACCGAGACCGTGCGCTCTTTCTTGCGGGCACGCAGATAGCGCCCGGCAAGCGCCCATTCGATCGCAGCGAAGGGCCGGGCTCCCATCAGGCGGTCGGAGCCGAGAAGCGGGCGATCACGGCTTCGAGTGGCAGCGTTTCGCGCGCGCCCGTCGCACGGTTCTTCACCTCGACCTCGCCGTTGGCGATGCCCTTGGGCCCGACGATGACCTGCCAGGGCAGGCCGATGAGGTCCATCGACGCGAACTTGGTGCCGGCACGTTCTTCGGTGTCGTCGTAGAGCACATCGCGTCCTGCAGCCGTGAGCGCTCCGTAGATCTTTGCACAGGCGGCATCCGTTGCGGCATCGCCGGTCTTGAGGTTGATCAAGCCAACATCAAAAGGGGAAACGCTTTCGGGCCAAACGATGCCGGCATCGTCATGGCTCGCTTCGATGATGGCGCCCATCAGGCGCGACACGCCGATGCCGTATGAACCCATCTCGACGAGCACATCCGTACCTTCCGGGCCGGCTACCTTGGCGCCCATGGCCTTGGAGTACTTCGTACCGAAGAAGAAGATATGGCCGACCTCGATGCCTCGCGCGGTGACTTTTTTGTCTTCGGGCAGCGCATCGAATGCCGCCGCATCGTGCATTTCTTCCGTCGCCGCGTAGAGCGAGGTACGCTGACCGACCACGCCCTCAAGGTCGCCGTCATAGTCGAAATCGGCGCCGGGGACGGGCATTTCAATCAGGTCGCGGTGGCAGAACACCTGGCTTTCGCCGGTGTCGGCGAGCACGATGAATTCGTGGCTGAGATCACCGCCGATGGGACCAGTATCGGCGCGCATCGGGACGGCCTTCAGCCCCATGCGCGAGAAGGTGCGCAGATAGGCGATGAACATCTTGCGATAGGCGGTGCGCGCCTTGTCGGCGTCGAGATCGAAGGAATAGGCGTCCTTCATCAGAAACTCGCGTCCGCGCATGACCCCGAAACGGGGGCGCACTTCGTCCCGGAACTTCCACTGGATGTGGTAGAGGTTCAGCGGAAGCTGACGATAGCTCTTCACCGAGCTACGGAAGATGTCGGTGATCATCTCCTCGTTCGTCGGACCGTACAGCATTTCGCGGTCCTGGCGGTCGGTGATGCGCAGCATCTCGGCACCGTAGGCCTCATACCGGCCGCTTTCGCGCCAGAGCTCGGCCGACTGCAGAGTCGGCATCAGGACCTCAATGGCCCCTGCCCGGTCCTGCTCTTCACGGACGATCTTCTCGATCTTGGCAAGAACGCGCTTGCCAAGCGGCAGCCACGAATAGATGCCCGCCGACTGCTGGCGGACCATGCCTGCCCGCAGCATCAGGCGGTGCGAGACGATCTGAGCCTCAGCGGGCGTCTCTTTCATCAGAGGCATGAAAAAACGCGACACGCGCATCGAGGCTGCTCCGGTAGGGAATCATGAATTGCGGCGGGTGGCCGCGGGGCGCGTCTTGTAGGTCAGCCGGGCGCGGCTGACAAATCAGCGTTTCTTTGGTTTGTGCGGCTTTTCCGGGGCAGTCCGAATGATGGCCTCCAGGTCCGGCGGCGCCCAGACCGGGCCGATGTGCTGCGCCAGCTCTTCCAGGGTCGGATTAGCCGGTGTGAGGCGGAACGGCTCGGGGCGCCGGAGGGGCGCTTGAGCCGCGTACCATCGCGCCTTTTCGCCGTCCTCATCGCATCGCGCCAACTCGCGGCCCGACGCGCCCCAGCGTCGTTCGGGGCAGTGATACGGGTCGAATGACAGAGCGGGGAGCCGGATCAGCATGTCACGCAGCGTCATCAAAGTGCGCTGCCCGTCACTTCCGAAATAGGCCGCGCCGCAGATTTCCGTTCCCTTGTCGAAGACGGCCTGAAGATCGCGGCGGGGCGACTTGCCTGCATAGGTCACCAGCGGGTCGGACGCGGCGTAGAGGGTGAGCAGCCGGACCAATCCGTCGGCGGTCCGCTGCATGTGACCGCGCAGGCGGCGGTCGCGGCCGGGGGTTGAAAAGGCCAACCACACATACGCGTCTTCGGCAGTCACGCCCTCGAGCCGGCCAGGACGCGGCTGACGCCAATAGCCCCGGCTATCGGCCTCAGCGACGGCGCGGGCGCGCTCACTGAAGGCGTCGCAGAGCCCGCCGAGGCTGACGGCGAACTCGCTGACCAGATCGTAGCTGAGCGGGCCTTTCGACAGACGGCGGCGCGTGAATTCGATGAAATCGATATTCTTGCCGCCTTCACGGAAGTCGGCCTTGGTCCAGTCGCGGGCCGCATTGGGACCGAAATATTGTTCCAGTGAAAAGGGTTGCAGCTGGGCGTTCTCAGCGTGAATCAAGCGGTTGCCCTGCTGCCTGAACGGTCGCCAGGCATGGAAGCCCGCCCCAATAGCGGGATCCCCGCGATCAAACTGGCCAGCATATATGCCGCGGGTGACCGACATGTCAGGATGGGCATCAAGGAAATGGATGCGGCCGGCGTCGTCGATGCGGCTGAGGATCACCACGTGGCCATCGCCGTTATAGATGGCCGAGCCGGGACGGAGTGCCTCGCGGGTAATGGCGGGGCTGTAGAAGTCCTGGGCGACCGGCCGCTCCAGACGCGGGTCGACGCGGAAGGTGCCTGTGGAGACCTGATCGCGGATCGTCTGAAATACGACGCGGATATCGGCGCCCTGCCCCGCAGCAGTGACATCCCAGCGCATGGCGGCGTAGTTGCCGTGGATGGTGGCGCGGAGGTCGCCCTCGCCCATGGGCTGCCGCGCCTCGACCACCGAGACGAAGCCGAAGGGGAGCCCCTTCTTCCACGCGTAGTAGGCGCGGAGCATGTAGACAAGGTCCGCGCAGTCGGCGCTGAAGACGAGGCCCGGCGGGTCGTCAGCGGCCAGCGGATTGGCCGGCGCGGCGAGACAAGTGCGGACCGTGGTGCAGCCGGACTCGGCGATGGCCTGAACGAAGGCCTCATAGCCACGCTCGTCAGCGGTCGACCACTCGGCTTTGACCGGGGGCCACGCATAACGGGCGTCAGCAGACGCGGGGCAGGTTAGCGCGATAACCGCGCAGATCGCGCCCAGCAGGCGTTTCGGAACTAAAAAGTCCATGTTGCGGCGCACAATGAACAATAATTTCGTTTACAGCCCGAGATTCCCCGTATACCCACACTGTGCCGAAAGGGGTCGTCGCGCCAGCGCGGCCGCGTTTAGGGAGGAGGCAGCGATCGACGCTACAAAGATCGATCGCGCAAATAACCGACGAAACGGAATAGGCGAGGCCCCGGGCCTCGCTTTTCTGCTTTTAGAACCCCGGCAAGTCCTCGAACGTCAGATCGGTGTACTGAACGATTGAAAACAGCGCCGCCCAGATGAGCACGGCGATGACGCCGGCCCACAGCCCCTTGCGCAGCAGATCGGGCTTCACCGGCGCGCCGGGATCGCCCACCAGGGTCTCACCCGCCTCGGCGGGATTTTTGACGCCCATCGGCAACAGCGCCTGAAAGGCGAGCCACCAGGCGATGACCAGCACAACGATGGAGCCGCCGATCTGCATGTTCTGTCTCCCCTACAGCCT
>Ga0075160_10002299_pt1 | contig 11428 bp, 8 predicted proteins | sample JI91814C2DNA_FD_70969 | JGI IMG/M metagenome (GOLD analysis project Ga0075160, IMG submission 70969) | Wastewater effluent complex algal communities from Wisconsin, to seasonally profile nutrient transformation and Carbon sequestration -... | ecosystem: Engineered > WWTP > Effluent > Algae...
TCAACCCTGCACGAGTGACTCGACGCATGCTTGTCTCCTACTGCGGCTCTCGCCAGCGGGACAAGTGTACCACCCGTCCGGGGCGATCGGTTGCAGCAATTCCGGAACCGATCGCATTTCATGCGATGCGTTTGTCGCAATGCGCCGAATGCAAAGTTGCGTGTCAGCACCCCTCTTCAAACCTGATCAGGAAGAACAACAGGTCATCGATCGTGACCGCACCATCCGGCGTGCCTGCGCCCGAGCCGTTGTCGAGATCGACCGACGCATCTCCCACCTCGAACTTCACGAGGAAGAAGAGCAAGTCGTCGATGGTGACGGCGTTGTCGGGCGTGCCGGTGCCTGATCCATTGTCGAGATCCGTGGGGCAGGTCTGGTCGGCGCAGGCCCAACGTGCCCAACCCACGGCGGGGATGCGGTTCGCGAAGTTGAAGAGGCCGCCCGCCCAGAGTTCGCCATTGGAGTGTTGGAGGAGCGTGCGAACTTGTCCGCCGATTCCATCTTCCATGGGCGTCCACGCCGAGCCGTTCCATGAGGCGATGTTGTTGGCGGTGATGCCGGTCATGGCGGTGAAGTTGCCACCCGCGACGATGGTGCCATCAGGGCGTTCTATGACGGCGTAGCCGTTCGCGACGCCGCTGATCACGTCGTTGCCGATGAGGGTCCAGGTCGAGCCGTTCCATCGTGCGATGCGTGCGCGGCGCGTGACGGGGGAGAGTTGTGTGAAGTCGCCTGCGGCGAGGATGTCACCGTTGGCGGCGCGGGCGAGGCCATAGACGGTGCCGCCCGGGCCGTTCTGTGTGCCGCTGATGAATGCGGACCAGCCGAAGATGGGGTTCCAACGGGCGAGGTTGCCAGCGGACACACCGCCGAGGACGCTGAACGAACCGCCGACGATGACATCGCCATTGGGCATTGCGAGTGCGACGTTGAGCAAGCCGTTGGGTCCGGAGGCCATGGAGATCCAGCCGTCGTTCGCATTCCATCGAGCGACGCCCGAAGCGGTGACGCCTGAGATTGCGGTGAAGGAGCCGACGGCGACAAGGTCACCATTGGGGCGCACGACAAGGTCCGTGATCGAGGTGCCCGCGGACAGCGAGCCGCCTCCCATGTTGTCCCAGGTGGTGCCGTTCCATCGCGCTATACGGCCTGCGGGCGTTTGTGGTGCGGAGGCGCCGATCATCGTGAACGTGCCACCCACGACGACATCGTTGTTGGGAAGCACGGCGACGCAGTACGCGAGGTTGTTGAAGCCCTGGCCAACGGCGTTCCAGCGCGAGTTGTCCCAGCGCGCGATGCGATTGACGATCACGCCTCCGGCGTCGATGAATGCTCCCGCGGCGTAGACGTCGCCGCTGGGTGCTTGCAAGAAGTCGTAGATGCCGCTGTTGGCATTGCCATACGTGCTCCATGTGGAGCCGTTCCACTCGGCGACGAAGTTGGCGGCGAGCGGCCCGAAGGTACCGGAAAGTCCACCAGCGATGACGTTGCCATTGGGAAGGACGCGCAGGCCATACACGGGTCCGCTGGCGCCGCTGGTCGCTCCGCCTCCCATGGTGGACCATGTGATCCCATTCCATGTGGCGATGTAAGTGACGTTGGGATTGGCGGGTGTCGTGCCGAAGGCACGGGCGTTGGTGAACTGACCACCGACGACGATCTCGCCATTGGGGCGCACCGCGATGGTGTTGATGACTTCGCTGCCGTTATTGTTGCCAAGGCCGCTGCCCAGCGCGGCCCACGCGGAGCCGTTCCAGAACGCGACCATGTTGAGGGGTCCGCCGAAGAAGTCGTAGAAACTGCCGCCGACGATGAACTGGTCTTGGGTGTTGGGGACGGCGGTGATGGTTTGCGGACTGTTGACGCCGAGGGGATATGAAGCCCACGCCGAACCGGTCCAGCGTGCGAGGCCGTTGGCGGGCGTGTTGAAGTTGCCGCCGATGACGACGCTGCCGTTGCCAAGGACGGCGAGGGCGGTGATGCTGCTGGGCGCGTTGGTGCCGTAGGCGGACCACGTTGTGCCGTTCCATCGCGCGAGGCGACCGACGGTGGTGGCGCCAGACATCGTGAAGTTGCCCGCAGCGAGGACGTCGCCATTGGGCATGGCGGCGAGCGCGGTGACGAGACCATTGAGCCCCGAGCCGAGCGGGAACCATGTGGTGCCGTTCCATCGCGCGATGTTGGCGACGGCGACGCCGCCAGCGTTGGTGACGCTGCCCCCGACGATGAGGTCGCCGCTCGGGAGAGTGAGGATGGCGTTGACGCCGCCGGTGAAGGCTGTGGCGGGATCGACGCCATTCGCGGCGAGCGGAATGAAGCGACCGCCGTTCCATGCCACGAGGTTGCGGATGTTGATGGGGCTGCCGATTGCGGTGGAGGCGTAGGGGACGGAGAATGAGCCGCCGAGGATTGGGTAGGGGGCGATGGGACCCGCGCCGTCGGGGTCCCACGAACCGACGGCGTTGACCGTGCCAACGACGCCGGGCGTGCCGTTGCCTTCGAGCCAGTGGGCTTCGGTGCATTGGGCGCGGGCGATAGAAACGAACGAGCCGAGCGAGAGGATTGCGGCGATCAAGGTGATTGCCGCGTTGAGACGGAGTTTGAACATAAGGCCCCCGTGGAGGAACGAAGCGAGGTTGGACTGCACCAGCCTACGCGCGAGGGCACTGTTTGCACAAGAGGAATCTGTGGGCACCGCTCAAGTCGAGTCAATTTTGGCGTTCTTCGCTCAGAACCATCGCTGTGCCACGACGACCACAATCGCGGCATAGACGCCCGCAACCAGGTCGTCGATCAGGATGCCCCACCCGCCGGGGATGCGTTGCCACCCTTTGGCTGGTGGCGGCTTGATGATGTCGAGGATGCGGAACGCGAAGAACGCGACCGCGACGAAGAGAAGGCCGCGTGCGGGTGATTCGGCATTCGCGGGCAGGATCGCGAGGAGTGGGATGCACTGGCCCGCAGTCTCGTCGGCGACGGCTTCGGACGGGTCCTTCTCGCCGAAGCGAGCTTCTGCGGCGTCGCCTTGCAAGATGCATGCGGTACAGAAGGCGAGCAGGATCGCGCTAAGCACGCTGTAGTAAGCGATCGGGTGCGTGTTTGGACCTGTGCCGAAGAGGATCATCGCGCTCGCGATGATCACCGGTGGCAGCGAGCCCCACGTGCCCGAGGCGGGACGCATGTGTCCCAAGCCAAACGTCGTGATGAAGCGGAGCGGGGGACGATTCATGTTGCGTTGGATCGGTTCGCGTGCCTCATCGCCTTGATCCCGTTCACGACATACGGCACGCCGCTGAGGACGGTGACGGCGACGGTGGTCCACGCCATGATGTCGATGGCGATACGTCCCCAGGTGCCCTTGGTGATCTCGGTGATGCCAAGGATGACGAGGATGGCGGGGATGACGCAGGCCTGGAGGATCATCTTCGCCTTGCCGAACCAGTTGGCGGAAAAGTCGATGCCTTCGGATTCGAAGACGGCGCGAATGGAGGTGACGAGGAGTTCGCGACCCAGGACGACGACGACCATCCAAGGCTTGATGCCGCTGACGTGGAGATCGGTGCCGTCTTTGAGGAGGGCGTTGAACTGCGGCCCGGCGAGCATGATGAGGCCGCCGATGACGAGGACCTTGTCGGCGAAGGGGTCCATGATGCGGCCGAACTTGGAGACGACTTTCCAGCGGCGTGCGAGCGGGCCATCGATGGCGTCGGTGATGGCCGCGAGGCCAAAGAGGACGGCGGCGATCAAGTAGGGCGTGACGGGATGGCGGGGCGTGATGCGGATGAGGTCTCGCGCGGGATACTCCCAGACCGAGAGCAGGACGAAGAAGGCGGCAGCGATGACCAGGCGCAGTCCTGTCAGGATGTTCGGGAGGTGGGCGCGCCAACCCGTGGCGGGTGAGACGGCTGCGGCAATGGTTGAAGCGGCGGGCACCTAGGTTGAGGGTACGACCTGCGCGGGAGTGGTGATCGCGAAGAATCAGAGAGAGTGGTGGTGGGTGGCGGTTTGGGGGATGTCGGTTATCCGGGTTGAAGTAGCCCCCGGCTGGCTCTATCCTCTGGCCCTCATCTGGAACGATCGGCAGGGTCGGGGTGTCCCCCGCGCCCGGTTCGATCGCGGTGCAGTGGCAGGATCGCCCGCGTGGATCAGATCATCAGCCCCTTCATCCTCTACGGCATGATCGCGCTCGGAGCGGTTGGAGTCGGGCTTGCCTTGCCTAAGCGGGGTCAGACGCCTCAGGTCATTGGTGGTTTGCTCGCGGCCCTTGCGGCGGGCGGCATCATTCTGGGTTTGACGATCAAGGCGACCGAGGCTAGGCCCAACTTGTTTTTCTACGTCTTCGGCGTGATAGCGTTGGGCGCGGCGTTGAGGGTTGTTACCCATTCGAAGCCGGTGTACGCCGCGCTTTGGTTTGTCATGGTGGTGCTGGCCTCGGCGGGGATGCTGCTGATCTTGTCCGCCGAGTTCATGGCGTTTGCCCTGATCATTGTGTACGCAGGCGCGATCCTGATTACATACCTGTTCGTGATCATGCTCGCGACGCAGGCACCGGCCGACGACACGATGGAAGTCCTTGCCCAGTATGACGTTGAGGCGCGCGAGCCGATCGCGGCGACGGTCGTCGGGTTTGTGCTGCTGGCAGTGCTGACGACGTTCATGTTCCGGGGGTTGCCCAAGGTTGAGGGTGCCACGTCGGATACCTCAGCCGTGTTGGTCGAGAAACTGCCTCGCTTGTACGAGTCTAAGTTGCGTGACCGCAAGTTGTTAGAGTCGAGCGAGCGAGTCGTTTCGGTCAGTCTGGCTGAACAGGTGGTGGTTGTCCAAAAGGGCGATGACCTTTCAACACAGCGCCGTCTCGCCGGTCTCGCTTGGCCTTCAGACGTGAAGATCTCAAACGTCCAAACGCTGGGATTTAACTTCCTGAGCGAGCACCCAGGCACGATCGAGATCGCGGGCGTGCTGCTGCTGATGGCGATGCTGGGGGCGGTGGTCCTCTCCCGCAAGCAGGTGCAGTTGGACGAGGATGCGAAGCAGAAGCAGGCGATGGAACTGGCATCGCACAAGGTGCTGTCGTCGGATGATGGGGGGGCGGCATGAGCGTGCTCCTGACGAATGCGACTGAGTTGATCGCGAGCACGACGCTTGCGCAGACCGGCTTTCCTGACCCGATGGCCTCGGGCATTTTATCGCACTATCTGTTCGTCTCTGCGGCGTTGTTCACGATCGGCCTGATCGGGTTCCTGACGCGGCGCAATCTCATCATCATGTTCCTGTGCACGGAACTGATGTTCCAGGCGGCGGGGATCGCGCTGGTCGCGTTCGGGCGGTATCACCTCGATTTCACGGGCCAGACATTCCTGATCTTTGTGCTGACGGTGGCGGCGGCCGAGGCGGCGATGGCGCTGGCGCTCGTGGTGCTCCTCTTCCGTCGGCGTGAGACCCTGGACGCAGAGGATTGGACGGATCTGAAGGGTTGATGGAAGTCTGAAGAACGACCCCGCCCGCGATGATTTGACGCGAGGGCTCGGGGAAGAGAAGTGGACGGCTTTGCCAACATGATCGACATGACATCCATCCTGGCCCCTTGGACGACGCTGACGCTCGCGAGCGAGGGCGCTGCTGGTGCTGGGCCTTCCGGCATGCTCACGTGGGCTGTGCCCGGGTTGACGTTGCTCGCAACGGTCCTCTGCGGCTTGTGCGCGGCGTTCAAGGTCAAGAGCAAACTCCCCGCGTGGATCACGGTGGCGTGCCTCGCGGGCTCGTTCGCGGCGATCGTCAAGACGTACCTGGATTTCGGTAGCACGCACCAGGCGATTGCCCACGCGTTTGATTGGTTCAATATCCAGGCCACGGTCGGCAAGTCGCCGGTGAATCTGGTTGCTTCGTTCTCGTTCTTCATTGATCCGCTCACGCTGACGTGGATGTTGTTCGTGACGGGGCTTGCGACGCTGATTGCGTTGTACGCCAGCGAGTACATGAGCCACGACGTAGGTGCGGGGTACTGCCGCTTCTTCGCGGCCTTCAACCTGTTCGTGTTCAGCATGTCGTGCCTCGTGATGGGCGACAACCTGATCCTGCTCTACCTCGGCTGGGAAGGCGTGGGGCTGTGCTCGTACCTCTTGATCGGGTACTTCTACAAGAAGCCCAGCGCGGTCGCCGCGGCGAAAAAGGCGTTTATCGTCAACCGTATCGGCGACTTGTTCCTGGCGCTGGGCATCTTCCTGACGTTCGTGCACTTCGGCAGCGTCGAGTACAAAGTGATCTTCGCCGAAGCCGCGAAGTACGTTGAGATGCTCCGGATTGGGCGATTTGAAGAGATCCCGTTCATCGTGCAGTTGATTCCGCTGTTGCTGATGGTTGGTGCTTTCGGCAAGTCGGCACAGTTGCCGCTGTATGTGTGGTTGCCCGACGCGATGGAAGGCCCGACGCCAGTGTCGGCCCTCATCCACGCCGCCACGATGGTGACGGCTGGCGTGTACCTGATCGCCCGGACCTATCCACTGTTCCTGTGCAGCGAGTATGCCCTGCCGACGGTCGCGTGGGTCGGCTCGCTGACGGCTTTGCTGGCCGCCACGATCGGCATGGCTCAGTTCGATATCAAGCGCATCATGGCCTACTCGACGGTCTCGCAGTTGGGGTACATGTTCGCGGGGCTTGCGGTCCTCTCCAACGTCGGCGGCGTGTTCCACGTCGTGACGCACGCGTTCTTCAAGGCCCTCTTGTTCCTTTGCTGCGGTGCGGTCATGCACGGCTTCGGCGGGCAGTTGGACCTTCGCAAACTCAGCGGTGTTGCGAAGATGAAAGGGTGGCTGGTTGTCTCGATCGGCATGTTCGTGGGGTGCATCAACCTCGCGGGTGTGCCCTTCACCGCGGGCTTCTTCAGCAAGGACATGATCCTCGCTGAAGCCTTCGTGACGCCGGGGATGGCACCGATCGGTTGGATCCTTCTGTTCACCGCTGGGCTCACGGCGTACTACACGTTCCGTGTGTTCTTCCGCGTGTTCGTTGGGCCTCAGCATTATGAGATGGGCGAAGAGAGTCATGGCGATGACCACGGCCACGCACATGGCCATGACCACGCTCATGGACACGACAAGGCGCACGATCACGCGAAGCACGACAGCCATGGCGGGCACGGGAATCATCCGCACGCGCCGGGTTGGGCGATTAATGCGGTGCTTGCGACGCTCGCGGTGCTGTCGATCGCGGCGGCTGGTTTGAACTTCATCGGTCCCAAGCCGATGCAAGGCCACGGCGGCACTGTCGCCTCGATGGTCCAGCATTCGAGCACTTCGTTCACCAGTCCATTTGCGCACCATGAGGGTGGACACGACGCTGGGCATGGGGAGAGCGACGGACACGAAGCCCATGCGACTGTGAAGCCGTTTGTGCCTGGTCCGTGGGCAGCGCACGCCACGCTCGGCGAAGCGCCCCACGCCGGCTCCTTCCTCGGCCAGGATCCGCACGGCGAAGTGTTGGGCGTCGGCCTGATGTACTGGGTCTCGGGCGTGGTCGGCTTCATCGGCATCGCGATCGCGTTCGTGCTGCACTTCATGGGACGCACGACCGCGGCGAAGAGCAAGGCCGACGGCTTGCTCCCGGCGTTTGGCCCGCTCGCGTCGTGGGCGCAGCACAAGTGGTACGTGGACGAGTTCTACGACTTCCTGATCAAGCGTCCCATCCTTGTGCTCTCGCACATCTTCCACGTCATTGACGCGTTGCTGGTGGATGGGCTCGTGAATCTTGTTGGTGCGACGCCCCGGTTCATCGGCAAGGCGCTGCGCCCCAGCCAGAGCGGGCGGCTGCATGAGTACGCGACGGGGATGGCGGGTGGCTTGGCGATGATTTTGCTGATCGTGCTCGTAGTGACGACGCTGCTCAAGCACGTCTAAGAGGAGATTCGCGTGGAGTTGCTGGGAATGATCGCGGTGCCGTTGGTGTTCGCGGGGGCGTGCGCGCTCTCGGGCGAACGCCAGGCGAAGTTGACCGCGCTGATCGGCGCCCTCGCGCAACTCGGGCTTGGTGTCATCGCCGCTGCGAAGTTCAACTGGAACGACGGCGGGTCGTATCAACTCGGCTACTCGATTCCCTGGCTTAAGGAACTGGGCATCACCCTCTCGGTCGGTGTTGACAGCGTCTCGATGCTGCTGATTTTGCTCACGGCGTTGCTCGGGCCGATCTGCGTCCTGGCGTCGTTCACCGCAATCAAGGAACGCGTCCGCACCTATTACTCTTGGCTCCTGATCCTGCAGGGCATGATGGTCGGCGTCTTCGCGGCCCGTGACCTCATCCTCTTCTACATCTGCTTCGAGTTCACGCTGATCCCCATGTTCATCATGATCAGCCTGTGGGGCTCGACCAATCGCAAGAAGGCCTCGGTCAAGTTCTTCCTGTACACCTTCACGGGCTCGGTCATCGCGCTTGCGGGCTTGGTGTATGTGGCGTGGTTCCACACGCAGGGCACAGCGATCGACGTCACGGGACGCATTGGCAATCTTGGTGCGCGTCCGTGGACGTTCGATATCGCCACACTCGCCGTTTCGGCGAAGGCGATCCCCGGGCACATACAGGCGATCATCATGGCGGCGATGCTCCTCGGCTTTGCCGTCAAGGTGCCGATCTTCCCATTCCACACATGGCTTCCCTTGGCGCACACCGAAGCACCGACCGCAGGCTCGGTGATTCTTGCGGGCGTGCTGCTCAAGTTGGGCACCTATGGCATTCTGCGATTTGTGCTGGGGTTCACACCAGCGGCCGTCGCGGAGTACGCGCCTCTGCTGGCGACGCTATGCATCGTCGGCATCATTTATGGCGGGCTCATCTGCTGGGTGCAGACGGACGTCAAGAAACTCGTCGCGTACTCGTCGGTCGCGCACCTTGGGTTCTGCATGCTCGGCATGTTCAGTCTGAACACGATCGGCCTGCAGGGCAGCATCCTCTACATGATCAACCACGGGCTCTCGACGGGCGCTCTCTTCCTCCTGATCGGCATGATTTATGAGCGATATCACACCCGCAACATGAATGAACTCGGCGGGCTCGCGGCGAAGATGCCAGTGTGGTCCACCTTCATGGTCTTCTTCGCGATGGCGAGCGTCGGCCTTCCCGGGCTCAACGGATTCATCAGTGAGTTCCTGTGCCTCCTCGGCACGTTCCAGGCGAGCAGCGCGTGGGGCAGCGGAATCTGGGGATCGCTGGGTGCGGCGACGCCGGGCGGCACGTCTGGCAACCTCGGGCCGTGGTACGCCGCGATCGCGGGCGTTGGCATGGTGATCGCCGCGATGTACTTGCTGTACATGGTTGGCAAGGTCGTGTGGGGTACGTTCAAGGCGCCGGGCGGGCATGACTCGCACGGGTCGCATGGACACGGGCACGCGGCTGGCGCGGGACAGGGTGATTCGCATCACGGCGAACTGCCGACGGACCTGTCCAAGCGGGAGATCGGAATCTTGCTGCCACTGGCGGCGTTGTGCATCTTCCTGGGCGTCTACCCCAAGCCCGTGACCAAGGCGCTTGAAGCGCCGGTGGCCTTGATTGTGAAGAGCGTTGATCAAGCGAGGGAGACGACGCCCATGACCGAAATCCCGAGCGTCGCCCCGCGTCAGGTGGTTCCGCTGACGCGGCCGACCGCTCCGGCTCCGGCAGAGCTTCGGGAAGAGGATTCACGCTCGAATGGAGGCCATCAGTGATCGAGCGTCTTCCATTCCTTTGGCCCGAGATCGTCCTGTTCGTCACGACGTGCGTCGTGATGGTGCTCGGACTTTCGCGCACGGCGTCGCTTCGCCAGATGACGGCGTGGATTGCGGGTTTAGGGATCGCGGCGTCGGGCGTGGTGGCTGCCATGACGACGCCCCACGGTGCGGTTTCGGATACGGCGGGTCAGGTGCTGCTGCCGAACTTGCCCGTGTATGGCAAAGTTATTGTTGCAGTCGTTGGCGTGCTCCTGCTCCTCCTCATGGGTGGCACGACCGATCGTCGCGAAGAAGACCTCATCAAGTCGGGCAAGTTGGCGTTCAATCCGCTTCGCACGAATCGTGCCGAGTTCTATTCGTTCCTGCTTTTCTCGCTGACGGGCCTGATGCTGTGCGCCGGGGCGGATGATCTCATCTGGCTCTTCCTCGCCCTCGAACTGACGAGTTTGCCGACGTACATCATGGTCACGATCTCGACCGCGAAGAATCGGTCGCGCGAGGCGGGCGTGAAGTACTTCTTCCTCGGGGCACTCGGCGCTGCGATCTTCCTGTACGGCTTCGCGTTGATCTATGGCGGGACGGGAACGACGAACCTTAACCTGATTTATCAGAGCATCGCCGACAAGGGGATGAACGACATCACGATGGTCGGCTTCCTGCTCGCGATCGTCGGGATCGGGTTCAAGATTGCCGCGGTGCCGATGCACTTCTACACGGCGGACGTGTACGAGGGAGCGGCTCCACAGGTCTCGGCGTTCCTGGCCTTTGTGCCCAAGGCCGCCGGTTTCTTCTCGATCTTGTTGCTCGTGGGTGCCGTCGGCTGGCGTGACATTGGTGAGATCGAGCGGGGCGGCGCCTTGCCCGATGCCATTCGCATCACGCTGTGGGTGATCGCCGGGCTAACGATGACCGTGGGCAACGTCCTCGCGATGCTCCAGACTTCCGCGAAGCGCATGCTCGCGTATTCCTCGGTCGCGCACAGCGGGTACATGCTCGTGGGCGTGATCGCGGGGCCTGGTGATGGTTCTTTCGCACAGAGCGGCATTTCTGCGGTCCTCTTCTACCTGCTCGCATATGGCGTGATGAACGCCGGCACGTTTGCGGTGCTGGCCGCTCTCGAGCACACGCCCGGTCCTGATGGTGAACCTCGCGAGGTTGAGACGATCGACGATCTTCGTGGCTTGTGCGCGAGCCATCCGATGCTGGGCTGGACCATGGTGATCTGCAGCCTCAGCCTGCTCGGGTTCCCGCCGTTGCTTGGGTTCTTTGGCAAGTTGCCCCTGTTCACCAGTGCGATCGCGGCCGACGAGATTCCGCTCGTGATCGTGCTGGGGCTCAACTCCGCGATTGCGGCGTTCTACTACCTGCGTTTGATGGCGGCGCCGCTGCTCGAAGCAAGGCCCAATGGTTCGCCCGTGCCGATGACCGCTCCGTTCCCGGGGCGGACGATCGCGGCGGTCGCATCGGCGATCTGTGTGATTGCGCTGGCGATTCCCGTGACGCACATTTCCAACGCGGCGGCGGAGGCCGGGAAGTATCGTCCGGGATCGGGCATAGTCAGCGCGCCTCAAGTGCACAAAGGGCCGACCAAGAACGTCAGCGGCATGCACTGACAGTCGCGACTTCGAAGAGTGAATTCTGCCGAACCCGCGTCACTCTGGCGCGGGTTCTTTATTTGAGCCACCCGATTGCACCGCGAGGCCCATGAGTGCGAGCAATCCCCACGCGATCAGCCA
>Ga0075160_10002303_pt1 | contig 11420 bp, 9 predicted proteins | sample JI91814C2DNA_FD_70969 | JGI IMG/M metagenome (GOLD analysis project Ga0075160, IMG submission 70969) | Wastewater effluent complex algal communities from Wisconsin, to seasonally profile nutrient transformation and Carbon sequestration -... | ecosystem: Engineered > WWTP > Effluent > Algae...
AGAACAAAGAGTATTCCACAAGGACTCTTGAAAACGTTTGTGAAGAGGAATCGTAGAATTTGAAAAAATTCTGAGGTAAGCTGCCGCCAAATGCACACACGCACCAAACTCTCCACCCCCTTCACAGGAACAGAAAGAATCTGTTAATCGATTTTTAATATCAAACTGCAAAAACGCCCACACCGATTCATCCAAACCCGGATCGATCAACTGTAACTGATAGGTACCACCCGAAAATTCAATCTCGTCAATCGCTTTTTTACGAAGAAGAGCTTCAGCTTTCGCTGCAAAGGAGCGATATTGTTCAGGTAATAAAGTCATAAAAATTTCGTTGATAGCGCATAGCCAAGATCATGGGCAACCATCTCGTTCATGACTTGGCCATAGCAAACATTCAAGCCATCTCTAATTCCCTTATCATCCTCGACTGCCTTTTCCCAGCCTTTGTTTGCGATTTTCAATGCATAATTCAATGTAGCATTCGTTAAAGCCATTGTGGCAGTTCGAGAACAAGCTCCTGGCATATTAGTTACGCAATAATGAATAATTTCTTCCTCCACATAGGTTGGCATGCCGTGCGTAGTGGGACGGGATGTTTCTGCACACCCGCCTTGATCAATTGCCACATCGACAATCACCGAGCCGGGTATCATTTTTTTAAGCATTTTTTTTGTAATCAATTTTGGAGCTTGCTTTCCAGGTATCAGAACGGCTCCGACCACCAAATCCGCTTGATTTAAAGCAAGTTCAATCTCTGCGGCTGAAGAAAAAAGTGTTTTTAATCTCGGGCCAAAGAGCATATCAAGTTGACGCAATCGATCAAGACTTTTATCAATAATTGTAACGTTTGCACCAAGTCCCATAGCCATTCTTGCAGACTCAGCTCCAACAACTCCTCCGCCAATAATCAATACATTAGCCGGAAGCACCCCAGGAACGCCTCCAAGAAGGAGTCCCTTTCCTCCGTTATTCATCTGAAGCGAAGCGGCTCCCGCTTGGATAGCAAGCCGTCCGGCAATCTCGCTCATCGGAACTAAAAGAGGAAGTCTGCCGACAGAATCTGTAACGGTTTCATAAGCAATGCCGACAACTTGTCTATCGAGGAGCGCCTTTGTCTGAACCGGATCCGGAGCTAAATGAAGATAACAAAATAAAATTTGCCCCCTCCGAAGAAGAGGATATTCCTCCGCTTGCGGTTCTTTGACCTTAATGATCATTTCGCAAAGATAGATCTCTTTAGAACTTTCTAAAATTTGAGCGCCTGACGCTTGATAAGCCTCATCAGTATATCCAATTTTCGCTCCGGCATTCTTTTGAACGGAAACGCGATGTCCCGCTTCCACAAGAGCGCGCACCATCGCAGGAGTCGCACCGACACGATATTCATATTCTTTAATTTCTTTCGGAACACCTATAATCATGAGCGACCCCCCTTTTTAATGTAAAATGAGTCAATATAGCACAAGCTGGCACAAAGGATGCAACTAAAATGCTTAACGCTTTTTTTCATGACACTCTTTAAGAACCTATCTGGACAAGGCGTTTTCATTAAAAATACTTTACATTTTGTAAGTTACTCTCTCCCTCTCTCTCTGCACCCTGTGATCTCTATGGTTGATTTTTGTTATTACTACCACAGAGATCACAGAGAGAGTAAACAATTAATAATCAATCACTAGAAACCGTCCAATCTTTTTAATGAAAACACCCAGCCTGTCTGGAAAGTGTAATCATTTTGAATTATAAAATCTCCTGCAAATTAATAACGTTATTTTACATTATAATAACGATTATTATGATAATATAAATACCACAGATTTTCATAAATCATGAAATTAAGACTAGACTTTTAAAGATTTTATTTGTATAACCAATTACAAAATTCATGAAACTAGATACAAATGGTGATTAAAATGATAAAAAAACACAAACTATTTATTTTCTTAATTCTATTTACTTTATTTTTTTCAAGATTCAGGCCTCTATAGCATAAATCAAAGCTTTAAAGAAGGACTCGAAACTCATCAAAAAAAGCATCTATCTTCTTTGAACATACAAAGACAAATAGAATTTGAGGACTTTTCCAATTTAATATCGAAAAGCTTAATAACGAATACACCAAAATTTTATCATATTCTCCAAGAAGTCAATTATGATAAAGGACTCATAATTTTAGAAGATCAGTCTGAATGGAAAATCAATTGGTGGTATACAAAAGCCATCAAAAATTGGAAACCAGGCGACAGGCTCAAAATTTTCTATTTTAATGGATTTTTATCCAATTTCAAAATTGAAAATGTCGATCAACCAAGCTTTACATGGGGAGATATTCAAACTTCTCCGAACCAAACCGAGACGCTTGCAAGAATTTCAATTCAGACAACCGACGGGGAGACAAAAAGGCAAGTCGTTCTTGATTCAGGATGGGTTTTCCAAGGGAGCAAAAACTTAGCAGAAGGATGGAAGCCCAAAGAAGAGATCTTCATTCTTCATAATAAATCTGATACCAAAACTTATGATCTCTGGAATTTATCAACAGGAAAACTCGCAAACGGATGGGATTTAATAGAGAATGAAAAAGGACCTGTCACCTTCAATAACATCTTAAAATTGGAAAAGAACCTTAACAAACGAGTGCTTGCTCAAAAAGTTGCAACAAAAACTCTTGCAGACACGATGGTGAGTTACTATGCCGGATTAAAAGATCCGCAGACCCCAATTGGCGTTTTTCTTTTCCTAGGACCAACAGGCGTTGGAAAAACAGAGCTTGCCAAAGCCTTGACCGATGAACTCTATAAAACTCAAAGTCGAATGATCCGTTTCGATATGAGTCATTTCAGCGAATCTCATAAAGGATCAGCTCTTATTGGAGCACCTTTTGGGTACGTCAACCATAAGGACGGAGGACAGCTAACGAATCCACTCATCGCTCAGCCTCAATCGGTTGTGCTACTCGATGAAATCGAAAAAGCACATCCGGAAGTACGAAAAATTTTTCTTCCCATATTTGACGAAGGACATTTATTTGATAATAAACATGTCAAAGTAGATGCAACGCAAGCTATTTTTATTATGACCTCAAACATCGCTTCTACACAAATAGTTAAATTGTTCGATCAAGGATACAATGAAGAAGAGATCTTGAAAAGGATTGAACCAACCCTAATGGAAACGTTGTCACCAGAACTTTATAACCGCGTTGAACCTATTGTCTTTAACCCTCTCGATCAAGAAGCGATTAATGAACTTGTCGCTATGATGCTAAATGCTGTCTGCAAACAAGTTAAAGCAGTCAAAAATATCGACTTAAAGTTTGATACAAGCGTAAAAGAATATCTTGCAATCAACGGCTATCATCCTCTTCTTGGCGCGCGCCCCCTAAAAAGGCTTATTCAAAAGAAGGTTGTTGCAAATCTTTCCTATGCCATTGTTGGCGAAGAGATTCCGAATGGAGCTGCTGTGACTCTTATGTATTTTCCTGAAGATGACAGCTGGCAAGTTGTTTGGGAATGTTAAGGTAGAATATTAATTCCTTTTTTAGTACACTCTTGCTCATACACGCATTTAAGAGGGAATAAACATGATTGATATCAAACTCATTCGAGAAGACAAAAATGGCATCGAAGCCAAACTCAAGACAAAAGATCCAAATATCGATCTTTCGTTCATATTGGAACTCGACGACCGCATCCGCTCTCTCAAGACAAAAGTGGAAACTTTAAAATCAGAACGAAATAAAATTTCCAAACAAATCGGAGAACAAAAACGCACAGGGCAAGACTCTACAGAACTCATGGATTCTGTCTCCGGAATATCTACAGAAATCCACGCTCTCGATCATGAATTATTCCCTTTAGAAGAAAAATTCATCCAAGAACTTGCCAAACTTCCTAATATTCCTATGGATGACATCAAAATTGCAAGTGACCCAAAAGAAAACGTCGTCCTTAAAACCTGGAAAGAAAAACCAACGTTCGATTTCCCCTTTAAAAATCACATGGAATTGAATGATAAATTAGGGCTTTTTGATTTCAATCGTGGAGCAAAAATCACAGGCGCCGGATGGCCTGTATATAAAAAATGGGGAGCGCGCCTTGAATGGGCCCTCATCAATTACATGCTCAACGTGCATATCAAAAATGGTTTTCAACAGTGGATGCCGCCAGCCCTTGTGCGTCCGGAAGCGATGTTCGGATCGGGACAGCTCCCGAAATTTGCGGGCCAACAATTTAAAATCGAAGATGAGGAATTCCGTCTTTTTCTTATCCCGACAGCCGAAGTTTCTCTAAACGCGCTTCACAGCGATGAAATCCTCTCCGAAGAAGAATTGCCTTTAAAATATGTAGCTTACACACCTTGTTTTCGTCGTGAAGCGGGCGCCGCTGGAGCAAGTGAACGAGGACTCATCCGTACGCACCAATTCAATAAAGTTGAAATGTTTTGCTTTACGACTCCAGAAGAGAGCATGGGCATGTTCGACCAAATGGTTGGCTATGCTGAAAGCGTTCTTCAAGGACTCAATATTCATTATCGAACGATGCTGCTCGTCACGGGAGACATGTCGTTTGCTTCGGCGCGCACAATCGATATCGAAGTGTGGTTGCCCGGACAAGACCGCTACTACGAAGTTTCCTCTGTTTCAAACTGCACAGATTACCAATCAAGACGCTCTCAAATCCGTTACCGCAAAAAAGGAGAAAAACCAGAACTTGTTCACACTTTGAATGGCTCTGGCCTAGCAACTTCTCGACTTATGGTAGCTATCCTCGAAAACAACCAAAATCCAGATGGCTCCATCAATATTCCAAAAGTTTTGCAACCCTATCTCGACGGAAAAACGCAAATTGATGCTTCGGATGCATGAATTTCTTGATCTTAAAGGAACAATCTACGATGTACGCAGCCCCGGTGAATATGTTCAAGGGCATATTCCCGGAGCGGTAAACATTCCTTTATTCTCCGATGAAGAACGAGCACAAGTCGGTACCGCCTATAAAACACAAAGCCCGAAAATCGCCATTCAACTTGGATGGGACATTGTCACCACGAAAATCGAAAACTTTCTCGAAACGATCGAACAAACACTTGGCGATGGAGTGGCCAAAATACACTGCAGGCGCGGTGGGATGCGAAGCCAAGCATTTGCCGAGCTCTTTCGTCTTGCGGGAATCGAAACACTCGTGCTGCAAGGCGGTTACAAAACGTACCGAAATTGGTGCAATACTCTTTTTAGCAGACAAGCAAATTATCGAATTCTCGGAGGCCTGACAGGAGCGGGAAAAACAAAAATTTTACACTCCTTAAAAAAAATGGGAGAGCAAATGATCGACCTTGAAGAACTTGCCAATCATCGCGGAAGTGTTTTCGGCATGCATGAATCCATAAAACAGCCCACAACGGAACAATTTCATAATACTATTGCAAACATTCTTTCAGCATGTGATCCCAAAAAACCTATTTGGATTGAAGACGAGAGCCGACTTATCGGCACTTGCCATCTACCCGAAGAACTTTTTAATAAAATGCGCCTTGCGCCTCTTGTTTTCGTTGAAAAACCTTTAAAACAACGATTAATGAATATTAACAGCGATTACGGAGCAGTTGATCCGGAATACTTTATTTCCGGGGTCAATAAAATTGCTAAAAAACTTGGGGGAAGCCGTACAAAAACGATTATTGAAGACTTACGCACAGGAAACTTAAAAGAAGCAGCAACTGCAGTGCTTCACTATTATGACGCGGCCTACACACACGATCTTTCCAGAAGAAGCCAAAATATTCAGCATTTTCAAGCAGATAGCCTAAGCTGCGACGAAATTGCAGCGCAACTAATCGAACAGGCTTTTTGTCGATAAAGAGACACAAATCGATAGTTCTCACCATGTATAGCTGTTTAAATTTACATTGTCGCAAAAGCTCCATCAATGGCATCGCCCAATGTTTGAGCTATCTCGCATAAAAATTGATCTGGTTTTTTTCTATATAACTTTTTAATTTCTCATAATCAATTTTTCTGTATGCGAATTCCCTTTGAATAGGCTTTAAGATGCCTTTTTCCGTTTTTTGTTTTAGCCAACGCTGCACCGTACACTGACTCACGTCAAAAGTTTCGCTGGCAGATTTTGTGTCATTTCCTTTTTCTAAAAATGCTACGACTCGCTCTCTGAGATCTAATGAGTAGGCCCGGACCAAAGTTCACCTCTTCGTTATTAAAACCAAAAGCAAACTTTATACACAACGACAATTAAAATTTAAACAACTATACTTCATTACGCCAAGCCGAAAAATATTTTTCACTAACCTCACAAAAAACAGCCATACAAAAACCTCAAGAAAAATTTATATAATTATGTTAAAGCGTAATATATTAACGTTAAGAAATAATAAAGATTTGAAAAGGCAAAAGGAAAAGGAAAGAACTTAACCGCGAAGCTCACGAAGTAAGCGAAGAGGGCGCGAAGCTTTTCAGGTTTAATTCCCATAAAACTTCGCATCTTCTTCGCTTACTTCGTGAGCTTCGCGGCTAAAGACGCAAGAGAACCAGGCGCTGATTGTTTAGTCTGCCGCGATAATCACTCCGCAAGCGATTCTTTTTCCTGAATTTCCAGCAGGATCCGTTTTAAGATCATCTTCATCTGCATGAATCACGATGGATTTACCGATAATAGACATATCTCCATTCAAGGAGAGGTTGCTATCTATGCGATCATAATGAGCAAATCCGGATCCATTGGCATCAAGATTACCCAAATCTCCTAAATGTCTTTCCTCACTGTCTGGACCGCCATGCTTCTTGTTTGTAGGATTATAATGTCCACCGGCAGAACTTGCGTCGCTTGAACTGCAGTTTCCATGTTCATGAATATGAAATCCATGTTTGCCAGGCTTTAATCCGCCAACATCTGCAATAATTCTAACACCGTTATCGGTTTGACTAAAAGTCACAGCTCCGACAACAGCACTATCGCTCTTTGCACCCAAGACAGAGCGCGCTTTCAAAATGCTTTTTTTGGGTGTCGCCGTGGAATCCTGAGCATTAGGAGATTCAACCGTTTTGGGTTGATCATTAACAACTAAAGCAACAGCTTTATTGCTCTCTTTTTGTTTTTCCGGCTGTTTTTTTTCTTGTTCAGAACTGCATCCCAATGCAAGCAATGCTGTTACGGCCAAAATACCTACATTTCTGATATAAACACATTTATTCATGTACACATCCTTCTATATTAAGCATATTTTCAAACTCTTGTTCAGAAAGGATTTTAACTCCCAAAGCCTCTGCCTTATCTTTTTTGCTCCCAGGCGACTCTCCTGCGAGAAGATAATCTGTACTTTTACTAACGGAGCTCGTCACTTTTCCACCTCGCTCTTTAATCAATCCAGAAGCAGCAGAACGAGTGTAACGCTCCATCGTACCCGTCAATACGAACGTTTTATCAGAGAAGGGATGATTATGAAAAGTCTTTATTTGCATTTTTTGAGGAGAAACGCCCAATGCAAGCATTTTTTCAATCTCATCGAGATGTGAAAGATCTGCAAAATACTCAATGACAGCATTTGCAATTTTCTCTCCAATACCCTCAATGCTTAACAATTGATCTTTTGTCATTTTCGATAAAGTCTCAATATCTCCAGACTTCTTTGCGAGCAGTTCAGAGGCACCCGTTCCTACATGTTTAATCCCAAGCGCCATAATAAATTTCGGAAAAGCGATCGATTTTGAACTCGCGATACTATTCATGAGCCGCTCAACCGCTTTCGACTTAAAACCATCCAATTGAAGAAGCTCGATCTCGCTGAGTTTATAAATATCGGAAGGTTTTTTCACAAGCCCTCGTTGAATGAGCTGCTCAACAACTTTTTCCCCTAAGTTTTCAATATCCATCGCCTCCTTACCGGCAAAATAGACAATTTTCCTAAGTTGTTGTTCTGGGCAACCAGAACCATTTGGACAACGCACAGCAACTTCTCCAGAAACTTTTACCAGAAGCGATCCGCAACTTGGACAAAAAGTAGGCATCTGCCATGGACGGCTCGACTCCGGACGTGAACGGAGATCAACCTCCACAATTTTGGGAATCACATCTCCCCCTTTCTCGATGGTCGCCAAATCTCCTACTCGAATATCCTTACGCCGCACTTCCTCTTCATTATACAAACTGGCCCTGGCAATCGTACTTCCTGCCAAAAAAACCGGTTCCAACTCTGCAACGGGAGTGCAAACCCCTGTCCGCCCGATCTGCACGACAATCTCTTTAATTCGAGTCTGAGCTTGTTCCGCTGCAAATTTATAAGCAACAGCCCACCGGGGATTTTTTCCGGTATTCCCCATGCGGATTTGCTCTTTTAGATCGTCCAATTTAAGAACAACCCCATCGATATTATAAGCAAGATTAGGACGCACTTTACGCACCTCTTCAATAAAACCTTTAACTTCAGCTATCGTATCGCATTTTTTGACAAGATCAAGCGTCGGCAGCCCAAGCTTCTGCATAAAATGATGACTTTCATATTGACCCCTGAGATGAGAACCGCTAACTTCCGCAACTGCGTAAAAAACAACAGCAAGATTTCTTTTTGCCGTGATTTTAGAGTCGAGAAGTTTTAATGATCCGGAAGCGGCATTACGAGGATTTGCAAAAAGCGGTTCGCCGTCTTGCTCTTTTGCATGATTTAACTTTTGAAAAGCTGCAATAGGCATAAACACTTCTCCTCGCACTTCGAGAATATCAGGAATATTTTCCCCTCCCAAGCGCAAAGGAAGAGAAAGAATTGTTTTCATATTATGCGTAATATCATCCCCTTTTTTACCATCGCCACGAGTCACACCGCGAACAAAGTGTCCCTTTTCATAACGAACGGAAACGGCAATCCCATCCATTTTAAGCTCAGCACAAAGAGCATGAGATTCTTTACCGGACAGCTTTTGCATTCTTTTAATAAAGTCTTCAATCTCTTCCATGCTATATACGTTAGCGATCGAAAGCATAGGGATAGCGTGTTCGGCTGTTTTAAAACCCTCCATGAGCATCTCTCCAACCCTTTGTGATGGAGAATCTGCAGAAATCCATTCAGGATGATCGCGCTCAATAGCTTCAATTTTTTTTAATAAGGCATCAAATTCTTCATCGGAAATGGTCGGAGCATGCTCCACATAATATCTTCTATTATGCTCCCAAATTTCGTCGCAAAGCTGCAAATAATATTCTTTTTTCATTTTTAATTCGTTGTGTTTATTTTTTAAAATTATCAAAAAAATAGGTCATTCCGACCTGGCAATAGACTTTCTCTCCACATGAGACAATAACCCCTTTATCTTTTAGATTTGCCCGCAGTCGAAAAGTTTTTAAACCCTTTTGAAAAGCAAAATGAATCGGACCGTCTATTTTCGAATTGAACACCACTCTTCGAATTAACTTTTTAGACCACTCAAAATCGATCTCTCCAAAAACCCCACAAGCGACACCGAGCATCCGTCCGCAATGAAATTGAGGGGGAAGAACAGGCAGCATTGCAACTGAATGCTCTTTGATGTCGATAAATAATTTCGAGATCAATTTAGAGCCTTCGGTCAACAAATACAAAGGAACCCCCTTAAAATTATCTGAAGAAAGGTCGACTGAAAATCCCTGATAATTTTCGTCATAAAGACAAGGAGACAAAAGTCCCTCAAATCCAACATGAAAAAGATTTAGAAAGGCTTGAAAAACTTCCAAAGCTTTTTTTTCATAAATGATGTTTTCACATATTTCAAGCAGTTTTAATGTTCCTTCGCAAGAAGATTTTTCAAGAGAGGGAAGCTGCTGCCCTAAACGAAGCCACAAGGGAAAAATTTCAACAAGATCCAATCGCCTTCTAATTAGTTCAATATCTTGAGCCTTATGCGACCCGAGTGAAAGCCTTTCATTTTTAAATTTAAAAGCTAAGGGAGATGTAGGTGCTTTAACTTGTATTTCTTCTTTCGGATAAATCACCTTATTAAAAGTTGGAGAGTTTACACCAGCTAAAGGAGCGCGTTCCATTTTAAAAATAAACGAATGAGGCTCTTCCAAAGCCATTAGGCAATAGCGAACAAAACCCTCTTGAAAATGCCCCCAAACACGAATAAAACCCTTTTCCAGATCTTGTTGAATTGTAAAATCTTTGACCGGACCATGCAAAGAGAGGTCTATTGTAATGAGCGCTTTCGGATAAATTTCTGAAACATCGTCGATCACAAGCTTTGTCGGAAAAATCCGACATCTTAAAAAGGATCTCGGCAATAAACAATAAGTGCCTGGCAAATGAGAAAAGGGGCGCAAACGCTCCGCAATTGTAATATGCATTATTTTATCTCTAAAGGTTTATTTAATTTAACGTATTTTTTTATTGACAAGTTGCCCTTAAGCAGAGCGAAAGAGGCCTTTCGCTCTCCAAACGCTTCGCGTCTTTTTCAAAAAATGTTCTAAAACGACTAAAAATGCATCGTTTATTAAGAAAAAGATGTGCGTAAAAAAATTCATATGTGCATTAATTTCCAACAACTTTGCTTTGCTGCTTTTCTATAATCTGCTTGGCCTCTTCATAGGTTTCTTTTTCCTCAGTATAATATCCGTTTTTCTTTTCTAGGCTATTGCTATCGTACCATAATGTGTTATTGAAAAATGAAAAAACAGCAATATCAGGATAATAAACATCACCAAGTTCGGGAGATCGAACAAAAATAGTAACTTCAACGTTTTTATTTGTAAAAACAGAATTCGTCATATATTTCTTAAATTCGGGAGTGTTATTAAATATAATCAGAAGATCTTCCACACAATTTAGCAATAAAACACGACCCTGATCTTTATTAAGATCATGACGATAGTGAAATAGAGGTCCAATACTATTATACGTCCCATCGGGAGCGGCCACATCAAATCCCACAAAATGAAGATCATACTTACGTTTGAAATCCAATGTAATTTTTTCCATGATTTTATTAATCACCTTTCTTCTTGGAGAAATCGATCCTCCAAATAAAAAGTTTAGAAAAGAACACATAATTGTAATTGTTATTAATAACAAAACAATTATTGCAAATTTTTTCATGTTATTTTTACTCCGAATTTCTCTTGCATACGCTTTGTCCAAGATTGTATTTCTCCCCTAAACGTCGGGCTGTCGAGGGAGTGATCAATCCATCCTTTTGCGTCTTTATGTCGAGGAAGCTCAATTACATTCTTGCTGTTTCGTCTCCAGCCAAACATGTCAATTCGATGCACAATATCCCCCTTGCTCACAATATGCCGAATCGATCCGCATAAATCATCATCAATATACGCAGCAGGGGCGATCGCGAGCACATGAATCCGCTTTCTTTTTTCCGGATCATAAGATCTCAAGGCGTTTCGGGTAATGATGGCACCGTGGCTATGGCATTCATGCAAAATAATACCATT
>Ga0075160_10002306_pt1 | contig 11408 bp, 9 predicted proteins | sample JI91814C2DNA_FD_70969 | JGI IMG/M metagenome (GOLD analysis project Ga0075160, IMG submission 70969) | Wastewater effluent complex algal communities from Wisconsin, to seasonally profile nutrient transformation and Carbon sequestration -... | ecosystem: Engineered > WWTP > Effluent > Algae...
CTGGTATGGAATATTTTTCTTGCCTGGATACCTTTTGCAGTAAGTGATCTTTTTTTCAAACTGGCCAACAAGGCCGCTTGGAAACAGGTATTGGTTTTCTGCTTCTGGCTGGCATTCTTTCCTAATGCTTTGTACATTGTTACTGACCTTATTCACCTGCAAATTGAAAGTAAAGTTCCCAAATGGTTTGATGCCATATTATTATTTTCGGCTTCCATTGCCGGACTGATGATGGCTTTTGTTTCGTTGTACAGGGCGGAACTATATTTAGAAAAGACCAGGCTTGGCAAGTTCGGCCCCGCCTTGATTTTCCTGATTATACTTCTTGGCTCGTTTGGCGTTTACCTGGGCAGGTTTTTAAGATGGAATAGCTGGGATATAGTAAGTGATCCTTTTCAGTTACTGCTGTCAATTGGCCATCGCATTATCTCTCCTTTTGATCATGTACAAACCTGGACTGTTACCGGAACACTCACAGTATTTTTTTACCTGCTATACATCTTTGTAAAAAAAATGCCCGGCTATATAAGCCGGGCAAATGATTAATTTATTTAAGAAGGTTAAAAATCGAGGCCCAATGAAAAATACATAACAGGTTTACCTTTAAAGAAAACATTCATTGGCCAGGCAGCATCAAATTTTACAAAATAGCCAAGTAGTGTACTCCTGGCGCCAAATCCATATCCTCCGGCAAATGGTCCAATGCCACCTGCTTTTTGTTTTACCTGCAATGGCACCTGTCCGTAAACGGCCACCGGGCGTTTTATTCCTGAATATGCGCCGTTCCAGGCAGTACCCAGGTCGATGAACTGGATGATCTGGAAATTATTCAGGAATGAATTATTGATAGTGCGGTTGAAGAAAGTAGAAACGATGGGCAGCCTGAATTCGCTGTTAATTACAACAGCATTATTGCCATTGGCTACGTTTTGTATAAAGCCACGCATATTAACAGCAAGGCTTTGGAATGCATAACTCTGGTCGCTAGCCGGTGGATTGGCGGTATTAAAGTACCTGTCCTGTCCATTACTCTTGGTATTATTTCCAAACATCAGCCAGCCATCAACACCACCTAAATAGTAAATAAGTTTTTGCGTGCCCCAGCTGAAATCACCTGCAGCCCGGCCTGCCCAGATAAAGTTCTTAAGTATCGGGTAATAATATCTTGCATCAAAGCCAAGATTGAAAGTACTGGGCCCTTCTGCAAAACGAACTTTATTTACCTGCCTGTTATAGTCAAAATATATCTTGTACCTAAGGCCGTTCCATATATTCATGGCGGGGTTTAAAACATTGTCATAAACATATTCAAGATGCGTAATTGAGTACAAGGTTTTTTGGCTTTCGAAGGAATTAGTGAAAGCATCTACTGCTAAAGGAACATTTTTATCTGAACGAATGCCGGTAGTTAAGCGTATACTTTTGGTAGCATCAAAGGGGTACGACACATTTACCTGGTATTGGTTCGTGTATGTACGCCCTGCAAGATCTCCCAGGAATGAACCGGTGCTGTCAAAAACAGGGTATGGGCTTTGTTGTACATTGCGGTAATAGGTAACACCCCAGTCGATCCTGCGTTTCAGATTCTGGTAGCTCATCATCCACTCATTATCTTTTAGGTTGGTAGATATTTTAAAGCCACCGGTGATTCTTACATCTTCCAGCAGTTCAGTTGTTCCCAGGCGTATCAGGCCATTTAGTGGCGTGCCGGAATTCAACATAATAGGTCCGGAGCCACCCTGGTATTGCTGATAGCGGTTTACCAGTACGCCGGTATTAAAGCCTGCAGAGCCATAGTCAACAGAAAATTTTGGTGGCTTATACCTGAATTTTTTTATGGTTTTCAAAACATCGTACCTGGCTATTGGAGCCGAAACAGTTTTAATTGCTATTTCCCCGCTGTCTTTTTTCTCGCCGGCAAACTCTGTCTGAAATATATCATCTTCTTTTTTTGCCGGGTTAACTGCCGATACTGCTTTATTTGTTGCTGCCGTGTCTTTATACTCATTCATGAGTTTTTTCATGTACTCGGTTGGCTGTGCTGTTACATTTCTGCGGCGCAGTGTGTTTTCGTCTATCTTTAATTTGTATAAAACCTTTTCATCGCTCTGTCTGGTAACTTCACTTACCTGGTTGTTATCACCGGCAATACGTGTTTCGGCAAGGGTACTCTGGTAATTGGTTAGCGGAAAAGTATAGGCCGAATCTTCAGAAACAGAAACAACAGCAACGGAATCTACATCGGTTTTTCTGTAAGACCTTAAAGTACTATCAACTTCTTTGGCAGAAGGGTTGCGTAATATCTGGTCAGCAATCAGCACCAGCGTATCCAATCCTGCTTTTTTTGTGGTAAAAAAACCTGCGTAGCGGTTGCCAATGCCATTTTCATCGCTTACAAACGTAAAATGGCTTTCGTTGTATTGCATGGGAGAGCGGGCATTGCCATATTTTAAGGTAGATAACTGGGTGATCTGGTTCAGTTCTGGTTTATCGCCAAAGTTGGTAATTAAAAAGATATTGTATTTGCTATCGCTTGGTAAAACGGTTTCTCCACCTTTAGCTGTGGCTGTTGGCCTGTTGCTGCTGAAGATAATACCTGTTTTATTAGGGAAAGCTACAAAAGAAGCATCCAGGTCATCGTACACATCGTTGGTTATCTGTTTTACTTTTTCTTTTTGGATATCAAAAGTAAAAATATCGGTATGGCCGTTTTTAACTGCGGTAAATAAAAGTGTATTGCTGTTAAGCATGTACTTCATGTCCTGCACCTGGTCAAACTCTTTGGTAAGGTCAATCTTATATTGCTTCTGGCGGTTAATAATATCGTACACAAATAATTTCAGCTTGCCTTCGGTTGTGTATAATACTGATATCCTGGTTCCTTTGGGATCCCATGCCATCATAGGATAGTTGGGGTTCATCTCATTCTTGTAACTTCTGATGCCGTATTTAAGCAGCGTTTTGTTAACGTATTCATCATTATAAATAACCCGTACAATACCTTTTTTAAATTGAGTAACCACATAGGAATTGTTACGCTTGGTTGGGTTTACATTAAACCGGAAATAGTCCAGGCGAGGGTTGATATCAAAACCCTCAACATAACTTCCTTTGGGGTATGGCTTTCTTTTGGTGATGTCTTTAGAATATTTTTCATCTGCATAGTCCATAAATTCGGCCAGCACATCTTTAAATTTCTTTTTGCAAACCTGCATGCAGGCTTTGTTCAGGTTTTTATAAACGGTAGCCAGGTAAAGCAGGTAGGTTACATTTTCCTTTTTGTATTTTTCTTCTATATAATACCAAAAAGCATGACCGGCAATTTCGGGTCTCTTAAAGGCAAACTTGCTGAATTTGCTGTAATTGCCGCTTAGTATCTCACTTTTCATTTCATCGTCAAGCTCGGTGCTCCAGTTTTGGGCCAGGTAACTCATGTAGCCATCGGTAAGCCATTTGGGCAGATCGAGCAGGGCCTGGTTGCCGGCAACTTCGCCAATATCGTCGCCAAACAAACGGTTTTCGGTTAAAATCTGGGCTATGCCATGCCTAACCTGCAGGCGTAGTTTCTGATGATCGGATTCGAAATAAACAACCATTTTGTTGTTTACCAGCTTGGTGCCGCCGCTGGTATTCTGCCAGTCGATACCCAGGCCTATGTTGCTTTGCTGCATTTCGGCAAAATCGTTGTACAAAATAATATTAGCCCTGCGCTGCAGGCTGTATTCGGCAGCGGTCTCCATTTGCGGTAGTTCTTTTTCGGCACTTTGAGCTATGAATTTGGCAAGTTCCTCCCCATTTTGATGATAGTAGATATTGAAATTTTTGGTTTGGTAGTAACTCCACTTGAACTTTTTGTACTGAACCCTGTTTTTACCAAATTCAACCGAACTTACCTGTGCTGAGGCAAAATAAGAACCGGCCAAAAGGGAAAAGGAAATTAAAAATATTCTGCTGAACTTCGCCATATACTTAAATTGATATTGAGTATTAAAATTACTTTATTCGGGTTAATCATTAAAAAACAATTTCAAACCTATAATGTTAAAAGTAAAATCCTTTGTTTTCAGTCCTATACAGGAAAATACGTATTTGCTGTATAATGAGTTTAACGAATGCCTGATTATTGATCCCGGATGCTATTTCCCCGAAGAAAATGATGAGCTGAAGGCATTTATTACACAGAGCAGTTTAAAGCCCCGGATGCTGCTTAACACACATTGCCATTTGGACCATGTTTTTGGAAATAAGTTTGTGGCCGAAACCTGGGAACTAACCCTTCAGTTGCACGAAAAGGAGAAGCCTTTGCTGGATTATGCTCCCACATCGGGTTTGATGTACAATATGCCCTTTGTTAATTATGCCGGAAAATATATTTACCTGAAAGCTGGCGATATTATTATGCTGGGAGAAGATGAGCTTACTGTGATAGAGGCGCCTGGCCATTCGCCCGGCCATATTTGTTTTTATTGCGAAAAACAACATTTTATCATCAGTGGCGATGTATTGTTTAACCGAAGTATTGGCCGCACCGACCTGCCGGGTGGCGATCATGAAACGCTGTTAAAGAACATCAGGGAGAGACTTTTTGTATTGCCTGAAGAAACGGTGGTATACAGCGGCCACGGCCCTGTTACAACTATTGGAGATGAAAAAAAGTATAACCCGTTCTTGACATAGAAATAACCATTGAAAAGGGGCTTGCATACCTGATCTGGGCACTATCCTTAAATCAATCGCTTAAGAGTTAGTTTGTACAAGGGCTTTATCAGTTCCCTCTTTTTGGTGTTTCCTGTTAGTAAGGTAATGAATTACTTTATGCTCCAGAAAATGATGAAGCGGTAGCAGTATCGCAATCAATACTACTTTGATGGCAATCACTTTTAATGGTTCGCCATGAGTAAAATGGTGTATCCAGTTATCGGCCAGTAAAATAATAAATTCGAATAAAAGGATAAAGGAAATGAAGCCCAAAGCCCGTACCCAACGGATGGGAACGTTAAATAAGCCCAAAGCTGCCAGTAAAATAAAGAGGGTAACAATACCAAATACAATTCCCATGTATTGCCAGTTATGCCTGCGGTTTCTTTCTTCTGCCTCTTCTTTTTCAAGTCTTTCCTTTCGCTGATTCTCCGCATCAATTTCCACACTCAAAATATCTTTAGCCCTGCTTTTTTCATCGGCCTCTGTCTTCGCTTTTTGAAATAAACCATTGTAATACAGTGCCAGCTTATAATCCCCGGTTTTTTGGTAACAGCTGTCCAGCATTTCGTAAACGTCTTTATTGCCTGCGCTGATTTGCAGGCTATCGTTAATGGAAGCTGATTTGTTGAGGTAACTGATCGCCCTGGCATAATTGCCCGACTCGTATAAGAATTTTGCATATTGCTGGTAAACTCCCGGTAAGCCTGATACAGATGCATACTTTTCAAAAACAGGTATAGATATATCAAAATAGTGACTGGCCGAATCATATTTTTTAATAAGAGAAAAGATCTGGGCCTTTCCAAAATCTAAAATGTAAGCCATATTAACCTTGTTAAACAGCTCATTAATTTCGGGGTGATCTTTTAAAAACTGCAGACTTTTTTCAGCTTCGGGCCCATTAATGATGGTGTTAACCATACCAATCTGCCCTTGTATTTTATAATCTGGTTTTTTTAAGCTGTCTGCTATTCGAATTGTTTCAGCATACATATTTTTAGCCGATTCGTATTTTTTAGCCAGGCTGTAATTTCCTCCAATGCTGAACATCATGCCAAACATATCGGCAGTATTATTGTTCTTTTTGGCATAGGCCAGAGATTTATACTGGTAGTCTATGGCCTTGTCGTAATCTTCTATACTGGTATAAAAACCTGCCAGGCCATTGTATGCCATAATTTCAAGCCAGTCTTTGTTTTTATGTTTGGATTTTTCTGCAGCGGCCTGCGCACTGATAAATGTTTTAAAAGCATCTAATTTTTCGCCACCGGCAAGTTGTGTATTTCCGTAACTTAATTTGGCAATTACAACCAGTGAGTCGTCATTTGTATCATTTGCAATATTCAGGGCTGCTTCATTGAACCTTTTTGCTTCGTTATTATTCTGGATATTCCGCTGCAACCTCGCCATTTGTAAATTGCACAAGATCTTCTCTTTAAAACCACCATTTATTGACCGGCTTAACTCAAGCGCTTCCCTGGTATATTGCAACGCTTTTTCTGAATATTCCTTTATCCCTGCCATTTGGCCATACAGGTTTCCTGCAATACGCCTGGCTTTGATCATCATTTCCCTGTCACGGCTTTCCTCTGCAATAAAAATTCCACGGTTTAATATTTCCTGGCAAGCCTTCGGATCTTCGAGATTATATTCCTGGGCCAGTTCCTTAACAATATCTAATTTTTCAGATACAGCCTGGGTTCCTTTTAATTTGTCTTCTAATTTTTTTATGGTGGTATCCTTTTGCGCAAAGCTTTGCAGGCCACAAAAAAGCAAAAAGAGGGCTAAAAATTTCTTCATGTTTTGGTTTAAGCAGATGGAAGTAAAGTTAAATTCTTTCCTGGCATAGTTCAATCAATACGCCATTGGTGCCCTTGGGATGCAGAAAGCAAACGAGTTTATTATCAGCTCCGGGTTTGGGTTCTTCATTCAGCAAAATAAAGCCTTCGTTCTGCAGGCGTTTCATTTCGGCTTTAATATCGGCCACATCAAAAGCAATATGGTGCAGACCTTCGCCCTTGCGCTCAATAAATTTCGCAATCACACCATTGGGGTCGGTGCTTTCAAGCAGTTCAATCTTTGTTTCGCCGGTTTTAAAAAAAGCAGTATTTACCTTTTCTGTCTCAACCTGCTCGGTTTTGTAGCAACTGCTGTTCAGCAGCTTTTCAAAAAGCGGAACAGATATTGCAAGATCCTTTACAGCAATGCCAATGTGTTCTATTTTTTGCATTTTTTCTTAATTATAATATGATACAGTTTACGAATTCGGTAAAATGAGTGTAAAACTGCTTACCGGGCCTCTAAAATAGAACCTTTTACAGTAAATTTGCGTTATAACGAACAGAAACTAAACAGATTGATTTTATGTTGAAATTGCCTATCTACCTCGATAATAATGCTACTACGCCCATGGATCCCAGGGTTTTGGAAGCCATGACACCATATTTTTTGCAACATTTTGGTAATGCTGCCAGTCGTAATCATCCTTTTGGCTGGGAAGCCGAAGAAGCTGTAGATTATGCCCGGGAGCAGGTTGCTAAACTGATCGGTGCCGATCCTAAAGAGATCATTTTTACTTCAGGAGCTACCGAAGGCGATAACCTGGGTATTAAAGGTGTGTATGAAATGTATGCCAGCAAGGGAAACCATATCATTACGGCTACAACCGAGCATAAGGCAGTTTTAGATACCTGCAAGCACATTGAGAAAATTGGTGGCGATGTAACTTACCTGCAGGTAAATGCAGATGGTTTGATCGATCTGAAAGAACTGGAAGCTGCCATAAAACCAACAACCATTTTAATTGCCATCATGTATGCCAATAATGAAATTGGTGTGGTGATGCCGATAAAGGAAATAAGCGCTATTGCCCGTAAACACGGGGTTTTATTATTTACCGATGGTACACAGGCTGTTGGTAAAATACCGGTTGATGTTAATAAAGATGGCATTGACCTGATGGCTTTTACTGCACACAAAATGTACGGACCTAAGGGTGTTGGTGCCTTGTATGTGCGTCGTAAAAACCCGAGAGTAAAAGTTACTGCACAAATGGATGGCGGCGGCCACGAACGTGGTATGCGTAGCGGAACACTAAATGTACCAGGTATTGTTGGTTTTGGTAAAGCCTGCGAAATTTGCATGCTGGATATGGAAGAAGACAGCAAACGCATCAGCAAGATGAGGGATCATTTGGAGACAGAATTATTAAAACTGGAAGAAGCGTATGTGAACGGAAGCCGTGAACATCGTTTGCCGCATGTTGCCAACATTTCTTTTAAACACGTTGAGGGGGAGGGTTTGCTGATGGGCTTTAATAAAAATATTGCTTTAAGCAGCGGATCAGCCTGTACATCTGCCTCATTAGAACCAAGCTATGTTTTAAAAGCGTTAGGCCTTGGCGATGACCTGGCACATAGTTCTTTACGTTTTGGCTTAAGCCGCTTTACTACTGATGAAGAAATTGAGTATACTATCAAAGCAATTAGTGAAACGGTTTTAAAACTCAGAGAGATGAGCCCACTTTGGGAAATGTATAAAGAAGGGATTGATTTGAGTACGATTGAGTGGGCAGCACATTAATTTTATGATTAACTAATTTGAAGATTTGGAGATGGCTTCAAATTAGTTTGGTTCCGTATCATCTTCAAATTAATTAATTTTCAAATTTTCAAATCAAATATTATGGCATATTCAGAAAAAGTAATCGATCACTACCAGAACCCGAAGAACGTAGGTACGCTGGATAAAAGTGCAAAAAACGTAGGTACAGGCCTGGTGGGTGCGCCTGAGTGCGGCGATGTAATGCGCTTGCAGATTGAAGTAGATGATGCAGGTTTGATAACCGATGCTAAATTTAAAACCTTTGGATGTGGCTCTGCTATTGCTTCTTCTTCTTTGGCTACTGAGTGGCTGAAAGGAAAAACAGTTGATCAGGCATTGAAAGTTGATAACATGGATTTTGTAGAAGAACTGAACCTTCCTCCGGTAAAAATTCACTGCTCTGTATTGGCCGAAGATGCAATTAAAGCAGCTATCAATGATTACCGAACTAAAAATGGCCTCGAAGCAATTAAGTTTGAAGAAAGTGTAGTTCACTAAAACTGAAGAAAGATGAGTGCAGTTGCAACAGAAAATTCAATTTTTATCAGCGATAAAGCAAAAACCAAAGTTGTTAAACTGATGGAAGAAGCCGGCCTGTCCGGTGATGAATCCTATTTTTTAAGAGTAGGTGTAGTTGGTGGTGGTTGCAGTGGGCTAAGCTATAAAATGGATTTTGACAACGAAGTAAAACCAATGGACCAGGTTTTTGAAGATAAGGGAATAAAGATCGTTTGCGACCTCAAAAGTTTTTTATACCTGGTAAATACCGAATTGGAATTTAGTGATGGATTGAATGGTAAAGGGTTTTACTTTAACAACCCAAATGCCAGCCGCAGTTGTGGTTGCGGAGAAAGTTTTGCAGTATAAACCAAGCCGTTAAAATAGTTAAATGCCTCCTGGTTTTCAGGAGGCATTTTTATTGATTTAATTTTCAGCGGGTGGTGCAGGTGGTGCCGGCGGAGGAGCCGGAGCTCCCTTTGGTGCCGGTGGAGGAGGTGGAGGAGGCGGCAATTCACCATATTTGTTTTCATAATAAGATCTGTTTGCGTTCCACTTATCCAGCGAAATTTTTTCTGAAACTCCGTTTTTCTTCATGTACACCAGATTCTTGCCATTGTAATAATGAACCGACAGATTGTATCCTTTATCGTTTACAATAACCGGAGGCGTAAATTTTACCTGTTCAATTTGTGGAGGAGGCGGTGGGGTTGGAGGTTCAGGTGCCGGCGGCGGAGGAGGCGGAGGCGGAGGAGGTGGTGGGGGCGGTGCAATATCATTTTCAGGCATTGCAGTTTGGGTGGGCGTTTCAGCTTTTTCACTTTTTGTTTTTTGTGCTATCATATGTGTGGAAACAGTACACACAAATAACACCAGCAGTGTTTTTTTCATGATTATATTTTTTGCTTAGATGCAAAGCCGTTTATAATCCATAAATAAAAACCCCTGTTTTTTCAAACAGGGGCCATGCACTTGGTATTGGTAATCAACAAATTTTGCCTTTTCAGGCATATTGAAGTAAAGGAATAGACAATTTATAAATGCACTTTTAATAACTGTAAAGGCAGATTCTTTATAAAAGACAAAGGCGCTGTTAAAAATGCTGCACCAATATAAATTGAGTGATCAGGTATTGGGGTATATTAACCTGATATATAGTAAATTGCAGCAATTGTAAAAATTCATGCTAAGCATACTTAAAAAAGAACTAAACCAGTTTTTCAGTAGCCTTACTGGCTATATTGCCATCGTACTTTTTTTACTTATTAATGCCATATTTCTGTTTATGCTGCAGGATAGCAGCATTTTTGAATTTGGATATGCATCACTGGATAAGTTTTTTGAACTGGCGCCCTGGATATTGATGTTTCTTGTGCCTGCAATAACCATGCGTACGTTGTCGGATGAGTTCAGGGCGGGCACATTCGAAATTCTTAAAACAAAGCCTCTTTCAGCCTGGCAAATCGTGGTGGGGAAGTACTTTTCAATATTAATTATCTTATTGTTGGCCATATTGCCCACACTAGTCTATGTAGTTACTATTAAAGCATTAAGTGCCCAGGGAGGTATTGACAGTGGAGGAATACTGGGTAGTTATATAGGTTTGTTCTTATTGTCGGCTGTTTTTGCAGCTATTGGTCTTTGTTGCAGTGGGTTTACCAATAATGCGGTGGTAGCTTTTTTGATCAGTGCTTTTGGTTGCCTGGTCTTATATTTTGGATTTAATGCACTCAGCAAACTTCCTTTTTTTGCAAACGGGCTTGACTATTATATTGAAATGCTTGGTATAGATTTTCATTACCGCAGTATGAGCCGGGGAGTTTTGGATAGCAGAGACCTGGTTTATTTTCTGAGTATAATTTTTATTTTCTTATTGGCAACTGTAAAAAATCTCCATAAAAAATAAATGAACATCTTTCATAAAATATGGAAAAGCAAGCTTTGGTTACCGGTAACTATAGTATTGCTGGGTGCTCTAAACTGGCTGGCATCGCAGTATCACAGCCGCATTGATTTTACCAACGAAAAGCGGTTCACACTTTCAGCTCCAACAATAAAAGTATTGCAAAAGCTTGACGATGTGGTGCAGGTAGATGTTTTTTTGAAAGGAGATTTTCCCAGCGGGTTTAAAAAACTGGCCAACAGTACCAGTGAATTGCTAGGCGAATTTAAAGAAGTGGCTGGTAAAAAATTACAGTATCGCTTTATAAGCCCCGAAGAAAATGTGGAAGGTACAAATGTGGCATGGGCCGATACATTGGGGGCGCTGGGCTTTTATCCCATCAACCTTACATCGCAAATTAAAGAAGGCCAGCAGCAGCAGAATATTTACCCGGTTGCTTTTGTTCATTATAAAGAGAATATTGCACCGGTGATGATCTACCAGGGCAAAACAAAAGCCATTACCTACCCCGAGATCAACAGTGCCGAAGCGATGATGGAATTTAATTTTGCCAGTGCCATAGATAAAGTAACTGCCAAAGACAAACCCATGCTGATCTATTCTGCCGGGAACGGTGAGCCGGTAGATGCCAGAACCTACGACCTGACAGAGAATCTGCTAAAGCCGAATTATAAATTTCAACCCGTAAACCTGAATACAATAC
>Ga0075160_10002308_pt1 | contig 11407 bp, 7 predicted proteins | sample JI91814C2DNA_FD_70969 | JGI IMG/M metagenome (GOLD analysis project Ga0075160, IMG submission 70969) | Wastewater effluent complex algal communities from Wisconsin, to seasonally profile nutrient transformation and Carbon sequestration -... | ecosystem: Engineered > WWTP > Effluent > Algae...
GCGAACACGCGCCCTTGCGTCGCGACGAGCGCCCGTTCGCGGCGCAGCAGCTCGCCGGCGTCACGCTCCATGCGTCGCATCGCGATCAGCCCGCCGAGGAACACCGCCAGCGTGGTCACCGCCACGTAGACGATGCCCTTGATCGTCTCGATGCGCGCCATCTCGGCGACGTCGGTCGAGACGCTGGCGGCGAGATGGCTCGACACCACGATGTAGGCGACCGCGACGACCCCATAGGAACCGGCCAGCAGCAGGGCGAACGTCGTGCTCTTCGCGATCATCCGGGCACCTCTCTCGTGGCGCGGATCCTACGCGCCACTCCCGGTCAGCGCTCGGCCCGGAACGGCAGATAGCGCGGAAACCACATCGCCTGCCGAACCCGCTCGTCGAGACCGTCGGCGAGCTTCGCCTCGGCGTGCCCCTGCTCGATGCCGCGCCGGATCACCGCGCAGGCGATCGAGTGCGAGATGTCGCGGATCCGGCCGAGCTGCGGGAACAGCGCCCCTTCCGCCAGGTCGGCCTCGGCGACGTGACCGGCCAGCGTGCGCGCCGCGTCGAGGAACATCTCGTCGCTGACGTAGCGCAGCTTGCCGACCCAGGCACCGAGCCCCACGCCAGGGAAGATGTAGCTGTTGTTGCACTGGCCGATCCGGAACCGGCGGCCGCCGAGTTCGACCGGCGCGAACGGGCTGCCGGTCGCGACGATCGCGCGCCCGCTGGTCCACGCCAAGGCATCGGCGGGCGTGCACTCGGCCTTCGAGGTCGGGTTCGACAACGGGAAGATCACCGGCCTGGCACAGGTCTCGGCCATCGCGCGGACCGCGCGTTCGGTGAAGAACCCCGCCGTCGCCGAGGTGCCGACCAGCATGGTCGGCCGGATGTTGGCGATCGCCTCCTCGAGCGAGATGCGCGCCCGGTCGGCGACGCGCCAGTCGGAGATCTCGCCGTCGCCGCGCGCGAATTCGGCCTTGAAGCCCTCGAGGTTCGGCCGGCTCTTCACGACGAGGCCGCTGCGATCGACCATGAACACGCGTTCGTGCGCCGCCTTCGCGTCGAGCCCCTGGTCGACCAGGGCGGCGACGAAGAGCTGCGCGATGCCCTGCGCCGACGCCCCGGCCCCGCCCAGCAGCAGGCGCTGCTCGCGCAGCGTGCCGCCGGCGATGCGCAGGCTCGCCATCAGGCCGGCGACGGTCACCGCGGCGGTGCCCTGGATGTCGTCGTTGAACGAGCACAGCTGGCGGCGGAACCGCAGCAGCTGGTGCATCGCGTTCTCCTTCAGGAAGTCCTCCCACTGCAGCACGGCGGTCGGGAACACCTGCTGCACGGCGGCGACGAACTCGTCGACGAACGCCTGGTAGGCCTCGCCACGCACGCGGCGCTGGCGCAGCCCGAGGTAGAGGGGATCGGCCAGCAGTTCGGGGTTGTCAGTGCCGACGTCGAGCATGATCGGCAGGGTCGTGTCCGGCGGCAGGCCGGCACACAGCGTGTAGAGGCACAGCTTGCCGATGGGGATGCCCATGCCGCCGATGCCCTGGTCGCCGAGGCCGAGGATGCGTTCGCCGTCGGTGACGACGATCACCGACGGGGCCTTCATCGGAAAGTTGCGCAGCACGTCGGCAACCCGGCCGCGTTGGTCGTGGCCGACGTAGAGACCGCGCGACTGCCGGTAGATGTGCGAGAAGCGCTGGCACGCTTCACCGACCACCGGCGTGTAGACGATCGGCATCATCTCGTCGATGCGTTCGTGCAGCAGCCGGAAGAACAGCACCTCGTTGCGATCCTGCAGCGATGCGAGGTGCACGTAGCGGTCGAGCGGTGTCTTGGCCGAGCGGTGGTTCTCGTAGGCGCGCGCCAGTTGTTCGTCGAGGTCGGCGATCTTCGGCGGCAGCAGGCCGTGCAGGCCGAGGGCCGTGCGCTCCTCCGACGGGAAGCCGGTGCCCTTGTTGGTCAGCGGCTCGAGCAGCAGGTCGCGGCCGCGCTTCTTGACGGCGAGGAACGGCAGGCCGGTCTCGGGATCGACCTTGGTGGTGAAGTTCGGGTTCATCGGGTGGCTCTCCGTCGCAACGAGGCGGGTGCGCCGCAGTTTCGCCCCGGCGCGCCACCGACACCATGCTGCGTCGTGTGCTGGCGCCCACTACGCCCTCCGACGACCCGCTCCGGGCCTTCGGCCCCAACTCGACGCGGCCCAGGCGACTCAGCCACTGCAGGCGATTTCCTCCACGGCGTCGACTTCGGCCCGCTGCCGCCAACGATCACGGCTTGTCCCACCAGTCCGGATCGTCGCGCTGCTCGACGCCACGCGGAACGCGTGCATGTCGACGTGCGGGATCGTGCGCGGCGAGTTCAGGCCAGGTCTTGCACCGCGCGGGCTCGTCGGCGCGAGAGAGAGGTCGGGTTGCCGGCGAACCAGGGAGCAGGTACCCTGCTTCTCGGTGGATCGCGGCCCGGGTGGCGGCATGCCACAGGCAGGTGCGCCTTCCTTGTCCGGCATCAAGGTCCAAACCTCGAGCAGGATCGGAATGCGCCTCGTACTCGCCGCTGTCATCGCCCTCCCTGCCGCAGCAACGGCCCAGACCATCTGGAACGTCACGACACCCGACATCCAGTCGGTGGTCAACCAGGCGAGTCCCGGGGACGTGCTCGTCCTGACTCCGCCGACTCTGTATCGCGGCTTCACGTTGAGCAAGGGGCTGACGATTCGCGGCAGCGACGCGAACATCGGCGCTTCTCCAGGCGGGACGACCTCGGACTACTCGATCGTCATCGCCGTTCCCCCCGGCCAGGTGGCCCACCTCGAGCGCATCGACACGAGCTATGCCTACGCGCCGTGGGGTACCGTGGGGTGCCGAGTCAAGGTCACGTCAGGCAGTGTGCGCTTCGAGGATTGCACACTGCGTTCGGACTACGCGCTCCAGATCACCAATGCGCAGGTGGTCGTGACCGGGGGCTCGGTCATCGGTTGGGCAACTCCCAACACCGGCACCTTCGCCATCGAAGCGACCAACAGCCATCTCTCTCTCCGGAATTGCCTCGTGACGGGGAACGTGTCGAGCTGCAGTTATCCGACGTGCCAAACCCTGCTGCCGGCGCGAACGGCGATCAAGGCGATCGACAGCGTGCTGCATGCGGAAGGAGTGACGGTGCAGGGTGGGTCGCAAAGCAGTGTGCCCTCGCCCGGCGCTCCTGCAGTAGACCTCCAGAACTCGGCCGCCTACTTCACCGACTGCAGCCTCACCGGTGGCAGTGGCACCGTCGGCGCCACCGCCCTCGTCAACAACGGGGCGCCCGCGGAGCTTCGCAACACCATGCTGACCGGCGGATCGCCAGGAGGCCAGGCGTCCATCGGCCTGGTGGTCGTGAACAACTCGCTGACGCGGCTCGACATCGCGCCAGCGTGGCAGCGTGGTGTCACGTCGACCATGACGATCAGTGGCGAGCCTTCGGCGCCCTTCTACCTGTTCCTCACTCCTGCAACCGCTTCCAGCACGATTCCCCTGGCCGTCGAGCCCGTCTGGGACACGGGAGCCGTCGGCCTCGTCTTCGGGGTGCTGGACCCCCAGGGGCTCGCCGTGCTCGGGCTCCCGGTGCCGAACGACCCAGCCCTTCAACACGCAACCGCCTGGTTCCAGGTTGTCAGCGGTGCGTCCTTCCCGCTGCGCGCCTCGACGATCGCCGGCGGCGTGGTTCGCTGAGGGCCGGCCCGCTGCCAGGTCGAAGGGTCGAACCGCTCGATGGTCGAGTGAAGCACGTGTTGGCATGCGCGTGAGATCGTCCGCAGGAAGTCGACGGATCGAGCCAGGGCGAGAGGGGCGGCGACGGGCGCGGCAACACGAGCCGCCGCCCACCCGCGGTCGAAGCGATCGGCGGGTCGGGTCCGCCGCGACCGGCGAACTTGACGAACCAACCGGCCTGAGGTAGCAATGCAGCCGGAGGTTGAGCAATGTCTCAGGGGAAGGCCGGGTTCTCTTCTTCGATCCGAGTCGGCAAGGCGCGTGCGCGCGAAGCTCTGGCCGAGCGCGACCGGGCGAAGGCAAGACGACGACGATCGCTGCGCGGCCTCGCCGCTGGCGCCCAATCGCGCGGCGTGCTGATCGCCGAAGGCGACTCGTGGTTCGACTACCCGTTCGACGACGTGCTCGCCGAACTCGAGGACGAGTTCGGCTTCGACGTGGAGTCGGTCGCGCACCGCGGCGACACGATCGAGGACATGGCCTACGGCAAGGGGCAGTTCGCAGCGTTCGTGCGCTGCCTCGATCGCGCGCTGCGCCGCGGCGCGGCACCGGTCGCCGTACTGCTCTCCGGCGGCGGCAACGACATCGCCGGGGACCACTTCGGCATGATGCTCGACAACGCGAGCGCTGCGCGTGGCGGCCTCAACGACTCCGTGCTCACGGGCGTCGTGGACGAACGGCTCGCCAACGCCTACGTCGTGCTTCTTGAGGCGATGTCCGAGACCTGTCGGCAGCGCCTCGGGCGCGTCGTGCCGATCCTCGTGCACGGCTACGACTATCCGGTCCCGGACGGACGCGGCTTCCTGGGCGGATGGGGACCGTTGCCGGGCCCCTGGCTGGAACCTGGCTTCCGCCAGAAGGGCTACGCCGAGCTCGAGGCACGAATGCGCATCGGCAGGGTCCTGATCGACCGGTTCAACGCGATGCTCGCGCGGATCGTGCAGCGCCGGGGATTCGAGCACCTGCGCCACGTCGACCTGCGCCGGACCCTGTCCCAGGGTCCCGACTACAAGCAGTGGTGGGCCGACGAACTGCATCCGACATCGAGGGGATTCCGTGCAGTGGCCCAGAGGTTCGCTGCCAACATCACGGGTTGAGAGCGCGCACAGCGCGCAAGGAGAAGAAGAAGATGACGATCCTGTCCGACATCAAGGCGACGGGCACCACCCAGGTGCTCGTCACCCTCAAGGGCGTGGCGCCTGGCGACAGCGAGGCGCTGGCGTCGCACGGCACGCAGATCACGCGCCTGCGCCGGAACTTCGCCGCCGGGGAGAACAGCCAGGCATCCATGCTGGCGGCCGTCGGGGGCAAGCGCGGCAAGCGCGCCAACCCCGTGCGGGTCTACCCCAACCTCGGGCTCATGCTCGGGACCGTCGACAAGAGCGGCTACGTGGGGCTGCGCAAGGATCCCGCGGTCCAGAGTGTCGTGCCCGCGCCGGCGCTGAGTCTGATCCGCCCGGTCGAAGCCGCCGAGTGCAGCGCGACCGACAGGGTCGCATGGGGCCTCACGCGACTGCGGATCCCCGAGGTCTGGGACGCGGGCTCGATCGGTCGCGGAGTCATCGTCGGACACCTCGACACCGGCGTCGACGCGGGGCACCCGGCCCTGCAGGGAGCCGTTGCGGCGTTCGCACGGTTCGACCTCGACGGAGATCCAGTGCCGGGCGCGCGCCCGTCGGACAGCGGCGAGCACGGCACGCACACGGCAGGCACCATCGTCGGTCGCGCCGTTGGCGCAACCAGGTTCGGCGTCGCGCCAGGGGCCCAGCTCGCGAGCGCCCTCGTCATCGAGGGTGGCAACGTCATCGCGCGCATCCTCGGCGGCATGGACTGGATCGTCGGCCAGGGGGCCAGGATCCTGAGCATGTCGCTCGGTCTGCGCGGCTACCGCGAGGACTTCCTGCCGCTGATGCAGGCGATCCGCAACCGCGGCGTGCTGCCGGTCGTCGCGGTGGGCAACGAGTACGCGGGCACGAGTCGGTCGCCGGGCAACTACGACGTCGTGCTGTCGGTCGGCGCGAGCAACGAACGCGAGGAGGTGGCCCCGTTCTCGTCGAGCCAGTGGATCCAGCGACCGAAGGAGCCGCTCGTGCCCGACCTGGTCGCGCCCGGGGACGGTGTCCTGTCGGCACTGCCCGGGGGGCGCTACGGCACGATGAACGGCACTTCGATGGCCACACCGCATGTCGCCGGCGTCGCCGCGCTGCTGTGGGAAGCAGTACCGCACGCCACGGTCGACCAGGTCGAGCAGGCGATCCTGGGCTCGTGCACGCGCCCCTCCTCGATGACCGAGGCGCGAGCCAACCGCGGCGTCCCCGACGCGGTGCGAGCGGTCGCCCTGCTGCGCAGCGCGACGCAGGCGGGCCCCGGGAACGCGAGCCCGGCGACGCGGACGAATGCGACCAGGAAGAAGAAGGCCAAGAAGAGGAAGAGGTGAGGCGCGCGGTCGCGGTGACGACCGAGCGGCACGTGGTACAATGCGTCGGGGTCGTGTCGTACGGCCCCATGCGATCATGGCCAGAGCCAGAAAGAACAAGCCCGAGCACCCGACGATCGATCCCGAACTGGAACGACAGATCCACGACGCAGGGACGGACCGATCGGTCGGCGCCACGTTCACGCTGCGCACGCCGGCAGGAGAGCCTGTCCCCACCGCCCGTGAGACCGAGGCGGCTGTCGCGCGCCTGCTCGCCCAGGTCCAGGAGGAGGCCAACGAGCTGATCGAACGTGTGAGAGTGTTCCCGAACCTCCAGTCGTTCATGGTGAAGGCTCCCCCAGGGGTCCTGCGTGGCCTGCTCGCGCGGGCCGAGATCGCGTCGGCGATGGCGAACGAGCAGCGCGAGGACCTGCGCATCCGACCGGTCCGACCCGACGAGCACGGTCCGACATGAAGGAGTCGGCACACGGGAAGTGAGGGCAGGAGATCGACGAGATCGAAGCCCACTATCGGGACTCTCGCGATCGATCCGCCGTCGTGACGCGAGCCCTGCCGCCTCAGCGCGCATGCCGCAGAAGAGCGATCGCCGGACCGCGCAACGAACTCGACCCTCGTGCGGCGGTTCTTCACGAACGGAAGGGCTGCTGGCCCTCGGCGTGGGTGTGCGCATCGCGTCGATGCGCCTCTTCGCGAGGTCGTGGGCGTGCGCGGCGATCACGTCGCCCTCGGGGTCGGTGCCGCCGCTCCCCGAGACGCGCTCGAGCACTGGAACGTCGCGTTCGCGACCGGATCGGTCCCTGCGACCCGGTTGGCGACGCGCGACCCGCTTGCAACGACCGTGTTCCCCGCATCAGATGCTCGCTGCACGGTGACGCGTCCACGCGTCGTCACCACGGTGCAGCAAGTACCTCGTCTCGCTGGAGTCGCAGCAATGATCAAGACCGTAGTCATCCTCGGCGGTGGTAGCGCCGGCTTGATGGCCGCCATCACCCTGAAGACCAAGGTGCCAGCACTCGAAGTGCGTGTGCTGCGATCGCCCGACATTGGCGTGATCGGCGTCGGCGAAGGGACCACGGCCTCGTTCCCGCGCTTCCTCTTCGACTATCTGAAAGTGCCGAGGCGCGAGTTCTATGCGGCCGCGGAGCCGACTTGGAAGCTCGGGATCAAGTTCCTGTGGGGTCCTCGCCGCGAGTTCTACTACCCGTTCGCGAAGGAGTACGAACACACGTGGCCGGAGCTGCGCCGCCCATCGGGTTACTACCACGACCATGAAACACATTGGGTGGGCCCGACCTCGGCGCTGATGGCGCACGACAAGGCGTTCCCGCGCAATGCGGACGGATCCCCGCAGATCCAGACGCCGCACGCGTTCCACATCGAGAACCTGAAGCTCGTCGCCTGGCTCGAAGGCCACGCGCAGAAGATCGGCGTCGTGATCGAAGACGGCAACGTGACCGGCGTGGAGACCGGGCCGGTGCGCACCACCGGCCGGGAAGAGAAGGGCATCCAATCCATGATCCTCGCCGACGGACGCCGCGTCGCTGCGGACCTGTTCGTCGATGCGAGCGGGTTTCGCAGTGAACTGCTCGGCCGCGGTCTCGAAGAACCCTACATCAGCTTCGAACGATCGCTGTTCTGCGATCGTGCGGTCATCGGCGGCTGGAACCGGACGACCGAGGTCATCAAGCCCTACACGATCGCCGAGACGATGGACGCCGGTTGGGCCTGGCAGATCGAGCACGAGACGTTCATCAACCGCGGGTATGTGTACTCCAGCAGCCACATGGACGACGAGACGGCGCGAGCCGAACTGCTGCGCAAGAACCCCTCGATCCCCGAGGATCGGACCCGGGTCGTGAAGTACCGCAGCGGGCGCCGTTCTCGCAACTGGGTCGGCAACGTCGTCGGCATCGGCAACTCGGTCGGCTTCGTCGAGCCGCTGGAGGCGACGGCGCTCGGTGTGATCATCCTCGAGTGCATCATGCTCGCGGACGTGCTCGTCGAAACCGGCCAACGACCCGGCCCCGTGCTGGTCGACGTCTACAACCAACACAACACGGCGAATTGGGACAGCATCCGCGACTTCCTGGCCGTGCACTATGCGTTCAACACACGCAGCGACACTCCGTTCTGGCGCGACTGCCGCGAGAAGACGGAACTGGGCGGAGCCGCGCGCATGGTCGACTACTACAAAGAGAACGGCCCCTCGACCCTGGCGAGTGGCATCATCCTGCCCGAGTCGAACTCGTTCGGCTTCCATGGGTTTCTCGCGATGCTCGTCGGACAGAAGGTGCCCTATTCACGCGACCACAAGCCACCTGCTTCGGAGATGAAGCTCTGGCACGAACGGGTGGTGACGCTCGGCACCGGCGCGCGGAGTGGCTTGAGCGTGGCCGAGTCCCTGCGGGCCTTGCGCAAGACCGGCTGGATCAAGTAGCGGCGTCCCCCGGCGCGTTCGACCGTTCGGGGCGCGACCGTTCCAACGTTGGCGAGCCACTGCCGCAGCACCGCTTGCGCCACGGCCTTCCGGTTCGGAAGTGGTCTGCGCTCGGGAACTCAGGGATCGCGCGGTCTGCGGCCACGGGCAGAGTCCTCACCAGGAACCCTGATCGCCGACCTGACGGACCGCTTCGTCCTAGTGGGTTGACTTGGAACTTCGCGACATTTGTCTGAGCATCCGCTGTTCTCGTGTCGCGTTCGCGTCTTCGCAGTAGCGGCGGAGGTTGTCGAGGATGGCGTCTGCAGACTTCGTCCAGACGAAGGGCTTTGGGTCCGCGTTGTGGGCGTCGAGGAACTCCCGCACTGAGGACTCCAGCGAGCCGACGCTGCGGTGCACGCCGCGCCTGGTCACGTTCCTCTCGACCATCGAGAAGAAGGACTCGACGAGGTTCAGCCACGACGAACTCGTTGGCGTGAAGTGCAGTTTGTAGCGCGGATGGCGCATCAGCCATCGCTTCACCGAGTCGGTCTTGTGCGTGGCGTAGTTGTCCATCACCAGGTGGATGTCGACCTCTGCTGGGACCCGCGCCTCGATCTCGTCGAGGAACCGCACGAACTCTGTCGAGCGGTGGCGTCGGTAGGTCTTGCCGATCACGTTGCCCGTCGCCACGTCCAGGGCAGCGAAGAGAGATGTCGTGCCATGGCGAATGTAAGTTGGTGTCCGCCGCTCTGGCTGGGTCGCCATCATCGGAAGCAGGGGCTGAGAACGATCCAGTGCCTGCATCTGCGACTTCTCATCCACGCACAGCACAAGCGCGTTGTCTGGCGGAGACATGTAGAGCCCAACGACATCGCGAACCTTCTCGATGAACTGTGGATCCTTCGACAGCGAGAAGCTGTCCGTGCGATGAGGCTTCAGCCCAAAAGCTCGCCAAACCCGCTGCACGGCGTCCCGAGAGAGCTCCAGCTCCTTCGCGAGCTTGCGCGTGCTCCACTGCGTACTGGCTCGCGGCTTCTCGTGCAGAGTCGTGTCGATCACCCTCTGGACATCCTCGTCGGTCACCGTGCGGGGCCTGCCAACGCGAGGCTCGTCGAGCAGTCCATCGAGCCGACGATTCAGGAAGCGACGCCTCCACTTCCCAACCGTCTGCTGCGTGACGCCGAGATCCTCAGCCACGTCGATGCTGTCGCGTCCCTCAGAGCACATCACCACGATCGAGGCACGGAGCTTCATGGCGGCGCCGATCGAGCCGCGGCGCCGCATCTGGTCGAGCGCCGCACGCTCAGCTTCAGAGAGAACCAGTTCGGCCTTGGGCCTGCCCATGTTGCTCATGGGAGCACGTACGTTTCCGCACGAGAAGAAGGCTCAACTTCTTATGCGAACTTCCCAGTCAACCCACTAGCGCCCGGGCAGCTTCACCTCGACCTCCAGGAGACCGGACTCCGGGACCACCAGGTCGACGATCGCCGTCTGCAGCCCGTCCGCGGTGACGAACAACCGCATCGGTCCGGGTCGCACACAGCGCAGGGACGCCACGTTCTCGACCTGCAGCCACGCATCGTCCCAGAACAGCTGCGCGTCGACGCGTTCCCCCTGCTCGTCGACCACCACCACGCGCAGTTCGTTGTCCGGGATCCGGATCGTCCAGGGCCCGTCGCCACGCAGCACCGTACGCAACGGCATCGCGTGCTCGACCGGCGCGGTCACCACGATCGCATCGCCGTCGCGCAGGTCCGGACCGAGCCAGCCGCCCTCCGCGTCGACCGCGAACGTGTGCTGCGCCCCAGGATCGCTCATGTTGGCGCGTGCGAAGTCGGCATGCGCCTCGCGGAACGGCTTGCCGGCCGCATCGAGCACCCGCAGGACCGGCTCCCTCGTGCATTGGATCGTGCCGAGTTCGACACTTGCAGAGTCGGCGCGGTGCGGCAGCACGAACGGGATCAGGCGGCGACGCAGCCCCGGGCTCGTCGGCTGCACTTCCAACACGCGCGTGCCCACTTCTTCGCTGCCGAGGTCGAACGTGCCGTCGGCGGAGTCGGTGAACGGGACCCTCGTGCGCTCCTCGGCATCGTCCTCCATGCCATGCCACGGCAGGACGCGCAGCCGGGTCGCGATCGGGCGACCCGCCGGATCCACGACCTTGCCGCGGATGCGCGTCTTGGCGAACCACGGCAGGGCCACCGGTCCGGCAGGAAGTGCCTTGCGATCGTCGAACACGAAGAACCGACGCTGGTCGAAGGCTCCGCGCAGCACCAGCGCGAACGGACCGTTGGCGGGCACGCTGACGGCGCGCAGGCCCTGTTCGTCGGGATCCGCGGCTTCGAACGATGGACGAGGCACGAGGGGCGGCGTGTCGACGTCGAGATCCACCTGGGCATCATCCGCGACGACGCGGACCGAGATCGTCGCCGTCGCCGGCGGCACCAGATCGACCGGCGACGGCGTCACCGTGCCGTCCTGCCCGCGTTGGCCGTCCGGCGCGGGCAGGTGCCACGTGGCGGGGAAGCGGCTGGGCCGATCGAAGTAGATCTCGCGATCGGGCAACACGACGGCGAGGTCGCATTCGAGGGGCGCCCCGAGCAGCGTGAACGTGCCGTCGGTGGCGGTGATGGCCCAAGGACCTCGGTGGATGTCGCGCGGGCTGATCGGCGCACCTGCGATCGGCTTGCCGAGATGGTCGAGCACGACGCCGGTGATCGCTTCGCCGGGACCTGGATACAGGCGTACCGGCGGTTCGCCCGGTCGCCAACCGATCTCGTCGTAGCCGAGGTCGGTGTTGGGGTGCCGCACGTAGACGTC
>Ga0075160_10002314_pt1 | contig 11395 bp, 7 predicted proteins | sample JI91814C2DNA_FD_70969 | JGI IMG/M metagenome (GOLD analysis project Ga0075160, IMG submission 70969) | Wastewater effluent complex algal communities from Wisconsin, to seasonally profile nutrient transformation and Carbon sequestration -... | ecosystem: Engineered > WWTP > Effluent > Algae...
CCCGGACGTTTCGCGGCGCTGGCGCCGATCTGCGGCGGCGTGCGGCCCCCGCCGTGGATCCGGGTGCCTAAAGCGGAGCAGCTCATCGATCTTGCAGATCCCTACGCCAGCATGGCCCGCAAGCTCGGCCGCACGCCGGTCTGGATCTTCCATGGTGCGCAGGACTTCTTTGTCCCGGTCGAGCAGTCGCGGCAGATGGCTCGGGCGCTGCGCGAGTCCGGCGGCATCGTCCGCTACACCGAGTGGCCGGGCGTCGGCCACGCCGCCGAACAGCCGACCTACGCCGAGCCTGCGCTGTTCGAGTGGCTGCTGCAGCAGCGCCGCGGCCAGCCGAGCCCGGACGCCGGCCGATAGGCCGCCGGGCGCATCCGCCGCGCCGGACCGAGCGACCGCCGGCAGCTGGAGTCGATCTCCCGGCGGCCGCCGCCGGAGCGCCGGCCGGCGGGAATGGGCGCGGCGCTCGACCGACGGCGCGCGGTTCTTCAACGGAATGCGCGGCGCGCCGGACTCGGGAGGAATCGCCGCTCCGGCGCGCTGAGGAAAGCACTGGGAAGAGCGGACCGGGCTCGGCCGCGCGGGACTTGGAGGCTCCTATTCCCGCCCCGGTCGGTAGGTCTGGGCGGCGCTCTTGAGCACGGCGTCGCGCTCGAAGGGAACCGGCTTGAAGCGGCGCGCGGCGAACAGCGGCGCCTGATCGGCGTAATGGGGAGACGCCGCGTCCAGCGTGGCGGCGCCGAACTGGTGCACGCTCTCGGCGCGCACCGGGCCGTCCTTGGGCCACTCGACGAGCATGATCAGGCTGTCGCCCACCGTGGCGTGGAGGTGGCCATCCTCGGCGAGCTCGCCGTAGACCGCCCGCAGCACGTCGGGAGCGCCATCGAGCGGCAGATCGAGCGCGCCGCGGCGGAGCCGGTTGACCTCGCCCCAGGGGACGTCGATGCGGCCGAAGTGCTGCATCAGCCAGCGCGCCGACTCGTCAAAGATCTGGGCCACCACCGGCGGCGACTTGCCCAGGTACTCCTCGGTCAGGACACGGCGGACGGTGAGCACGCCGATCGCCGCGCTCGGGTTCTTCTGCTCGGCGCCGAGGTCCCACAGGGACAGCACGCGGCGCGCCTCCTTGAGCACCGGATCGGTCGGCTCGGGCAGCGCCAGCACCTCGGCCTTCACCGCCGCGGCGCGCGAGTCCTTGGCGTAGTGATCATCGAACTTGATACGTAACAGCTCGTCCCGGCCGACGATGGGAGTCTTCTGCAGGAGCTCTTCGGCGCGCAGGGCGCGGTTGGTCATCTGGCGCTCGATGCCGAAGGTCGCCGGCACCGCGGCGGGATCGATGTTGCCCGGTCCATCGGTTGCGCGCAGCGGCGTGTTGTTGGCGTTGAACACGGCGCCAGAGGGCGGATTCCACAGCTGCGGCAGACTGTCGAACGGCACCCGCTCGGACAGCGACCAGATAAGATCCGAGCGATCGCCCGGCAGGTCCCGGGTCCAGTCAATTCCCTCCTTGCGGCGCGGCATCATCGCGTTGTGGACATAGCCGATGTTGCCGTCGGCGTCGGCATAGGTGAAGTTGATCGAGGGCAGCGCGTTCTGGCGCATCGCGGCGAGCCACTCGTCACGGTTCCTGGCGCGGTTCAGGCGATAGTACTGCTCGACATGGCGCACCTCGCCCTGGCCGGCGTAGCGCACCGCGTAGCTCGCGTGCTTGCCGCGCACCACCGGACCGTGGACCGTGAAGTCGACCTCGTAGGGCAGCGGGAACGCGAACGGTCCAAACAGGTGGATGGGGATCTTGATCCGCTTGGTCTCCATCTGCCGATAGCTCCCATCGAGCCGGTAGCGCTTGGGATCCTTGGGATCGAGCTCGAGCACGTAGACGTCGATGAGGTCGGGATGGTTGACCGTGGCCGCCCAGCCGAGCCGTCGGTTGTGGCCGTGCAGCATGAACGGGCTGCCCGGGAAGAAGCCCCCCGCGACCTCCCAGCCCTCGCCCGACAGCACGCGCGCCTCCCACCAGGCGACCGGCCCGGTAAGCGGCTGATGCGAGTTGACGATGAGCCGCGTCACCCCGTCGCCGCTGCGCTGCGGCGCGATGGCGAAGCCGTTGGAGCCGAGCTCGAGCGGCGGGGCGCTGGTGGCGTGGAAAGCCGCCTGCCCGCTGAGCGACAGGTGCGGCCGGCGCTCCTTGTCGAGCAGCTCGCCCAGGGTGCGATCCAGGCCATAGAAGAACGGCGTCTTGAAGACGAAGCCGGCGACGACATCCTGGCCGCGCACGGGCAACAGGCCCCCGGCGACGCGCTCCGGGTGGCGGGCGGCGAAGGCGTTGAGGCCGTCGGCGTAGGCCTCGACCAGCGCCCGGACCTCGGGCGTCAGCCGGGTCGCGTAGCCGGCGTCCACGGTCTCCCACACCTTGAGCAGGTGGACGACCACATCGGTGGGCACCGCCTTGGGACCATCCCGCTCGGCCAGCCGGCCGCGGGTCGCCAGGAGGACCGTCTGGATGGTCTCCCAGTCATCCTCCCCGTGGGCATAGGCGAGGCCAAACGCGCCGTCGACATCGCGCGGCCCCAGGATCGTCGGCTCCCCCCACGCGTCGCGCGCGATCGTCACGTCATAGTCGCGCGCCCGCAAAAGAAACGGCCGCAGGTCGGGCAGCGCCGGGCGAGGGTGATAGGTGTAGATCCCGAGCCCCGCGATCAACAAGACCACCGCCACCCCGAGGCCGCGCAGGACCTTGCGTCGCTGTTTGGTTCCGCTCATCGAGCTAGTTTCGCAGACCGCGCCGCAATAGTCAGCGCCTGTCCGCGGCGGGAGCGCGCTCGGCGGCCCAGAAGTAGAAGACGCAGAAAAAGAAAAAGGCCCGCCTCCGTTTCGGGAGTGGGCCTTTTTTAGAAGCGGGGTGGACGGGACTTGAACCCGCGGCCTCCGGCGTGACAGGCCGGCGTTATAACCAACTTAACTACCACCCCAAATCAAGATCAGAATCGGGACGACCGACGAAACTTTTACTTTTGCTGTGGGCGCAACAGGGCTTGAACCTGTGACCCTCGGCTTGTAAGGCCGATGCTCTACCACTGAGCTATACGCCCTTGCAAACCCTCCGGCAACCAGGTGGATGTAACTGGTAACAGAGGGCGAGCTGGCCAGTCAAGAAAAACATTTTAAACCCTTATGATTTTTTCGCGGCGCCGGGCTGTCGTAGGCCGGGCGCCCGCCGGCCCGCGCAGCCGTGGCCGGCCCGCGGACCGGTCACGGCTCCTGCGAGCCGCTCAGCTTACCGAGGCCGGCTCGCCAGAAAGGGTCGGAGAGAGGGGGGGTGCCAGAGCAGGTGCCAGAGCAGGTGCCAGAGCCGGCGCCAGGCCGGGAGCGGGGCCATTTACGTTGGTCGCGCGCCAGTCGACCGGCTGGCTCGGCTGGCTGAGGAACGTCTCGGGGTGGGCGAGCACGAGCGCGCTGCGCAGGACCTGATCCATGTGATCGACGGCGATGATCTTCATCTCGCGCATGACCCGCGGCGGGATGTCTTTCAGGTCCTTCTGGTTCTCGGACGGAATGATGCAGGTAAAGATGCCGGCGCGGTGGGCGGCGAGGATCTTGTCCTTCAGGCCCCCGATCGGCAGCACCCGGCCGCGCAGCGTCACCTCGCCGGTCATCGCCACGTCGCGCCGCACCGCCAGCCGCAACAGCGCCGACACGAGGCTGGTCACCATGGTGATGCCCGCCGACGGCCCGTCCTTGGGCACCGCGCCTTCGGGGAAGTGCACGTGCAGATCGACCTTCTGATAGAAGTCGCGCTCAAGGCCCAGCGCGTCGACTCGCGAGCGCACGTAGCTCATCGCCGCCTGCGCCGACTCCTGCATCACCTCGCCGAGCTTGCCGGTGAGGACCAGCTTGCCCTTGCCCGGCACCACGCTCACCTCGGTGACCAGGAGCTCGCCGCCGTGCATGGTCACCGCCAGGCCGTTGCACAGCCCGACCTCGTCCTTCTCCTCCATCTTGCCCGAGCGGTACTTGGGCTCGCCGAGGTACTTGGGCAGGTTCTGCCCGGTGATGCGGAAGCGGATCTGCTCGCTGGTCTTGCCGCCCGCGGTCTTCACCACCGTCTCGCGCGCGAGCTTGCGGCAGATCGTCGAGATCTCGCGCTCAAGGCTGCGCACGCCGGCTTCCTTTGTATAGTGATGAATGATCGAGCGGATGGTGTCGGCGCTGACGTCCAGGGCCACCTTGCCGATGCCGTTCATCTCGCGCTCTTTGGGGATGAGGTACTGCTGGGCGATGGCGAGCTTCTCCCACTCGGTGTAGCCGGGCAGGTGGATGATCTCCATGCGATCCTGCAGCGGCATCGGGATGCTGTGCAGGCTGTTGGCGGTGGCGACGAACATGACATCGGACAGATCGTAGTCGACGTCCAGGTAGTGATCGACAAACGCGCTGTTCTGCTCGGGATCGAGCACCTCCAATAGCGCCGCCGACGGATCGCCGCGGAAGTCGGTGGACATCTTGTCCACCTCATCAAGCAGCATCACGGGGTTGTTGCTGCCCGCCTTCTTCAGGCTCTGGATGATCTTGCCGGGCATGGCGCCGATATACGTCCGCCGGTGGCCGCGGATCTCGGCCTCGTCGCGCACGCCGCCCAGGGACAGCCGCACGAAGCGCCGCCCGGTCGCCCGCGCGATCGACTTGGCCAGCGAGGTCTTGCCCACGCCGGGCGGCCCGACGAGGCACAGGATCGGTCCTTTCAGCTTCTTGACCAGCGCCTGCACCGCCAGGTACTCGACGATGCGCTCCTTGATCTTCTGCAGGCCGTAGTGATCCTCATCGAGGATGTGCTCGGCCTCGGTGATGTTGAGCTTGTCCTGGGTGCGCTCCTCCCACGGCAGCGACAGCACCCAGTCGATGTAGTTGCGCACCACCGTCGCCTCGGCGCTCATCGGGCTCATCATCTTGAGCTTCTTGAGCTCCTTGCGCAGCTTGAGCTGAGCCTCGCGCGACATCCGCTTGGTGCGGATCTTGTCCTCGAGCTCCTGGATCTCGTTCTTGAACTCGTCGCGCTCGCCGAGCTCCTTCTGGATCGCCTGCATCTGCTCGTTCAGATAGAGCTCCTTCTGCGAGCGCGCCATCTGCTTTTTGACCCGGGTGCGGATCTTCTTCTCGACCTGCAGGATCTCCATCTCGGCCTGCATCAGCTCGAGCAGCTTCGCAAGCCGCGCCGACGGCGACTCCAGCTCGAGGATCTGCTGCTTGTCGGTCAGCTTCAGCGTCAGCTGGGCGACCAGGGTGTCGGACAGCCGCGCCGGATCATCTATAGATTCGGTCGAGCCGATCATCTCCTGCGGGATCCGCCGGCTCAGCTTGACGTAGTTCTCAAACGCCGCCTGGACCTTCTCGATAAGCGCCGCCACCTCGGCGCCACGCTCGTCGGGCTGCGCCAGATCGTCAACCTCGACCTGGAGGAAGTCCTCGGTGTGGGTGAACTTGCGCAGCTTGACGCGCCGCTTGCCCTCGACCAGGACCTTCACCGCGCCGTCGGGCAGGCGCAGCATCTGGATCACCTCGCCGAGGGTCCCGGTGGTGTAGATGTCCTCGGCCGCCGGGTCGTTGGTCTTGGACTTGCGCTGGGCGCAAAGGACGATCTCCTTGTCGCGCGCCATTGCCTGCTCAAGGGCCTGGATCGACTTCTCGCGCCCGACAAAAAGGGGCACGACCATGTAGGGGAAGACAACGATGTCGCGCAGCGGTAAAAGGGGGAGCGACCGGTGCGCTTTGCGTCGCCCGTGCCCCTCACCATCATGATTCTTAGAGCTCGCCATGGGGTCACTCTATCACCTAAAGTGGAAGCTCTGCAAAGGTGAAACGCGGGACAATTGGCAGCAAAAATGCGGCTTTAGACGGCGCCGAGGGTTTTTGGTGCCAGGAGCGGCCGGCACTTTTTTCCACCAGCCGTCGCCGGCCAGCCTTCTAACTTATTGGTTCTTGACAGAAAAGACCCGTTCCGGTACTTCCTTGTGCTCTCTAACAGTCTCCGACGTCATGGAACCGCGCATGCTAACTCCGATTCGACGCACCCCCTATACCAGCACCGAAACCGCCTTGACCGAGCGCAAGTGGCACGTTGTCGACGTCGCCGGCCTGACCCTTGGCCGCGCCGCGACGCAGATCGCCCACATCCTGCGCGGCAAGCACAAGCCGACCTATACGCCCAACGTCGACTGCGGTGACTTCGTCATCGTGCTCAACGCCCAGAAGGTCGTGCTCACCGGCAACAAGAACGACGACAAGCTGTACTACAAGCACACCCTTTATATGGGCGGCTTGAAGTCACGCCCGGCAAAAGAGATGCTGGCCACCCGCTCCGAGGAAGTCATCGAGCGCGCGGTGTGGGGCATGCTGCCCAAGGGGTCGCTCGGCCGGGTCATCATCAAGAAGCTCAAGGTGTACCCTGGAGCTGAGCACCCGCACTCGGCGCAGCAGCCGGTGAAGCAGACCCTGCGCACGATGCGCGCCTCCTAACCGATTCCCTACGACCTGCGAGATAGCACATGGCTCATGTTGAGAAGAATGCAGTGTATGCCACCGGTCGTCGGAAAGAGGCCGTGGCGCGTGTGTGGATGATGCCCGGCTCGGGCAAAGTGACGATCAACCACCGCGACATCGACAACTACTTCGGGCGCGCGACCTCGAAGATGATCCTCCGGCAGCCGCTGGAGCTCACCTCGCAGACCGCGAACTTCGACGTATACGCCAACGTGTTCGGCGGCGGCCTGTCGGGCCAGGCCGACGCGATCAAGCTCGGCATCACCCGGGCCCTCATGAAGGTGAACCCGGCGCTGCGTCCGGGCCTGAAGGCGGCTGGTTACGTGACCCGTGACCCGCGCTGCAAGGAGCGCAAGAAGTACGGTCAGCGTGGCGCTCGCGCCCGCTTCCAGTTCAGCAAGCGCTAGCCTCGGCAAGACCCCGGCCCTTCGGCGGCCGGGGGCGAGCCTCCCGTCCGCAGCGGCTCCCCTGGGAGCGTCGGCCGGAGCGCTCGCAGAGACGCGCGGACCTTCGGGTACCGCGCGTTTTCGCATGTCCGCGTGCCGGCCGCGCGGGCAGCCGCTTCCTCCTCCAAGCAAACAAATAATTGCGCTCGCCGCGCGCGGCGGCTCAGGATCAGCTCATGGCTCGGCGCTTCAACATCACCGGTCCCTGTGTCCCGGGGCGTGACTTCATGGTCGATCTGTCGGCGCGGCTCAAGCGCCCGCTGCAGGCGATCGGCAGGGGCGAGTCGCTGCTGCTGGTGCGAGCGCGGCAGAGCGGCAAGACGACGCTCTTGCGCGAGCTCGCGGCGGCGCTGCGCAAGCAGAACCTGGCGGTGGTGCTGTGCGCCATGCAGGTCGCCGAGGATCAGACGCTGACCGGCCTGTTCCGCCACATCGAGGCGACGCTGCACAAGGCCTACCCGCTGCCCGCCCTGCCCAAGTGGGCGCCCATCGAGCCGCAGTCGCTGTCGTTCTGCGCCTGGCTCGGCGAGGCGCAGCAGAAGCTCGGGCGGCCCCTGGTGCTGATCCTCGATGAGTACGACGCGCCGCCGCGCAAGCTGGTCCTCAGCATGCTGCGCAGCTTCCGCACCGCTCTGGCGCTGGCCGACGACAGCCGACCGTTCGTGCACTCGCTCACCCTGTGCGGCAAGACCCACGTGCGCGACCTCCGCGACGAGCTGCGGCCCTCGGGCGATGAGACGCGAGGCAGCGGCTCGCTGTGGAACATCGCGCTGCCGCTGCCGCTGTCGGCGCTGTCGCGGGCCGAGCTCGACGCCCTGCTCGACCAGTACACTGCCGACAGCGGCGTCCCCTGGCGGCGCGAGGCGCGCGAGGAGCTGTGGCACAAGACCCACGGCCAGCCCTGGCTGGTGTCGCGCATCGCCTACGAGCTCGACGAGCAGCTCGGCTGCCCGCGCCTAGAGCCGGCGCCCCCCGACGCCGAGCCGCCGAGCTCACGCGAGGGCGCCGGGCCGCCGTCGGTGGCCACGGTGCGCGCCGCGGCGGCGCAGCTCCTCGAAGAGGACTGCGTGCACCTCTTGTCGATCAGCGATCTGCTCCTCGGACGGCGCGACGCGCAAGAGCTGGTGCTGCGCCTGCTCGCCGGCGAGGAGCTGCCGCTGTGCCGGGCCAACGAGGCGCAGTCCTACCTGCTCGACACCGGCGTCATCCTTCCCTCGGAGTCCGGGCGCTTCATCGAGCTGCACAACCCGATCTACGAGAGCTACCTCGGCCGCTGGCTCCCAGAACAGCGATAGACAGCGATAGACAGCGATAGACAACGATAGACAACGATAGACAGCGCCAGCCAGCGCTAGACGGCGCCAGCCAGCGCTAGACAGCGCCAGCCAGCGCTAGACGGCGACGTTGGCGGGGGCCTTGCGCTTGCGGCGGATGGGCATGTGGGGCAGCTTGAAGCGGACCTTGGCGGGCTTCTTCACCCGCGGCAGCTTCACCTTGCCGCGCACCGGCGGCAGGTAGGGGATGTTCGGGATGTCCACCGGCGCCGGCTCGGCCAGATCGTCGATGCCGGCGGCGGCGCGGAACGCGGCCTCGGCGGCGGGCGAGAAATCGCCGTTCACGAAATACTCGTAGCCGAGCCAGCCCAGGCGGCCCAGGCGCCGCTCCGCCGCGGCGAAGAAGTCGCGGCAGTCGAATACCTCGGTGATGAAGTAGCGCTCGCGCATCGCCTCGGTGCGGGTGCGCTGGCTGTTCTTGGCGACGATCGGGGTGCTGAGGAGGATGCCGAACTGGCGGAAGTTGCGCACCCACTTGGAGAACTGCAGCTCCGCCGGCGCGGTGCCGTAGGCCTCGGTGAACGCCGAGGTCATGAGCGCCAGGATCGCCGGCTCGACGCGGGTGGTCAGCGAGTTGCCGCGCTTGGTGATGCGGCAGCGCTCGGCGAAGGCCGGGGTGCCGATCGCGTCGTCGCCCAGGCGCCACAGGTGGAGGAACAGCGCCTGGTACTTCTCGGTCAGGCGGTGGTGGGTGCTCTCGTGGCCGCCGTGCCGCTCGACGTCGCGGCGGGCGCAGTAGTTTACCAGCGGGTGCATCGCCAGGTCGATGGCGCAGTGCGACAGCAGGCCCCCGACGAGCGCCAGCCGCTCCGCCTCGGTCAGGCCGGGCACGGTGCGGGCGGCGCGGATGTACGAGGCGACGAGCCGGTCGGGCTGCACCGAGTGCAGGCGGTACCCCCACGGCTCGTCGAGCGCCGGGGCGCCGAGGCCGTAGCGCACCGCCTCGAACACCATCGGCGCGTAGTAATACGGCAGATCATGGAAGATCGAGCCGAAGCGGGCGTAGATCGGCTCCGCCGCGCAGGCCTTGCGCAGGGCGGGCGGACAGAGCGCGTTGTGCTGAACGAGATCGCCAAACGTCAGATGCAGCTGTGGCGCGGGCATGCCCCGATTCTAGCAAGAGGCCCTGTCGCTGGCAGGAGAATGTTCCGTTACGGAACCTTTTGATTTTTCTCCCGATGGCCCGACCGTAGGACAAGGCCAGCGACGGAGAATCAGAAAAGGCGTCGGCGCGGCCGCGCAAGCGAGACCCCACCGACGCAGAGGTCGGAACCGCGGCGGCTACAGCGTTTCGAAAACGGCGGTGTCGGAGGTCGGCGCGACCACCGCGCCGCGTCGACGTCGGACCACCAGGCCAAGGCCCAGGGTCCCCAGCCCGAGCAGCCCGAGCCCGTACAGCCCGAGCAGCTCGCGCGCCTCCGCCCGCTCGGCGCCGCACCGGCACGAGTAGCAGGTGTCGGCGAGCGACCGGAGCTGCGCGTGCTCCGGCGGCGTCGTGCGCGCCGCGAGCAGCTGGTGGGCCGCCGCGACCGCCGCCGCCGCATCGGCGATGCCCGCGCCGTAGTGGCTGTCGTGCTTGCCGCGGTACTGCGCCGGCCGCCGCGCCGTCTTCTGCAGCAGCTGGGCGACCTGCTCCGGGTTGCGCACGCCCTGGCTGACCAGCAGGGCCGCCACGCCGGCGATGTGCGGCGACGCCATCGAGGTCCCCATGAACAGCAGGTAGTCCTGCTTGCCGATGTTGCCCGGCGTCACCGTGTTCTGCAGGACACCGTCGGGGAGCCCGTCGTTGTTCTGGTCGAGCCGGGTGTTGCCGCCGGGCGCCGCGATGGCGATCTCCTTGCCCCAGTTCGAGTAGAAGGTCGTCGCCTCGTCGTACTGGGTGGCGGCGACCGCGATCGCGCCGAGGTTGGCGGCGGGGAAGCTGACCTTGCCGCGGCCGTCGTTGCCGGCGGCGCAGACCACCACCACGCCCTTATCGTGGGCGTACTTGACCGCCTTGGCCAGCACCTGCGAGTTGTACGGGCCGCCGAGGCTCATGTTGATGACCTGGGCCCCGTGGTTGGCCGCCCAGCGGATACCCTGGGCGATTCCATTGACGCTGCCCGAGCCCGAGCCCGACAGGACCTTGATCGGCATGATCTTGGCCTGGTAGGCGACGCCGGCGACGCCGACGCCGTTGTGGGTGGTCTGGGCGATGGTGCCGGCGACGTGAGTGCCGTGGCCGTGATCGTCGCGCGCGTCGGGGCTGTCATCGACGAAGTTCCAGCCCGGGACGAGCTCGGTGCCCTGCAGGTCCTCGACCGGGGTGACGCCGGTGTCGACCACCGCGACCACCACGCCCTCGCCGCGGGTGTAGGTCCAGGCCTGCGGCATGCGGATCTGATCGAGGTGCCACTGGTAGCGGTACTTGGGATCGTTGGGGACGAAGCGGCCGCGCTGGTCGTCGTCCTGGGGACGGCTCGCGCCGGCCAGCGTCACCGGCAGGGCCTCATCGCTCGGCCGGGTGAGGGCGGTGGGCGCGCTCTCGGGGATCTGGTAGGTGAGGGCGAAGTCGGCCGCCTCGACATGCGGGTCGGCGCGCAGCGCCGCGAGCAGGGCGGTCAGCTGGGCGCCGCCGGGCGACTGCCGCCCTGCCTCGGGCAGCAGGCGGAACAGGTGATCCTGGTGCGAGAAGCGCGAGTACTGCTGGAGGTGGGCCTTGTAGCGGTGCGCGAAGCTGTCGACCTCGGCGTCGGTCATCTGATCGTCCAGGTCGACCACCAGCTCGCTGGTCGCCGGGGCCTCGGCGACCGCCGCCGCGGCGCCCTCGGTCGGGGCCGCGGGGTGGTTGCCGGCCGCGGCGGCGAGCGTCCCCCACAGGCCCAGCGCGCCGAGCTGAATCATCGACAGAGTGCGTCTTTTTGCCGTCGTCACTTTAGTTCTCCGCCTGCTGATAACGAAACGAGGTGCAGCGCAAGCGTGCTCGCGCCACTTGCTTGAGTCTAGCAAAACCCACGCGGAATCGCCGCCGATGCGCGCCCCCGGCCCGGGTCAGCCCCGACGGCGAAGCAGGGCGGTGAAGGCGGCGGCGTCACGGCAGCG
>Ga0075160_10002319_pt1 | contig 11388 bp, 5 predicted proteins | sample JI91814C2DNA_FD_70969 | JGI IMG/M metagenome (GOLD analysis project Ga0075160, IMG submission 70969) | Wastewater effluent complex algal communities from Wisconsin, to seasonally profile nutrient transformation and Carbon sequestration -... | ecosystem: Engineered > WWTP > Effluent > Algae...
CCGGTCGCCGCGGGACTGGCCTCCGCAGCCTTCGCGGCCGCCTTGCGGGCCCGCTCCACGATCGGGATGGCGCTCTTGCCATCCGCGATGGCTGTGTCGGTCTGCTTCACGTACTGCGTGTACTTCTTGACCGGCAGGCCGATCGCCTTGACGGCGGCGCGCGCCGCGTCGTAGAGATCGCTGACCTCGTAGGCGTCGTGTTTCTTGACGAGGGTAGCGATGGCCGCCTTGCGCGAGGCTTCCTCGCCGCGGCCGTGCAGGAGCTCCTCGATCTCGGTGCCGCGACGCACCGCCTCGGACCATGCAGCCTCCTCCCTGTCCCGGCCTTGGCGCAGGCGCTCACCCATGTGCTTTTCCTCCGCATCCGAGGCGGTCTTTACGGCCTGGTCGACGATGGGTCCCACGCGGTGTGCGAAGCCGAGGCCCTCGGCCTTCTTCAGTTCCCGCATGAAGTGGGCGTGCTTGTCGGGCGGTAGGCCGAGAGCCTCGATCTTGTCGCGGGCTATCTTGATCTCCGTCTCGATGTCGCGTTGAGCAACTGCCGCGGGCAGCGCTTCCAACATCTTGGCCTCGGCGTCCAACAGCTCACCAGTCCAGCGGGCGATGTCCTCGTCGGCCTCGTCTTCCTCGTCTTCCTCGTCTTCCTCCGTCGCGGCATCCTTGTCCTTCGCGCTGGAGAGGAGGTTCGGCGGGATTTTGCGGCCCCACCAGTCGAGCCCGATGTCCTTCAGCGTCGTGTAGCTCTCGCCGCTGCGGGGCGCGAGCTCGAGGAATCGCTGCCAGCCTGCGAGGGTTGGCGGCACGATCGTGGCGCCGCGGATGTCAGGACCTGCAGCGATGGCGAGTCCCTCGGCATCGGTCACCGGCACTTTCTCCCGGTGATAGGAGGCGGCCAGCCCCTCGGCGATCTTGCCCTCGAAGCGCGGCCACCACTTCTCGAGCCATGCGTCGCTCGCGCCGCGCCAGCCGAGCTGCTCGAACTTTCCGTAGCGGCCGACCTCCTCGATCTTCTTTTCGAGTGCGGCCCCGGTGCGGGTGTCGTCGTCGTCCGGCCACATCTGGCCGCCGTCGCGGGGGAGCTCGCCCACGAGGATCGGTATGCCGCCGAGCGTGCCCGTGTAGGTGACGAGCTGCCAGCTCGGCGAGCCGGCCGCACGCAGGCCAATCTTGTCGCCCTCTTCCGTGCTGACGATCTGGCCGAACTCGAGGTAGTCGAGCTGGTCGGGTGCACCGGCGCGGGGCCGTGCGACGCGTAGACCTTCGTAGACCGGCGCGCCGCCGTTCTCGGGCACGATCATGTCATTACCCCGCACGGCGTACATCCACGGCGCCCACGGCCACGCGTCGGCGCTGACCTGCTCGAGGTCGGCGAGGCGCTGCTCGCCCTCGTCGCGCAGGCGGGCGGCCTTCTCGGCGTCCGCGCTCTGCCTCGCGTCGCGGAAGCGGCCGGCGGCCTGCCGGAGCAGACGCGCGGCCTCCTTGGCGATGCGGGCGCGGGCCTCCTCGGCCTGGCGCTTCTTCTTCTCCTCGAGCAGCGCGCGGGTCTTCTCCTTGTTGCGGGAGATCATGAGGAGGATGTCTTCGGGCGTGAGTTGCTGCTGCGCCGCGGGGTTGTTGGTGTCGCGTACCTGCGATTTGAGTAGTTGGCCGAGCCAGCCGGCCTTGCCGTTGATCAACGAGAAGCGGTAACCGTCGGTCGACCCGTCGGCAAAGTAGTAGAAGATCTGGACGGTGCCGAGCGTGTTGCCCTGGCGGACGGCGCGGCCGTTGCGCTGTTCGAGGTCGGCGGGGGTCCACGGCAGATCGAGGTGGTGGATCGTGCAGGTGCGGACCTGCAGGTCGATGCCCTCGTACGCGACCGAGTTGGCGATCACCACGTCGTACTTCGGCGTGGTCGTGGTGTCCTGCGGGCGCGCGCAGGTACCGGGCGGGGGTGGATCCGAGGACAGGCCGTTGAACTCGCGAGCGATGCGGATGCGGTCGGCGGGCGCCGTCTCCTCGGCGTTGAGGATGGCGATGCGCTCGCGCGGGATGCCATGCGTGACCAGCACCTCGCGCATCCACTGGTGGACCGCAGTAGGCTCGCAGAAGATGATGTGGCCGCAGTTCGGGCTGGCGGTGACTCGCTTCGCGCACTCGGTCAACTTTGGGCTCTCGTAGCTCGGGCGTCCCAGGCGGATGGTGACGTCGACCTGCTCGCCGTCCTGCCAGACGCGCTTCTTGACGAGGCCGCCCTCGAGGGCCGTTTTGTAGGTGTAACCGCGCTCCAGCGCAGCGTGCAGAGCGACGGACGACAGACGAGCCAGGAGGCCCAGGATCGCGTAGCTCTGGCCCCCCTCGGGGTTCGGATTCTCGAGGATGTCCTCGATCTGACCGACGTATTCGTCGTACTTCGCCTCCTGCTCGTCGTCCATCGTGATCGTGATGGTCTCGACGACGGGGCGCGGGAGCTTGAGGCCGACCTCGGCGGCGGTGCGGAATTCGCCGTAGGTGAGAATGATGGTCTGCAGATCGTCGAGCGCCATAAACCCGGTCACGGCGCTCTTCTTCGAAACCTCGAAGGTAGAGTCCAGGACCTCGACGTATTCGATCTTGAGGAAGCGGTCGATGAACTGCTCCGGGTCGCGGATTCCCGCGCGGGTGAACGCGGCCGGGTCGATGAACTGGATCAGGTTGTAGAACTCGAGCGGGCTGTTCTTCGCGGGGGTCGCGGTCAGCAGGACGATGCCGGCGCCGCCGGTCGTGCGGCGGACGGCGGCGGCACGGAAATCGACCTGCCACGCGCGGTCGCTGCCCTCGCCGCCCCCGCCCATGAACTTCGGCACGCCGTCCTCGCGGGCCTGGGGCTTGTGGAGGTTCTTGAACGCGGCGGCCTCGTCGATGACGAGCATGTCGATGCCGATGTCGTCCCACGCGACGCCGGGGTCGTACTCCCAGTCGTTCGGCAGCGCGAGGATCTCATCCACCCACGCGCGAACGCCGTGCTCGAGCAGGGCCCGGTCGCGCTCGGACAGGGTTTCCTTCTGCTTCGCGTTCTTCACTTTCTCCTCGAGCGTCCGTTTGCGCAGGGCGATCGACCGCTCGACGGCCTCGACCTGATTGACGTAGGCGAGGACTTTGTCCTCGTTCATCTTGGTCCGCGCGAGCGCGTCGTAGCTGAGGATCACGACGTCGACCTGGCCGGTCTGCAGCATGGTCCACTTCTTCGCGCGCTCCTCCGGGGTGTCGGTCTCGGAGGTGATGAAACCCCTGCGGGCGCCGCGGGAGATTTGCTTGCGCTTCGAGCCAATCACGGCGAGCCGGTAGTCGGGGAGCGTGCACAGCACGTCGTCGTGCCACTTCCAGACCAGGGAGCTGGGGACGAGGATCACAGGGCGGCGGACCCACCCCTCCTGACGGGCACGGGCAATGATCGCCAGCGCCGTGTACGTTTTGCCGACGCCGACGTCGAACGCGACCAGGCCGCCGCGCTGCGCGAGCACCCGGCGGGCACCTGCGACCTGGTGGGGCTTGAGCTTCGGCGACTGAGGGCCCCAGCGGGCGATGTCCAGGGGCTCGGCTGAGTACGAAGGGACGACGCGGCCGCGGGCGACGCGGTTGTACGCGTGCATGAACTGCTCACGGCGATCCGGGTCGGCTGCCAACCACGACTTGAACGATTCGTCCCACTTCTTCGCCAGCGCGATGCGCCGCTCGGCGAGGTTCTGCTTCTTCGCGGCCCGCTCTTCGCGGGTCGTCGGGCCCGCGTCGCGATCACGCTCCTGTGCGGGCCGGAACAGCTCGGGGTCGTGGTTGTAGAAGCCGAGGAATGCGAGCGTCTCGGGGGCGATCGGCGGCAAGTCGGCGTCCGTGTATTCGTGTCCGAGGATCTGCACCAGGCCGCCCTTGCGCTCGAGGCGGACGGCGCCGTAGCGACCGTTGAGGGTGGCGGAGATCCAGGCGGCGACCATCTCAAGCGGCACGTAGCCGTGGCGGGGACTGATCTCGGCGAGGTCGTCGAACGTGGCGGGGCGGATGGCCCCAAGGAGGCGGCGAACCTGCACCCGGGCCTGCTCGTCGCCGGCGGCGGCGCGGGCGTTCGCGCGGTCGTGGCGAGCCCACAGGTCGCTCCCGGTCAGGTAGGCGTCCGACGGGAGGAGTTCGTTCCAGGCGTCGCCGTCGAGGTTCCAGTCGGCGGCGAGCAAGGCGGCCAGCGCCGCGGCGTCGGAGAGTGAGCCGCCCTGTTGCCGGTGGAACGCGAGGAGCTGGGGGACGGTCAGCGCTCGCTGCTGGCGAAACAGGGACTCGGCCTGGGCGAGCACGTCGTCCGGCTGTCCGGTGAACTTCGGGACGATCCGGGGGGCCTCGCGCAGCGCGAGGGTGAGGCCGCCGGTCTTCTCGAACGCGCCGAGGAGTTGCTGGGCGGCGGTGACCTTACGAGGTCCCTCCGCGAGCTCGCGGATCGCCTTGTCCCGCCACGGGTTGCCGGCGACGTCGCTGAAGTCGCCGAGCGCAGCGCGGAGTTCGGGCCAAAGCTGAGCGGCCTTGTCGGCCTCGTCGGCGCCGACGATCGCCAGGTAGCGGCCGACGCGGCGTCCGAGCTCGAGAGCGGGGCGGAGTTCCTCGTCGATGTCGGCCGGGATGGCGTCGTCCATGCTGACCGACTGGAAGGTGCCGACATCCTCGCGCACGGTGACGCGGCCGAGCACGCACGCCGAGCACACCGGCCTCGGTTCCAGCGGCGGCAGCCCCTTGAACTCGCCCGTCACGCGGTAGCGCCAGCTCCGGGCCACGCCAGCCTCGTCGTCGCCCGCGAAGGAGCCGTCCTCCTTGCCGAGGACGTGGGATTTCTCGTGGGCGAAGTAGTCGCCATCGACGATGAACTGGTCGGCCTCGTCGACCTGGGTGAGCTCGCCGCCGCGGCTGCGCCAGAAGACCATGTCCATGACGACTGAGGCGCCCGGCACAGTCTCGTGGCCCTTCTTGTCGTGGCTCGGGAGGCGGAAGGCGCCAAGCAGGTGGTGGCGGACGAGCAACTTCTCGCGCAAGCCGCGATTCAGGGTCCCGCTCAGGAAGCCGGCCGGGATGAGGAACACGCCGACACCGCCGGGGACGAGCAGGTCGAGCGTTCGCCGCATGAAGTAGGCGAAGGCGCGCTTCTCTTTGTAGAAGTCGTCGGTGTCCTCACGGGCCATCGCGCCGCGCTCGCCGTAGGGCGGGTTCGAGACGACAAGCCCGATCGTCCCGCGGTACCGGCGACCCTCCTGGTTCACCCAGCGCTCGAACGGCATGTTGTGCAGATCGACGTCCGGCCGGAGCGCGCGAAGCAGCGTGGAGCTGACCTTCGAGAATTCGACGGCGGTCCACTCGAGCTTCTTGAGCTGGCCGCCGGCCTCGAGATGGAGGCAGCGCTGCGGAGAGAACGCGCGGATGAGCCGGCCGATGCCGGCGCTTGGCTCGAGGGCCCGCACGACGCCGTCGTTGCCCGCCAGCTCGGGGAGCATCGGACAGAGGGCGGCCGCGATCGAGTCCGCGATAAGGGTCGGCGTGTAGTACTCGTGGATGAGGCCGAAGGTCTCCGGTACGAGCTCCTTCGGGATCTTCTGCTTGACGGCCTCGATCGACAGGCCGCCCCAGCCCGAGTACTGGGCCAGCACCTCGAGATCCCTGCCGGTGAACTCGCCAGGTGCCGTGGTCAGTACGAGCCGCATCGCCTTCAAGTTCGCCTCGGTCCGCCAGGGCTTGCTCTGCAGGTCGGCGGGTGGCTCGAAGCTCGCTACCGTGGGGGCCTGTGCGGCCTTCCCACGCGCGCGCGACCATAGCGCGAACGCGAAGCGACCGAGTTGACCTCCGCCGATGGAGGCGCCGATCTCCGTGTTGATCGCGAGGACGCGTCGGTGAGCGGCCTCGAGGTCGGTGCCGAGTCGCTCCTTGTCGGCGAACCCGGCCGCGAAGAATAGATCCCCCTCGACGTCCACCACGGCGCCGACCTTCTCGCCCACGAGTACCGCGAGCGCCGGCTCTCGCAGGAGCAACGGGACGATGTCCCATCCGGCTTGTCTGAGCATGATGGCCTTGGCGCGCGCCTCGATGTACAGCCACGCGGCGCTGTCCGGGGATACGCGGCCTCGAACCTTCATCTTTTCGTGGCGGGCGGCGATTCGCTTGACGACCTGGTCGTCGGGCTCCTGATCCTTCGGTCGCTCGCGCTCCACGAGCTTCGCGTAGGCGGCGAACTCCTCGGCGGTCCGAGGAGGCTCGCCTTGCTTCACACGGCGCAGCATCATCGCCCGGTCGACAACGGTCTCGAGCGCGGCACGGTTGCGCGCGATGAAGCCGTCGATGAAGTCGGACGAGTAGCGCGCCGGCAGCTTGCTCCGCCAGCGTGGCAGCAATTTGTCGAGAACGATGGCGGGGGTCATACGGGCCTCGTCGGTTGGGGGGCTGCGGCGTCGAGGACGACGTCGAGTTCGCTGCAGAAGCTGGTCAGCAGCTCCTCGTCCAGTTCAGTCGAGGACTTGTCACTCCTCGGAGCTTCGAGCGACGCGGACGCGGCACGCGGGCCTGCATCGTCCGGCAGGTCGAGCGTCCGCCGCATTATGGAGGCCAAGGTGCCGCGCTCGCCGTAGGGCGGGTTACAAACGACGAGCCCAAACGTGCCGCGATACGCGCGACCGTCGTCGCGGACACGCGGGCCCGCATGGAGGCAGCTGTGCGGGGAGAACGCGCGGATGAGCCGGCGGATGCCAGCGCTCGGTTCGAGGGCCGCCATCGAATCCGCGATGACGGTTGGGGTGTAGTACTCGTGGATGAGGCCGAAGGTCTCCGGCACGATCTCCTCCGGGATGACGGCCTCGCGTTGCCTCTCACTGCGTAGAATCATCGTCCTGTCGACGACGGTCTCGAGCGCTGAACGGTTGCGCGAGATGAACCTGTCGACGAGGTCGGACGAGTAGCGCGTCGGCAGCGTTGCCCGCCAGCGCGGCAAGACTTTGTCGAGGACGATGGCGGGGGTCATGACGGTCTCCTCGGGGTGGCGACATGGGCTGGTTGGGGTTCACGTGCACTCATCCACAGGGCCGTGGCGAAATGGACGAGGCGGTCCTTCGCGTCGGGCGGGATGTCGACGGCGTCGCGGAGATAGAGCGTCCGGATCTCGGCCTTGCTGATGTCCGCCCGCAGGTGATTGAATTCGCCGGGCCTCAAAGGATGGGTCGCCAGCCGTCCCATCGTGTCCCGCACGGCCATGACGACCCCGCCGAGCGCCACCGCGAGCGCCGGCTTTGCGAGCATGAGGGGGACCGCATCCCACCCGGCGTGGCGCAGGAGGATCGCCTCCGTGCGGGACATAATGTAGTGCATCGCGAGGACGGTGACCTCGGGGTCATGGCCGCGGGCGACGCGCTGCGTGATGCGGTCCTGGAGCTGCAGCACTACGACCTCGTCGGGCTGCGCGTCGTGCCGGCGCTCGCGCGCCACAATTGGGTCGTATGCCGCGAACTCGATGACCGTGTCCGGGAGCTCGCCCCGCGTCGCCCGCGCTGTCGCGAGTGCTCGCTGTACGAGCACCTCAAGGACACCGCGCTGGCGACGCAGGAACCCCTCCACGAGCGGGGTGTGCTGCGGCAGCAGCCCGGCCCGCCAGCGCGGGAGAAAGTCCGTGAGGAACTCGGTCGCGGTCATGTCGGTCGCGTTCATTTCGCTACCTCGTGTTGCGCGCGGCACGGGCCACAGGCGCAGGCATGGCCGCAGGCGGACGCCGGCAATCCGGGCCAGGTCTCGAACTTGCCGACGGGCTCAACCAGGCCCTGTTCGACCCAGGCGGTGCACCGCTCCCGGAGGCGTCCGTCGCCCTCTGCCGCCAGCGCGTACAGCGTGCCTCGTTGGCGAGGCAGCGTGGGCCGGTCCTCGACGGCGGCACACACCACGGCGCCGCCCTCGGCGAGCACGCGCCACCCGCCCGGGTGCGCGACGACTTCCTGCTTGCCAGCGGCGAGGTTGAGCATCGCCTGGCTGTCGACGTACAGCCGGCCGCAGACGCGGTAAAGAGAGCCTGGCCGCCGCGCAGACATTTCAGTCGTCCTCCGCGAGCACGTTGTCGAGCTCGGTGGTGAAGCTGGTCATCAGCTCTTTGTCCATCGCCTCGGGCGTATCGTCCGTATTCGGAGCTGGGCTTGCCGGCGGCGGGGTGGTCGTGGGCGGTTTGGGCGCACGTGGCGTGCGGGTACGTCCGCCTCGCTCGGCCGTGCTGGCTTCCTTGCGCACCCGCGGAGCGACGCGAGGGCCTGCCTCTACGGCCGGCGCTTCCGCAGGTGATGTCGCCGGAGCCTGCGGCGCCGTATCAGGTGACTCCGCATCAGGTGGCTCCGCGAGCTCCAGCACCCGGTTGACTTCTCTGACGATCGCCTCCGCCGTTTCCTCATCCATCTCATCGTCGTTCCAGGTAATCACCACGGGTTTCTCGTTCATGTTCACAGTTGCGACCACCTCCTCCGTGTCGGCGTGCAAGATCGCCAGCTCAAAGTCGAGGGCTCGTTTTCGAGTCTCTGGCACGAAGCCGGGCAGGGAAAAGGCGTCGAGCACGAACGCTGCGGCCTCCTCGTAACGGACTGCATGCCGGCAGACGACGTGTATCAATTGGGCGCCAGGGATTGCTTTCATCCGTTCGCCCGCCGTCCTCTTTGCCCTCGCGAGCGTGTCACAGACGATCATCTCGTATCCCTTCCCGTCGTCATGTTCATAGAACAGAGCGTACTGCTCGCCTGCCACGTGAAGCAGCTTGAAGGTGCCCTTCTTCCACCGCGCCGCAAAGCCTGGCACACCGTTATCGGTGATGGATTCCCACTGGAGCACCCCGGGTCCGGGTTCCAGGTCTGTGGGAGCCTCAACGGAATTCGGGGGCGTTACGTCGTCGGGGCTGCCCGAAAGGTCGTCCAGCTCTGCGAGCTTGAGATCCGCCTCGGGAATCCTCTGACCGCGTTTCGCTTCGCGACCGAGAACATGCATGGCGTCGGTGCCATACTCCGGCCTCCCACCCTGCTTCGCGGCATTTACCTCGCTAACCCCAACCTGGTCCGTCGACCCTGTCGCGTGCACCACCATCCTCTCGCCCCGCTTGGTCTCGCCGGCTGCCCGGTGCCACCCCACGGCGGCGGGGTTCACATCCACGTCGTGACAACCCGACGTATCGACCTTGACCCCGGGAAGCGCCTTCCGGATATCGTCGAGAAGCGTGCGCTTCTTTGCCAGGTTGACGTGCGGCGCGCCCTGTTGGTCGCGCGTCCAGGGAACGCCGAGCAGCGCCGCTTGTTTCTGCGACCATGCGACTGCGCCAGAGCCGATCGCATGGACGCGAACGAACCTGTCTTCGGACGTGCAGTTGAGGCGAAGGGTGATCTCGTCGTCTGGCGGCGGGGCGACCTCCGGCTCCTCGCTCGTCCCGTGCCCCGGCCGACTGAGGTCGATGTCCCACGGCCCATTACCCTTCAGGACGAACGGGTGCTCCTCACCCGTTGTTGTGTCCCTCACCTTGATGGTGAGCGTTCGAGGTTCGATGGCGTCGATGAGAATGTGTGTGGACATGGCAATTCCTGGAGATCAGAGTTTCCTGGCCCTGCTTCGCAGCTCGCTGATCCACGGTCTGGGGACGAACGGCGTCGGCGTATGAAAAATCCATTTCTGCGCCCCTGCCTCGACCTTGAGATGATCGACCACCACCAGGGCTGCGCCCGTGTCGCGTGCCTCGCTGACCAGGAGACCCCGGCAACAATCATTCCCCTCGAAGAACAGCGCGAAGACGGCGGGGGATACTTCCATGATCTTGAAATGGCCCCTCGCCCATGGCGCCGCGAGCCCATGCACCTCGTGGTCGATGACTCTAGTCCACACGAGCGCACCCGGGCCTGGTCCGGCCTGGAGGGCGCTCGAGGGTGCTGGCACGGCGAGCGAGCTTGGCCCGGCCGACCCACGTATCTGCACCTGCCAGGTGGCCTCGATCGCCTCGATCGCGTATCGGCCGGCTGTAGCGATCATCCGTGACCTCCCGTGAGTTCACGATCACGCCGCCGGCTGCCACTGTATCGCCGCACTCCGACCGCGACGCCGATCGCGGTCGCCAGCGCGGCCCCGCCGAGGAGCGCCGGCCCCAGCCAGCCCCGGCCGGCGTCTTCTTCTGCGGGATTCGGGTCGAATGCCAGCCCGCCCTGCGCGGGCCCGGGCCGGTCCGGGGGCGGATCCTTGGGATCGAGCGGTTGGTCCGCGCCAGCTGAGAGCTTCCCACGCTTCGCGGCCTCCCGCTGAGCCGCGGTCGTCGGCACACCAGCCTCGCGGAGCGCCTCCGCGTATTCGGCGTCGACCTCGCGCACCGTCTCGTACTCGACACCCATGCGCGCCGGATGCTTCAAGAGGAGCTTTCGCATCGCCATGCAGTGGTCGCGCAGATCCTTGTTGTCCGTGAACGCGGCGTACGCGGGCTTACCGTCGACCGCGATCGGCCGCACGTATGCGCAGTCGAGGCTGCGCGAGAGGCGGCGCCGCTGGAGCTGTGCGACGGCCCGCACCGCCGGGGTCGTCATCACTTCGTCGGCACGCTTGTACTGAGAGAGCAGGAGCTCGGCCGGCGGCCATGGGACGCAGTGTGTGTCTCTCCGGCCGCCAAATTTCGAAGGCGGCGGTGCGCTGAATCCGCCGGTCTTCTCGTCATACAACCACGGCTGGGCAACTTCAAAGCTAAAGCGCTTCCCGTCGTCGGCGATCCCGTCCGCGAACCAGCACTGCGTACGGGTCTTGGAGGTGGCGAGTAGACCGTCCTTGAACGTGCCCTGAGAAACGATCGGCACATAGGACCCGTTCTGCGCCTGCGGCCGGTAGATACCCGACGCGTTGGCGCCGAGCCGCCATTCGCCGTGGACCTTCCGGGCGAGGTACGGGAGCAGGTAGTCACCGTTGCCCTTCTCCATCGCCGACGTGTAGAGCGCCGAGAACCAATCGCGCCACAGCCGCTCGAGCTTCGCGCAGTCGACCTTGTACGTGTCTGGGCCGCCCGCGGCGATCTGCTGCCACGTCGTGCCCGCGAGCTGCTGCAGCGCCGGGAAAAAGTCGCCGGTCTGCGTGAAGGTGCCGTGCTGCTGCATGACCTGCCCGCTGGCGTAAAAGCGAAGCTCCGAGTTCGGCGGCTGGTCCCAGCTGGTGTACTGCACGAGACCGGCGACGCGGAATGTACCTGGGAGGCAGCCGTAGCCGCCGTTATATTGCACGTCCTTCTTGGCGAACGGCGCGAAGATCTTTCCCAGCACCCGCTTTGAATCCTCCTTGTCGACGCCGTCGATGAGCTGCCAGGGGATCGCCTCCGTCGGCGGGGAGAACAGCGGCGTCCAGTCCACGCCCGCCGCGTCGATGGTGATGAACGTT
>Ga0075160_10002320_pt1 | contig 11383 bp, 6 predicted proteins | sample JI91814C2DNA_FD_70969 | JGI IMG/M metagenome (GOLD analysis project Ga0075160, IMG submission 70969) | Wastewater effluent complex algal communities from Wisconsin, to seasonally profile nutrient transformation and Carbon sequestration -... | ecosystem: Engineered > WWTP > Effluent > Algae...
ACCAAGCGCGTGACGACCTCTCAGCACATCATGCGCCTGCGCCCGCGCCTGACCGACAATCAGGTCTGCGCATCATCGGAAGTGCTGATCGATCCCCAACCCAGCCGCCGCACCGCGCGCGACGACTATTTCGGCAATCGGATGGAGATCGTCACCCTCGACGAGCCGCACGACAAACTGGTCATCGACGCGCAGAGCATCGTCCGCGTTTCGCATCGCCGCCCGCGCGACATCGAGATGACCTCCGCGTGGGATACCGTCGGCGACACGCTCTCCGTCGCGCGCAGCGACGCTGAGATCGAGGCGGCGCAGTACATGTTCGACACGCCGCTGACCCGCGCCGAACGCGACTTACTGAAGTATGCCGAACCCGACTTTACGCCCGGCCGCCCCGTGGCGCTGGCGGCCCGCGATCTGATGAACCGCGTGCGCCGCGACATCAAGTACAAGCCCGGCGTCACCGACGCCTCGACGCCCGTCGACAAGGTGTTCGAGCTTGAGGCCGGTGTCTGCCAGGACCAGAGCCACGTCATGCTGGCGGTCCTCCGCGCCCGCGGCATCGCGGCACGCTATGTCAGCGGCTATCTGATGACACGCCCGCCGCCGGGCCGGCCCAAGCTCCAGGGCGCAGACCAGAGCCATGCCTGGGTCAGCGTCTGGTGCCCCCCGCTCGGGTGGATCGACTACGATCCGACCAACGGCATTCTGCCCGACGACGAACACATCACGCTCGCCTATGGCCGCGACTATTCCGACATTTCGCCGATTTCGGGCATCATGCTGGGCGGCGGCGAACATGAGGTCGAGGTCGGCGTCGACGTCGCGCCGGTCGAGGAAGCCAACGCGGCCTGATCTTCGGCGCTGTCCGGTCGCCGGATCTATGCGACCGCTTCGACCGTCAGCGAACGGGGGCGGCCCGCCGGATCGCTCCAGTCGATGGATTGGCCAGACGACATCCCGATCAGCGCCGCACCTACTGGCGTCAGCACGGAAATCCGCATGGCTTCGATGTCGGCGTCCGGCGGATAGACCAGCGTCACCGTCTGCGACGCGCCTCTGTCGGCACGGAAGGTCACCCGAGAGCCCATGCGCACGACATCGGCCGGCACGGCCTCATCCGCCACGACCTCGGCGCGGTCGAGTTCGGCAAGCAGGGCCTCGGCGGCTTCCAGCTCACGGCGCGCTGCAGGCTCGGCGATGGCGGCTAGACGATCGTGGTCGACGGCGGAAATGGTGATCGGGGGAAGACGCGACTTCATGATTGGACTCTTTGAAATGATTGAAACGGGATGCGCACGCACATGGCGCTGATCAGACCGGATGTGTGGCTACCTGGCGCGATACTGGACCGCACACAGTCGATGGCCCCCGGATCCGGGGCCTGAGCCGGATCAAGGGGCTAGTGGCCCGCGATCGGATGAACCCGGCGGGCCGGCAGGATCGGGATGAACCGGCGTGTCATCCTTCAAACATGGGCTGCTGACGCGCAAAGTCAAGAAACTGCCTGGAAAGCCTTGCTTTCCGGCTCTCACGGCGCAGATTGCCGACCTTCGGGAGGGGTTGTCAGAATGTGGATCAAGACCGTCGACTTGCTGGACGGCCCGGTCGAGCAGAAGCTGCACGACAGCGCCTTCGCCGAACTCGCGGCCGTTACGCCCGCCAACGACGACGAACGCTTCGCCCGCGCGACGGCACTGGTGCAGCTCGGTCGCTTCGACGAAGCACGACCCGAACTGGAAGCCCTTGCTGGCCAGCCGCGCCTCGCCGCTGCAGCCGCGCTTGAGCTCGCAGCCTGCGACCTGCGGCGGATCGGCGGCGAGGCCGATGTGCTGAAGCTGATCGAGCCGATCATCGAACAGGGCGGCGCCGAGCCGTTGGCCCGCCCGCGCGCCTTGCATCTGCGCGGCCTCGTCGAGATGCGCCGCGTCGACATGCAGAATGCCGTGAAAGATCTTCTCGCCGCCGCAGACGGCTACAACGCGCTCGCCTCGACGCCCGGCTCGGCGCAGGTGAATGACAGCCTCGGCACCGTCTATGCCGCGCTCGGTCAGGTCGATCAGGCGCTCGCCGCCTATGCCCGCTCCCTCGCCGACAAGACCGTGCTGGGTGACCGCCAGGGCGTCGCCATCACGCTTGGCAATCTCGGCCGCCTCGCCTTTCAGTCGGGCCGCTATGCCGATGCGCTGCACTACTTCAACAACGACATCATGCTCGCCCGCCAACTGGGCGACGTCCGCGGCGAAGCCAAGCTGATGAACGATATCGGCCGGGTGCTTGCAGCCGAGGGCAAGACCGCCGAGGCGCTCGCCAAGCTGGACGAGGGTCTCGCGCTGGCCCGCGTACGTGGCCTCACCGGCATCGCCTTCTTCTGCCTCAAGGACAAGGCCGACACGCTCGCCGGCACAGGCGACACCAAGGGCGCGATGGCGACGCTCAGCGAGGCGCGCACTCTTCTCCCTGAACGTGGCGCGGAGTTCGAACGCCTGCTGCTCGATCTCATCGAAGCCGAGGCGCTGAAAACCGAAGACGGCGCGCGCGCACTTCAGCTGGCGGAAAGCGCACTTCAGCAGCTCACTTATATGGATCTGCCCGACGTCGAAATTCAGGCGCGGCTGCTGGTCTCCGATCTCTATCGCGCGCAGAACCGCACGGGCGATGCGGCAGCCGCTCTGCTTCTCGCGGTCAAGCGCTGCAAGGCGCGCGGTCTCACGCGCTACCTGCGCACGCTGTCCGAGACGATGGCGCGCTACGGCATTGAGGAAGGCGTGTCCGAGGAATCGGGCCGCGCCATTGGCTGGCGTCCGGATGAGGCGCTGTCGGGCTATTTCATCCGCGAGGAGCTGGGCGCGGGCTCATTTGGCACCGTCTACCGGGCGCACGATCTTCAGCGTGGCCGGGATGTCGCCCTGAAACTGCTCCAGATCGACGCCGTCTATGACCGCGCGACGCGCGAGACCTTCCTCGATTCGCTCCGCCTCGAGATCGAGGCTGCCGCCCGCGCCCGCCACCCCGGCGTCGCCGAGGTCTATGCCATCGGCCGCGATGCCGTCGCCAATCCCTATATCGTGCAGCAATTCGTGCAAGGACGGCAGCTGCGCAATGTCTTCTCCGAGGGCTCGGTAAAGACACTCGACCGCATCGCCCACTACATGGCGCTTATCTGCCACGCGATCGGCGCGCTGCATCGCGGCGGCGTCGTTCACCGCGATATCAAGCCGGAAAACGTTGTCATGACCGATGCAGGTGCGCCGGTCGTGATCGATTTCGGGATCGCCCATGTCGCCGGCATCGTGCTGCCCGGCTTCCAGGGCGGTGCGGGTACGCGCGGCTATGCACCGCCGGAACAGGCGATCGTGCAGACGCCCGAGAAGACGCTCGATATCTACCCGCTCGGCGTCATGGCCTGGGAATGGTTCTCGGGCTCGCGCCCCGAAAAGGGACGCGACTCCGTGCCCGATCCTGCGCCGAAGAAGAAGGGCTGGTTCGGCGGCGGCGGCGATGATGCCGAACGCAGTGATGCGGAGAAGGCCTTCCTTACGCTGGTCCGCGAAATGCTGGCGCCGGCAGACGAGCGCCTCGCCGATGTCGAGGTCGCCGCCCATCGCTTCGAGGCGATCCGCGAGCGCGCCGAGGCGGAACTGGCCGCGAAGGGCTGACGCAAGGCTTACTGCGTCGGCATCGGCCCTTCGTAGATCGTCAGCTTCACCTTGCCCGGCGGGCGCGTGTCCTCGGCGACCGGACCGCCATAGTCGTCAAACACCACAACCTTGATGGGCAGTGCACCATCATACCAGATGCGATAGGCCGAGAAGAACGAGCCACGCGCGCCGACGCCGAAGAACGAATCGTCCGCCTTCACATAGATCGCGAGGCCGATATTGCGCTCGTCCAGCGACTGGGCGAGGAAAAGATAGACCTTGCCGACAGGCGGATCGAATTCAGCGATGGCGCCGCGCATACCGTCGACCAGCGCCTCGGGCGAGGTCATCTCCAGCTCCATCTCCTTCCAGACAGTGACCTTGTCCATGCCGCCGACATCGGCGGCGAGCCAGGTCACCTGGTCCTTGATGATCGCCTCGACGCTCTTGGAGAACTGCTGCTCGGCCCCGCGCCATTGTGGCCGGTAGACCTTTTCCAGCCGCTCATCGGCCTTGCCGGCCATCAGCTCGACCAGCATGTCGGCACGCTGGGCGTAGTTGATGTTGCCGGCCGAGGGCACGCGCTCATAGTCGTTATCGCCGGGGCCGGTCTGAATGAAGATGTAGTTGCCCGAATTGTGCAGGCCGACCACTTCGCCCTTCGCATTGAACATGGCGCTGCCGGATGAACCGCCTGCACCCGCCGCCGTGTGCTGGATGAACTGCCGGTCGGCCGCCTCGCCAGTGGAGAGGAAGAACGACGTCATCGCGGCGATCGCGCCGGAATTGGTGTTGGGCTCGGGCCGCGCCACGTCGGTGCCCAGCACGCGCTCGGATGGATAGCCGATCTGGAGCAGCGGCTGTCCTGCCTTCATGCCCTCCATATCCGCCTCGGATGCGATCTTCAGCGGTTCGCCCAGGTCGGCCGGATTTTCCACCGTCATGTATGCGACGTCATAGGCGATCGGCAGCGCAACCTGCCGCATCGTGCCGGCATCCATCTTGGCATAGGCGCTGTTCGCCCATTCCGCCCAGGCCGCATAGCCCGGGTGATTGTGGATCGCGGTGATGACGAAATGGCGATAGCCCGGCGCCTTGGGCTCGATCGCGATCAGCCGGCCATTACCCCACTCCGCCGTCTGCGCGTCGTTGAACATCTCCGCGACATGCGCATTGGTCGCCAGCACCTTCGTGCCGTCCGGCATCGCCGTGACCCAGGCCGTGCCCATCGACTGCAGCGTGCCGGAGGGCAGTTCGATCGCCACCTGATAGACCGAGCCCTTTACCTTTTCGATGATCGGCGTGAAGTCGGTCGGCGCCGACATCGAGGCGATCTGCTCCTTGATGCCGGGCAGCTGCTCTTTCAGCGCCGCGACTTCCTGCTGCGTCGCCGCAACCTGCTCGCTGGTCTGGCGAACCGCGGCATCGGTCGCCGCGACCTTTTCTTCCGTGCCGCGCAGCAGGAAATATCCGCCCGCCGCCGCCGCGATCAGCGCCGCCGCCACAAGGCCCACCGTGCGCGAAGTCTTGCGGTCACGTGCCTCACCCTTGGTCAGCACGCTCGCAACATTGTCGGCCGAGCCGAGGATTTCGGTTTTGAGCTGGTTCGAGCCGTATCCATCCAACCGCTCGATCTTCAGCCGCGGACCTTCCGGTCCCGACAGCTGGATCTCCGCCGTCCGCGGAAGGTCCTGGCCGTCCAGCACCGGCCGCCCGTTCATGAAGACGGGCTTCTCCTGATTGATGATGAACTTGTAGCCGCCATATTCCTTGCGCAGCCCGAAATGTTGGCGGCTCACCAGCGTCAGGTCTTCGGGAAAGGGAATATCGGCATCGAGACCGCGCCCGAAGCGCACTTCGTCTTTCGTGTCCTCAATGTCGATGTCGCGGCCGGCAAAGGGGCCGTTCGTGTAGCGAATCTTCAGCGGCATGGCGGTATCCCCGGAACAGGCCCGCACCCTAAAAGACGCAGATGCACAGGGCCAAGTCCGCGCGGGCTGCCTGCGTCAGCGCGCCTCAGGCGGCGGCATGCCCGGTGAAAGCGTCAGTTGCATGAAGACCAGCGTCAGCCAGCGCCCGAACTTCGCGCCGACATCCGGCAAACGGCCCGTCTCGTTGAAGCCCAGCGCCCTGTGCAAGGCGAGCGAGCCGGCATTGTCGGCATCGATGCCGCCAACCATGACGTGCAATCCTCTCGCCTTCGCATCAGCGATCAGCGCCTCCATAAGCGCCCGGCCGGCGCCCCGACGCTGGGCGCCCGGATCGACATAGACCGAATGTTCCACCGTATGGCGATAGCCGGGGAATGAGCGGAACTGGTCATAGGCGGCAAAGCCGACGACGCGGCCGTCTGCTTCGGCCACCAGAACGGGAAAGCCCTTCGCGCGCCGGACAGCGACCCATTCTGCGCGGGCAGGAATATCCGTCTCGATGCCGCTGAAGACGGCCGTGGTCTCCCGCACCGCGTAGTTGAAGATCGCGACGATGGCGGGGAGGTCGTCATCAGTGGCGTCGCGTATGATCATGGCGCGATCATTGATGGCGACACGCCGAAAGCAAGAGGCCCGGCATCTCTGCCGGGCCTCACGCATCTCATATCGGTTGGGTCAGCCCGGAACGCCGCGCAGCACCCAGACCTTCACCTTGCCGGGCGTCACCGGCGCGGCGGGCGGCGCTGTCGGCGTCGGCTCCAGCGTCGGCTCGGCCGGAGCCGTGCCGTCGGCCGGGGCTTCGGCAGGCGGCGCCTCGGCAGGCGGCGGCGGGGCGGCCGGCGAGGTGAGATCCGTCACCACCGCATACAGCTTGCCCGGGGTCTCGCGGCCCGACACGACGAACGAGTACGGCGTGATGTTCACGCCCGAGTCGAGATACTGGATCGTGCCGTCGGGCAGGACTTCATACAGCGAGGTCTGCACGATGCGCTTGTCCAGCGAGGCGCCCGCGATGACATAGACGCCGGGATCGGTGATCTCGATCTCCACGCCCGCGCCCAGGCGGTTCTCAAGCCACGGAATGGGCGTGTCCATCACGCCTTCCACCGCCGCGACTTCCGTCACGTTCTTCTGGTCGCCCATCTCCTGGCCGAACAGGGCCTTGAGGTCGGCGATGAAGACGTCAGGCGTCTTGGTCAGGTTCTCTTCGGCCTTGTCGAACGAGGCGAGGTAATCGGGCATCAGCCCATCGGCCTTGCCTTCGGCGAGGTCGAGCAGCATGTCGGCGCGCTGGGCGTAGTTGACGAGCGCGCCCGAGGGCTGACGCATCGTGCCGCCGTCCGGCGTCTGGTAGAGGATGATGTTGCCGGCGTTCAGGAACGCGACGACTTCACCCTTGGTGTTGAACATCGGGCTGCCCGAAGCGCCGCCCGTGGCCGGCACCGAGTGCTGGACCAGCAGGTCGTGCTTGGCGTTTTCCTTGCTCAGGAAGAACGTCGTCACCGAGGTGATGATGCCCGTCTGCGAGGTCGGCTCGGGACGCGCCGCGTCCGTGCCCTTCAACTGCTCCATCGGGTAACCGATGAGGACGAGCTGCTCACCCGCCTTCAGGTTCTCGATCTGCTCGCGCGGCGCGTAGGTCAGCGGCTCGCCCAGCTTCTCGGGCTCGTCGACATACAGCAGCGCGACGTCGAAGCCCGGCACAAACTCCATGCGGGCGGCCGACAGCGTCTGGGCCTTGTAGAAATACTTCTCCTGCCAGGCGTTGAACGCGTCATAGCCCGGGTGCTTCTGCACGCGGGTGACGGTCAGCGCCGTGTAGTCCGGGCCTTTCGGCTGCACGACCACCAGTTTCGCGCCGGCGAGACGCGGGTCCGACAGATCGTTCACGATGTCCGCGACGTGGCTGTTGGTGGCCAGCGCCTTGGTGCCGTCGGGCAGGCGCACGACCGAGGCCGTACCGCCGCCGAGCCGCGTGCCAGACGGCAGCTGGATCGAGACGAGATAGACCGACTCCTTGTTCTTCTCGATGATCGCCGCGAGATTGGCCGGGCTCGCGCCCGCCGCCATCGCCGCCTGCGCCTTGATCTCGGGCAGGTCCTTGGTGATCGAGACGAGCTGTTCCTTGATCGTGGCGACATCGCCGCCGATCGTCACCACGTCGTCCTGCAGGCCCTTCGTGATGAAGTAGCCGCCGGCGCCCAGCACGGCGACCAGCGCCGCGATACCGGCCACCAGACCCAGCGTGCGGTTGCCGCGCGTGGAGGTGTCGCGGACGACCTCAGTCAAGTCCTTCTGGGGCTTCAGAATTTCCGTCTTGATCTGGTTCGAAGGCCCACCATCCGTGCGCTCGATGCGCAGCTTGGGACCCGTAGGTCCGGACAGTTGGATCTCCGCCGACTTCGGCAGGTCCTGGTCGTCATAGACCGGTCGGCCGTTCAGGAAGACCGGCTTCTCCCGGTTGATGACGAACTTGTAGCCGCCCAACTCCCGGCGCAGCGCGAAATGGTCGCGGCTGACAATTGCCATGTCTTCTGGAAACCCGACGTCGCAATCGACGCCGCGGCCGAATTTCACTTGGTCCTTGGTGTCATCGACGGTGACTTCCCGGCCCGGATAGGGCTGGCCCAAAAACTTGATAACGAGGCCCATTCTGAACTCCCCATAGTGGCCGGCGCTCCCCCAGGCCGAGGGCGGTCCTAGCACGACAAAAGCAGGATGTGCAGTGCGCAATTGCCTCAGGGGCCTCGTCCAGCCATGGTCCGGCCCATGGAGACAAGCGGCCCCGATATCATCCTCGATCAGGTCCGCCGCCTGGTCGCGATTCCGGCCGAGGCGGCGCCCGAGGGGGTTATTTTCTACTGCGCCCGGATGCTGGACGGCATGTGCGCCGGGCTGGTCGCCCGGCTGGGCCAGCGGCCCTCACCCAACATCTTTTCCAACCTCATGACCGTCGAAGCCCTGAGGCTGATCGACAATATTTCCAAGGAACTCGCCCATACCCTCCGCCGGATGGGCAACGGCGTCCGCCACTCGCTGGCCGATTCCACCTTGGCAGACGTCAAACTCGCCATCGTCCTGACACGGGAACTCGTCGACTGGTATGAGGCGCTGGAAGCAGGTTCGCAGTTTGCGAGCGCCCGCAAGGCGCTCGACAGCGGTATCGACCCCTCATGGGGCGTGGTCGGCGTCGTCGCCCTGCTTGCCGGCGTGGAAGAGGGCGACAGCCAGGCGATCGATGCCCTGATCAAGCGCCGCGACGACATCCTGTCCTCCCGCTTCCTCGCCACCCTCTGCGCCGAGGCTCTGATCGCCTGCGGACGGGCCGCGGACGCCGAAGACATTCTCGACGCCAGCGCCGACGCGTTCGGCACCGACCAACGCCATCAACAGCTGTCAGCGCTGGTCCTGTCACGCACCGGGCGGCTGGAACAGGCCGTCAAGGCGGCCGATGCCCTGCTCAAGCGGTATCCCGACGACGATGAAACCGCCGGCATCGCGGGCGGCATCTACAAGCGCCGCTGGGACCGCGACCCGACCCAGACCGCTGCGCTCAAAAAGGCCCACGAGCTCTACAAAAAGCAGTGGGAAAAGGGGAAGCGGATCAACGCCTATCTCGGCGTCAATGCCGCCTCCACGTCGGTGTATCTCGGCGATATCGAGGGTGCCCGCGCCATCGCCGCCGAGGTCGTCAGCGCCATGGCGAAGCGCGATGCTGCGCTGGCGACCGCTGCCCTGACACCACAGGACGGCGGCCTATCCGCCTATTACGACGAGGTTAGCCGCGCCGAGGCGATGTTGGTGTCGGGCGATCTGACGGGCGCGCGCGCCGCCTATGACGGCGCCTTTCGCGCCTATCGTCAGTATTCCGGCACCATCAAGGGCGCGAAGGCGCAGGCCATGAAAGTCGCCGCCATGTCCGGCGCAATCGGGTTCGAGCCATGGCCCTTCGCCGTCGGCGTCACCGGTCACCGCCCGCACAAGCTGAACGGCGCGGCGCTGGACAAGATCGTTGCAGATATCGGCGCCTCCTTCGACCGCATCGCGGCCGAGGCTGGGGGACGCAAGATCGTCTGCATCTCTTCGCTGGCCGAAGGTGCCGATACGATGGCCGCCGAGGCCGCCCTCGCCCGCGGCTGGAGCCTCGTCGCGCCGCTGCCCTTCCCGGCCGACCTCTACGCGCAGGATTTCCCCGAAGGCGCGCCGCGCGACACGTTCCGACGCCTTCTTGAGCAAGCTGAAAGCTTCGTCTGCCGGCCGGACCGCACAGACGATGTCGCCGGCTACAGCGCCGCCAGCGCCGCCATGCTCGATCTTTCCGACACGCTGGTCGCCGTCTGGGACGGCGCGCCGACCGATGCCCTCGGCGGCGCCTACGACACGCTGCGTCTGGCGCTGAAGCGCGGCATCCCCGCGCTCCGCATTGATGCGCGGGGGGAAGACGCCCCCGCGCCCGTTACCGCCTAGGCCTTAGGGCTTCCAGGCTGCGATGCGATCCGCCACGGCGGCGACTTCCGCGCTCTTGCCCTGGCGGATGAGATAGCGCGCGAACGAGGCGCGGCGTGCGAACAGGAAGCCGGACCGCTTGCGCTCGGTCGTATCGACGAGGCCCTCGATCTCAAGCTGCCGCGAGGCGAGCCCGTAATAGTAAAGCGCCTCCAGTTCGTTCCGCTCCAGCCCGCTCTCGCCATACTCGTATTTCTGGGCCAGCGTGAAGGACGACCAGAACGATCCCTTGGCGGCGGTCTCCTCGAACAGCTTGATGCCTGCCGGCTCGTCCTGCGTCACCACCATGGTCGTCCCGTCGGCCAGTGCGCGCCCGCGCACCAGAGCGTCCGCCAGCAGGTTGCCGGCATCCGGCACGCCCAGATCCCACGCCTTGCGCACCAGATCGTACCCAAGCTTCAGATCATCATCCGTGGGGTCGATCTTCCAAGAGGTCAGCCAGAAGCCCAGATAGTAGATCGCGCCGGGATAGTTGGCGTCGATCGCGATCTGGACCTCTTTGCGTCCCTCCGCCTCGTTGCCGGCCGTCAGCAGCGCACGCCCAAGCTGCAGGTGCAGGCGCGCATCGTCCGGCGCTGCGGCAAGCGCGCGGCGGCAGGCCGCCTCGGCATCCGCCGCCATCAGCTCGTCATCCCGGATGCCGGCGCTGAGGCGCTGCGGATCGGACGGGAACGCCGCCAGGCGATGACAGGCGCCCGCCGTCGGATCGAAACTCTTAAGCGCGGTGTCCGGCTCGAGGAAATTGTCGCGCCGGTCGGTCGCGCTCAGCGGCTTCGACACCGTGATCGGCGCCCAGGCCATCATCTCCTTCAGCATCTTGCCGTTGTCGGCCTGAAGCTGCGACAGCAGGACAGGCCCCGATGTCGGCGTATTGGCGTTGTTCGTCTCGGGCAGGTTCCAGAGATAGAGACGGAAATCGTCGCCGCCGACCGCCAGCTTCTTGCCGTCAGGGCTGAAGACCGCCGAGCGGAACGGCTTGTCCGGTCCGCGGAAGGTCAGCAGCTCGGCCCCGGTATAGGCGTCCCACACCCGTGCCGTGGAATCGAACCCGGCCGAGGCGATGCGCTGCCCGTCGGCGCTGAACGCCGCCCAGATCACGATATCGTCGTGGCCCGACAACAGCAGCGTCGGCTCGCCCGAAGCGACGTTATAAACGCGGATCGTGCGGTCGCTCGACGTCGTCACGAGCTGCTTGGAGTCGGGCGAGAAATTGACCGAATTGATCTGGCTCTTGTCCTCGCGGCGCTCGAACAACAGATCGCCGGTTGCGAACTCCCACACGAAAATGCGCCCGTCCGAGGAACCGGT
>Ga0075160_10002321_pt1 | contig 11378 bp, 11 predicted proteins | sample JI91814C2DNA_FD_70969 | JGI IMG/M metagenome (GOLD analysis project Ga0075160, IMG submission 70969) | Wastewater effluent complex algal communities from Wisconsin, to seasonally profile nutrient transformation and Carbon sequestration -... | ecosystem: Engineered > WWTP > Effluent > Algae...
CTGCGTAACCTACACCCAGGCTATCGCACTGCAAGGCAACACTGTTTAAAGTACTGCCATGTTTACTGCTGTCCTGCCTTATATCCAGCGATGTAAAATGTAAACCAAAGATCAAAACCTTATTGATCAGACTTTCAACCAGGTGCAGAAAAAGACTGTTGTGTTTATAAATAAGTGTTTCCTTAATACCATATAATGTTTCCAGAATTTCCTTACGGCTGAGGTCTGTCCGCATACCTGGAATAAAAATATTTTCATACAATTTTTTCTCGAGTCCGGCCAAAACCTGTTCAACCCCTTCAAAAGTTAAGCGGCGTTTTATTCTTCTTACATCGAGGTAATAGCACTTGATAATGCTGCCACGCAAGGCTTCAGCCACCTGTAAAGTAGTTGATACATTTACAAAGGGGTTTCCATCCCTATCGCCACCGGGCCAAAATCCCATTTTAATAACAGGATTATTTTCAGGTAAAGAACCCGGAAACTGCTGCTTAAAAAAGTTGATGATGCGGCCCGTTGCCTGGTAAAAAACATTTTCTAAAAACCACACCAGGCTTACCGCTTCATCAAAAGGCGTTGGCTTTTGTTTTTTAAAGAAAGCTGTTTTGCCCAGCTGTTGCAGGTATACATTGATCTGGTTGGTATTGTTTTCCATCAACGCTTTGGCAAGATCATTGATAATACCCAGTACCGAGCCTGGATAAAATTGTGTTGGGTGGGCAGTGAGTACCAACCTCACACAATAATCTTTTAGTTTTTCTGTAAGAGCATCGGCCTTTTCGAACTTCACCACTTCCGATTCCAGGTGTTTTAATGTACCGGGGCCATTCATATCATGTACCCGGCTGAAGGCTGCATCTTCCAGGGCGTCAAATAATACCACCTGCCTTTCGGCATATTGCACAAAACGAAACAGCAGGTCTAATTTTTCTTTATCAGAAATATAGGTTGTATGTTTTTTAAAAAACTCATCAATGATCGTAAGCGGACTTTGCTTTTTTAAATATCCTTCCTCGCAATTAGATAAGAGCAACGATAATAAAATGCCCGTTTTTTCAATCCGGTGAAAAGGCAAAGAAGTAAATAAACTATTGTAGAGCTGAAACCTGATTCCTACATCACTCCGGAAATGCTGCAATGCCCTGTTGGATGAATGATCCATTGTTTGGTTTTAATAATTTAAAATAAAAAGCAAGCAGCGAAATACATGTGAAAATACTGAATTTTTGGAAGGTCTCAAATTTGCAGATTTGCTTTAATAATAAAACATAGCCAGGTTTTCAGAGACTTAATTACGTTCTGGTATTAACCAAAACCATGAAGGAAGTTTCAACAACTATTTTTTGAGTCTTACGTGAAATTTTATACAAACAAAAAATACTCTTACAGGTACAGCAGTAGCCAGCATTCCAATTGAATCGATAAAATCTTACCGATTTCGTTCGTTACATACCGGCCAGCTAAGCTAGTAACCATTTAATATATTTTCTGCTCTTTTATTTTTAATCTCAGGTCCTTTACATTGATCCCTGTTTTGATGCAAACCTGAAGAACATAACAGCTAAAACATGAAGGATATGAAATAAAAAAGGCCCACAACAATGTGAGCCTTGGTGGAGAGTATCGGGGTCGAACCGACGACCTCTTGCATGCCATGCAAGCGCTCTAGCCAACTGAGCTAACCCCCCAGAACGGATTGCAAATATACAGGCAACCGGCACTGCTTCAAAATGAAATTTTAGTTTTGTTTATTGGCAGGCGATACAGGTGTATTATTTCCACCGGCATTTACTTTATTGGTACCTGCTTCTATAGATTTCATAGCCTGCAGATTTTGTTTTGCCAGTAAAAAATTGCTGTCAAGTGCAATTGCTTTTTCAAAATATTTTTTTGCATCAGCTTTTTTATCCAGGTCATACAATGCCAGGCCGGTTACGTTGTAAATGCCTGCCTGCAAGTATGTACGGCCCACTTGCTCCCCGGCGTTATAAGTCATAGTAAAATCGGGCTTAAATTCCAGCTTTTCTGTACTTCCTGATGTAGCCAGGCATTCAGCCAAACGCTTGATGCTGTATTGCAGCTCCATTAAAGTATAGGCATGATAAGGACTTTTTGTTCTGGCATATAATTTTTCATAAATAGCTATTGCTTCTTTTGGCTGGTTCAGCTTGTCCAGGCAAATCCCTTTCATCTCCATTAAAGTGAGGTCATCAGGTTTTACTTTCAACCTTTTATCTGCCCAGTAGTAACATTGTACGTAAGAGTTTTGCTGCAGGTAAAGCATAGCCAATGTATCTTCGTAAACCGTATTGGCTCCCTGATCGGCCACATAGTAACTTAAGGCTGTTATTCCCGTAGAGAGGTCACCGCTGGCGGCCGATTGCTTAAATACTTTCAGGTGCTGGTTGCCTGCTGCTGCCGGTACAGTTTTGCTGCCTTGCGCAATACAGTTGGCAGAAAAGAGAGCAATAACTGACACAAAAATTATCTTCTTCATTATATTTTTTTTGTACGATTTAATAAAAAAACCGGAACGCTATTCCGGTTTCAGGACAAATATCCGATAAAAGATCAATCTCCCCAAATTTCTTCTTTACCCTCGAGCCATGATTTTACCAAGGTGGTAGTTACCGATTTTGGCCTTTCCAGCGGGAAACCCAGGGCCCTGTCCCAGCAAAGGCTTGCCAGTACACCCAACGCTCTTGATACGCCAAACAGCACGGTATAAAATTCATATTCAACCATTCCGTAATGCACCAGCAATGCTCCGCTGTGTGCATCCACATTTGGCCATGGATTTTTAATTTTTGCAATTGAGCCCAAAACCGGCGGCACTGCTTCATAAATATTCCACACCGTTTGCACCAAAGGATCATCCGGCATATGTTTTTTTCCAAACTCCATTTGTGCAGTAAACCGTGGATCGGTTTGCCTTAAAACAGCATGTCCATATCCCGGTACCACTTTACCTTCACTCAGTGTTTTTTTAACGTATTCTTCAATCTGTTCCTTTGTAGGTGTATCTGCTCCTATTTCTTCTCTTAATTCATATATCCACTTGATCACTTCCTGGTTAGCCAGGCCATGTAATGGACCGGCAAGGCCATTCATACCAGCTGCAAAACACAGGTAAGGGTCGCTTAACGCAGAGCCAACCAGGTGCGTGGTATGTGCAGAAACATTACCTCCTTCATGATCAGCATGTATGGTCATATACAGGCGCATCAGTTCATGAAAGCCTTCATCTTCGTATCCCATCATGTGGGCAAAATTTCCTGCCCAGTCCAATAAACCATTCGGCTGAATATGTTCTCCGTTCTTATACTTACGGCGATAAATATATGCCGCAATGCGTGGCAGGCGTGCAATCAGATCCATGGTATCATCAAATACCGCATCCCAATAATCTTTTTTAGCCATGCCTTTTGCATATCGTTTTGCAAACTGGCTTTCTGTCTGCAGGCTCATAATGGCAACAACAAACTGGGTCATTGGGTGTGTGCTTACGGGCAAAGCTTCAATACTTGCAAACACATGATTTGGCACATGGCTGCGGCGTTGCCACACACTGCTTAAATGATGTACATCTTCATCTGTAGGCAATGCACCTACCAGCATCAGGTAAAATAATCCTTCAGGTAAGGGCTCGGTACCACCTGGTGCTTTAGGAAGTTTTTCTCTGAGTTCAGGTATTGAATATCCACGAAAACGAATACCATCCTGTGCATCCAGCAAGGAAGTTTCTGTTACAAGGGCAGTAATGCCACGCATTCCCTGGTAAACCTGGCTTAGTGTTACTTCTCCAATTACTTTATCCCCATGTTCTTTTATGATTCCTTTGATTTCGGCAGCCACAGCATCTGCCTGCTCTTTAAACCTGTCTTTAATAATACCCATAAAATTATTTATTACTGATTATTGAAATTATATTCTCCTGCAAAAATTGAAAGCTGAGATATCGTTAAATCCTCAAACAAAATTTAAAACCAAATTGAGCTTTAAGGAGCCTTAAAATTACGATGCAGCAGGGGTTAAAACAAAAGTTTTAGCAGAAAGTTTGCATAAAATAAAAGCGTTGATCAACTTTTATTTAGGCGCCTTTTTATACAGGTAAAATGCAAGGATGCCGAATACAAAATTGGGTGTCCAGGCCGCAATAAAAGGGGTAAAATTTCCTTTAGTGGCAAATACCAGCGAGAACCGGCTGAATAAGATATAGAGTACACTGATGATCACTCCAATGGCAAGGTGAAGGCCGCTACCGCCTCTTATTTTACGGGAAGCCAGTACAGCGCCAATAACAGTTAGTATAAGTACAGAAGCAGGTATTGCATCCCGGTTATAACGCTCTACCAAAAGCATATTCAGCGATTCGGAACCACGCAATCTTTCCAGTTCGATAAACTCATTAAGTTCGGGTGTGGGTAACTGGTCTTTCAGAAATTCATCTTTTCGCAGATCCCGCGGCTTAAAATTGTAACTTACCAGCATTTCGGGCTGCCTGGTAACGCGTTCAGAAATACTGTCCAGCCTTCGCTCCACCGTATTCAATAGCCTCCATTTCTTTTTTGTGCTATCCCAGTTAAATTGCTCTGCACGCAGGTTGTAAACCAGTTTATTCTTCCGGAACTGCTGCACAAAAAACCCATTCCCCGATTTCAATACGGTATCATAACCCCTGATACCAACATAAGAAAATGAATCCAGTTTAAAATACAGCTTCTGTTTATAATTGGAAGTATTCCCTTCGGGCGCCTTGGGACCATCAATATATTTTGCTTCAAAATTGGCCCATTTAAGATTTGCCTTGGGTACCACATACTGATAGCCGCTCCATAAAAGTGCTGATAAAAAAATACCCCCTGCAATATAAGGAAGCAGAAACCGGCGAAAACTTACGCCGCTGCTGAGAATCGCAATGATCTCCGATCGCCCGGCCATTTTACTGGTAAAAAAAATGACTGAAATAAAAACAAATAGCGGAAACAGCATTGCATCAATGCGGGGTATAAAACCAAAGTAATAATCAACAATGATACGGGAAACAGGTAATTTGGACTTAACGAAGTTGTCGGTTTTTTCACTAATGTCAACCACCACAACGATAGCAGTAAACAATATCAAACAAAAGAAGAAAGTTGTAAGATATTTCAGCAGTATGTAGCGGTCTATTTTTTTCATACCTTAATTAGGCAAAAGTAACTGAAAAAGACGTTGAAACCGTTGTATGGCATAGTGGTTTAAAGGTTGTTTAACGAAGCTTTAAACGATTTTAAACCATTAAACCAATTCCTTTCGCCGCAATCCATCCTGTGGTCCAGGCATTCTGAAAATTAAACCCCCCGGTAATTCCATCTACGTTTATAATTTCGCCTGCAAAAAACAAACCCGCCTGTTTTTTACTTTGCATGGTATTAAAATCAATTTCACTCAACTCAATGCCACCTGCCGTAACAAACTCTTCCTTAAAAGTTGTTTTGCCCTTAACTGCATGCTCCTGCGCACATAAATTTTTAATAAGCTTATTTTGTTCCCTGGCGGGAAGGTCGGCCCAGCGCATATCTTTATGTATACCGGATTGAATTAACAGGTATTCCCATAAACGGTTGGGCAGCGAAAACGGATTCCTGTTTACTATTTTTTGAGATGCCAGTTCGAAGCGTATTCTTTGCATTTTTTCACGCAAACTATTCTCATTGTATTCAGGTATCCAGTTAACCAAAACAGAAAAATGATAATTATTTTTAGCTAATTCCCTGGCACCCCAGGCTGAAAGCTTTAGCACGGCAGGCCCGCTCATGCCCCAATGTGTTATCAGCAGCGGACCACTTTCTGATAATTTTGAGCCAACAATTTTAACTACAGCATGTTCAACTGCAACCCCCATTAATGCGGTGATGGCATTGCCGGGCATATTAAAAGTAAATAATGAAGGCACTGGATCTTCAATTGTATGGTCTGATTGTTTAAGCCATTCGTACTGCAATATTTTTGGGTAACCGCCACTGGCTATACAAATAAAATCTGTAGTTAAAACAACATCATCTTTCAATAATAAATTCCAATTGTCTGCATCTTTATAAATTCCTTTTACTTCTTTATTCATCCGTATTTCAACGTTATATTTATTTGCCTCTTTAATCAGGCAATCAATAATCGTTTGTGAGCTGTCTGTTACCGGAAACATTCTTCCATCCGCTTCAGTCTTTAAAGCCACTCCTCTTTCTTTAAACCATGCAATAGTATCGTTTGTAAAAAAATGATGAAATGCTTTTTTCAGAAAGGAAGATCCCCTCGGATACTTTTTTATCATTTCCGCAATACTGTAACAGGCATGCGTTACATTACAACGGCCGCCGCCACTCACCCTTACTTTGCTTAACAGTTTGTTCGATCTTTCAAGAATAATTACCTCCAGCCCCGGGTTCAGTCTCGCTGCGTTTACCGCACAAAAAAAACCAGCGGCACCTCCCCCTGTAACAACAAGCCGTTTTTTAATCATTGATCGTAATTTGTATCTTCAACCCTAAAAATAACATTTAACTCCATAACAATGGCGGGTACAATTACAAAAAAGCAGCTGAAGGAAATGCCGGTTATTCCCTATGAAAAAATAAGGGACAATTTAAAGACCGGTAATATTTTTTTCAGCAGCGGCAGCTATGCTTTTTCGGGCATCATACAGAGGCTTACTAAAAGCACCTGGAGTCATGTTGCTGTTGTTTACAAAGATGAAGAACTGGGCAGGGTTATGGTGCTGGAAGCCGAGCCTGCTGTTGGCATCCGGCTGATACCAATGTCGAAATACCTGCGTGACTACAAAGGAAAGAAGCGGCCGTATAAAGGCCAGATAGCGATTGCGAAAATTAATATTGATGTTGAAAAGGAAAAACTGAATCGTGGTATCAGTTTTGGCCTTGATGAACTGACCCGCCCTTATGATAATTTTGAAATTGTGCGGATCATGATGCGGATATTATTACACATCAGCCGGCGGGAAAGGAACAGGAATTATATCTGCAGCGAACTGGTAAGAGACATTTTTGCAAAAGCCGGTATCATTATGCAATATAGGGATACTTATATAAGCCCTGATAATATCTGGACTGATAAGAGAGTAGAATTAAAATACAGGATCCTTTAATTAATAATCAGACCAAAGTTCTTTGTTGGCTTTTTCTGCAGCTTCTATTGGAGTAAAAGAAGATAATATATCAGCCTTTCCTTTTTGAATACATACATCGTGTTCAAAGTGGGCTGAAGGCTTGCCATCAGCTGTACGTATTGTCCAGCCATCTTTATCATTAAAAACATCTTTGGTTCCCATGTTGATCATTGGTTCAATTGCAATGATCAAACCTTCCCTTAACTTGGCACCGGTTCCTCTTTTTCCAAAATTAGGTACCTGTGGTTCTTCGTGCAGGCTGCGGCCAAGGCCATGTCCTACCAAGTCTCTTACAACACCATAACCATGTTGTTTTTCTGTATAGTCCTGTATGGCAAAAGCTATATCACCAACACGATTGCCGGCTATGGCTTTTTCAATTCCTCTGTATAAAGATTCTTTTGTAACTCTCAGCAGTTTCTGCGCATCCTCAATTATCTCACCAACGCCAAAAGTATAAGCATGATCACCATGAAATCCATTTTTATATACTCCAATGTCGATCGAAACAAGGTCGCCGTTTTGTAATTCGCTGCTATTAGGGAAACCATGAACAACAGCATCATTCACAGAAATACAGGTTGCGAACGGAAAGCCATGATAACCCTTAAAAGAAGGTGTTGCTTTGTTATCCCGGATAAATTCATCCGCCATCTTATCGAGATACAGCGTTGTTATTCCTGGTTTAAGAGCCGACGCTAGTAACGTGAGTGTTTCGCTCACCAGTAAAGCACTTTCCCTCATCAATTCAATTTCAGCCTTGCTCTTATAGTGGATCATTGTGAAGTGATTTTAAAACAAACCCCGACATTTTCAGTCGGGGCTTAAGATTTATATTTTTTAAGTCCCCTTTGCGGGGTATCAATATTATACTCCTGCAGTAACCTGTTGTCTGCCCTGTATCCTTCCGCTGCTCATCAAACCATCGTACTGGCGCATCAGCAATTGTGTTTCTATCTGTTGCAATGTATCTAATATTACAGCAACCATGATCAGTAATGAAGTACCACCAAAGAAAGTAGCAAAACCCTGCTGCATACCAAATATCAATTGAATTATACCAGGCAGAATACCCACAAATGCGAGTAGAACTGCACCAGGTAATGTGATCCTGTCCATAATAGTTCCAATGTAATCTGCAGTTGGCTGGCCAGGCTTAACACCTGGTATAAAACCATTGTTGCGCTTCAGTTCGTCAGCCATTTGTTTTGGATTAAATATCAACGCTGTGTACAGGAATGTAAATGCAATAACTGCAACTGTGTACACGATCATATAACCCAGGTTGGTATGATCAGTAAAATATTTTGTCCATGATGCTGTACCACCAAAAGCAAACAAAGTTGGTAAGAAAAGTATTGCCTGTGCAAAGATGATCGGCATTACACCTGATGCATTTACTTTTAAAGGCAGGAAGTTTCTGGCACCACCAAACTGGCGGTTTCCTACTATTTGTTTTGCATAATTAACAGGCACTTTTCTTGTACCCTGAACCAGCAGAATGATACCCAGGATTACAGCAATTAATAAAACGATCTCGATCAATATCATTAAAATACCACCGGCGCCTCTTGTTGATCTTGCTGCCCACTCCTGTACAAATGACTGTGGTAAACGTGCAAGGATACCAACCATGATGATGATAGAAGTACCATTACCCAAACCCTTATCAGTAATTTTTTCACCCAACCACATTACAAACAATGTACCCACAGTAAGGATGATAACCGTTGAAAAAGTGAAATAGCTTTCAAATGCAGGAATAATTGCTTCCCTGTTGCCTGCACTGTGTAAATAGCCGATATAAGCTGCTGCCTGGAATGCAGTTACAATTACTGTAAGATAACGTGTCCACTGGTTGATCTTCTTTCTTCCGCTTTCGCCTTCTTTCTGGATTTTAGCCATTTGAGGAACCAGGATGGTCATCAATTGCATAAAGATAGATGCAGAAATGTATGGCATGATACCCAACGCAAAAATGGATGCTTTTGAAAAGGCACCACCTACAAATGTATCAAGTAAACCAAGCATGCCGCTTTTAGAACTGTCGGCAAGCGTAGCTAATTTATTGGGATCGATACCCGGTAACACAATAAAAGAACCTATGCGGTAGATAAATATCAGCAGTAAAGTGAAAGTTATCTTATTGCGTAGCTCTTCTATGCTCCAGATATTCTTAAGTGTTGTTATGAACTTCTTCACAGAATTTAAACGATTTAAGTGATTTGCGCTAAATTAAAAATGACCCCGCTGAAAGCGTGGTCGGCAAATATCGGGAAATTATTTTATTATCTCGATAGAACCTCCGGCTGCTTCAATGGCTGCTTTTGCTTTTTCACTGGCTGCATTCACTTTAAAAGTAAATTTGCCTTTAAGCTCACCATTAGCAAGGATCTTTACACTGTCAAACTGGCTTATTAAACCATTGATGTATAAATTCTGCAGGCTGAATTCTGTAATGCTGTATTTTTCTGCAAGCGTGTCGATCTGTCCAAGGTTTAACACTTTAAACTCGATACGGTTGTTATTTTTAAAACCACGTTTTGGTATACGACGCTGAATTGGCATCTGGCCGCCTTCATGCGCTTTCTTACTTTTATAACCGGCACGGCTTTGTCCACCTTTGTTACCTTTGGTAGATGTACCACCTTTACCACTAGCCTCACCACGGCCAATTCTTTTCTCTTTGTGTGTTGCGCCTTTCGCAGGCTTCAGTGTGTGTAGTTTCATTTTTTATCTGATTTTGTACTTACGGGGAATCACCCCTCGCTTTGTTTTGTTAATACGTTAATTGGTTAATCCGTTAATCCGGATTAACGTCTTTATCCCAGCTGTTCAACTTTTACTAGGTGGTTAACTTTAGTTACCATACCCAGTATCTGAGGAGTAGCTTCTACTTCTACCGAAGCATTCATTTTTTTCAGGCCCAATGCAATCATAGTTCTTTTTTGACGCTCTGAACGGTCAATTACACTTTTAACCTGTGTTACTTTAATCTTTGCCATCTTTATTTATTTTAAGGCACTTTCTCCAAGTACGAAGTACCCAGATTCAGTACTTAGTTTATCCGTTAAAAACTTTCTTTAAAGAAACATTACGTGTTTTTGCAACTGCAATTGGCTCACGTAAAGTAGCTAAAGCTTTAAAAGTTGCTTTTACCACGTTGGTTGGATTTGCAGAACCAAGGTTCTTAGCCAATACGTCGGTAATTCCGGCAGCTTCCAATACAGCCCTCATGCTACCTCCGGCAATTACACCGGTACCATGTGCTGCAGGCTTAATGTAAACTTTAGCCGCTCCTTCTTTAGTTAGCTGATCGTGAGGAATTGTACCATGCATAATAGGAACTTTTATCAGGTTCTTTTTTGCATCTTCAATACCTTTTGTAATAGCTTCCTGAACTTCTTTGGCCTTACCCATTCCATGTCCAACAATACCAGCTTCGTTACCAACTACCACTAATGCGGAAAAGCTGAATGCACGTCCGCCTTTGGTTGTTTTTACTACACGGTTAATGGCAACAACCTTGTCTTTTAATTCCAGGTCGCCGGCTTTTACTTTATTTACAATTAAATTTGACATCTATTTTCTTATTAGAAATTTATAATTAAAAATCCAGACCACCTTCTCTTGCTCCTTCAGCTACTGCCTTTACACGGCCATGGTAAATATATCCGCCACGATCAAATACAACAGTAGTAATTCCAAGTTCCTTTGCTTTTGTTGCAATAGCAGCGCCAACCATTTTACCTTTTTCGGTCTTAGGGGCTTTCTGTGCCTGGATATCTTTTTGTCTTGATGAAGCAGACGCCAGTGTTACACCGTTATTGTCATCAATTAACTGAGCATAGATATCGCTGTTGCTTCTGAAAACACTTAATCTTGGTTTTGTTGCAGCACCGCTGATCTTTCTGCGGATGCGATATTTGATTTTAACTCTTGCGTTTGACTTGTTGTTCATTTTATTTTATTTTTTCTCCCTGATTCTGCCAGGGATTAATTAACCATTATTATTTACCTGCAGACTTACCGGCTTTTCTCCTCAATACCTCACCAGCGAATTTAACACCCTTACCTTTGTACGGCTCTGGCTTACGTAAGCTTCTGATCTTTGCACAAACCTGTCCGATCAATTGCTTATCGATACTTTCGAAAGTGATCATCGGATTCTGTCCTTTTTCCTGTGAAGTGGTAACAGATAATTCCTTTGGAA
>Ga0075160_10002324_pt1 | contig 11374 bp, 13 predicted proteins | sample JI91814C2DNA_FD_70969 | JGI IMG/M metagenome (GOLD analysis project Ga0075160, IMG submission 70969) | Wastewater effluent complex algal communities from Wisconsin, to seasonally profile nutrient transformation and Carbon sequestration -... | ecosystem: Engineered > WWTP > Effluent > Algae...
GGCGTTGAAGGCCGTGAGGGATACCTTCGCTGCGAGTGCAGCGGTGAGCCCCTGCACCTGCTCCATCGTGATGGGGCCGTCGAGCCCGACCTTCTTCCACCACTCGTCGTCCAACATGAAGGCGCCCGACGGCGCCGCCATGTTCGGGTCCTGGTAGTCCTCGTCCACGCAGGCATCATCGAGCCCGAAGGGACTCGTGCCCGCCGGAGCTGCGTTGGGGTCCACCCACAGGCTCTCGCCGGGGTTGGCCGCCGGGCCGTAGCCGGGCGAGAAGGGGCGCACCTCGCCGTCAGCAAGGAGCTGGTCAGCGCCACCCTGGATCGTGGACAGGGAGTCACTGCCGTGGCGGAATCCTACGGGTCCTGGTCCGGTAGCCATGGTCAGATCTTGATGAACATGTTGACGCCCAGGTAGGCGGGACGGACGCTGACGGGCTGGCTGCCGCCCACCGGGCTCTCAGCGGGGAAGTTGTGGGTGTGGCCGCCGGACTGCTGGAACACGACCTGATGCACGTGATCGCCTGCGCTGTCCACGGCGTGACCGTGATCGCCGCCGGACACCGAGATGCCGGTCGTGCGCTTGTCGGTGTACTGCTGGAACGTCACACGGAAGCTCAGCGGCACGTTCGGGCCGAGGTCGGGGTACACGTTGGGCTTCGTGTTGTCGAAGATGCCGGTGATGAAGTTGGTGCCGAACGCCTGCGGTACGTGCTCGTGGCCCGGGTCGATCACGTTGTGGCCGTGGCCACCGCCCGATACGTTGTGGCCGTGGCCGCCTGCTGCGGTGAGGTTGGCCACGTGGGTGTGCTCGCCGCCGGAGCCCGTCGAGCTGGCGCCGGAGCCGAAGTGCGTGTGTGCTGGGAGCTGGCCCTGCGTGAGCGTGCGGTCCATCGAGCCACCGACGGCGCCGAGCGCACCGGCACCCATGACCGGAAGGCGGTCGGCCATGTTCGGGATCGTCATGGTATTGGTGCCCTGGTTGCGCCAGGCAGCGGCGCCGGGCACGTCCCAGAGGCGGCCGACGGCCGAGCGAGCGTAGGTGCCGCCGTCCATGGGCAGCCACGAGGAGCCGAGGTAGGCATCGCCGGGCGCCAGGATCGAGGAGATGATCGTCCCGGGCGGGTACTCGTCGGCGTAGTACTCGACCCAGCCGGGATCCCCACCTGCAGGTCCCCCGCCGTAGCTCCGCTTGCTGAAGAAGGCGCCGTCGGACTCCCGCACGTAGATGTCGCCGATGTTGCCCTCACCGCCGGTCGGCGTGTTGGGGCCTCGGCGGATGTTGGAGCCCGTGATGAGGCCCGTCGCCGTGATGTCGCCGTTGACCGTGAGGCCCGGCAGCGTCATGGACTGCGTGACGGTGAGGTACCCGTCCACCCGGAGGGTCTGGATGTCGGAGCGCTGGAGGGACACGTCGCCCCAGCTCAGCTTGCCCGAGCCCTCGATGCGGAACTTCTCGCCGGACGAGAGGGTGTTACTCAGGAGCACAGCCGAAGGTGCCACCGAGCCCTTGAAGCTCGACGGCACCAGGATGCGCTTGTCGGTGGTGTAGTCCCGGTTGATGCTCGTGGCCCCGGCGGGGACCAGGATCGACATCAGGACGACCATGTTCTCGCCGACATCGGGGAAGACCGGGTTCGAGGAGACAGGCCCCTGGAGCACCCGGAAGTCCCGGTTGATGCCGTCGTAGACCAGGAGATCGAAGCGATCCCTGGCCGAGGACCCCGTGAAGAGCTGAACCACTTGGTCAGCAGCGAAGTGCAACTCTCCCTTGACGAGGAGGACGTTCCCTTCGCTGCCTCCGTAGACAGTGGCCGTTGCGGCACTCCCTACGGGGATCTCGATGTCACACCCGGCGACGACCCCGTACCGGGACGAGCCCAGGAGGAGGAAGTCAACTGCGTCGGGCGCCGAGATGCCGTAGTTACCGGCGGTCTCCCCTGCGTTCTTGATGAGGAACCCCGGCCGGTTGGCCATCTCGACGCCCTTTCGCTGTCTGATACCGATATCAGCTTACCCGGCGCCGGAGCGCAGGGCGACTACTGATCGTCGGGCTCGGCGCCGTGCTCCGGGATGGCGGGCGAGCCGTCGGGGTTCACCTTGGCGTCGGCCTCGGCGTGGCCCGCAAGCTCCTGGTCCCTGGCGAGGGCCTCTTCGGCCGCCTGGTTGGCCAGGGTCTCGTCGGCGGTGTTGGCCTCCTCCTTGGCGAGCTGCTGCTCGAAGAGGGAGTTGGCCTCGTCCACGACGGTCTGCGGGGGCTGGTTGCCGTCCCGGTCCTGCGTGGGGTTCGGCGCCGTCATCTCGAACGGGGCCGTGCCGGGCAGCGGAGCGGGCTCCGGGATCTTGCCGTCAGCGGTGAGGTCGTCACGCTGGTACTTGGCCAGCACCTCGTCGCTGAGGCCCAGGATCTCGTCGGGCGTGTAGCCCTTGGCCTGGAGGCGCCCCATGGCGTCGTTGTCCTGGAGCGTGCGGAACAGGAGGCTGTCCTCCTGTGCTGCCTCGGCACCCTCGACACGCTCGTCGGCGGTGGGCTCCAGGCTGGCGTCGAGCTGCACGTCCTCGCCTGCGGCATCGGTGCGGGTCTCGTCGGCCGTGTCGGGCTGGCTGGTCTTGCTCATGTCAGTGGCTCCTTCAAGTCGTTGGGGACTAGGAGACCGTGACGGTGACCGTGCTGGTCTTCACCGAGCCCTGGGCATCGGTTGCGGTCAGCACGATCGTCTTGGCCCCCGTCGTCGCATAGGTGTGGTTGACCGACAGCGACAGGGTGGTGGTACCCGTGAAGTTGCCTGTCGAGACGGAGCCACCATCGCCCCAATTGATCGAGTAGGCGGTGGTGCCGCCCTCGGGGTTGGAGCCGGTCCAGGCGAACGCCTTGGAGACGGTGGCCGTGGCGACCTGCGTCGTGCCCCCGGTGGGAGTGAGCGTGGGCGCCTCGTCCAGTACCTGGACAACGGAGATGGTGGACATGATGGAGACCCTCCTTGGATCAGTGCCAGATCTTGCCGGTGGACGCCAGCTCACGAGCCACGTCCACGGGGACACGGTACACGTGACCCATCGTGAAGCTGTAGATGCGGGGCGGGCGGCCTCCGGCGGTGATGGACATGTTCTCGATGTCCTGGTTCACCCGGATCTCGACCGTGCGAGCACCCATGGGCGTGGCGGTGGGGATCACGGAGTCCACCGTGATCTCCTTCGGGATGAAGCCGAGGTTCTGCGCCACGTTGGCGTTCTGGCTCTGCGGCTGCGGCTGGTTCGGGTTGCCGACCTGGGCCGGAGGAGCAACCTGCGGCTGCGGGAAGGAGCCGTTGTTCAGGGTCGGACCCTCGGTGTACTGCTGCGACGGGGCGGCCTGCGGCAGGACGTTCTGGACGGGCAGCTGCTGGGGCTGCGGGGCGACCTGCGGCTGCATGGGAGCGGGCTCCTGCGGCGGCATGGCGGCGGGCTCCTGGACCTGGGCGATCTCGGCGGCCATCACGGCGGCCGGAGCTGCCTGCGGGGTCACCTCGCCCGTGGGAAGGGGGGCGGCGGTCTGCGCCGGGGCTGCGGGAGCCTCGGTCGTGACTTCGGCGGTGGGGGCCTTGGCAGTGCGGGGTGGCATGATGTTGTTGCTCCAAACGGGTATGGGGAAATGAGTGTCTCACTGGCGAAGGGGAGAGACCCGTAGGCCCCTCCCCAGCGCTCAGTTCTTCAGGCCGGAGCCCGCCGACTAGTTGGTGCGGATCTTGACGACCGCCGAGTCGGTGATGAGGCCGAAGCCCCAGATGGCGTACCAGGCGAGGGCGTGCTCACGACCGAAGTCGAGGACACCACCGTCACGCAGCTCCACCGGGAGGCTGATGGCGTGGCCGAACGAGTTGTCGCCCAGCATGAGGGCCTCCAACACGTTGTTGATGCCGCCGCCACCCGCCGGGTAGCCCGAGACCCAGGACTGATCCCAGCCGGGCTGCGCCACGGCCGTCGGGGCGTACCCGGCGTCCATGGCCACGTCGGCCGCAGCCGAGCCCTGGTTGTCGAGCGGACCCTCGTAGGGGTTCGCCGAGCCCAGGCCGCCGGTCGAGGCGTCCTCGGGACGCCAGTCGAGGGAGCCGCCGCCGGAGTAGGTCTCCTGGTAGTACGGGGTGTAGTCGAACCCCGGGTCCACCGAGAGCGGGTGACCGATCTGGGTGGTCTCGATGAACACCGTGTCGTAGAGACGGCCGATCTCACCGAGCATGAAGTTGCCCGGTGCGGCGTACTTCGTGACCTCGATGAACTCCGGGGTGTCCCGGATCTGGCGGCTCTGCGCCGGGTGGATGAAGCAGATGTACGTGTCGCCCAGGCGGGGGATGTTCTTGCTCGCCAGGGTGTACGTCGCATCCTTCACCGCAGCCGGGGTGAACTTGAAGGCGGCGGCGGCGTCGTCGATGGTCGTCGCCGTGCCCTGCGTGCCGGAGTTGTAGATGCCCCGGCCCGTGGTGATGCTGGCGGGCTCGGAGTAGCCGTACACGACGGACGACGCCGACTGGATCGTGGAGCGAGCCTCCAGGTCCATGTAGGTCGCCATCGAGCGCCCGAGGAGGCGGCTGGAGCTGGCCAGCACGTCATCGAACGAGGCGTTGAGGAGCAGCTCGGACATCGCAATGCCCTGGCCCTGCTCGGCCACGGTGATGCGGTACTGCTGCGCCGTGATGGCGAGCGTCTGCATGCGGATGCCCTCGACCAGCGGACCCGAGGGGATCGGCAGGTTGTTGTAGCGCATGAAGTTGACCGTGAGGCCCGGCATGACGCCCAGCTCGGTCTTCTTCACGGCGAACTGCTCGAAGCGAAGCACGGGCATCGCCTGGAACAGGATCTCCTTCGACCAGATGGTCTGGATCGCCTGGGTGAGGGCCGTCGAACCGGCGGTGGCCGACTGGCCGTAGCCAGTGACGTTGCCGGTTGCGCCGGTCGCCGGGTTCATGAGCCCGTAGGCCGAACCCGTGACGCCGGTGGCGAGACGGTTGGTGCCGGTGATGCCGCCACCGTTGGGGAGCTGGAATGCCATGGGATGTCCCTCCTAAGGACTGGAATTGGGGATTTGTGCAGTCCTACGGACTACTGGCCGCCCTGGTAGAACTGCTGGGTTGCGGCGGCGTGCAGGCGATCCCGATTGGCCCGGAACTCTTCCATCGACATGTTCCGGATCGTTCCCGGATCAAGCTGCTGGAAGGCCGGTCCTTGCTCCAATGGCCCGACGGGGAAGGCGCCGCTGGACGACACCCCCCGCATTTCGCTCAACGGCACCTGAGGAGCCGCCGAGGCGATCTGTGGTACGCCCGGGACGGGCTGAGCGCCCATCACGGACTGGAAGCCGCCGACGATGGCGGCCGTCCGGTTGATCATCTCCTGGAAGGATGCGTCGATCTCTTCCTTGGTGTTGCCGGTGATGAAGTCACGCAACTCGGGCATGACGTGCTCACCCATCTCGATGAGGAGGCGGTCACGATACCCATCGAGCTGGGCGACCTCCTGCTCCTTGAGACGGATGGCCTCACCGACGGCGATCTTGTTCTCCAGCTCCTGGACCTTGGTGGCGCTCTCCTGGCGCACACGCTCGATCAGCTGGGTGGCGTCGAGGCCACGCTCCTCTTCGAGGCGCTGGCGCTCACGCTCGGCGTCCTCGGCGGCCTTCTCGGCGGCGAGGCGGGCCTGGCGCTCCTGCTCGAACGTGGCCAGGGTGGCCTCGGCCTGCGTGATGCGGTCGTAGAGCTTGTCCTTCTCCTCGGTCCGGGCCTGGCCGAGCATCTGCTGCACGACCTCGATCGGGAGAACCTGCGGCGCCTGGCCGGGAGCCTGGACGAGCTGCACCGGGGGGAGCTGCTGGCCAACGAGCGGCTGAACGTCACCCACGAAGCGGGGCTGCGGAGGAGTCACACCCGGGCCGAACTCACCGATCTGCGGGAGTGCCTGGACCGGGACTGACTGCTGCACGACGGGAGCTGCCTGGACGGCAACGGGCTGGCCCGTCACGGGGTCGATGGCGTACTGCGCAGCGGGGTTCTGGGTGAAGCTCATGTGAGTGTGTCCTTCTACGTGACCTGATATGGGTATCTGCCCTGGTATGTATAGCAGACCCGATAGGCCATATGGAACAGGCTCCTGGAGAAATCCAGGGAGACCCTACTCTCCCGGATTCTCGTTGAAATCGGCCCGCTCGGGCGGGGACGGCTGGAAGGCGATGGACATGATCTCCTGAGCAAGCACCGGATCCACGGAGGGAACCATGCCGGTGGGGTTGCCGTTGGCGTCCGGCGGGCCGTCCATGCCGGGGATCACCAGCGGCTGCCCGTCGGGTGTCATACCCGTGGCCTGCATGATGAACTGGTTGGCGCCTGCCTGGATGAGCTGGAGCGCAGCGGCTCGCTTCACTTCCTCGATCTGCTCCTCGTAGACCTCCTGGAGCTTCTGGTCGGGGAACTTCTCGCCGAGCGCACGCATGCCGCCGACCTTGCTCTGGAGCCCGACCGCCATGAGTGCCTGCTGCTCGTTGAGGATGAGCAACTTGTCCATCGGCAGCGGGTCGATCCACTCGACGCTGGTCTGGTACGTCATCGGGTCTTCGGGGCTGAGCCACGGGTACTGGTCCGGCCCGAGCTGGATCGCCGAGACCATGGGGTTGTACTGGAGCCACTCGGGCTCGTAGACGGCGGCGTACCTGATGATGAGGGCGTTCACGTCCTTCAGCAGCTTGGTGTACGTCACCAGCTTGAGCTGCCGCTTCTGGATCATGGAGAGGTACACCATCGACAGGGCGGCCCCGGAGGTGTTGGTGATGGGCTGGGCCTGGCCGAGCGCACCGGAGGGCACGCCGGTCATCTCGTGCATGGCCTGCTTCAGCAGCTCCAGGAAACCGAGCGGCGCCGCCAGGTTGTTCTCCAGCTGGAGGTTGGTGACCTTGGCCCCGGCGTTGGGGATCGACCAGACCTTGCGGGGACCCTTCTCCAGGTTCTGCGCCTTGGCGCCCGTGATGACGGTGACTGGAGCGGAGTGGTAGTTGAGGATGTCACTGATCTCAGTGGCCTTCTCGTTGTATTCCCGGTTGAGGGAGATGAGGTCCTCGATGTCGGAAGTGCCCCACGGCGAGCTGGCCACCCGCATGTTCGGGCAGAAGGCGACGGGGATCAGGCCGAGCGGGTTGGCCCGCTCGTCAATCAGCTCGTCATCGACGTACTCCCTGATGATCTCGTCGGTGATCACCTCGACGTAGGTGTGCATCGTGCGGGCGCCGTCGGCGGCCTGGCCCCAGAACTTGTACTTCAGCTTGAACTCGACCAGCCGGGTACGGTCGTGGGGGTGGAACGTCGGGAAGCAGTAGGCCGGGTTGATCGGCAGGATGCGGATCTTGGGCGGGTGGATGACACCCACTGAGTCCTGGTACGGCGGTTCCCAGGCGACCTTCACGAAGATGTCTCCGGAGACCGTGCCGTACTGGCCGATCTCGTGCAGCAGCGTCGCCTGGTCGTTGTCTTCCTGCCACACCCGCCGGAGCAGGTAGGGGATGATCGCCGACGACGCCTCCGGCGAGTGGTGATGGACACCCTTGCCGAAGTTGAAGCTGATGAGGTAGTCAGCGAAGGCCCGGACCCAATTGAAGGTCAGCTGGGCGTCGCCCATCGGGACTCGGTGAGCCCAATGGTGTCCCAGGTAGAACGCCCAGTTGCGGGCGTACCGGTTCAGACGTGGCCCGTGGACCTCGTAGCTAGAACTCCTCGTCCGCCAGCTCTACGAGCCCGAGGGGGCTCACGGAGATGGAGAGGTCCGAGGAGTTTGCACGTGCGCTACCGGGGTAGAATGCTACCGACATTGTGCGATCACCTCCGTCCCGTCGTCTACGAGGGCGGCCTGCGCCAGCACCTCAGTCTTGATCTGCTCACGCCGTTCATCTGACAAAGGCCAGGTGGCGTTCTTGCGAACGTTACACGGTCCGCAGAGAGGTTGGTGATTCTCGATCGTGTGCATTCCTTCACGAGCCAGCGGCTGAATGTGATCCCAGTGCAGAACCAGCTCACCGCCGACGGTACGGCCGCAAATTGCACAGCACCCATTGTGCTCGGCAAGAAGGGCATCGAGCTGAGGCTGGGTAATCGCCTCAACTACTGCCGCATCAGCCTTCTGCGCACGCCGACGTGACTCCGATCGACGGGTAGACGATCGACGCTGCTCCCGGACCGCAGGGTCTTCGCCTCGCTGCTTGTGCTTCTCGTACCGCTCTTCCCGGTTGGCCTCATGGTGCGCCCGCAGGCGTTCTTGTGACCACTCCGGGTTATCAAGGTGATACTGCCGAGTCTTGGCGATCTTGGTAGCTCGGGTGCCCGCATCGGTGGCGTACTTCTCACGCATGCGCTCGTTGTTACACGCCTTGCAGTTCGGGTCCTTGCCATCCTTCTTGCGCCGGTTGTTGTGGTACTCACTCAATGGCTTCGACAGCTTGCAGCGAGTACACACCTTATCGTCGGCCAGTTCCACCAGACCAAGCGGTGATACCGATATGGAGAGGTCAGACCCGACAGCACGAGCAGATCCCGGGTAGAAAGCGACCGACATGGTGAGTCACCCTAGTCCATCTCATAGTCGGGCTTGCGAGAGCCGTAGTAGTCCCAAGCATTCTCGGTACCAATGGCCCGAGCCTGGGCGTCCCACTTGGCGTAGGGGTTCCGGTGCTCGTTCTCCTGGGCGTCCTGCTCGGCGTACTTCACCTTGGCGCTCTGGGCCGCCACCTTGTCCAGATTCTGTGGCGTGATCTGCCGAACCTGGGCGAAGAGCTGGCCGCTGAGCACGTCGGCGGTCATGCGGTGGTTGCCGTCGATGAGCGTCGGTGGGTGCAGCTCGGCAAGGCCATGCTGGGCCTGGTCGGGGAACTCCTGCCAGACCACCGGCACGTCTCGACCGAGCTGCCGGGGAATGCGAGGTGTGGAGCCCAGCGAGCGGTCGCCCATGAGGGAGTTGACACGCTGGGCCGAGACACGCTCTTGCACGGTGTTGATCGCCGGGTAGTCTTCATTGCTGCTCTGGATCGGGATCTCCACGAGGTCACCCTTGTTGCGGGCACTACGAGTCGAGCCCCAGTATGTGGCCTCGGCGGGGACTCCTGAGTGCGGCCCCCAGATATGGCCGATGCGGCCATCGGTCGCCTCATCAGAGCGCATCTCTCCGGCAGCCGGGAGGCCCGTTCGAGGGTGATACCCAATATCTTCGATGTCCGCCTCGTCGTAGTCGCCGGTCTTCCACGAGCCGTCGGCCATACGCTCCAGCGAGATGTTGCCGTCCTCGCTCCGCTGCTCGTAGGAGACCCTCGTGGAGGCCGCCCGTGAGAGGCGAGCACGAGCAGACGGTGCGCCTGCGGGATTCACCGGGGAGAACTGCGTGGCCAGGTGGCCCATGCCAGGCAGCGTCGGCTGGTCCATGGACATGTCAGAACCTCAGGGACTGCTGGCCCTTGAGCTGAGCGCCGCTGATGCTGCTGGCCGCCGAGCGCCGCCGGTCTCCGGGGTAGTCCGGGTCCTTGCCCGCTACACGCCGGGCCTCCGTCCAGGAGACCTCCTGCATGGCGACCGAGGGGAGGTTGGACTCGCCCTGGGAGTCGGTGACTCCTAGTGCCTTGCCTGCACTACGGGCAGCCCGGATGGTGGCCTCGTTGTTGTAGGCGTGGAGAGCAGCCGAGGGGCCGACCTGTCCGCTCGGGTGGACGCTCACGCCGGAGGAGTCCTTCTTCGGGATGTCGAGCGCCAGGCCCTTGTCGGAGCCGATGGTCTTGGCCACGTTGGTGCGGCCGCCACGGCCGACGGAGGTGGCGAGATCCTGGCCGTAGGTGATGGTGTTCATCCACGTGTCCTCGGCCGTATTGCCCCGGGGGTTGAGGATGCCCTCGTGGCTGTCACGGAGCCCGAAGAGGTCCATGCGCTGTTGGTCGGGGTGGATCTCACCGGACACGACCTTCTGGGCGTGGCCGACACGGGTGAGGTACTCCTCGTGAACGGCACCGCCGGGGGTGGCGTTGAGCGTGGCGGCCCGGTAGGAGTGGATCTTGGGGCCACCGGACGGGTCCGTGAACTCGCCCGTACCTTCGAGGATGGCCCGGCCGTCCTTCAGGCCCGTGCTGCCTCGCCGGATCTGCTTCTCCACATCAGGGCCGGTCTCGCCGGAACGCTGACGAAGGAGCCCGTGGAGAGCAGCCTTCTCGTTGGTGGGGCTGTTCTGCGGGCTCATGGCCGCACCGGCGCTGATGGCGGTGTGGAGGTCCGCTCCATGCTCGCTGGCCATGGCAGCGATGTCACGATGGTGGTCGAAGTACCAGCCGCCGCCGGAGGAAACGCCCTCGGTGTCTGCCCGCTGCATGCCCGCCACGAAGTGGCTCACACGCCGAGAAGCGGCGCCCTGGAGCGTGATGGGGATGTCCTTCACGTGAGGCGCAATGGCGCTGAGGTTCCTCGACTGGTTGGCACCGTTCTTACGGCTGTTCGCGTTGTTCGTGGGGTTGGCCGCCTTGCGGTCGGCCCGGTCGATGGCCGTGTCGATGTGAGACCTCGCCATGCCCTGGTCACGCATGATGTTGCGCAACGCACCTTGACCCTGACGGTCGAGGTCGCTGTACTGAATGGCCCGATCGTCGGGGACGGCCTTGCTGCGCTTCTGCTGAGCCATGTCAGATCCTTCGGAGGTGTGGTGCGTTGGTGTTCTGCTGCCAGCCCCGGGCGATGGCCTGGTGGCGGCGGCGCTCCATAATCCCGGCTGCCTTGGGAGCGTAGGCCGGAGGGAGCTGGTGGGAGCCGAGATACTTCATCTGGGCCGACTTCACGGCCTCCGGTGCCACCTGAGGGAGGTTCATCCCGAGGCTGATTCCGGCGGGGCTGAGCGCCACCGGCTTGGGTCGTGCGGGGCGCCCGGCGCTGGCTGCCTGGTTGAGCGCTGCCATGGGGCTTCCCCCGAGCTGCGTCACCGACGGCATGGGGATCTGGCCGGGCAGCGCCATCAGTCCCGGTCCCCGTAGTGCGACCCGTTCTCCCACGCCTCGTCCTCGGCGGCCTTCATGGCCTCGAAGTACCCGTGCTGGACGCCGGTCGTCATGCCGTTGGCCTGCTTGGTCATCGAGAACGTGTTGCCGTCCCGGTCCGTCTCGGTGTAGCGATGCGGAGGTCCCTGCACCGGAGCTTGCGGCTGACGGGAGGGATCGAACCGGGAGTCGCTGCCCCCGGCTCCCATCAGCCGACCCGAGCTGCGTTGTTGCGAACGAGACGGGCTTCGGAGCCCTGGACCCGCTCGAACGTGGGGTGGTCGCTCTGGGCGCCCTGGACGAACTCGCCAAGGGCGACGGGGGCCTCGATCCACGAAGCCGAGCCGACGTGTGCCCGCTCACGGGT
>Ga0075160_10002327_pt1 | contig 11367 bp, 8 predicted proteins | sample JI91814C2DNA_FD_70969 | JGI IMG/M metagenome (GOLD analysis project Ga0075160, IMG submission 70969) | Wastewater effluent complex algal communities from Wisconsin, to seasonally profile nutrient transformation and Carbon sequestration -... | ecosystem: Engineered > WWTP > Effluent > Algae...
CGTGGTTGCCGGCGACCAGCTTCTCGACGACGCGCTCGACCACCGACGGTGGCCAGTCCGGCAGCGTCACCACGCACTGCTCGGCCCAGTTCTCGCCGAGGGCTTCCGGCAGCAGCTCGATCGCGTGTTCGCGCGACTGCTGGGTGGCCAGGCGGTCGATCGCGCTCGGCCGCAGCGAGCCGTCTTCCTTGACCAGCAGGGCGCGCACTTCCTTTGCGGCCGGGACCGAAGCCCGATGGCCGTTCTCCTCGAGGAACAGGATGCCGTCGAGGATGTGCGCGTGGGAGGCCTTCTTCTCCTCGATCGCCTGTTCGACGACCTCGTTGGCGAGGCCGAGGATCTGGGTGCGCACCTCTTCGTCCTGGCTGCGCGTCAGGTAGTCGCGCAGCACGCCGATGCGCTGGCCGAAGTCGTTCTGGTGCGACAGCGTGGTCCGGGCTTCCTCGACGAGGCCGACCGGCTTGTCACGCACGACGAAGGTCGGGCGTGTGGTCGAGCCTTCGACGCGCAGCCACGGGTCCTTGGTCGCGGCCGCCTTGGCGCGCTTCCAGAAGCTGGCCCACTCCTTCTCCTGGACCACGGCCGGGCACAGCTCGGTCTTCAGCTGCTGGCTCGTGATGGTGCCGCGGTAGAGCGTCGCGGTGCGCCGCAGCAGGCTGCTGGGATCCCGTTCGGCCTCCTGCCGCAGCACGTCCATGCGCTGCAGCTTCATCGCCCGGAGGTCCTGTGCGTCGAGCGCCTTGAAGCGCGACAGCAGCGTGTCGAGCGGGAAGCTCTCGCGGCGACCGGTGGCGAACAGGACGGTCACTTCCTGGGTCGCGGCGACGAAGTCCTCGATCGCGCCTTCACCCCAGCCAGCGGCGTGGTAGACGACGTGGCCCTTGGTGAAGCGGCGCAGACGGTCGAACTCGAGGATCGCCGCGACGGTCGGTCCACCGTCGAGCCCGGCCCGCGTCTTCAGCACCGCCAGCCATTCCTGGTCACCGTAGCGCTGGTCGATCAGGCCGACGACCGTGCGGGCGAGGGCGTCGTTGTGCGCGCTCTTGCGCATCACGCGGAAGCCGAACTCGAGCGCCGCTTCGGTGTGCTTCTTGCCCGCGAGGGCGTCGATCATCGACGTCGCGAGCAACAGGGCTCGGCTCGCGAGGTCCTTGTCGCAGAGGATGTCGATGACCGTCGCGTAACGGGTCGTCTCCTCCACCTTCGGCGACTTCACCGCCTGCTCCCAGGCGGTGTCCAGGGTATCCAACTGCAAAGAACGCGCGAACTGGACGAGGTCGGTCGTCAACGTCGTGGCCCGTCAGGGGTAAGCGGACAAAGAGGGGCAGAGACGATACTCCCTGCCCCATCGGCCCGCCAGTGCGGAGGTGCCTCCAGCCGGTTTTCCACGGCGAGGCGTGGGGCGCTCACTCGGCGAGACGGGCAATCAGCGTGTTGACGTTCGTCGCCGAGCAGGACTCGTCGTACGAGGCGAGCGGCGCCTCGTCGAGCACCTCGTCGGTGCCGACCAGGATGATGTAGAACTCCTGGCCGTACTGGGACCGGAAGGCCACGATCTTGCGGAGGATCGGCGCCTCCGGATCCTCGATCGCCTCGATCACGACGCCCTTGCCCTCGCGGCCACGGCCACGCAGCACCACCATCGGGGCGTAGGCGGCGACCTTGCTGTCGTCGTAGCGGATCTCGTAGTGACGCGGGCTGTGGCTGTGCACCACGCCAGCCATGCCGAGGCGGTTGCAGAGGTCCTGTTCGAGCTTGCTCGACAGCAGGCGTCCACCGCACCGCCCGAAGCCTACGCCGCCGCCGCCCTGTGACATCAGCACGTCGTCGTCGTCGAGGTTGGCGACCGCGCGCGGGACGAACGTCGGGCGGCCTGGGGCCGGCCGCGCGTGGGAACGCGGGGCTTGCGTCAGCGGCCCCGAGGACTTCTTGCTCTTGCTCTTCGGATCGGTGCTCTTGCTGGCCTTCGGGCTCTTGGCGGGCTTCTGGGCCGTGGTCTTGGGCTTCGGCTTCTTCGGGGACGCCTTCGGGAGTTTCGCTGCCATGGGTGTGGCGATCGGGGGGGGCGGCGGGTGGATTAGGATTCGCTTGGGCGCAAAGGACGCCACGAGCGCGATCGAATCCGCCGAGGCCGGTTCTGGGCGCGGCCCCGATCGGAGTTGGAAGGCGAGGACCATAGCAGAAGTGGCCGATCCCGAAAGCCCCGCGGCGCGGTCCGCGTCGAGGTCGTCGCGCGCGCGGCGCTGCCATCGGCGTTTGCTCGGGAGCCGCGCGCCGGCCACACTGCAGGTCATGTCGGCGGTCGCTCCCGAAGTCCCACTGCTCCCGGTGCCGTCGCGGCGGGCGGGTTGGCTGTTGTGGGTGTTCCTCGTCGCCGTGGCGGCGGCGGTCGGGGCCGGGCTGCGCCAGCGCTTCCCGAGGCCCGATCTCGACGGCGCCGTCCGGCAGCTGGCGGACGGCGATCTCGACGGTGCCGAACGGGCGCGCATGTTGGCGCGGCTGCGTGAGTTGGGCGAAAGCGACGCGAGGCCGTTCGCCAGCTGGGCGGCCGGGCTCGCCGCGTTGTCGCTAGGCGACCTGGACGGCTTCCGGGCCGCCTTCCAGCGCGTCGGCGGGGTGCCACCGACCCAGGGGCCCGAGCCCGGCGAGGTCGAGTTCCTGCACCTCGGCGATCCGCTGCTCGGCAACGTGCAGGCGGCGCTGCAGGCCGAACAGCGCGGCGACCGCGAGTTGGCGCGGCGGAAGTGGCAGCAGGTGCAGGTGCAGGCCCGCATGACCGGGCAGGCCTTGGCCTTCGACAGCGCCGGAGCGGCGCTCGAACGGCTGCACTGATCCCCGTTCTCGCTCAAGCGGAACCGCCGGTGCGACCGATGTCTCACCGAGCGGAGGCAAGCCGGCGAATGGACGAGATCCGATTGGGTGCGATCCTGCTCGAGGGTGGGGTCGTCGACGAAACCGGGCTGGAGCGCTGTCTGGCGATCCAGTCGTTGACGGGCGGCAATCGCCCGATGGGGCAGATCCTGGTCGAACAGGGGCTGCTCACGGAACCGACCCTGAAGCGCCTGCTGGCGCTGCAGCGGGAGCGGGCGGAGCTGCGCGCGGCAGCCATCCCACCGACCGACCTCGCGTCGTCGTCGTTGCTGGCGGCTGCCCAGCAGAACGGTGCCACCGAGATCGTGGTCAGCGAAGGCTCGCCGGTGCGCATCCGGCAGGGGGCCAGCTGGCGGCAACTGACCACCGAAGCGCTGCGAGGGCCGGAGGTCTGGGACTTCGTGCGCGAGACGATGGGCCCCGACGTGCTCGAGTCGCTCGCCGACCGTCAGTTCGTCGTGCGGCCGTGGCTGGTCGACGGGGTCGGCCGGGGCACGGCGACGGCGTTCCGGCAGTTCGAAGGGGTTGCCGTGCGCGTGACCTTCGCGCTCGCGACGATCCCGACCCTGCAGTCCGTCGGCGTGCCGGCGTCGATCGGCGACGCGGTGCGCAGCGGCAAGGGCCTCGTGCTGGTCGTCGGCGAACGGGGCCTCGGCCGCGGCGAGGTGTTGTCCGCCCTGGTGCACCAGGTCGCCAGCGATCCGACCCACTACGTGGTCGTCGTCGACGACGAGCCGCTGGCGCTGCCCACCGACGGAGCGCTGGTGCAGCGTCGCCGCTACGGGTTGACGCCCGGCGAACGCGCCGAGGCGCTGCGCAGCGTGGTCAACGAGGATCCGGACGTGCTGGTGGTCGGCGACGTCGGCAGCGCCGAGACCTTCGAGGTCGCCTTGCGCGCGGCCGAAGGGGGTCGCATGGTGATCGCCTACCTCGACGCGGCGAACGTCACCGCGGCGCTGGCGCGCATCCTGAACTTCTATCCGGTCTACGACCTCGGCCGCGTGCGTGCGTCGCTGGCGGCGGTGTTGCGCGCCGCCCTCGTCCGCCACGTGCTCCCCGACGTCGAGCACACCGGCTCGGTGGTCGCGACCGAGCTGCTGCTGGTCGACGACGCGGTGCGCGAAGTCGTGCGCCGCGGTGACCTCAACGATCTCGGTCTGCTGTTGCGCACCGAGGACCGCCGGGTCGGCCACTCGCTCGACCATTCGCTGCTCGAACTGCTGACTGCCGGCAAGGTGCGCATGGAGGACGTCTTCGCCCGAGCCGAGGAGAAGGCGTGGTTGCTGGAGCGCACCAAGGATCTGCAGCCCAACGCGAGGTGAACCCGTGGACACGAAACGACTCGAGAGCCTGTTGGCGGCGATGACCCGCGTCGGCGCGTCGGCCCTGCACCTGGTGCCGGGCCGCGCTCCGGCGCTGCGCGTGCAGCGCCGCTTCGTCGGTGGCGACGAGACGCCGGTGAGCGCCGTCGACATCGAAGAACTGACGCGCGACATGATGTTCGCCGACCACCGGCAGCAGCTGGCCCTCTGCGGGCACGTCGAAGTGCTCTACGTCGCGCGCAGCGGACGCCGCTATCGCGCGACGATCGCCGAGGCGTTCGGCCACAGCTCGGTGGTGCTGCGTCCGGTGCCCGAGGCGCCGCCCGAGCTGGCGACACTGGAACTGCCCGAACAGGTCGCGGCGTTCGCGCGCTGCCGCAGCGGGCTCGTGTTGGTGGCCGGGTTCTTCGGGGCCGGCAAGAGCACCACGATCGCGGCGATGGTCGAATCGATGGCGCAGGATCCGTCGCGGCAGATCGTCACGATCGAGCCGTCGATCCAGTTCGTGCACCGATGTGCCGCGGCGATGCTGCACCAACGTGAGGTCGGCACGCACGTCGCGTCCGCGGCGGACGGAGTACGCCAGGCGATGGCGACCGGCGCCGAGGTCGTGGTCGTGACCGAGTTGTCCGACCAGGCGACCGTCGAAGCCGCACTGGCCGCCGCCGAATCGGGCTGCCTCGTGCTGGCCGGCGTCGAAGCCGGCTCGATCGTCGGCGCCCTGACCGAGCTGGTGGCCCTGGCACCGCTCGAGGAACGGGCTCGCCAGCGTACCAGGCTCGCCCGGGTGCTGCGTGCGGCGATGGCGCAGAGCCTGCTGCACCGCTCGCACCGGGCCGGCCGCGTGCCGGTCGTCGAGGTGCTGGTCGGCAGTGGTGCCGTGCGCGCGGCGGTGCGCAAGGGCAACCTGCAGGACCTGCCGGCGATCATGCAGCGCTGCCGCAGCCTCGGCATGCAGACCACCGACGTGTCGCTGCGCTCCTTGCTGAGCCGCCACCTGGTCACCCAGGAAGAGGCGCTGTTGCACGCGCTCGACCGCGACGAAGTGCTGGCGCGTTCTGGCGCTTGCCGATGAGCCTGCCGGGTGGCTCCGACCCCTCGGAGCCGCCCATGGCAACGGGCCTCGGGACAATCCCGTATCGGTTCGGGACGGGGCCTCGCAGGTGTGGACGGCGTCGTCACTTGGAGCGGTCGCGTCGGTGCCGCTGGGGGCTCGGGTGCGGTCGACGGAGCGGAAATCGAGCCACCGCCTCTCAAGCTCGATGACATCGGTCCGATCATGACGGTGGCACCGCGGAGCAAAGGCCGCGGCGCGACTCGGCGAATCACGGAAAAGGCAAAGGAAGGAACATGGGTCTCAGAGTCAACACGAACATCGCGTCGATCAACGCGCAGCGGAACACCGCGCAGGTGACGACGCGTCTCGCCCGCAACTACCAGCGGCTGTCGACCGGCTTGCGCATCTCGACCGCGGCCGACGACGCCGCCGGTCTCGCGATCAGCGAGCGCCTGCGCTCGCAGGTCCGTTCGCTCGCGCAAGCCTCGCGCAACGCCAACGACGGCATCTCCCTGGTGCAGGTCGGCGAAGGTGCGCTCAACGAGGTCAGCAACATCCTGGTGCGTCTGCGCGAACTGGCGATCCAGTCGGCGAACGGCTCGTCCTCGACCGCGGACAAGAACACGATCAAGGAGGAGTTCGACAGCCTCGTCAACGAGATCAACCGCATCGCGCAGTCGACCGAGTTCAACGGCATCCGCCTGTTGGACGGTTCGGCGAGCACGGTGACGTTCCAGGTCGGCATCAACACCGCGGCCGGCATCGACAGCCTCAACGTGTCGTTGACCCCGGCCCTGGTGACGACGCTCGGCCTCAACTCGGTCGACGTCGGCTCGGGTGGCAGCACCTCGTTCGCGATCACGCAGATCGACTCGGCGATCAACTCGGTGTCGCAGCTGCGAGGCCGGTTCGGTTCGCTGCAGAACCGGTTGCAGTCGACGATCGCCAACCTCGGCGTCGCCAGCGAGTCGCTCAGCGCCGCCGAGAGCCGCATCCGCGACGTCGACGTCGCCTACGAGACGGCCGAGTTGACCCGCAACAACATCCTGCAGCAGGCGTCGATCTCGATCTTGTCGCAGGCGAATGCGCAGCCGCAGTCGGCGCTGCAGCTCCTGCAAGGCTGATCGCCGCGGGCAGCGCCGCGGCGACGCCAGCGCCGCGCAGCCCGCACTGGACATCCTTTGCCATCGCGGAGAAGGCTCCGCGAACCCCGGCCGGGGCCTTCCCTGGCCGGGTCTTTTCGTTTTCCGGGTCGGCGGCCGGGGCTCGGTCCGCGGCTCGCGGAGCCGCCGCGTCGCCGGTCGGGCTCTCAGGTGTCGATGCGCACCACGTTCGACGCACCGAAGGCGAACGGCGCCGTTTCGCCCTCGACGCTCACGTGCTGGACGTAGATCACCAGTCCGAGGGGCAATGGTGGCACCCGCAGCTCGAAGCCGCTGCGGGCGGGCGACAGGATCGTCGCCTCGCCCGGGAAGGCGAACACGATGTTGGCGAACAGGTCACAGGGGCCTGGCAGCGGGGCCGGCGGCGTCAGCGGAGCCGTGACCGGATCGGCGCTGACGAGGAACAGGTCGAACGTGCCGAGTCCGGCCGCGCGCAGCAACGCGAACTCGTAGGGATTCACCGGCGGCAGCACCGCCAGCTGGTAGTTGCCCTGGTAGTAGCCCTGCGGCGGCAGCTTGGTGCCGAGTACATCGCAGGCGGGAGAGATCGGAGTCGCCGCGGCGAGCCATGGTTCGACGTCGATCCAGAGTTCGAACGCCTGCGGCGACGCGCCCATCGTGTTGGTGCTGCGGATCCGGACCGCGAGGCCGGTCGGACCGATGGTCATGGTCGTGGCGAGGAGTCGCACCGAGCCGCAGCAGGCCGAGCTGCTGGTGTCCAGTTCGTCCGTGCCGTCGTTGCCGATGTCGATCCGGAAGCCGGCGGCCGACGGCGTGTCGCCGAAGTGCGCCACGTGCAGGTCGAGCGCCACCGTGATCGCTTGTGGCGCCGACAGCAGCAGCAGCAGGTCGGCGCGCGTCTCGGCCAGCTCGGCGCTGGGCGGGAACACCACCGAGGTCGCGAGCACCCTGACGCCGTCGCCGATCGGGGCGATGCTGCAGTCGAAGATCGCCCAGTTCTGGCCGACCGGTGCGTAGGCCTCGGCGCGCGTGATCGGGCCGGCTGGAACGCTGACCAGTGCACCGGGGGTGCCGGCCGGGGCCGAGGTCCACTCCGCTTCGATCGGCTGCAGCGCGAGCAGTGTCGCCTGCAGGGGGCCTTGGGCGACCGCAGGGGCGAGCAGCGAGAGGCCGACCAGGAGCGTGCGCATGGGATCCTCGACACGGGAGCATGCCACACGCCGAGGGTCTGCGCGAGGGTGCCGACTGCGCAGGAGGCATGCGGCGGAGCGCGTGGGCTCACTCCAGGTCGAGACCGCGTTCTTCCTCTTCGGTGATGCCCTCGCCGAACGAGCTGCCGAGGTAGACCGCGCGCACCTGCTCGTTGGCGACGATCTGCTGGGCGTCGCCCTCGGCGATCACCTTGCCCTCGTTGATGATGTAGGCGCGGTGGGTGATGCGCAGCGTGGCGATCACGTTGTGCTCGGTGATCAGGATCGAGATGCCCGAGCGCGCCAGCGCCGCCAGGATGTGCTGGATCTCCTCGATGGTGATCGGGTCGACGCCGGCGAACGGCTCGTCCAGCAGCAGCAGCTTCGGGTCGGTCGCCAGCGCCCGGGCGATCTCGAGCCGGCGCTTCTCGCCGCCCGACATGCGCTCGGCGATCGAGTCGGCGACGTGCATCAGCTGCAGGTCGTGCATCAGTTCGCGGGCGCGCTCCTCGCGGTCCTTCTTGCGCATGCCGCGCGCCTCGAGCACGCAGCGGATGTTGTCGATCGCCGACATCTTCTTGAACACCGACTCCTGCTGCGCGAGGTAGCCGAGGCCGCGGCGGGCGCGCTCGAACATCGGCAGCCGCGTGACGATCTGGTCGTCGATCTCGACCGACCCGGCGTCGGGCGCCACCATGCCGACGACCATCCGGAACGTGGTGGTCTTGCCCGCGCCGTTCGGGCCGAGCAGGCCGACGATCTCGCCGCGCTGCACGCGGATGCTGACGTGGTCGACGACGCGGCGACCGCCGTAGGCCTTCACCAGGTCGTGGGTGCGCAGGATGTCGACGGCCTCGTCGGCCATCGCTTCGGGGGCGAGCTCGGGGCGAGGTTCGCTCATCGCACGAAGCCGAACCGGCCCGGCCAGTTGTTGAAGGTCAGCCACGCGAACGGGCGGCTCGGATAGAAGACCAGCAGCGCGCGGCCGCGGATGTCGCCGCGCGGCACGAACGAGATGCCGCGCGCGTTGGTCGCTTCGGGAGCGACCCATTCGTCGCGGGCGTCGACGCCACCGGGCTTCAGGAACGAGACACGATCGGGCCAGTCGCTGCCGACCTTGCCCTTCAGGCTCAGGATCTCGCCGTACTCGTCGATCATCACGATCCGGTCCTTGCCGAGGATCGGGATCGGCGTCTCGTCGCGATCGGGCGGGTTGCCGAGCCGCATCGGCCGCTTGTTGCCGCGCACCACGCGGGCGCCGGGGGTGTCCGGCGGCACGATGTTGCCGTCGGCGTCGACGCCGACGGTGATCGCCGTCCAGCCGCGCGAGTCGACCGACTGCCGGGTGTTGTCGCCCAGCATGTAGTAGTGCCCCTCGGGCACTTCGATCACGTCGGGGGCCGGGTCCTGCACGTAGTGCTGGTCGCGGTCGATGCGCAGGTCGGTGATGCGCAGGTCGCCGGAGCCGGCGGCAGCGAGCTGCGGCGTGACCTTCTGGTTGAGCGGCAGCGACAGCTTCTTGGGGGCGTCGGCCGGAGAAGGCAGGCCGACGTAGGTCCCCTTCTTGCCGGACTCCTCGAGGTACTCCTTCGTCACCGTCGGCAGCACGCAGCCGTCTCGCACCGCGAACTCGTCGGTGGCAAAGCGCTGTAGCTCGGAGCCGTCACGCCAGGCGATCAGCTGGTCGTCGACGTGCGCGAACGACAGCTCGGTGGTGGTGTCGCGCGGCAAGGCACACGGGAACGCGGGCGACTGCGCGACGACCTGCTGGCTGTCCTTCTGGCGCACCTGCAGCGTCGCCTGCCCGCCCTTCACCACCAAGGCGAACACCAGTCGGTCGTGGCCTGGCCGCACCACGTCGATCTCGAGCGCCAGTTCGTCGACCGAGCCGCTCGGGGTGACGTTCGCGGAGAGGCGCACGTCGGGCACGATCTCGGCCGGCGCATCGAACAGGTTGTTGTCGCGGATCGCTCGCGCCACGGCCTCCGGATAGCCGTCCCAGACCCGGTCCAGCACGCCGCCGTCGTCCGGATCGCGGAAGTACAACATCGCGCGCGAGCTCTCCAGCGTCACGGTGATCGCGGTGTCGTCCTCGCGGAACGCCCGCCCCGGGGCGCCGGTCAGCGTGTTGCCGAGCAGGCGGCTCTGGCCGCGCAGCTGGCTGCGCAGCGGCACCACGTTCTTCCACATGTTCGCCTGCAGGTCGTCGGGCTTGCGCTCGACCCGGTAGCTGCGCTTGCCGTCGGCTCCGTCGATCACCTGGTAGAGGTTGCCGCCGGCGATGCGCAGCCGGTCGCCGGGCATGCCGCCGATGCGCTTCACGTAGTTCTGGTTCTTCTGCAGCGGGTAGGCGAACACCGTCACGTCCCAACGCTTGGGATCGCGCAGCAGCGGCAGGAACTTGTCGACCAGGATGCGGTCGTAGACGCCGGCCGCGGTGTCGCCCATCAGGGTCGGCTGCATCGACGAGGTCGGGATCTGGAACGCCTCGATGCAGAACCACTTCAGCAGCACGGCCGCCAGGATCGCGACGCCGAACGCTTCGAGGTTGGTGCGCACCGGGCCCATCAGCGGCGCCTTCTTGGCGCCCGGGCTCGCGGTGGTCGGGAGCAGCGAAGCCGGCGCTGCGGGGCTCGGCGCAGGAGACGGATTGGAGGTCATGCGGTCGGTGCGGCGGGTCGCGGCAGTGTGCGGGGTCGTGCGCATCGGCGCCAGCCTCCGCCCTGGGCGGTGCGCAGTTCCGGGTTCCGGCCTCGTCGGCCCGGCACTACCGTGCGTCGATGCGCCACGTCGCAGCCTTCGGCCTCCTCGTCTCGTCGTACGTCCTCGCCCAGTCGCCCGTGGAACCGCCGGGGCCGGTCCGCGCCACCGAGAACGTGCTGCTGGTGACGCTCGACGGCCTGCGCTGGCAGGACGTGTTCACCGGTGCCGACAATGCGATGCTGAACGCGGAGGACGGGCGCGTCGCCGACCTGCGTGCCACGCGCCAGCGCTTCTGGCGCGGCGAGCCGGAGGCGCGGCGGGAACTGCTGATGCCGTTCTTGTGGACGACGATCGCCAAGGAGGGCCAGTTGTTCGGCGATCCGTCGCGCGGTTCGCCGGCGAAGGTCACCAACCCACACCGCTTCAGCTATCCGGGCTACGCCGAGCTGCTGGTCGGCTTCGTGAACCCGCTGGTCGACAGCAACAACAAGTTCCCGAACCCCGACCAGACGGTGCTCGAGTGGCTGCACGGGCGGCCCGGGTTCGCCGGGCGCATCGCTGCCTTCTCCGGCTGGGACGTGCACCCGTACATCCTGGCGCGCGACCGTTCGCGGCTGTTCGTCGAGTCGGCGTGGGAGCCGGTCACCGTCGCCAGCACGCCGGAGCGTCGCGAGCAGCTGCAGGCGACCTTCGACCACCTGCCGCGCTACTGGGAAGGGTTCGCGTTCGACGCACCGACGTTCGCGCGCGCCAAGGAGTACTTCGTCGTGCAGAAGCCGCGCGTGCTCTACCTGGCGCTCGGCGAGACCGACGAATGGGGCCACGGCCGTCGCTACGACCTCTACCTGCAGATGGCGCAGAACGCCGACACGATGATCCGCGAACTGTGGGAGCTGGCGCAGTCCGATCCGCAGTACCGCGGCAAGACCTCGCTGGTGGTCACCGTCGACCACGGCCGCGGCCGCGGGCCGCGCGACTGGACCGACCACGGCGAGAAGATCGAAGGCGCCGACGAGATCTGGATGGCGGTGCTCGGTCCCGACACGCCGCCGCTCGGTGTGCGCAAGGAAACGCCGGCGACGCAAGCGATGATCGCCGCG
>Ga0075160_10002329_pt1 | contig 11361 bp, 10 predicted proteins | sample JI91814C2DNA_FD_70969 | JGI IMG/M metagenome (GOLD analysis project Ga0075160, IMG submission 70969) | Wastewater effluent complex algal communities from Wisconsin, to seasonally profile nutrient transformation and Carbon sequestration -... | ecosystem: Engineered > WWTP > Effluent > Algae...
TCGGGGTGTAGCGCAGCCCGGTAGCGCGCTTGCATGCTGGCAAGAGGTCGCTAGTTCAAATCTAGCCACTCCGACCATCGTCTCTTTCGGGAGACGACCTTGTTACTCCTTTCAATTGTCAGTTATCGCTCATTGAAAATTTAATGTTGGTGCTTTAGCGGAGAGGGTACACCCGTTCTCATTCCGAACACGGAAGTTAAGCTCTCCATCGCCGATGGTACTCCCTTTGGGGGCAGAGTAGGTAGGCGCCAACATTAAGTTTTCAATACTCCTAATAAAAACCACCAGTCACCAGACTGGTGGTTTTTATTAGGAGGGCCAACTTACGTTGGCAGCGGGGAGGCGCCCGCAGGCCACTGCAGTCGACCGCTCCCTTTGGGGTCGCGGCTCGACTAAGTGTCTGCATAAATTCACAATAGTCGACGCGTTGCGTCTCCTTTGTTCATTCAACATTAAGTTCATCTTTCAGAAATGGGTATTTTGTTAGGAGAGCCAACTTAAGTTGGCAGTATGAAATTAGGCGCCCGTCGCTCGCATATAGTAGTTTCTCCCGGTGGGGTCGAAACTACTATTGCGCCGACAGAAGTAAAACATAGTCACAGCTTCGCTGTTCCTTGTTTTACTCCACATTAAGTTTTATTTGGATATACCACCTTACCATTGGCAAAGGGGAGGTGTCGCACGGAGGTTAAATAGTACGATTAATCGTACTATTTACAAACTATAAATTATTCAGTATAGTCAGGGCCGATCAATGTTCCCAAAACAAGGAAGGAGCTAGCAATGAGTCTCAAACAGGTGTGCCGCTGCTGCGGTTGGACAGAATCAAAGCACTTGTTTCGTTCGGCGGACGCACCGTTGGCGGAGCTCGAAGAACGACAGGTCCCACTCTCGGGGTACGAGTACGCTCTCGCTGAGTGCGTGGAGTACACCCCGGGCCAAGCTGAGTGTCGGAAGGTCGCCGAGATCAGCGCGGTGCTCGAACGTCATGAAGGAGTGTCAGCATGACGACAGAAGTGGTCTGTTTCCACTGCGCGTGGGCTAAGAAGTACCACGCGCTAGACAAAAACGAACTGAACGAGGAGGATGCCAAGAAGTCCTACCTTCCCCTCACTGGTGCACTCTTCTCGCTTCTGGACTGCCCTGGCTACGAGCCAGACTTGACCGGAGAAGTTCTTCGGGAGAAGTCCCTGCGAGCCGCCTTCGAAGCCAGGCTCTCAGAGCAGTGGTGAGTTGAGAATGTCCCCGCGTCGCGCAAGCGCCGCGGGGATTTCATATCAATAGTTGTTTACTGTGGTCTGGTACAATGAGTGGACTATGCGATGGTGGGCATTTTGGCGACGAGTACAATATGGGACACTCTTTTGTGTGTTCTGGATATTTGTTGGTGTGTTCGTCTATTATGCCAACTTCTATACTCCAGCTACCTGCTTTGACTCGTTCCAAAATGGCGATGAGCGTGGAGTAGACTGTGATGGCTCATGTGTTCGTATCTGTGCCTTTTCAGTGACGCCGCCAAAGGTTGTTTGGGCCGACAGCTTCCGTATTATTGATGGACAATACAACGCGGTAGCTTATGTTGAAAATAGTAATCCGGGAGCCGCGACACCAGAGCTGCGCTACTCATTCAAGCTCCTTGATCAGGGTGCGGTTATTGCCGAGCGAAAGGGAACGACTATCCTGCCCCCAAACAGCGTTTATCCTATCTTTGAAGGACGTATTATGACCAAGGATGGACGGGTTCCCACTGAGACAATCATTGAGATTGAGCCGGCCGAAATGTGGCTCCCGGCTACTGTTGGCCGAAACCAATTTAAAGTCAATGACTTCGACCTCGCCTCGATTGATTCGCGCCCCCGGCTGACGGCTCAGGTCGAAAACGTTGAGTTGACTGATGCGGATGATATCGAAGTCGTGGCGACCATCTTCAACAGCGCCGGTAAGCCACTGACGGCTTCACAGACCCTCGTCGACAACTTCGCTGCCCGGTCGGTTCGCGAAGTCGTGTTTACCTGGCCGAATTCCATTGCCCGGACGGTGCGCAGTTGTGAGGTGCCGAGTGATATCGTGCTCGTGCTCGACCGGTCAGGTTCGATGGCCGCTGACGGGGGAGACCCGGTCGAGCCGCTCGCTAGCGCGAAGCTGGCAGCTGGCAACTTCGTAGACCAGGTGAAGAAGAACGCCCGACTTGGTTTTGTTTCCTATGCTACGACCCCGAGCTTGCCGATGGAGCAATCACTGACGGCCGATACCGCGGCTGTAAAGTCTGCTATCCTTGGCGTCACTATGGGTAAGGATGGAGTGCAGTACACCAACATGGGTGATGCCTTCAAGGTCGCTCTCGAAGAACTCAAGAGCGTTAGACATCGCGAAGACGCCCGTAAAGTTATTATCTTCATGACTGATGGTGACGTGACGAGGCCGGTCAATCCAGAGACTGGCGAGGCAGATCGTGAGTATGCGGCTAACTATGCCAAGGAAATGGCCGCGGCCGCCAAGTCGGCCGAAGCGACCATCTACACAATTGGCTTCGGGTCTTTCCTCGCTGGTGGCGCTAGTGAAGTGGCGCGCGATACTGAACTAATTAAGAGTCTGGCGACCAGTCCCGAGCACTATTTCGAGGCCCCAACTACAGCTGAACTAGCGAAAGTATATAGCGAAATCGCTGATGGTATCTGTGAAGAAGGACCAACTCGAGTGGAAATAATCACTAAAACCGCCACTAATTTTGCCCCGCTTCGGTAGCTTTGCATTGCCTCTTTGAGTCATATACACTCTAGAGGCATGTTCCGCTCGCTCCAGTCGTTGTTCGCTGGTTTTGACCCGATTCTCTTCGGGGCCGCTCTTTGTTTGTCACTCTTTGGAGTGGCAACGATGTATTCTCATGTAGGTGAGAACAGTTTTTTTAACCAGCAGCTCATCTGGCTTCTGGTCTCGGTAGTAGTCTTTTTCATATTACTGGTGCCAGATTATCGTTTCTTGCGAAGCACAAACGCTGGTTTCTATGCCTATGTCATCATCATTGTTTTATTGATGCTGACCCCGTTCTTTGCCGAGGAAATTTTGGGAGCGCGGCAACGTTTCGACCTTGGTTTCTTTTCCCTTCAGGTGTCTGACCCGGCCAAACTAGTGCTGATTGCAATCTTGGCCAAGTACTTTGCCAAGCGACACGAGCTGATTGGTGACTTCAGACATATTTTGGTGTCCGGCATTTATACCCTCGTCATGTTCGGACTCGTCTTCCTGCAGCCTGACTTCGGAACGGCCATGATACTTTTCCTTATTTGGTTTGGAATGGTCTTGGTCGCCGGTATTCGCTTTCGACATTTGGCGATCGTTTTCTTCATTGGCCTTATGGCTTTTGGTGGTTTGTGGGAATTTGCCTTCAAAGATTATCAAAAGGAACGCATTATGACCTTCCTCGACCCGCTCTCTGATATTCAAGGGGCTGGCTACAATGCCTACCAGTCGACGGTGGCGGTTGGTTCTGGCGAAATCTTCGGCAAGGGTATCGGCTACGGTACGCAGTCCAAGCTGCTGTTCTTACCAGAATATGAGACGGACTTTATCTTTGCGGCCTTTGCCGAAGAATGGGGAATTGTTGGGGTTAGTATCCTCTTTATTCTCTTTGCCATTCTAATTTTGCGTCTCTTATATCATGCGATAAACGGCGCAACTAATTTTGAAAAACTCTTTACGACCGGTGTCGCTATTTATCTGCTGTCACACTTTTTTATTCATGTCGGGATTAACATCGGACTCTTGCCCGTGACGGGTACGACAGTACCTTTTCTTTCCTATGGTGGATCGCACCTCGTGACCGAGTTCGCTGCCCTCGGGATGGTTCTCGCGATGCGTAAGTATGTCGAAAAGAAGCCGATTGAACGAGACAGTCTCTTTATCGGTTAGAGCAGGTAGAGGGCTTCGGTAGCTCTGACCATCTTGGGGAGAGTCCGTTCTTGCATACGCTCGGCATGCGTGTGGGCGAACGCTTCCCGCTTTTCAGTGTGAGTAATGAGGTCGGCTATAGCAGCCTGGAGAGCCGTCACATCATCTGGTGGCACAATTAGTCCTGAGACCCCATCTTCAATCATTTCTGGTAGGCCGCCGACTCTGGTGACAATAGTTGCCACTCCAGCCAACCCGGCTTCTTGCGCGACATAACCACCTGCTTCGGAGTGCGAACAAAGCACAAAGACATCAAAGGCCTTGAGGAAGCGGGCCGCTTCATGAAGGTTTCCAGTCATTATGACTTGGCTGACGATATTCTCCTGCTCGATCTGTCGCTTTAGTTGGTTCTCTAGTTCACCGGTGCCGATGATAAATAACCGAAGATTCGGTTGCTCGCGCAAGAGGGGAGCCATACTGGCGATAAGTACAGCCTGTCGCTTAATAGGATGTAGTTCGCCAATGTGCCCGATCCATATTTCTTCGTCGCTGGTGGTTTTGTCTAGTTGCATCATTTCAGAGAGTCGGAGACGTGCATCACTCTTTGTGAAGGTAGCGCCGACCGAGCGACCGAGATAGATTATCTTGGAACGTTTCTCGACACCAGGGAGATCGAGTTGCTTGAGGAGGGCGCCAACGACCATGATGGTGCGATGAGAGAGGAGGACGGTGAGGTAGTGGAGCCCCTTGATGACGAGCTTCTGCCACTCTGGTCTATCTTCATTAAAGGCCCAACCGTGGGCGGTAAAAATTATTTTGGGAACGCGGCCGAGGCGGCCGATTAAGGTTCCAACCCCGCCCGCTTTCGAACTATTTACGTGGAGTACGTAGGGTTTCTCCTGGCGGACAATAGTGAACAGTTCCTTAGCGAAGTCGAGTTCTTTCCGTAGAGAAATATCACGACCAAGGGAGGCGATGCTGATAACACGAATACCAGCTTGTTCAAGTCGGTCTTTTAGTTCGCCTTGGCCACCGAGCGCTACTACTGATTCAAAGCGGGTCTGGTCAATACCAGTAGCTAGGTCGTAGACGTAGCGTTGCGCTCCGCCCCAGTTACTTTTGGTTATCAAAAACAGAACTTTCTTACGTGAGTTGTCTTTATTCATAGTGTTATTTTTGTTGAGGGGCGGAGCGAGGGGAAGGTTGAAAGGTTTTGGGAAAACCTTTCAAGGGAACCTCGAAACAGAACTTTCTTACGTTCATTCGGAAGTGACATAGTATCAGCATATAGTACTTTCTCAGGCTTGCCAAAGTTGCGAAAACTTGCGATTTTGCTGGACTTCGGTACGATAACAGGCATATCTTATGGGCGAGCGGACCCGCGAATTAGCACTCCTAATCTTAGGAGACATAATCCTCTTTATCCTCGCCCTCTGGCTGACGCTTTTTGTGCGCTACCTAGCTATTCCGAGCAGTGAACTTTTCTCTATTCACCTTGGACCTTTCCTGACTCTCTCGACAGTCTGGCTCTTTATCTTCTACATTGCTGGCTTGTATGACAAGCATACGTTGTTTTTAAAGTCTCTTCTCTTCACACGTATCCTTAACGCTATCGTCGTCAATGGTATCGTAGCTGCTATTCTGTTCCTCATCATCCCATTTGGAATTGCTCCGAAGACCAACCTGGTCATCTATCTGCTCATCTCTATTCCACTTTTCACCTGGTGGCGCATGTATGCTTATCGCTTCGTGGCTCCCAAGGTAGAGCATCGCGCCATCTTGCTCGCTGACGGTCCAGAAGCGATTGAGCTCGTCGATGAGATTAACAACAATGATCGCTACAGTTACTCGTTCGTCCGTATCATCGATGAAGCCACGGCTGGGAAGACGCCAGACTTCGAGAAGAAATTACTTGAGCTTATTGAACGTGAGCATATCCAAATCATTGTTGCTAACCCGAATGGTAAATACATTTCTGCCGTCTTGCCTAAGTTATTTGATCTAGCTTTTCTTCGCTTTGAGCTCACTTTTCTCGATTTCTATAAAGTCTATGAAGATACTTTCGACCGCGTTCCGCTCTCCGCGCTTCGCTATGAGTGGTTCATTGCCCATGTCTCCCAGAGCAAGAGTCTCGTCTATGACGTGACCAAGCGGGGAATAGATATATTAGGTTCAATTGTGCTTGGCATCATCCTGGCTATTTTGTTGCCTTTCATTTACGTCGCGATGCGGCTTGAGGGGCAGGGCGATCTATTCATTAAGCAGGAACGAATTGGTCAATACAATCGACCGGTCACTATCTACAAGATTCGCACCATGACCGAGAACCGCCAGGCGAGCTCTACCTGGACGACCGAAGATGCTAAAGACGGCAATCGAATAACCAAAGTAGGTGCCGTTTTACGCAAGCTCAGTATCGATGAGGTGCCCCAGGTTTACACTATTCTCAAAGGTGACATGTCACTCATTGGTCCACGCAATGATATTAAGGGACTCTGGGAGCGCTGTGCGGCCGAGATACCTTATTACAATATTCGTAACTTTGTGAAGCCGGGCGTGACCGGTTGGGCCCAGACTCATCAGCACTACATGGGCAGTAACATTAGTCCGCAATCAATGGAAGAAACTAAGATTCGGCTTTCCTACGATCTCTATTATGTGAAGAATCGTTCGGTACTACTCGATGTCACAATTGCCCTCCGTACCATGAAGACACTTCTTTCGCGCTTCGGTGTAACTATTCGGCTCCCACACTAGTTGTTATACTAGTACCTATGAATACCGATACCCGAACCATTGTTATCACCGGGGGAGCTGGCTATGTGGGCGAGATGCTGTGTGACCAGTTCGCTAAACGAGCTGATGTAGCGCGCATCATCGCCATAGATAAGGAGCCGCAATCGGAATACTCAAAAAGTCTCCCTAAAGTTGAATATATACAAGCCAATCTAGCTGAGACTGGTTGGGAAGAGCAAGTTCGCGCGGCGTCCCCTGACACTATTATTCATACGGCTTGGCAGATCAGGGCCCTGTATGGAGACGCGGCGACACAGTGGAACTGGAACGTTGGTGGCTCGGACCGGGTCTTTGCCTTGGCGTTCTCGCTCTCGTCGGTGTCGAAGCTCATTTACTTCTCGACCGCTTCGTCATACGCAGCCTATCCAGATAACAGTCTCGATCATTACTTCACTGAAGCGGAAGGTTTTCGTCCGGACACGTACATCTATGCCCATGAGAAATATGTTGTTGAGGAGAATCTCCGACTGGCCTTTCATGAGGCCAAAGAGAAGGGCGGCCATAGCCCACAGGTGACGGTGGTGCGACCGGCCGCTATCACCGGACCGCGCGGCCGCTTCATGCGTCTGCGCTTTGGACTACAATCCGCCCTCTCGGGTAACCTCAAAGGTAACTTCGTCTATCGTCTGGTGACTCTCCTTACTTCGTTTGTTCCAGCCACTAAAGGTTGGGTGCGACAATTTATTCACGAAGACGACGTGACTGACATTGTGGCTGCCGTTACTTTCGGTACTTACGCTTGGGATTATGAAGTTTTCAATATTACCCCGGTTGGCGAACCAGTCTATGCCGAAGATATGGCTCGGGCGGTAGGGAAGCGGATATTGCCGATCCAGCCCTGGATGGCTAGTCTGGCCTTTACACTTTTCTGGCACGGCACCCGTGGTCGCGTACCGACTTGCCCCGGCAGTTGGCGTTTCTACTCGTATCCGATACTCATGAGTGGTGAGAAGCTGCGCTCTATCTATGAGTGTCAGTATAGTTCAAAAGAGGCCTTCGCCTATACTAACGGTCGTTACGAAGCCTTCGTCCCTGAAGATAAAATGAATCCACGTCCTGTTTAGTTAAGCCTTACATTATCTACGGATTCTTGTATACTGCGAAGCTATGAGTATCGTCGACGGAAAAGCCATCGCGACAGAAATCCGCGAGGAGGTAGCGCGTGAGATTGAAAGTAGTGGACAGGCGCCACGGCTAGGGATTGTTGCCTGTGCACCAAATTTTGAGACGGTTCGTTATCTCGAACTCAAAGAGAAGATTGCGAGTACGCTTGGCGTTACGGTTGATCGAGTCATGTTAGACGGGACAGCGACTACCAAGGAGTTGGTGGAGGTGGTCAAGGAACTCGCTCTGCGCACTGATGGCTTGGTTGTACAGTTACCGTTGCCGACGCATATCGATAGAGAGGTGGTGCTCGCCGCTGTGCCGCCGGCTCGGGATGTCGATGTTTTTGCTTATGCTGGTGAGGTGACCGAAGTTTTGCCGCCGGTTGTTGGCGCTATCGCTGAAATTGCCAAAAGAACGGGAGTCACCTGGTCCGGCGCTTCAGTTGTTATCTTTGGCTCAGGCAAACTAGTCGGCGAACCTATGGCCGCCTTTGCTCGTGTCGCCGGGTCCACGGTTACGGTCGTCACTAAAGATACTGAGCCGGCGGTGGCTCATTCGTTATCACAAACGGCTGATATTATCGTGCTCGGAGCAGGGAAGGCGGGTCTGCTTACTAAGGACATGGTGAAGCCAGGGGTCGTTGTTTTTGATGCTGGAGCTTCGGAAGACGGAGGAGTGCTGGTCGGGGATGCGGATCCAGAAATCGCTGAAATAGCTAGTGTTTTCACCCCGGTACCGGGCGGAATAGGCCCGATTACCATTGCGCTACTATTTCGTAATCTCCTCAAGTTGTCGCTTCGTCAATAGAAGTAAGGCTCATTTTGTGCTATAACACGGGGCATATAAGTACGTTTTATGTCACAATCCGAATCACAATCACCGACGACAGAAACTTTTTTGCGGGTATTTCGAGCTTTGCTCGTGCTAGCTGTTATTGGTTTCTTGGGCAATTTTGTTTACACGAACGCGACGCAAGAAGGAGCGGAACATCCATTTAAACTAGGTCTCGATCTAGCCGGAGGTTCGCACCTCGTCTACGAGGCTGATATTAGTAAGGTTGACCCGATTGAGGTGCCAGAACTAATGAGCGTACTCCGCGATGTGGTGGAGCGTCGAATCAATATCTTTGGTGTGTCCGAGCCAGTTGTTTATGTGGAGAGCAGTAGTATCGTTGCCGAGGAACAGCATGAACGTCTAGTCATTGAACTTCCTGGTGTCACCGACGTGAGTGAAGCAGTGGCTGAGATTGGTCGGACCCCTCTTCTAGAATTCAAGTTAGTTGATATAACGAAGATGCAAGAACAGGACGCTCTTCTCATGGCGACTAACACCGATCCTGACACACTGGCCGCTTCTATCGCCGCCATTGGCGACCCTTATATTGACACTGGTCTAACTGGGCGTTATCTCGAAAGTGCTCAACTAGAATTTGCTGGTGGTCAAAGTGGTGGACTAGCCAACGAACCAGTCGTTTCGATTCGTTTTACCCCAGAAGGTGGTGAACTCTTTGCCAATATTACTCGTGACAATGTGGGTCAGCAGTTGGCTATCTTTCTCGATGGTGAAGTGCTCTCAGCTCCCCGTATCAACGAATCAATTGTTGGTGGTACCGCCATTATCTCAGGCGGTTTCAACCCTGAAGAGGCTCGGGCTTTGGCACAGAATTTAAGCTTTGGCGCTCTGCCGTTACCAATTAGTCTTGTTTCAACCCAGACTATTGATGCGACGCTCGGGGCGGGTGTCATCAGTGAGAGTCTCAAAGCGGGTGTCATCGGTTTTGCGATTATCTCTATCTTTATGATTGTCTGGTATCGAGTAGCTGGTTTCGTCGCTAGTATTGCTCTCATTGCCTACACCCTCATGACCATGAGTATCTTTATGCTTATTCCGGTCACGCTTACGGCCGCTGGTCTTGCCGGCTTCATTCTCTCTTTGGGTATGGCTGTTGATGCGAATGTGCTGGTGTTCGAGCGTATGAAAGAAGAATTCCGGGCCGGTCGCACCAGTCGCGAAGCGGCGCGTGAAGGCTTCACCAGAGCTTGGAGTGCGATTCGTGACAGTAATGTAACTGGGCTACTTTCAGCTATTGTCCTCTTCTGGTTCGGTACCTCGCTTATTAAAGGCTTCGCCCTCGTCTTGGGTATTGGTGTCATGATCTCGGTCATTTCAGCGATTACTCTCACTCGTACTCTTCTCATGGCTCTGCCTGAAGTGAAGGAGCGTGATGGTGGATTCTTGGCATTTATGTTTGGTTCTGGTCTCGGTAACAAGAAATAATATGTTTATCATTCTCAACAAAAAGGTATTCCTAATCATCGCGCTGGTTATTGTGGCGGTAGCGACCGCTACCATCGCCGTACTTGGACTCAAGCCGGGCATTGATTTTACTGGTGGTTCACTCATGGAAGTACGCTATACCACTATGCCCGATAAGGCAGCCGTAGAAAGTGTGGTCGAAGATCTCGCCCTGGGCGGCTTCTCAGTCCGACAGTCTGAGACGGAAGTTGGTTCTGGTTATCTAGTCAGTACGCGCGATCTATCGGAAGAAGAGCGAATTAAACTTGGCGACACCCTGAAGGGTCTCGGTGAGGGGGGTGAGATATCACGTTTCACTTCTATTGGTCCGACCATTGGTAACGAACTGAAGGATAAGGCGGGCTGGGCTATTGGTGCAGTTTTGTCTATAACTATCATCTATGTCGCTATCGCCTTTGCGGGGGTCGGAGCGCCAGTTAGTTCATGGGTGTACGGTTTCTTCGTTACCCTCATTCTGGGACACGACATTCTCGTGCCGATTGCGGCCATGAGTCTACTCGGCTACCTGACAGGGGCTGAAGCGGATATTCTTTTCATCACCGCTCTCCTCACTATTCTCGGGTATTCGGTGAACGACACTATTGTTATCTTCGACCGAGTGCGTGAGAAGCTGGTGCAGAATCGTACTGAGCGCCGTACCAAGCGAAACGAAGCCGGGGTGGTGAAGGAGGAGGTGGAATACACCCTAACGAAGCCGTTTGGCCAAATCGTTGGTCAGGCGGTTGAGGAGACGATGGCTCGGTCTATCAACACTTCTCTCACGGTACTCATTGCGCTCGTGGCTCTCTATTTCTTTGGTAGTGCGGTCATGCAGACCTTTGCTCTCGTGCTCATTGTTGGACTTATCGCTGGTGCCTATTCATCAATCTTCATCGCCAGTCCGCTCCTCGTGCTCTATGAAGAGTGGCAGAGTAAAAAAACCAAGGCGTAATAATTGTTATATGATAATCGGTCTCACTGGATCATTCGGAGCAGGAAAAGGCTGGGTTGCCGACTATCTCGTCACTGAAAAGGGCTTCGCCCACTTCTCAGCCCGCACATTCATTATTGCCGAGATCACGAAGCGTGGTCTGCCGATAGACCGGGACTCGATGATTATGGTGGCGAACGACTTGCGCAAGAATCATGGCCCGACTTATATCTTTGAGCAGTTGGTGGGGATGGCCAAAGATCATGGCGGCGATTGTGTTGTCGAAAGTATTCGTGCGGTGGCCGAAGCCAAATATCTCAAGCAAGAGGGTGGTGTGGTCCTTG
>Ga0075160_10002333_pt1 | contig 11353 bp, 12 predicted proteins | sample JI91814C2DNA_FD_70969 | JGI IMG/M metagenome (GOLD analysis project Ga0075160, IMG submission 70969) | Wastewater effluent complex algal communities from Wisconsin, to seasonally profile nutrient transformation and Carbon sequestration -... | ecosystem: Engineered > WWTP > Effluent > Algae...
TTAAAATAGGGTTCTTTTATACCTTTTTTTGAAACTAAATCTACATTTTTGCCAAGTATTTGCTCTAAATCATCGGCAAGGTCAATAAATTTTATACCTATTGGAGCTGAAAAATCTACTAAAATATCAACATCGCTAGTATTTGTTTGCTCATTTCGCGAATAAGAACCAAAAACAGCAAGTGAAACAATAGGATATTTTGCACAAAGTTGTGGTTTGTGTTTTTTGAGAAGTGTTTTAATATTGCCTAATGTTTTCATCATAACAAAGATACAAAACAATATTATTTTAAACAATTGATTTTATAAAAATTCAAATTAGGTATCAAGACAACAAAGAAGTCTATGAAAAACTCATTGCTTCAAAAGACGAGCAAATGGCGTTGTTAAAGTCTATATTAGAAATGAAATCATAATTTTCTTATCTTTGAAGTAAATTTTGAAGTTATGAGCAATATTGTTAAAAACTTTTCCGACTTAGACTTAACTAAACAATATACTTATTCTGATTATCTGCTTTGGCAATTTTCAGAACGTGTGGAATTGATAAGAGGTTTTATAAAGAAAATGAGTCCAGCTCCAAGCAGTAACCATCAAGTCATTGCTAAAAACATTGTGTTTAAATATTTACTTTATTTTGAAAATAAACCTTGTACTGTTTTTTTTGCTCCGTTTGATGTTCGTTTGCCTGTTCCATCAAAAAAAGGAGACACCACTGTTGTACAACCTGATTTGTGTATTATTTGTGATGAAACCAAATTAGATGACAATGGTTGTAACGGTGCGCCAGATTTAATTGTAGAAATTCTTTCGCCAAATAATAGCAAACACGATGTAGATACAAAGTTTAAATTATATGAAGAAAGTGGTGTAAAGGAATACTGGATGGTAGAGCCTGTCGAAAAAATAATTTTAGTTTACACTTTACAAAACGAAATTTACATAGGATTAAAGCCTTTTACAGAAGGCGAAATTATCAAAAGCCCTCTTTTTCCAGATATGAAAATTGATGTAGAAAGTGTTTTTTATAAAGTAAAATAATCGATTTTTTTAAACTCATTGCTTCAAAAATAAACAAATTGAGTTGTTGTTGTCGTTGTTGGAAAATAAAAAATAAAAATTTTATCATGGAAATAAAATTAAAATACGGTATTGACAATTTGCTTTTCGGAATGAAAGAGCAAGATGTTATTAAAATTTTGGGTAAACCCGATACACAATATAAAGACGAAGAAGAAAATGTTGTTTTTATGTATAACGCTAGAAAACTTCGTTTGATTTTTTACAAAGAAGAAGTATTCAAATTAGGGTATTTGACAACAACAAATCCAATTGTAAAGTTGTTCAACTCAAATTTAATTGGAAAGAATTGGAGTGATGTTTTTCCTATTTTAGAGAAGAATAAAGTTAAATCTTTTGAAACGGATACTGTTGAAGGAATGATGAGTTATTTTAACGAAGAAAACTGGTTGTTTATTCATGTAGATTATAACGAAATTGTAAAAATTGAAGTAGGTGCCGTTTTTAGTGATAAAGACGAATTTGACTGGAAATTCTAATTCAAATAATTATATAAATAAGAGGCTGTCTAAAAAGAAATGATTCTGTCATTTTGAATTTATTTACTACTTCAGTTCGCAAGCTCGATTTAGAATTTAACATAACTGAATTTTAGTTACTTATATAAACTAAAAAAAAAAAACAGAGGCTTAGTGGTAGCTATACAAAATTAGACTTTTAGGACACCCTCTTATCGTTTTACAACTTAAAGTTCAATTTCAATTAGAATACTAATCTTACTTTTAATTCGAATTCATCATAAATGACTTTATCACCTAAATCGCTAAAAAAGTTTCCAGATTTGTAAGTAATATCATATTTAGTTCTATCAACTTTTAAATCAGCAGTTGCCAAGTTATCAGTTACGGTGATTTCAAATCCAACAGTATTAGTTTTTCCTTTGATTGTTAAATCAGCATTAATTCCATAAACACCATTTCCTTTATCAGCAATTTTTTTGATTACTAAATTTGCTGTTGGAAAGTTTTCTGTACCAAAAAAGTCATCAGACTTTAAGTGTCCATCTAAACTTGATTTGCTCTTTCCTTCCAAATCTGTTGTATTTATTGTTGTCATGTCAACTGTAAAACTTCCTCCAGCTAATTTTTTTCCTTTAAAAATTAAAGATCCATCTTTTATATTAATAGTTCCTTCGTGCGACCCTGTTACTTTTTTACCAACCCAGTTGATAGTACTTTTTGCTGCATCTACTTTTTTTGTTTGTGCTGTAGTTGCAAATGATACAAAAGCTACAAGAGCTAAAGCGATTGATTTGTAATTTTTCATGAGTAATAATGTTTAAGTGTTAATTAGTTGATTATTAAATTGTAGTAAATAATTCTTCTTTTGATTTTCTAACTTTTGCATAATGTTGTGTCGCATCTTCTTCATGACGATAACCTACAGCTGCAACTAATGATGCGTTTAATCCTAATGCGTTTAATCCTAAAATTTCGTTGTATTGTTCAGGTTCAAAACCTTCCATTGGGGTAACATCAATTTTAAGTTCAGCTGCCGCATTCAATAAGTTTGCTAATGCTAAATAAGTTTGTTTTGATGTCCAAACCGATTTTTTGTCTACTGTTAACGGTACAATTTTCGATTTCATAAAGTCAGAATAACCTTTTAAATCTTCTAGTGATAATCCTCTTGTAGCAGCAATGTTTTGAACATATTCATCAATATGATTTTCTTGAACATCTATAATATTAGCAAAAACAAATAGGTGAGAAGCATCCACAATTTGCGATTGTCCCCAAGAAACAGGTTTCAACTTTGCTCTAACTTCTGGATTTTCAACAATAAATACTTTGTATAGTTGTAACCCATAAGACGAGGTACTCAATTGAATAGCTTCTTTAAGTATTTCTAGATCCGATGCGGATACTTTTTTTGTGGCATCGAATTTTTTGGTGGCATAACGCCAATTTTGATTTTCAATAAATGTATTCATAGCAGTTTTTATAATTAATTTCTATATTTTTCTAATAGTTCGTTTAATACTTCTAATTCAGCATCCGTCAAATTTTTAGCAAAATGTTGTTCATGTGCTTCTACTAATGGATCTAATTGAAGTAATAATTGCAAACCTTTTTCGGTAATGGTAATCTCCATTTTTCTTCGATTCGTGGAGCAAACTTCTCTAAGTACTAATTCTTTTAATAACAGTTTGTCAACTAATCGTGTGGTATTACTTGTTTTTGCAATCATGCGTTCCTGAATCATACACATATTAGCTGGCTTTCCTTTTTGCCCTCTTAAAATACGTAATACGTTAAATTGTTCTGGGGAAAGATCAAATGGTTTTAATAGCTCATAAAACTTTTCCGAAATGACATTTTCAGTACAAATTACATTGAGTAATGTTTTCTTTTTCATTGCCATTGGAGTATTTGGTCTTATGATATCTTCTATTCTCATTTATGGTTTTAAAAAATTTGTATGTACAAATGTACTGATAATTTTATTTGTATGTACAAATGTTTGATAATTTTTTGTTAAAGTTTTAAAACTGCATTTTTGATAGTACTTTTGACCAAATAAACTGAAAAATGAAACAAAATATTATCACATTCACATTTATTTTATTGAGTTTGTCCTTTTTTGGACAAGATAAAATACCAAAAATAGCCGGTACAGTTAAAATTTCTGTTGAAAATGGAACACTTGATTGTGATATTACTTTAAGTGATTATTCCCATATGAGTAACTATCTCATAAGACTTAATAAGGGATTAAACATTTTAAATATTCAAAGTATAGAGTCAAATAAGTTTTTACTCGATTATGAAAGAGAAATTTCAGATTCTCTACAAACAGACGAAACTATTTCTTACTACTTTCCTGCAAGTGAAAAAGGGCAAAAATTTCTTCCATCAAAAATGCGATTCAGATATGTTGGTAAATTTCCAGTTATTAATGATACAATATTAGAAAATTACCAAAGAATAGATTGGAGAGGAAATATTGCTTTTAAGAATGGTTTATTAAGAATGGATGGTTTACAATCTGCTTGGTTTCCAATTCTTTATGATGTTGCAATATCAAAATACAATATTTCTGTTTTTCTTATATGTATTTTATTATATTTGTTTAAACAATTGTGAGATCTTTTAACAGTTATATATTAGCCGCAAGGCTATTACAATACTGCAAACAAAACGCGACAGACTAAAAAGAAAAACTCAAGAATAGCTTAAATGAGAAAAAGTAAACCGAAAATTGAACAGTATCACTTACATAAAGACCAGCCTGAAAAACTGCAATTTGAAATTTATTCTTTAAACGACTATCTAACAAAGAACAAAGGTCATATAGAGAAGCCTCACATTCATAGTTTCTATCAAATTATATGGTTTACTAAAGGTAATGGCAAGCATTTTGTTGACTTTAATGAATTTGTAGCATCAACAAACAAAATTTTTTTCATCTCAAAAAATCAAATTCATTATTTTGATAACTATTCAAGTTATGAAGGTGTAATTATTCATTTCAACGAAAGTTTTCTTATGGATAATGAAAATGATATTGACATTTTTTTAAAATATAACATTTTCAACGACTTTGAAAGTGATCCTGTATTTACAATTCCAACTGTTGCCATTGAAAACTTTACTCTTTTAGTTTCTAATCTTAAAAAAGAAATTAGTACTCCAGACAAATTTGCCCATAAGGACTTTTTGAAGCATTTGCTAAAACTATTTCTAATTTCAATACAACGACTTGGTAAAAGAAATAATTATAAAAATCCTTCATTCAATAATCAAAAAAACATTACACTATTAAAATTCAGACAAGCACTTGAACTTAATTTCAAAAATATTCATACGGTTAAAGAATATGCTTACCTTTTAAATATTTCAACAAAGACTCTTACAAATCACATAACTGAAATTGCACTTAAAACGCCATTGGAAATAATCAACGACAGAATAATCCTTGAAGCAAAACGATTACTTTCACATTCGAGTTTAAATATCAATGAAATAGGCTTTCAACTAGGTTATGAAGACCCATCCTATTTCGTAAAGTTCTTTAAAAGACAAACAAAAAAATCACCAAGTGATTTCAGAAAGGTTATTTCCTAAATATACCATTCAATTTCCTCTTTGTACATTTTAAATTATGTGTTGTCATTGCACCTTTGTATTGTCAATAATGACATAACAATTTAATTTATAAAAAAATGACAAAGTTCAAAAGAAATCTAATTGTTTGCCTAACTGTAATTGCAACTGCTTTTACTTCGGAAACATTCGCACAAAAAGCCATTAAGCAAGTTACAGGTGCTTATTTAGAAATCACATTAAAAGTAAATGAAGCTGATAGGGCTGCTGCAGCTGCTGTTTATTTAAAGTACAAACAACCATTTTTGAAACAAGTAAATGGAGCTATTTCAAAAGAATTGTTAATAAGAACTGATGATGTGCAAGTACTTCATGGTTTTAAGACACAAGCAGATGCAGAAGCCTACTTAAAAACAGAATTATTTAACATCGATGTTGTTACTGCTTTGAAAAATTATTTACAAGCATCTCCAGAAGTAAGAATTTACACCATTTTTTATAACAATTAAAAATATTAAAATGACAAAGACATATTTAGAAATTACATTAACAATAGTAGCTGAAAACCGAGCTTCAGCAGGAGCAATTTATACAAAATATAAGCAAGCATTTTTAGATAATATTCAAGGTTCCTCTTCCAAAGAACTATTGATTAGAGACGAGGATGTTCAAGTTTTGCATGGCTTTGATAGTGTAGAAAATGCAAACGCTTATTTAAAAAGTGAACTTTTTAATAATGATGTTGTAAAAGAGCTAGCACCACTTTTAAATGCTAATCCTGACATAAGAATATACTCTGTGGTATAATAATAATTGAGCATCATAGAAAAGAGGTGTCTAAAAAGTAGTGATTCTTTCATTCTGAAATTAATTACTAGTTAAGTTCGCAGGCTTGAGTCAAAAATTAAATTATTATATTCAATAAATTAGACAATATAAAACGAACTTAACTTAACAAAAATAGACTTTTATGACACCCTCTTTTATATATTAATAGGCTTAGTAAAAATTTGTATAGTGACAAAAAAAGCCGGGCTATAATAACATGAGTTTCGATAGACATGCAAATCCAACACTCAAGCCAATGGCGAACCGACGAAGTAAAAAAATACTATTGAACTGAACCTATTATTCTTCCGTTCACTCTATGTTTTTAGTTATTATTTTAAAAAATATACAAGTGGATATAGTTTCCTTTTTTTTGTGAAGTGTATTGCATGGTTTTTATCGTGTTTTCACTTCCCAAATCCTCCGCAGTCTAAACTACTCATTGGAATTGATGGCGGGAAATTCCTTGTATAGGTTGCAAGATTAATAATACAATATTTTTGTTTTTCTTATAAGTATTTTAGTATATTTGTTTATAGGATTGTAAGGTTTTTTAACAATTTGATTTTAGTTAGAAGCTTAAAAACAGTTCTATAGACAAACATTATATAAACATAATAATATATGCTTTTTAACTCCATAAACTTTACAATATTTTTACCTTTTGTATTTTTACTTTACTGGTTTACAACAAAAGGGAGTTTAAGACTCCAAAATATTTTACTGCTTGTTTCAAGTTACTTTTTTTATGCTTGTTGGGATTGGCGATTTCTTTTTCTTTTAATCTTTTCAACATTATTAGATTATTTTACTGGAATAAAAATGTCCAATTCTAAAAATCAAAATATAAAAAAAATATGGTTTTTAATTAGTGTAATCATTAATTTGGGTTTACTTGGATTTTTCAAATACTATAATTTTTTTATTGATTCATTAACTGTTTTGTTAACAGAATTAGGATTGAAACCAAATATTTATACTTTGCAAATAATTCTGCCAGTTGGTATATCATTTTATACTTTTCATGGATTATCCTATGTAATAGATATTTATAGAAACAGAATCAAAGCGGAAAAAAAATTTATAGAGTATTCAGTATTTGTATGTTTTTTTCCACTTCTCGTTGCGGGTCCAATTGAACGGGCTACACATCTCTTACCCCAAGTAAAATCAAAGCGAATATTTTCAAATAAAATGTTTAATGAAGGTGTATTACAAATTGTTGTAGGTTTGTTTAGAAAAATAGTAATTGCTGATTCACTTGCTAAATATGTAGATATGGCATTTGGAAATCCAGAAATTTATAATTCAAGTACATTAATACTTGCAACTGTTTTTTATGCTTTTCAAATTTATTATGACTTCTCGGGTTATTCAGATATTGCAATTGGTACTGCAAAGTTATTTGGTTTTAGTCTTTTACAAAATTTCCGACTTCCGTATTTCTCAACTTCTATTACGGAATTTTGGCGTAAATGGCATATGTCTTTGTCATTTTGGTTAAGAGATTATTTGTATATTGAATTAGGTGGAAATAGATTCGGCATATTTAAAACATATAGAAATTTATTTTTGACAATGCTACTCGGTGGATTATGGCATGGCAGTAATTGGACATTTGTAGTTTGGGGTGGTATTCACGGTTTGTTTTTAAGTATCGAAAAATATCTAAATTCTAACCTTTCTTTCAAATTTCTAAAAAAAGTATCATTTTTAGGTTATATATACACATTCATTGTAGTTTGTTTGTCTTGGGTTTATTTTAGGTCTTCTGATATAAATTCTGCAAATCTAATTGTTTCAACTATTTTTAAAGGGAATTTCGAAAAACCTTTTATTGGTGACATTAGTGTGGTAATGAATTCTGTTGTAGTACTTTTAATTGGTTTTTTGTTTGATTTATATCTACGAATTTCAAACCAAGAATTGGAGAATTTTGGTGGAAAACTTACACTACCAAAATTAATTTTTTTTATTTCAATTTCATTAATTTTAATTTCTCTATTTTATTCAAATAGTAACAATTTCATTTATTTTCAATTTTAAATATTCTAAAATGACTAGTAACAATATCAAACATATAGCAAAAGTTTTATCATTAATAATTTTAATCTGCTACCTTACAGACAAAATTATATTTGTAACATTTAATAAACTAAGTGACAAAGTTTTTACGGGGCAAACAATTGGTAAATTAAATCAGTACCTAAAAATTAAAGAAACAAAAAAAATACTAATTTTTGGTAGCTCTAGAGCTAATCATAATATCAACCCTCAAGTATTAGACTCAAGCAGTTTCAATATGGGTATGGATGGTAGAAATATCGCTTATGTTTCAACACTAGTAAAAATGATTCAAAATAAAAATCCCCAAACTTTCTTAATCCAAATTGACCCAGAACAAGTTTTTAGTGAAAAATATAAAGGTGATGATATTGAAGCTCTCGGGGTTATGTACCACAGGAATAAAACTATAAAAGAAGAAATAGATAAATTAAAACTAAATAACCCCTTTCAAAAGTTCTTTTGGTGTATTGCTTATAATAATAAAATTTTCGGGATAATAGCAAACTATTTAAAGCCAAAATATGAATATAAAACATATAACGGGTATGACCCAATAGATGTTGATGAAAATCAAAAAATAACGTTTAGTAAAATATTAAGCCAAAATAAAATTGTTAACTGTCAAGACAGCCTTTCTATTAACAAAACATATTTTAACTATTTATTGGAGTTGAATAAATTTGCAAAAAATGGCAATAAGAAATTAATTTTCTTTACTTCACCAATTTACTCTGATAATTGCAAATCAGACAATCAAAAACTAATGCTATTAGCAAAAGAATTAAAGATTGATTATATTGATTTTACCGATATTTTTAAAAGAAATAATTCCAAAAATTATTGGAAAGACGAAACTCATCTTAATAGAATTGGGGCTGAAAAGTTTACAAATATATTGAGAGAACAAATTAACACTAAAGCACAACATCCTATTGGCAATATTGGAGGCTGATATTTATATAAGTTAAGATGACAGCTGATTATCCTAACGGTTTATTTTTGCTTTTTTCAATCATAACATTAAATTAAATTTTAAACTATATTTTTTCAATATAGTTTTATAGGTCAAGGGGGTTTACTCTCTTAATTTTGATTGAGTCCGTATCATCCTAAAATATGTTTACAGGTAAATTAATTAATCTGGCAAATAGTTGTCATAATTCTCTACTATTAAAGTGACGGCAATATAACGATAATAAATATTAGTGTAATATATTGATTCAAAGTAGGTAAATCTATCATCTTTTATCTATTTTCTTTCGTCAGGTTAATATATAGGGTAGCACTTTTCAGACTGGATTTGCAAGTGATGTCAATTTAAAAGCCTCAAAAAGGCGCTCTTTTATGCGGAGAAGTATTGGAATTCGAAAATTCGAATTATTCCAACACAACACGATGCCAAGTTGATTGTATTCCTGAAGTACACTCAAGTATATATACCCCTTTGGTCAGAGCAGACACGTCCAAAGTAACAGTGGAGCCCAATAGCTGGCGAATAATGACAACTCTACCTGACATATCGTACAATTTGATAACAGCGTTCTCATTCATCAGAGAGCGCATGTCAATGCTAATGGTATTCGAAGCCGGATTGGGATAGACAGAAATGCGGTTCGGTTTGTCGTTCACTGAAGGTTCCGAGAGACTAGGACAGTAGGCCATATCGTTGATGGCGAGAATCATCTGATCCCCCATGGACTTGCCAACATTCAAGAAAGTAAGTGCATTATTATTATAGTGGTGTATTTCATTATCGGGAGATTCGGAAACCCCCAAATAGAAGTTTTTGGAGTTGACAAACCCTACTGTGCCTCCCAATAGCGAGTCATTGCAACCGACATTCTCTTGTGCAACAGCTACAATGTCTTGAATATCCTGCAGCCAACCTGAATGTTCTTCGTAACCGCCCTGTCCAGCACTAGCGATGACCACGGGCAAAGTCGGATTTCCAAAAGCACTTCGCACATCATTGACTAAATGATAGAGGTTACTTTCATACTCAGCGAGATAATCTGGGGACGCCGCATCATTCCACCCTTGAAACCAACCGAATCCAGAAATTTCAAAGTTTGTCAATCCAATCTCAGGGAATTCATTAGCTAGATTAGTGGTAACGCTTTCCACAATATCCAGCATTTGAATGTAGAATGGTCCAGTGGTACCTCCAGCCGATGGTGGTCTAAAATCCACGGCCAAGCTCTTGCCTCCCCAAGCAGTTTTAATAATCAAGATTGGATCTTCAAAGTAAGTATCCAATTGATGAGCAAACATCAGCTCGGGTCCAATTCTATTTGGAATTGCTCCTTGACCGATGGTAACTTTATCTTTAATAAGTGTACCCATTGCATTTTGGAAGTGGAGATATGCATTGTCCAAAACGTTCCATTCGCCTCCCGTTTGCAAAACAGACCACAGACCCTGTGTGTCATTCTCCATGACATCGAGCAATGTGTTAGGTGATGGATAGTTCTCTTGCTGAACATTCAAGGATGCGACCACATTATTGTTAGAATCGGTAACTGTCCATGATACTTCGGAACCGTAAGTACCTGCAATACTCACGATTATTTCGCACAACACACCGGTTTGAAGGGTAATTGTGGCAGTACCTTGCCAGCCCCAAGACAAAGTATGAGTTGCTACAACAACTCCATTTTGCACAAAGCTATACGTCCATCCATTCCAACCGTCTCCATAAGTATCAGCCATATTAAAAGTAAAGTCACAGGTACTGGTGTTAACACAAGTGGGCGTAAACGATGTGATTAAAGCTCCCATAGCACCGGTAGAACCACTATAAATTTGCCCGTAACCCTCCATATTGGATTGACCAGCTAACACAAACACACGCACCACACCAGTTGAGGCAATAGAATTGATTGTGTTTCCATTATTCTTTGAATTGTAATGTGATGCATCCGATGAATTGACGAATTGTTGCGCCATGAACATTTGGCTCATGAGAAAAACAACGAAAAAAAAGATAACTTTCATATGTAAATATTTTTTGTTTTTTAATAGTCATATGGTATCGCTTTATTTTCATAGGTGTTTGCAAGCAAACGATTTTGTTTATGGCGATTTCATATGCAAATATTTATTGTTTTTTAATAGTCATATGGTATCGCTTTATTTTTATAGGTGATTGCAAGCAAACGATTTTGTTTATGGCGATTTCATATGCAAATATTTATTGTTTTTTAATTGTTATATACCTGAGTTCGATTAATAAATTTTAAGTAAAAAAACGCAAAAAAGTGTAAATAATATTTGCATAAAAAGGCAAAAGTTAGTATATTTAAAGTCTTGAATTACAAATATTTAACTAACAAT
>Ga0075160_10002337_pt1 | contig 11348 bp, 6 predicted proteins | sample JI91814C2DNA_FD_70969 | JGI IMG/M metagenome (GOLD analysis project Ga0075160, IMG submission 70969) | Wastewater effluent complex algal communities from Wisconsin, to seasonally profile nutrient transformation and Carbon sequestration -... | ecosystem: Engineered > WWTP > Effluent > Algae...
GCAGACGCAAGTGGATCTGGTGCTCAGCAAGACCCGGAAGAAGTACAAGGACTATGGCATCCAGGAAAAGCCTTTTGTGCTGATCAAGCCCGATGCTGGCGGGCACAGCCAAGGCACGCTGATGCTGCGCGATGCCAAGGACCTGGCTGATTTGGGGCAGCGCGGCGCTGAGGCGCTCCGCTGGTTCCAAAGCGGGCAGGGGCCGCATCAGCTGCTGGTGCAGGAAGGCGTGGTCACGCATGAGCGCGTGAATGAAGCCGTGGCCGAGCCGGTGGTCTACATGATGGACCGCTACGTGGTCGGTGGTTTTTATCGCATCCATGCCGAACGCGGCAGCGAGGAGAACCTCAATGCCCCGGGCTCCAGCTTTGTGCCCCTGGCCTTTGCTCAGAGCTCGCAACTGCCCCGCCCGGGCGAGAAGCCCGGCGCCAGCGCCCCGAACCGCTTCTATATGTGCGGCGTGATCGCCCGCCTGGCCATGCTGGCGGCCAGCTATGAGCTGGAAGTGACCGACCCCGAAGCCGAGGTCTACGCTTGATCGGTTTGCGGCTGCAAGTCGATCCTGCCGTTCAAGCTTGGGAATTTTCGTAGCGAGCGGCTGTCAGGCTAGGCGGACGGAGCGCAGGAACCGGAACGTACTTCCTGTACGTGAGGATTCCGAGCACCGGACCAACGACGCATGACGGACGCGCAGTAGAAAATTTGCAAGCGCTCAGCCGAGCTTTTGGCTGGCTTCGAGCATCAGCTGCTTGAAGCGCTCTACCACCTCACTCTGCGGCTCGCGCAGATGCCAGAGGGTCAGGTCGGCCAAGCCCAGATCGGCTTCCAGGGGCAGGATCTTGGCGATGCCGTTCTGTGCCGCCAACTTGGCCACATGCTGGGGCAGCAGGGCCAGGATGGGCATGCGCTTGAGCAGGCTCAGTGTCAGCATCACGTCGCCGGTTTCCACCAGATTGGTGGGCAGGGTTTGGCCCATGTCATGCCAGAGCCGATCCTGCAGGCTGCGGGAGCGGGTGCCGGGCAGGGGCCAGATCCATGCTTGCTGATTGAGCGTGTCCCAGCCCAGCTTGTGGCTGGTTTTGGCCAGTGGATGCACGGTGCTGATGGCGGCCACTTCGGGCTGGGCGATCAGGCACAAACGCTCAAGATCGGGCGGAGCTTCGTGGGGGCGGATGCGCGCCACCACCAGGTCGAGCCGACCTTCGCGCAGCTCATTGATCAAACCGGTCAGGGCATGGGTGCGCACACTCAAGGTGATGTGGGGGAACTCCAGCTTCATGGCCGCCATCGCATCCGGCAGCACTTGAGGCAGGGCGGCGTTGGTGGCACCAATCAGCAACTCACCGGAGGCGCCGCGCACAATGGAGGCGATGTCTCCGCCTCCACGCTGCAGGTCGGCGTCGAGCTTTTTGGCCAGCTGGATCAGCCGTTCCCCCAGCGCTGTGGCGCGCAAGCTGCGTCCGCGACGCACAAACAGGGTTTGTCCTAGGCCTTGTTCAATCTCGCTCAGCGCCTTGCTGACGGCGGGCTGGGTGACATGCAGGGCATCGGCCGCTTCGCCCAGGCTGCCCGCCTCGGAAAGCGCTTGCAGCACCCGCAAATGACGCAGGCTCAGACGTTTGCGAACAAAGCTGTCAGCGGCTTCAGGGGCAGAGGAAAGGGCCTTGGGCACGCTGGAGATAACCATTTTTTGACTTTAACAAACCTTTACTCATGTCGATTTTGTGACGCGCTTCTATGGTTGGCCTGAGCCCTGATGCAAGGCCCCGAAAGCCTGGTGTCAAGCCGCCACCACTTATCAGAAACCGTTGGAGAGTCTTCGTGCAACAGCAGCGTCATCACCTCATTGCCCTGGCCATCCTGAGCCTGGCTGCATCGACCCAGGCCCAGGCCCAAGCCGCCGACAACGCGCCCAAGGCGGAGTTGGAACGGGTCACCATCACCGGCTCCATGATCAAGCGCACCGATCGCGAAACGCCATCCGTGGTGCAGACCATCAGCCGCGAGGACATCAAGAACTCCGGCTTCGGCACCATCGAAGAGCTGCTGCGCTCGACCGGCGCGGTCGACCTGAGCTCGGTCGGTGACGGCGCGGCTTCGGGCTTTGTGAGCGGCTTGTCGACCATCTCGCTGCGTGGTTTCGGCTCGCAAGGCACGTTGACCCTGATCAATGGCCGCCGCATCGCGCCAGCCGCCGCAGTGGATGTGAACTTCGGACGTGGCAATCTGGTCAGCGTCAACACCATTCCCAAGGGCGCGATCGACCGCATCGAAATCCTCAAGGACGGCGCCTCGGCCATCTATGGCTCAGACGCCGTGGTCGGCGTGGTGAACTATGTGCTGCGCAAGGACTACCAGGGTGCCGAAGCCGGCGTCACCTACAGCGCCAATGACAAGGGCGTGGGCGGCACCAAGAGCGCCAACGCCAGCTTCGGTTTCGGCGACCTGAGTCGCGACCGATTCAATGTCTTTGGTGGCCTGGAGCTGTCTCAGCGCGACCGGGTGATGTATCCCGACCTGCGCGATCGTGGCGCGCCTGAGCTCTACGACCAGGCGCTGAATCTCAATGGGTCCCTGGGCCGTTTCACGCCGTCCAGCGTGGCCTCTTTCTGGGGCAATTACTACAGCCTGCCGAGCAGCACTTCGGGCCGTACCGTCATTGACGGCTTCAGCGTGGCCAACAACAGCACCTCGGGCAAATACTTCCTCGGTAGCTTGGCGGGTTGCCCCGAAGACATGACCGTCGGCAAGGGCGTTCCTACGCGCTTGCCCGGTTTCCAAGCCGCCGGCCCCGGTGCCACCGACTACGGCACCGCCAGCATGCCCAAGGGCATGTGCCGCTATGACGCGGACAGCGAAACCGAAGCCATCTCCAAGCAGGACAAGATTGGCGCGACCGTACGTGGCACCTTTGCCATCAACTCGGAGCTGACGGCGTATGCCGACGTCATGCTGTCCAAGACCACGACCGAGTCTTCCATCGCACCGCGTACGCTGACCACCAGCATCTTCACCAGCTCCACCGCCAACACCGCCGTCACCTGGCCCAAACTGGACGGTACGCTGCAGACCTTCCCGACCATCGTTCTGCCCATCGGCCACCCGGACAACCCGACCAATGGCAAGGCCAAGCCGGAAGCCGTGCAGCTGATTTACCGCTTTGCCGATGTGCCGCGCTTTGACACCACCGAACTCAAGGCCGCACGTTTCACTGCCGGCCTGAGCGGCGTCATTGGTGATTGGGATATTGACAGCGCCTTGCTTTACACCCGACAGGACATGAGCCGTGTACGCAGCAATGAGCTGCGCGCCTCGCTGTTGAAGAGCGCCATCGCCAACCACAGCTATCACTTTGGCAAGGCCAATGATGCCGCTGCTATCGCCAGTGTCTCTTCGGACGCTGTGATCGACGGCAAGGCCACGATTGCGTCAGTGGACGTGCGGGCCAGCCGCGAGCTGTTCAGCATGGCCGGCGGCATGGCCGGCGTGGCCGTGGGTGGCGAATTCCGCCGCGAGACCCTGACCGCCAGCCCGAACGAGGCCTATTCGAGCGGTGACTTTATCGGCCTTGTGGCGAACGGCACCTCGGGCGCTCGCAATTCCTACGCCGCCTTCGGCGAGCTGAGCCTGCCGGTGCACAAGTCGCTGGAACTGCAAGCCGCCCTGCGCGCTGAGAAGTACAGCGACTTCGGCCGTGCCAACACCGGCAAGCTGGGCTTCAAGTGGAGCGCCATGCCTTCTTTCGTGGCACTGCGCGGCACGGCGGCCACCGGCTTCCGCGCGCCTTCGATCTCGCAGATCGGCAACTCTTACGCCTCGTCCTTCCACAGCTTTGGTACCTATGCGGTGGCCGACAATCTGCGCTGCAATCTGAGCAACCCGGACAAGCCTGTGAGCAAGGCCGACCCGGCCAACAGCCGCGACTGCAATGTACTGGGCTTCAGCGCGCGTTCGCCCAACCCAGGCAGCATCGCCACCACCATCAGCGCCAACCCCAATCTGAAGCCCGAGACCTCGCGCTCCTTCACCCTGGGTGTGATTCTGTCGCCGACCAAGTATGTCGATCTGAGCCTGGATGCCTGGTACTTCCAGCGCGACAACGAGATCCGTTCGCAGCGTGGCGTGGACATCATGGAGGACGCCAACAAGTCGCCTTCGACGCCCAACCGCCAGGTCATCCGTGACCCCAACCCCGCGACCTGGCTGCCGGGCGTGCCCAACAGTGGCCCGATCCTGATGCTGGTGCGTGAGTACGGTAACTACAACTGGACCAAGACCTCGGGCCTGGACTACGAACTGTCTGCTCGCATGCCCACCGAGTCCATCGGTGAGTTCAAGCTGAAGATCGAAGGCACGTACACGGGCCGCTACGACTACAAGATCTTGGCCAATGGTGACACCACCTATTCCGTGGGCACGACGACCAACGACATCCCCAAGACCAAGGCCACGGTCAGCCTGAACTGGAAGCTTGGCAACTGGACCAGCTTTGCACGCTTGAACCATGTGGACAAGCTCAAGAGTTCGACCACCAACACCTGCTTGACCTCGAGCTCGGCGTACAACAGCTTCCTGCGCGCCAATGACTACTGCTATGTCTCGGCCACCAACACCGTGGACATCGGCGGCAGCTACAAGGGCTTCAAGGATATGGTGCTGTCCTTCAGCGTGCTGAACCTGGAAGGGACCTACCCCAACACCAACGGCCCGGTTTCGCCCTGGACTTATTACGATTCGGGCAGTGCCGGTCAGCTGGGCCGTCGCTTCTCGGTGAGCGCGAGCTACACCTTCAAGTAAGCCGACGTTTGATCGACCGGTCGATCAGTCCCGAACGCGGCTTCGGCCGCTTCGGTTTCAGGGGCGCTGCGCAGGCAGTTGCCCCTTTTTTCATGGTGTTGCGCAATGGACTTGCACTTCAAAACCCCGCCTTGCCTCAGCGCCTTGCTGTTTTTGGCCTTGGGCTGTTTGGCCCCGGCCGCGGCCCGGCCCTTGTTGCCGCCGCCCGGCTTGCAGGCCGATGGGTTGCCGACCCTGCAGCGGGTGCAGCGGATGCAGGAAACGGCCAGTGCCGAGACGCCGGTGCTGCGCTTTCTTGGCTGGCACCCGCAGCGGCGCGAGATGCTGGTGCTGGCTCAGGCCGGCGGCAGCCTGCAGCTGCACCGCCTGAGCGAGCCCGGTGAGCGCCCACAGGCTTTGACCGGCGGCCGCGAGCGTGTGGACCGTGCGCAGTGGGAGCCGCAGCGCGGCGAGTACCTGGTGTTCAGCCGTGATCGTGGGGGCGATGAGGCGTTTCGGCTGTACCGCTTGCAGCCCTTGGATGCGAACGGGGCGAACGGAGTCAGCCTTGCCGAGCCCCAGCCGCTGACCCCGGCGGGCGCACGGGTCAGCGCTTTCCACTTCTTGCCACGGGGCGAAGGTCTGGTTTATGTGCTGGACCAACTCGACGGCAGCCGCAGGTCGGCAGCGACGGTGCCCGCCGAGCCAAAAGCTGGCGACGACGAGGCGGACGACGACGACGAAGCAGCGGCGAGCGCGGTCATCGCTCCGCCAACCCGCAGCCGCGGCGCCCGCAGCCAGTTGTTCTGGATGGACCCGATGCGGCCCGAGAGCGCACGCCTGCTGGGCGACAGCGTCGGCGGGCGCTACACCGATTTGCGCGTCAGCCCGGCCGGCGCGGTTCTAGCCTTGCACACCGCACAGGGCCGCAGCCAGACCCTGCGTTTCGACCTCGACCCCGCGGCCCCCATGGGCGGGCAAGTCCTGGGCAGTCGCAGCATGTCGGCCGAGCGCGAACCCGAGCTGTTGTGGCAGCGCCAAGCCCTGGGCAGAGATTTCCGTCAGCTGGTACAGCTGCAGCTGAGCACCGGCCAACGCCGGCCGGTGAGCCTGCCTGCGGTGGCCGGTGATCTGGAGGCCGTGGCCCCAGCGCCGGCCGACAGCGCGGTGCCGCTGGCCCTGGTGCACAGCGAGGCCGGGGTGTCGGTGCTGCGCCTGGCCCGGTCGGGCCCCGAGTGGACGCTGCAGCGCGTGGCGGCCGAGCTGCCGGTCGGCGTGATCCAGGGGCCGCAGTGGCACCCGCGCCTGCCGCTGCTGGCTTTCAATCACAGCTCGGCGCAAAGCCCGGGCCGCATCGTCAGCTGGTCGCCCGAGGCGCCGGGGCTGCAGTTCTGGTCGGGCCGAGAGGAGGGCGCTGCGGGGGCCGGCGTGCACTACGCCACCCTGCGTTGGAAGAGCTTTGACGGCCTGGAGATCAGCGGTTTGCACATCGCCCCGCCCGCTCATTTCAAAGGCCCGCGCCCGGTGCTGATCAGCATCCACGGAGGGCCCAGCTCGCAAGCCCGGCCCACGCATCTGGCAGGAAGCATGCGCTACCTGGTCGAGACTTTGGGCATGCATCTGATCCTGCCCAATGTGCGGGGCTCGGAGGGCTTCGGCCAACGTTTTCTCAAGCTCGACAACGGCCGCCAGCGCGAGGATGCCGTGCGCGACATCAGCGCCTTGCTGGACCTGATCGCGGCTCAGCCCGAGATGGACGCGCGCCGTGTCATCGTTTCGGGTGGCAGCTATGGCGGCTATATGTCGCTGGCGGTGGCCGCGCGCGAGTCCGCTCGCATCGCCGGCAGCATCTGCCGCGTGGGCATCGCCAACTTCGTCTCCTTTTTGGAGAACACCGAGAGCTACCGGCGCGACAACCGCCGGGCCGAGTACGGCGATGAGCGCGACCCCGAGATGCGGGCGTTTTTGCAGCGCATCTCGCCCCTGAGCCGGGCCGCGTCCGTGCGCAAGCCGCTTTTCATCATCCATGGGCGCAACGATCCGCGTGTGCCCTATGGCGAGGCCACGCAGATGGTGGCCGCAGTGCGCGCCGCGGGCACGCCGGTCTGGTTTTTGACAGCCGAGGACGAGGGGCACAGCTTCAGCCGGGCCGAGAACCGCGAGTACCTGTTCAGCGCCACCGTGGCTTTTGTGCAGCAGGCGCTGGCCGCTGTGGCGCTTGATGCCTTGCCGGCAGTGGATGACAACGATGTTTCACAAGCTTTGCCGCAGCGCAGCAAAGCAGGCGCAAAATAACACTTTTGGCTCGTCGGCGCCGCAAGCGTGCCGCAACACCACGTGAGTTCTTCCAACACGGCCCGCTCGCCCTCCGCCTTGGCCGGCCTGACCCTTGGTGCCCTGGGCGTCGTCTACGGCGACATTGGCACCAGCCCGCTCTACGCGCTCAAAGAGGTCTTCCACGGCGGCCATGTGGCCACCACGCACGACAACATCCTGGGCGTGCTCTCGCTGCTGTTCTGGACGATGACCATCATCGTTTCGCTCAAGTACGTGCTGCTGATCCTGCGTGCCGACAACAACGGCGAAGGCGGCCTGATCGCCATGCTGGCCCTGGCCACCAATGCGGTGAACAGCAGCCCGCGTTTGCGTCGGGCATTGATGCTGGTGGGTCTGTTCGGCACGGCCATCTTTTATGGGGACGCGGTGATCACGCCCGCCATGACGGTGCTCGGCGCGGTGGAAGGCATCGATGTTTACGCGCCCCATCTGCACGATGCCATCTTGCCCCTGACCTTGCTGGTGCTGGCGGGTCTGTTTGCCGTGCAGCGCCTGGGCACGGGCGGCATTGGCAAGGCTTTCGGGCCGGTGATGCTGCTCTGGTTCGCCGCCCTGACCCTGTTGGGCCTGCCGCACATCCTTGCCAACCCGCATGTGCTGGTTGCTGTCAACCCCATGTACGCCGTGGCCTTCTGCTTGGAATACAAGTGGGTGGCCTTTGTCGCCTTGGGTGCCGTGGTGCTGGTGGTGACCGGCGGCGAGGCGCTCTATGCCGACCTGGGACATTTCGGCAAAAAGCCCATCCGCATCGCCTGGTACGGCATCGTCATGCCCGCCCTGGTGATCAATTACTTCGGCCAGGGCGCCATGCTGCTGGTCGAGCCGTCCTCGGTGAAAAACCCCTTCTTCAATCTGGCGCCGGCTTGGGCCGAGATTCCGCTCTTCATCCTGGCCACTTGCGCCGCGGTGGTGGCGTCCCAGGCCTTGATCACGGCTGCCTTCTCGGTCACCAAGCAGGCGGTGCAGCTGGGCATCTTGCCGCGCATGCGCATCCTGCACACCTCCGTGCGAGACACGGGCCAGATCTATGTGCCCTTCGTCAACTGGGGCCTGTTCGTCTTCATCGTGCTGGCCGTGGTGCTGTTTGGTTCGTCCAGCAAGTTGGCCGGTGCTTATGGCATCGCGGTGACCATCGACATGACCATCACCACAGTCATGACCTTCTTCGTCATTCGCTATGGCTGGAAGTACCCGCTGCCGCTGTGCTTGTTGGCCACCGGTTTCTTCTTCGTCATCGACGTGATCTTCCTCGGCTCCAACCTGCTCAAGCTGTTCGCCGGCGGCTGGTTCCCGCTGATGATCGGTGTCGGCATGTTCACGCTGATGCTGACCTGGAAGCAGGGCCGTCGCCTGCTCAGCAGCAAGCTGCGCGAGGATGCGATCGACCTCAAGAGCTTTCTGGAGGCCGTGTTCGTCAGCCCGCCGCAGCGTGTCGAAGGCACGGCGGTGTTCCTGTCGGCCGAGGCCGGCGTGACGCCCAATGCCTTGTTGCACAACCTCAAGCACAACAAGGTGCTGCATGCGCAGAACTTGTTCGTCACGGTCAAGCACCACGAGGTGCCCTGGGTCGGTTTTGACAAGCGGGTCCATGTGGAGCCGCTGGGCAATGCCTGCTGGGCCGTCAGCATTCATTTCGGCTTCAAGAACGAGCCCGATGTGCCCTATGCGCTGAAGATGCTGGAGCAGAACGGGGTCCACCTCGACGAGATGGAAACCAGCTACTTCCTCTCGCGCGACATCGTCATCCCGACGATTGGCAGCGGCATGGCCTTGTGGCGCGAAAAGTTGTTTGCCAGCATGCACCGCAACGCGGCCGCCGCGGCCGACTTCCTGCACCTGCCGACCAACCGCATCGTCGAGCTGGGCTCGAAAGTGGAAATCTGAGCCCGCGCGGCTTCAGTCGAGCGTCAGCCGGCTGAAGCCCTCGCGGCTCAGGCGCAGCACCATGCCTTGGGGAATCAGTTCCCAGCCCTGCTGATCGTCAGCCAGGGGTTCGGAAGCAACCACGAGACTCTGTTCGCCCTCTTGCCTCATGTAGAGGGTTGGCGCCCGCTTGTCGCTGGCGAAGCGGAAGGCGTAGACCTGCTCGCCATCAGCCAGGGCAGCGGCAAAGCGCAGCGGTTCGTGGATGTGCAACACCTGCATCATGGCCATGGTCTCGCGCAACACCTGACTGACCGCCTCGGCCACGCCTTCGCCGGTCTCCATGCGCGCAATGATGAGCAGGAACAGGAGCTCGGAATCGGTCGCCCCAAGCCGCCGCGCATACAGATGATCGGGCAGGCGCGCCTCCATGGCGCGGCGGATCTGGCCATAGCCGCCGATCTGGCCGTTGTGCATGAAGAGGTAGGGGCCGTAGTGAAACGGGTGGCAGTTTTGCCGCGCGATGCCGGTGCCAGTGGCGGCCCGAACATGGGCGAAGAACAGGTTAGAGCGCACATTGGCGCACAGGGCCAGCAAGTTCTCATCCGACCAGGCCGGCATCACCTCGCGGTAGACGCCCGGCGTCTCGCGCTCGCCATACCAGCCGATGCCGAAGCCGTCGCCATTGGTCACCGCCTTGGCTTGATCCGCGCGCAAGGACTGCCGCACCAGGGAGTGCTGGGGTTTACAGACCAGTTCCTCAAGAAAGATCGTGTCACCGAGGTAGGCAAGAAAACGGCACATGGTGGCGGCGTCAAAGTTCGGGCTTGAGCTTGCCACAACCAAGGCGTGGGCGGCCCGCTATGCTGCGCGCATGCAGACAAAAAACGACTGGTTCCGGGATCTTTCCCTGTCCACGGCGGTGGCCGGTTTTGTGGCCGTGCTGGTGGGCTTCACCAGTTCGGTGGCCATCGTCTTTCAGGCCGCGCAAGCGCTTGGCGCGACCCCGGCCCAGACCAGCTCCTGGATGTGGGCCCTGGGCCTGGGCATGGGGCTGACCAGCCTGGGCCTGTCCTGGTGGTCGCGCCAGCCCATCTTGACTGCCTGGTCCACGCCCGGCGCGGCCTTGCTGGCCGCCACCTCGGGCCTGAGCATGCCGGAGGCGGTGGGTGCGTTCCTGTTCTGCGCCGCGCTGATCCTGATCTTCGGCCTCACCGGCTGGTTTGAGCGCCTGATGGACCGCATCCCCTTGGCCGTGGCTGCGGCCTTGTTGGCGGGTGTGCTGGCCCGCTTCGGGCTCGATGCGGTGCTGACGGTCAAGAGCGCGCCCGAGCTGGTGCTGGTCATGGCCGCGGCTTATCTGCTGGGCCGGCGTTTCTGGGCCCGCTACGCCGTGCCGGGCGTGCTGCTGGCCGGCGTGGCCGTGGCGGCGCTGCAGGGGCGCTTGCACCTGGATGCCGTCGAATGGGCCTGGGCCGCGCCGGTCTGGACCGCGCCGGAGTTCAGTCTTGCCGCCCTGGTGGGTGTGGGTTTGCCGCTGTTCCTGGTGACCATGGCTTCGCAGAATCTGCCCGGGGTGGCGGCGCAGCGCGCGGCGGGCTACCGCACGCCGGTGTCGGCCAGCATTGCCGCCACGGGCGCAGCCAGCTTGCTGCTGGCTCCGTTTGGCGGCTATGCGCTCAATCTGGCCGCCATCACCGCTGCCATCTGCATGGGTCGCGAGGCCCATGAAGACCCGGCCCGGCGCTACACCGCGGCCATGGCGGCTGGCCTGTTCTACATCGCCCTGGGCCTCGCGGGCGGCGCCGTCGTCGGGCTGCTGGTGGCCTTTCCGCGTGAGCTGGTGGCGGCCGTGGCCGGCCTGGCCTTGCTGGGCACGATTGCAGGCGGCCTGCACAGCGCCCTGGCCGAGCCGGAGCACCGCGATGCAGCCATGCTGACTTTTCTCGTCACGCTCTCGGGCCTGAGCCTGCTGGGCATCGGCGCCGCCTTCTGGGGCGTGGTGGCCGGCTCGGCCGCCCTGGCGGTGCAGAAGCTGCGCAAGACCTGACCCTTTTTTCTTTTCTGCTCTTCTCGTGAGTGAATCCGCCATGAAACTGCTGTTTGTCGCCGACCCCCTGGAGTCCTTCAAGATCCACAAGGACACGACCTTTGTGATGATGCGCGAGGCCTTGCGTCGCGGCCACCAGATCTGGGCCTGCGAGCCGCAGGATCTGGTCTGGCGAAGCGGCGGCCGCGTGGTGGCGCGCCAGGCCCGTGCGATCGCGTTGACCGGGCAGGCCTCGCCCTGGTTCGAGGTGCTGGCCACCCAGGAGCTGGTGCTGGCCGAGACCGACGCCATCGTCATGCGCAAGGACCCGCCGTTCGACAGC